>Ga0163146_10009270_pt1 | contig 10269 bp, 7 predicted proteins | sample OliLakLV19MP7G1_FD_148648 | JGI IMG/M metagenome (GOLD analysis project Ga0163146, IMG submission 148648) | Freshwater microbial mat bacterial communities from Lake Vanda, McMurdo Dry Valleys, Antarctica - Oligotrophic Lake LV.19.MP7.G1 | ecosystem: Environmental > Aquatic > Freshwater > Lake >... | reverse complement strand
GCGCGACGGCAGTACGATCGTCTTCGAGCGCGGCGCGACCGTCACGCACGACAGCCTGTCCGGTGATGGGCAGCGATACGCGCTCTCCGGTACGGTCCAGTTTCATATCACCGCAGTGCCGATGGACAGCGTCGTGGGCGTCGAGACTTTCGAGACCAGGCTCCTCGCGGGTCCGACGGTTGCCATCTCGCTCGCCGCGACGGCGGCAGGCGTGTTTGGTTCGGCGTTTTTGGCAGCGGCGATCTTCGGCTCCTGCCCAACCGTTTACGCCGATTCCGGCGCTGCGGCGCCGCTGCAAGCCGAGGGATTCTCGTATGCCATTGCACCGCTGATGGAACAGCGCGACGTCGATCCGCTGCGTATGCGTGCGGATTCCAGCGGTCGTGTGCGCCTCGAGCTGCGCAACGAGGCGCTCGAGACGCACTACATCAACCACGTCGAACTGCTGGCGGTGCGGCACGGCACCGGCGAGGTAGTCGTGCCTGATCAGTCGGGGAAGCCGGTGGTGCTGGATGCGATCGTCCCGCTCACACGGGCAGTGGATCGTGCCGGACGCGACGTCGCCCGGACGCTGTCTGCGCGCGACGGTCGGCTCTTCGCTTCCGATCCGAACACTGTGCGCCAGGCGCACGACGGCGACGTGGATGACTGGATCGACATCGACGTCGGGGCATTACCGCCGGGCGATTCACTGGCGATCGTCCTGCGCCTGCGCAACTCGCTCCTCAACACGATTCTGATGTACGAGGGCATGCTCGGCGGTCGCGATGCCGCCGACTGGCTGCATAACGGCCTGCAGCACATTTCATCGGCCGTGGACATGGCGCGCTGGTATTCGCGCAGCATGGGCATGCGCGCAACGGTGGAGGGTGTTGGCGTGCCCGACGGCGACGCGCAACGTGGCATCGCGCGGCTGGGCGATGTGGGACCGATCGCGTTCCGCGACGTCGCCATCGTGCTGCCGCGCGCCGCGCGAAATGCGAAGACGACGCGAGTGAGGCTGCGCTTCGTGGCCGACAACTGGCGCATCGACGAGGTGCGCGCGGCGGGCGTGATCTCGCGTCCGGTGACCACGATTCTCGCCGTCGAACGCGTGGTCGTGCCGGAGCCGGCGGTGAAACGCGGCCCAGTGCTGGACACGGCGGCGGTACGCGCACTGGCCGACGCTGACGATCGCTATCTCGAAACGCGGCCTGGGCAGCGCATGCTGCTGGAGTTTGTCCCCGACAGCGCACCGCGCGCGGTGCGCGACACCGCCACCACCTACCTCATCGCCTGGCAGGGTTGGTATCGCGAGTGGATCCGCGGTGCCTGGCTCGCCGAGCCCACGCGAACGACGCCGTTCGTGCCGGGCGACGCGGCACTGGTGACTGCGCTGCGTCGGTGGACCAGCAGGCAGGAGCAGTTCGAGCGCGACTTCTATTCCTCCAAGCTCCCGGTCCGATGAGCGCCCGCATCCTCCTTCGCGCCAGACTCGCACTCCGCCTTACGTTGGCGCCTCGTACACGCATGCTGATCGCCTCACTCGCCTGCACTGCCTGCTCGTGGGGCGTGAAGGCATCGGACATTCCTTGGACGCTCGGCCCGGAAGGCGCACCTGCCACGGTGCGGCTGATGAACGGTGGTGTGCCCTTGCAGGGTGAGCTGCTGACGGTCGACACCGCGGGCGTTCTGCTTCGGACCTCGGTCATCAGCCAGATCCGATGGAACGCGGTGCGGTCGCTCGGCGTGCGCAAGCTCAGCCGCGACTACGCGGTGAGCGCCGGAGCCAGACCATCGATCGCCACGATTGGGCGTCTTGCGCTCATCAGCCACTTTCCGCAGGGAGTATCACCGGAGCTGCTGGCGAAGCTCCTCGAGGCCACCAAGCAGAGTGCCCTCGAGGAGATCCGGTGACGACACACCTGCTTCTGCTGCGATGCGTGACCATCGCCGCCATGTGCGCGTGCGGCGCGGCGCGTGCACTGGCGCAGCCACCCGACACGCTTCTCGATCGCTTCACCATGCGTGCCGAGTCGCTCAGTGCGCGATTCGCCGATCGTCGTGCCGCCATGGCCGATGGTTACCGGCGGCTCGGCACCGACTTTCCCGGCATGGGCGAACACTGGTTGCATGGGCCGTCGCTCATCTCGGGCCAGCTCGATCCGGCGCACCCGACACTGCTCAGCTATGCCACCGTCGGCGGTCGGCCAACGCTCATCGGGATCGGATTCGTCGTGACGACGCGCGACAGTGAGGCGGCCACCGGCGTTCCCGGGTGGCCCGCGGCTTGGCACGAGCACAGCGGACTGTTCGCCGACGAGAGCGGCGCGCGCGCTGGTCATCATGATGCACGCGTCGATGCAACGCACGTGTGGGTGCTGCACGCGTGGACGCGACTGCCCAATCCCGGCGGACGATACCAGCCGGACAACTGGGCGCTGCCATTCGCGCGAGTCGGACTGGTCGTACCGGTGGATCGAGCCGTGGATGCCGATGCGGGTCGCACGCTCTCGCTGGCCTCAGGTGGCGACCGGTATCTGCTTGGCGCGCTATGGGACGCCGGCGTGGTCGGTGCGTCGAAGCAGGCTGGCGTCGAGCAGATCGTGGCCACCGTGCGCCAGCGCGTGGACGCGGACATCGCGGCGGCTCGCGGCGCTGGTGGAGCGATCGACGTGGATCGATTGCGTGCGCGGTGGCAGGTGATGGCCGGCGAGTTGCGCGCGCTGCTCGGCGCCGGTGTCGATGCGGTGCTGGCGACGCCGCATGCAGCACACGTGGCGGGCCGGCCGCACCTGACGCCGTGAGCAATTCGGTGTGCGCGCGAGGCTGCTCAGACCACGCGCACAATCCGCTGCGATACCCGCGCGCGCTGATCCCGAGAACGGATGAACGCCGCTCCATGACTCTCACGCGTCGCGCGGCACCACCGTATGCCTGACTGCGCGGCGCAATACGCTACTAAGTGGTTCTTCCGTTCAGGCGTAACCACTACTCAAAGCCGGAGCTGTCATGCGTCTGATTCCTGTTGTGCTGCTGCTGTCGCTGCTTGCGGGTTCCGGAACAGCCGGTGCCCAGAATCCCCAGGTCCGGAAGGGCTTCACTGCCGCCGTCGGCCTCGGCGTCGGTAGCGCTGGCCTCTCCTGTGATGGGTGCGCTTCCGATCGCGCGAGCGGCGGCGGCCTTCGCTTCATGTTCGGCGGTGCGCTCAAGCCAAACCTCGTCCTGGCGGGGGAGGGGGAGGGCTGGAGCAAGACGGATCTCGACGGCTCGGAGTCGACCATTACCTGGACGAGCTTCGTGACGCAGTGGTACCCGAAGCAGGCGAGTGGTTTCTTCGTCAAGGCTGGCCTCGGCATCTCGGCCATTTCGATCGCGACCCGGAGTGCCGGGCGGACCGACAGGCTCGAGACGTTCGCTCCCGGCCTCGTCGCGGGCGCGGGCTACGACATCCGGGTCGGTCGCAATTTCTCGCTGACGCCTTACGCCACGTTGCTCTACGCGGCCAGGGCGGGTTCGTTCTACGGGCAGAGCGCCGGTGGCAACCTGCTGCACATCGGCCTCGCGACGACGTGGCATTAGCGGGGTGTACGGGTCGTGACGAAATTTCCGTGACGATCGCGCTGGGCGTTCAGGTCAATTCTCATCGCGTCGCGTGATCCGGTCACACGATGGGAGCCAGTCATCGTCTGGACGCCACCCCCACACATTCGTTGAAAATTCAGCTCTCCAAAGCAAGAACGCTGTACGGTATTGAAGTTCAGCGTCGTGAAGTACCCGCGGATTCCCCGAGTTACAACGAGCGCTTCTTCCGATCGGCTCGGAACCCGGACAGGGTGGCGAGGATTCCCTCTGCAGGTCCCACGCGAGCCTACCTCTGACCGACTCAGGCATCATGCTTCTCCGCCCGACAACGTGGCGTCTACCACGCGCAACACGGCGGCTCCTGCCCTCCCTGCTCCTCGTGCTCGGCGTGGGCGGATGGTCCACGCCGATTTCTCCGACGGTACCAGTGGCGGCAACGCTCTTCGACTTCGCCGGCGCCGATGAAGCGTCATGGGACGTCGTCAACGACGGCGTCATGGGCGGTCGTTCCGCGGGATACGTGGCGGTGGAGGCGGGCACCCTCCGCTTCACTGGCACGCTCGTGACCCAAGGCGGTGGCTTCACCTCGGTGCGAGCTCGACGTGCTCTCGACCTCACGGGCCACGTAGGGCTCGAGCTCCGGGTGCGCGGCAGTGGTCGGCAGTTCGAGGTCGAGGTCGATGATGGCCTGAGGAGCTACGGGCGCAGCGTCTCCCGTCGGGCCGCGTTCCCGTCGTCGACGGAGTGGACGCTGATCCGCGTGCCATTTGCCACACTTCGGAGCACCATCTTCGGGCAGGCGGTGAATGCCGCGCCGATTGACCTGGCGCGCACCCGTGGTGTGGGGCTGTACATGGCGGACGACCAGGACGGGCCGTTCCGTTTGGAAGTGGACTACATCCGGGCGTACGGCGCCGGCGAGTAGGACGACTGCCGAGACCTGGCCAGAAGTTCTGCGTGCCATTTCTCCACGTACTCCGCCGACGTGGACGACGTCTCGCGAATCATCAGGGACTGCTGGCCGTTTGCCGACACATCGTCCTGCGGCCGGTTGCTCGCGGCGCGGTAGCCCGCACCGAAAGGAGCGCGCGCGGCGGGGCCGGCGAGCAGATCGGTGCGGGCGATCATCGTCAAAGCACGAATCTGGCCGTTCCCAATTGCACGAGGGTGATCGCCCCACCGCTGTCGGGCAGCGGCAGACTGTGCGGTTGCTGCACGTGCGCCGTGGTGCGGATTTCGCTCGAGAACCGCTGTCACCGAGCGCGGCGCTCAGGTCGGGGTGCAGCGCCTTGCAACACTCGACCGCCGGCATTGCGAAGTTGATGCACTGAGATGTCATCAAGATCTCGAAGTGTCACGCGTGAGACAGTCCTGCAACGGCGAGAGTCACGCGCCCAGGTGCACTGGTGGGGTCGCCAGGTCGGGTCGTTGCTGCGAGCCATGCTCGGTGGAAACCCATGGACTCGACCCCATGCTCGGCGATCCTGGCGGCGGCGAATGGGAGGGGTGGCCTCACCGCGTGCCGCTTCAGACGCGCGCTTGAACTCGCTTTCCACGGTCCACACCGGTCGGGTGGCGCTCTCCGCAGCCCGAATGCCGAGCTCGGCAAGGAACTTGACTTCGAACACGGCCCCCGAGAGATCCCACGTCGGTTTGCGATCGTCATCGGGCCCATGCGTCCGCGTCAGGGCAAGTTGTCGCAAAGCCCATCCCTTCGGTTTGCCGGTCACCTCACCATCGAGTCCACCAAACCAGGCCGGCACGCCGCGCAATGCCAGTGCCGCATGATCGGAGAGCAACCAGTACTCACCCAAGCCCGGCGCGAACGTCTTCCCCAGCCGTGTGGCAACACGTGCGGCGAGAGAATCGACGGTTGAATAGCCGATGCCATTGCTGACGAGGGTGTCGGTCAGTCCCCAGGTCCACGACCAGTCCATGCCAATGGCGAGCGCGGTGCGTGGCAATGGGCACACGGGTCGTGCGGCATAGGCCTCGGCACCACGCATGCCACGCTCTTCAGCGGTCGTTGCAACGAACACCATGGTACGACGCGGTGCGCGTGGCAGTGCGCGCACGACTTCCGCGATGTGCAGCATTTCCGAGACGCCGGCGGCATCGTCGAGCGCTCCGTTGTAGATGGAGTCGCCGCGGACGGCGGGACCGATGCCATACGCATCCCAGTGGGCAAGATACACGACGCATTCGTTGCGCAGTGCCGGATCGCTGCCACGGATGACGCCAACGAGGTTGTGGCTGACAAAGCGCCGCGCCTCGGTGTGAATCGACGCATCGAGGCGCAGCGGCAATTCCCGCGGGCCAGTGGATGCATCGTTGGCTGCAACACGCCACGCGCTGAGCGTCGTGCCTGCAGCCTGCGCCAGGAGTTCGCCGGCGGAGCTCGCAAGATGCAGCGTTATTGGTGACTCGGGGGTGATCTCGGGAACATCACCGGTCAATTCCTGATCCTGCAACCGCAGGCGCCGCGCGCGATGCACGGCATCACTCCCCAATCGAATGAAGATCACCGCTGCAGCGCCACGCGCCAGCGCGTGACGCGCCTTGAGGATGACGTTGCCGTGCGGGCTCGTGTAGCCGCGCGTACCGAAGCGCTTCCGGCTCACGCTTCCGGGCTCACCGTCGAGGATCAACGCGACTTTTCCGCGCAAGTCGATGTGGCGATAGTCATCCCAGTCGTGTTCGGGCGCAATGATGCCGAATCCAACCAGCACCACTGGCGCATCCAGCGTGCTGAAGTCACCAGGTGCGGTTGCGGCCAGAACGATGGCTGCGGTATCGAGTGCGACGGTCAGTCCGTTTGCGCGAAAACTCGCGCGGCCGGTTGCCCGCGTGCGAAAGAGCGTCACGGGTTGGCGAAAGCCGTTCTTGCTTGCGGGAGACAGTCCAATGCGGGCCATTTCCCTTTCCAGATAGGCAACCGTGAGGGTATCGCCACGCTGCCCCGGGCCTCGTCCCAACATGGAATCGGCGGCGAGGTCGTCGATGCGACGGGACAGTGTCGCTTCGTTCGCCATTCCCGAAGCCTTGTCAATTTCCTGGTCGGAAATCGTATCCGCGCCCTGACAGGCAGGCAGCGTCAGCGACGCGATTATGGGTGCCGCCGCACACGCCGCGCTCGCGCTGAAATGCGGCGAATCAGCGCGCATCCGCAACGACGTGGCGCTTCGTGATGAGGAGAGCTTGATCACGAGCCTGCTTTCTGCCTCCAGCGCTCCACCGTCGCCGCCGCACGCGCCAGCAACGAACGCCAGTAGCGCCGATACGCAGACACGACTGATTCGTACACGCACATCATCCGGCATGAACTTCCTCCGTCGCAGTGGAGCAGCGGGATTCGGCGAGCATGGGGTCGAGCATGGGGTCGGTCGAGCATGGGGTCAGAGTGCTTGATCGACGTTTCAAGGACTCGGTCAGCATGGGGTCAGAGTCCTTGATCGACGTTTCAAGGACTCGGATCAAGGACTCTGACCCCATGATGGTGGATCAAGGACTCTGACCCCTTGATCGGACCCCATGATGGTGCAAGGACTCGGATCAAGGACTCTGACCCCTTGATCGGTCGGAGTCCATGCTCGCAATCGCAACTCCCGTGCGTCGTGCGCGCCTCAATCCCCGCGCACGACGTGCATGGCGTCACATGAACATCGCCGGACTGATCTCCAGCGACACTTCCGAAATCTTGTTGGCGGGGATGCCGCTGCGGCGGGCATGCTCCAGGATCGCGTCCATGTTCGGAGCGCTGTACTCGCAGTAGATCTTTCCCTCTGCGTCGGAGACGTAGCTCTTGATCCAGACCACGTCCGACATCTCGGCGAGGACGGCGTTGGACATGCGGCCGGCGGCGTGGAGTTGCTCGGGGGTCAGCGACCCGACGTTGCGTTCGATGATGTAGCGGGGCATGGGCGTTCAGGTGGTGGGGAAGGGGGATGGTGCGAAAACGACGTCCAGCAGAGCGACCGCGGCCTGCAGTGCCGTGTCGCTGATCTCGCATGCGATGTTGGCCGCGAGCCGCGCGGCGTCGGTGGTGGCAGGGGTGTCACCCTGCGCGATGTGAATCCTGGCCAGCCGCTCGAGCATCCACCCTTCGCCGCGGCGATCCTGCAACAGCTGGCGGATGCCGAGCGATGCCTCGACGTGTGTGCGTGCATCGCCAAACCGGCCCACGGCCAGGCAGACCTCGCCCAGCAACCCGAGCGCATACGCGTGCAACTGCCGCTCACCGGCCGCCGACGTCACGCGCACTGCGTCTGCGAGAACGGTGCGGGCCTCGTCCCAGCGCTGCAGCCGGTGCAGCGATGCACCAAGGCTGTTGAGGATCAGTCCTTCATGCACGTGGTCACCCGTCTCGCGGCAGATGCGCAATGCGGCCTCGTATTGACGCACCGCATCGGCGTACGCGCCTCTCTCCCAATGCACGATGCCCAGCGAGTTGCGCACCGACAGCTCGCGCGCGCGATCGCCCTGACGGACGGAAAGGCTGATCGCCTCCTCGTACTGGGCGATCGACTGTTGCGCACTACCTGAGAGTTGTCGGCCCGTGCGTGCCATGCCCTCCGCCGCCTCTGCGGCCTGCGACAGATCCATCCGGCCGAGGTACAGCCCGTGGAGCTGCGTCCAGAATGTGTGCGCGTCGGCGGCCTGCCCGAGCAGTTCGTACACACTGGCGAGGCGGCGCTGCATCAAAATCTCATTGTCCCGGTGCTGCAGTTGCGCATACAGCGACGCGGCTTCGTGCAGGTACGGGAGCGCCTCGGCGTGGCGGCCGAGGCCCACCAGAAGCTCGCCCAGTGTCCGATTGGCTGCGGCAGAGCCATCGGCATAGCGTGCCTTGCCGTTCATTTCCACTGCCTCACGCGCGGTCGCGAGTGCCTGCTCTACCTGTCCCAGCTGCAGCTGGATGTGCGCCACTGCTGGCAGCGTGAACGACGCATAGTGCGGCAGTGTCATGTACGCCGCCGTGCGGCGGTAGTATTCCAGCGCCTCGTCCAGATGGCCGAGGTCGCGGTGCACGGTGCCGACCACGTTCAGCAGATACCCATAGCGCACACCGTTGGCGCTGATCTCGGTGCGCTCCAGCGCGGCCTCCAGCACTTCCAGCGCACGCTCCGGCTGTCCCAGGTTGCGCAGCACGTTGCCCATCGTCGCCAGGTCTCCCGCCTCCGAGCGCGTGTCGCCGATGGCGCGGCCGATCACGAGGACCTCCTCGATCTTCGCCAGCGCATCGGCGTGCCGCCCCTCGTGGCTCCGGAGAAACGCGATGCTGCGCAGCGCGCTGCGCTCGCCGAGCCGGTCCTCGCGCTCGGTGGCGATCCGCAACGCCGTCTGCAGCGAACGTTCGGCGGCCTCGAAGCGGTTCAGCAGCGTGAACGCATCACCCTGACGCAGGTACACCTGCACCAGCTTCTCAGAAGGCCCGAACGGCGCGAGCATGGTGATCAGCGTATCCACGATCTCGAGCTGCCGGTCGCGCAAGCCGAGCATCTCGCTCAGCCGCTCCTGACGCAGCATCACGTCGGCGAGCAGGTCGCGCCGCGCGGCATTCTCGGGCAGACGCAACACCCAGGTTTCCACGCGCTCCAGGGTATTCAGTGCCTCGCCGTTCTGGCTCAGCCCCATCGCCCTGTCGGCGGCGAGTAGTCCGTAGTGCACACCCTGCGACCACAGCTCGGCGCGGCTGAAGTGATACGCGAGGCGCTCGGCGTGCTCGTCGAGGCGCGCGGCGTGCCGCCGCTCGATCGACCCACCGACGAGGGCGTGCAGCGAGGCACGCTGGTGCTCGAGGAGGCTGTCGTACGCCACCTCCTGCGTCAGTGCATGCTTGAAACGATACGCCGGCTCCGGCACCATGCCGGTCTGCTGAACCAGGCCGGAAGCCTTGAGCAACTCCAGCGCGCCGGTAAGCTCGCCGCCGTCCACCACGTCCTCGAGGATTCCACGCGTGAACTCCCGACCGATGACGGCCGCCATTCGCAGCACGTCGCGGGCGTCGCCCTGGAGTCGGTCGATGCGGGTGCGGAGCACGCCCTGCACCGTCTCGGGCACGTGCAGCGCTGCCGAGTCGCCGGCCGCCGCCACGACGCCGTCCGTCACCGCCAGCGCCCCCTCCTCGCGCAACGCCTCGCACACCTCTTCGAGGAAGAAGGGATTGCCGCCCGTGCGCTCGTGCAGTCGTGCCGCGAGCTCTGGTGCCACGCGATCGGCGCCGAGCACGGCACGCGCGATGGCCGAGCAGGCCGCCGGATCGAGCGGGGCGAGGTGCATCAGGTGCTGGTGTTCGGCGCTACCCCAGTCCGTGCTGGCGTCGGGACGGCTGGTCACGACCAGCATCAGCGGAAACGCGGCGACGATCTCCACCAGCTGGCGCAGCGCCCCGCGGGAGGCGTCGTCGGCCCAATGCCAGTCCTCGAGCAGGAGCAGCGTGGGCATGGTGCGCGCACTGAGCGTGAACAGCACCGCCATCGCCTCGAGCATCGCCTCCTGAAACGCTTCGCCGCGCAGGTGCTCAGGCACCGGGTGCGCCTCGCTCGGCACCGCCAGCAGCGCGAGGTAGAGCGGGAGGTAGTCCTCGAGTGCGGGGTCCACCGCGCGCGCCGATGCCACGACCGCTTCGTGCCGCTCCGACTGGGTGCCGCCTTCGAGCATGCCGAAGGTGTTCTGCACGGCGTCGATGAAGGGCAGGAATGGTGT
>Ga0163146_10009269_pt1 | contig 10269 bp, 8 predicted proteins | sample OliLakLV19MP7G1_FD_148648 | JGI IMG/M metagenome (GOLD analysis project Ga0163146, IMG submission 148648) | Freshwater microbial mat bacterial communities from Lake Vanda, McMurdo Dry Valleys, Antarctica - Oligotrophic Lake LV.19.MP7.G1 | ecosystem: Environmental > Aquatic > Freshwater > Lake >... | reverse complement strand
GGTGTATCCGGCGGGCAAGCCAACCGTCATGGATCTGATCGCCAATCGCATTCCCAGCGTCTACATCCATGTGCGCGAGCGGCCGTTGCCGGCGGAGTTGCTGAATGGTGACTACGACAACGACGCCGACTATCGCGAGCGATTTCAAGCCTGGTTGAATGGAATTTGGGAAGACAAGGACGCGCTGATTGAGGCCAGCTTGAGTCAGCCCCGTTGAGTCAGACCCGTTGAGTCAGACCCGTTGAGTCAGACCCGTTGAGTCAGCCATGTGCCTGATCGCGTTCGCGTGGAACGCCCACCCACATTACGCAGTCGCCCTGATCGCCAATCGCGACGAATTTCACGCACGACCCGCGGCCCCGGCGGCTTGGCAAAGTGACGATTCCAGTGTCATCGGAGGTGTCGATTTGCAAGCCGGTGGCAGTTGGCTGCAGGTTTCACGTCGCGGTCGACTTGCCGCCGTCACCAACTATCGCGATGGCCTTAATCCACCGCCCACGCAGCGCTCACGAGGCACGCTGGTGGTTGATTTTGTGCGTAGCAAACACGCTGCTGCCGAGTTTGCATTGGCAAATGCGTCGACAGGCTATGCCATCGGCCGCCACACGCTTTTGACGTGGGATGGCAGCAGCCTATGGCAAAGCGGCAACTATCCCGCCGCCCATGCGGCGGCCATTGCTCCAGGTCTGCACGTGCTCTCGAACGCGGATCTCGATGCGCCTTGGCCCAAGAGCCAGCGCGTGCAAATGGCGTTGGCCCGTTGGCTGCAAGTCGATGCGGCCAAGTCCGATCAAGCCAAGTCCGATCAAGCCCAGTCCGATCAAGCCCAGTCCGATCAAGCCAAGTCCGATCAAGCCAGCCTTGAACCGCTGTTCGCCATTCTCGCGGACGCCACCCAAGCCGCAGACCCGGAACTGCCTTGTACCGGCATTCCCATCGAATGGGAGCGGCGTCTGTCATCGGCATTCATACGTGGCAGTGAGTATGGCACCCGTTGCAGCACCGTCATATTGATCAGCCACAGCGGCGAGTTGACGTTCGAAGAACGTCGCTTCGGACCGCAGGGCGTGGCCGCCGGAGCGACCCGATGGCGAGGCGGACGGTTGCGTGAGTAGAATTGGCTGAGGCTGCCTTCGGCACTCAGCGTCGAAGTCTTCAGGCTGCGCTTCCCTTTCGCTCAGGAGGTTTCGCATGTCACTCGGTGCTTTTTCGGTCAGCCTCGCGGTGAAAGACATCGCGATCTCCAAAGCGTTCTACGAGCAGCTTGGTTTCAACCTGATGGCGGGTGATCAAGCGCAGGGCTGGCTGATCATGGCTGACGGCGCGACCAAGATCGGCCTGTTCCAAGGCATGATCGCGGCCAACACCCTGACCTTCAATCCGGGCTGGACGCAGGAGTGCGAGGCGCTGCCCGCGTTTGAGGACGTACGTGCCATCCAGTCCCGATTGCAGGCGGCAGGTGTAGTCATGTCGGTCGCCTCCGACGTGAGTTCGACGGGTCCGGCGCATTGCGTGTTCAGCGATCCGGACGGCAACGTGATCATGTTTGATCAGCACGTGCCGAAGCCGGATTAACCTCGGCTCGGTTGTCGGCGATCTTGGAGGTGCAGACGGCGCGGGTCCCGCCTTCGTTGACGCAACGAGTGAGAGCCTCAGCCGCGTTGGCGCTGATGGTGTGGGTGCTTGGCTTGGTCGCCACAGGCTCGCTGTCGGCGCAAGCAACCGCTGGTTCACTGGCTGCCGCTGCCGCCGCACAAGTCGGTGTCACCACCGGCTATGACGGCAGCTATCGTCGGTTGGCCTATCCGGGCGGCGATGTGCCAGTTGAAACTGGCGTTTGTACCGATGTGCTGATCCGTGCGCTGCGTCGATTGGATATCGACTTGCAGGTGGCGGTGCATCTCGATATGCGCACCAATTTTCAGGAATACCCGAAAGCCTGGGGTCTGCAGCGCACCGACCGCAATATCGATCATCGGCGGGTGCCCAACCTGGAAACGTACTTTCAACGGCAAGGCTGGTCGGTCGACGCCAGCACCGAGTCGTTTGAGCCCGGCGACATCGTCAGCTGGCGATTGGAGTCCGGCTTGCCACACATCGGCATCCTTTCGATCCAGCGCGTCGGCGATAGGCCGCTGGTGATTCACAACATCGGTGCCGGTGTGCAGGAGGAAGATGTGTTGCACGCTTGGCGCAAGGTGGGGCACTACCGGATTCCGGCCGCCAGATTACCTTGATGCGTCCATGGAGGGCAGCGCTCCTGCGGCGCTGCTTTTCGGGCCTGCGAAAAGGCGCGCTAGCGATAGGTCGGACCTGCGACATGGCAAGAGCGGCCGCGGGGGAGCGCGGGAGCGCGGCGCTCCAGAGCGAGCCCTTCCTAACGTTGTGCGTAGCAGCGCGATCTTGCCAAGCGCGGCTCGCTACTCCACGTCCACCCGTCGCCGATTGTCGTTGGAGTCGCGGTCGATCAGGGTGTTGTAGGGATCGATACCGGCGTCGTACGGTTCGCCATCGACGACGATTTCAAGGGTGGTGGCTTCGCTGTTGATGGGGTGGCGTTGCAGATAGAGGACCGTCTCGTCGACCTCTTCGCCACCTTTCGGGCGGGCGAATATGCCGATCTGGAAACTGTCGTCGACGTTGAGCTTGGTTTCTTCGCCCTTGCCTGCGGCTTCCACCTTGCTGCTGTGCAGTTCAAGCGTGACCAGGTACTTGCCATCATCGCGCTTGACCGCTTTGGCAGATTTCACCCGGTTGTCGTGAAAGACGATCTTCTCGAACAGATCGGCGATCAGCGGGTGGTGCTTGGGGTCGGTGCCTTCGCGCAGGTAGGCAAGAAATTCGCGACTGGTGGTGTAGGGCGGTTGCTGATAGCCCTTGTCTTCAAGAAAGCGCTTCAGGACGGCATTGAGAGTTTCCTCGCCGATGGCTTCCTTCAGCGCATAAAAAACCAGCGAGCCCTTGCGGTAGTGGATGTACTGCTGATTCTCGACCAAGGCCAAGGGCAGTTCTTCGATCAGCTCGCCAGCGCGCGACTGCAGGTACAGATCCAGCTCGTACTTCAAGAAACGGCGCATCTGATGGCGGCCGTATTCCTTCTCCATCACCATCAGCGCCGAGTACTGCGACAGCGATTCGCTGAGCATGGTCGACCCTTGCACGTTGGCACCGATCACCTGATGCGCCCACCACTGATGCGCCACTTCGTGGGCGGTGACATAGAACACGTAGTCGATGTCCTCCTGTTTGCGCAGATCCGCCACAAAACCAATGGCTTCGGAATACGGCACCGTGTTGGCGAAGGCTTGCGCAAAACTTGAATAGCCGGGGAACTCGATGATCCGCAGCTGTTTGTGCTGGTAAGGCGTGAAATTGACGTTGTAGTAGTCGAACGACTTTTGCGCAGCTTCAATCATCCGATCAACGTTGAAGGCGTGTGTCGGGTGGTAATACACCTCGATGGGAATGCCCTTCCACTCGCCACGTTTGACCTCCCAACGTGCCGACAGCCATGCCGCGAAAGGCAGCATCGGCACGTCCATCTTGTAGTGGAAATAACGTCGCCCCTTCTCGGTCCATTCGCGCTGCAGATAGCCGGGAGCCAGCGCGATCTGGTCCTCGGAGGTCGATACGGTAGTTTCGAAATCGACCCAGTCAGCGTCTTGCCGCAGGTACGTGTTGGCGCGTGCGGCTTCGTCGTCAATCTTGGCCATGCGCGGAACGTCGCCGAGGTCGCGCTTGCGACGTTCGTTGCGGTCCTGCATTTCGCGACTTTCGTTGTAGCCAAGCACCGGCATCACGCCGTTGTTGAAAAAGGTACCGTTCTCGACCACCTGCGTCGGGCCGGCGTCGTTGCCGAAGCCGCGCGGGAAGTATTCGAGATCGAAGTCGAAGTCCAGCTCGGCTCCCGCTGCCAGTGGCGTGTTCAAGCGATAGCGCGCAACGCCCTGAATGGGATCGTCGAGTTCCACACTGTGCTCGCCAAAGCTCAGCGAGTGAGTGATCAGGCCACGCGGGATTTCTACGTGCAGCACGTCGATTGCCGCGTCGTGGTGATTGACCAGGCGATAGCTGCCGCGCATCCGCACGCGCCGCTCTGCCGGGTAGATATCGACGTCGCTGCGCATGGAGGTGATGCGCGGCTGTGGGTCGCCCTTGTACTGGCGGTACGCCCGCTCGTAATCGGCCTGGCGATCAAGCGCGTCATCCCCGGCCAGATACTCGTTGGTCGGCGGATCGGCCGCCAGCACCTTGGTGTTGTAGCGGACGTACATGCCGCTGCCGATAAACGTGGCAAGAAGAAGCGCCGCTGTGATGGCTTGGCCGATGCCGAAGCGGCGTCGCGCTTCCTTGATTCGCTCATTCAACACGCTGCGATTTCCGCGCACCCACATAAGCAGGGACGCCAACAGCAGCAGGCCAGCGAACGCGCCCCAGTACAGGCGAAACCAGAGGAAGCCTGGCAGGAAATGGCCAAACCCGTTCATGTCGGAATAGGGCACAGCTGGCGCACCAAACGGCCGATACAGGTTGTCGTCAAAATCGAGAATGCCCAGCGCGATCCGGCTGATGATGTAGACCACCATCAGCAGATAGCCGATGAACTTGTTGTTGCTGAGCACCTGCACGGCCAGCGCCAGCGCCGCCAGCATCACGAAGCCAGACGTATTGATCAGCATCTGCTGCAGGTAAAGCAGGGGCTGCAGATGGGTGTAACCCTTGCTCAGCTGGTAGCCCATCGTCACCACGATGCCGCTGGCGTAGAACAGCAGCACGACGGCGGTAAGCGCGACCAGCTTGGCCGCCAGCGGAATCCAGTCAGCGTTGGGAAATGCATCGGTGACTTCGGCGACGCGCATGCTGCGTTCGCGCCAAATCAGCTCGCCGGCATAAAAGGTGACAACGATCAACAGAAACAGGTTGAACGCGCCCGCAATTGATTGGCTCATGCGCGCCGTCGTCGGATACAGCTCGGTGCCGAAGATCTGACCCGTAAACATCAAACTGATGATGAGGATCATCATGCCGAAGCCGAGCATGACCAGCAGCGGTGCGCCGCGCAGCACGCCGCGGGTGTCGAACCACGCCTGATGCAGAAACTGCCGCCACTGCGCACCACTTCCGGTTTGCAGGGTGACCTGCGGAACCGTCGCAGGTGTTGGCGCAGCGAGGTCGATTGCCGTCGCTTTCGCTTTCCGACGCCTCAGCGTGAAGCCTTCGCGATCAGTACGAAACAGCCGATAGGCCAGCCACAATAGACCCGCTGCCACAGCGCTCCAGATCAGGCGATTGAGCAGCAGTACGCCGCCCAAGTCGGGCAATTGGGTGTTGCGTTCGACCGTCGACCAGTAGCGCGTCGCATTGATGATTGCTTGGCCGCCGAAAGGATCGAGCAGACCGCCAACCCAGCGCGCATCCAAATCGGCAGTCAGTGTCTCCATCACCGCGCTGAGCGCGAAAAACGCGATCACGCCGATGTACGTCGCCAGCATTGAACGCGTGGTCACCGCCAGGCAAAACAGCGCGGCGGCAATAAAAAACAGGTTGGGAATAACGATGACAAACAGCGACCACAAATAGGGCGCTGCGCTGTGCGGTCCCATCCTGGCCGCATCGACCCACGGCATGAAGTAGCCGACGAACATGCCAATGGCGACGGCGGCCATGACCACGCAGCAGGCGAACAGGCCGCCGCCAAAGCGCCCAAGCAGGTAGTCGCGTTTGTGCACGGGCGTCGTGAAAAAAAGCTCCGCTGTGCGGTTGTCGAAATCGCGCAAGGCGGTGCCGGCGACAAAGATCGCCACCAGCAGCATCGACAGGCTGGAGAACCCGCTCAGTAGAGTGACGATGGTGGAGGGGGCATTGCGGTTGATGTTGCCTATACTGCCGCCCAGCTGCACGGCGTCGGAGCTTGACGCGCCGAATGCCAGCAGAGCGAAAACAACGGCGACGATCCAGAGCACCGGATTGCCGAGCTGCTGACGCAGCTCGAAGCTCAACATGGTTCTCAGCATGATGTTCTCCGTCTACGCCGCGAGCGCGGCAGGCGCAGCCGCGCGCAACTGACCGAAGTAGACATCTTCAAGATCCGGGGCGATGCCCTCAAAACCGGCCTCAGGCAGCGCATCGGCGAGCACATGAATGACGGTTTGTCCGCCCACCAGGCGCGTCGAAAGCACGTTCATGCGCTGCTGATAGTCGGCCAGCGCGCCCTTGGCGATGGTCTTGCGCCAGATGCGCCCATCAAGTGAGGCGATGGCTTCATGCGGCTCGCCGGCCAGCTTGACCTCGCCGCGGGCGATGATCGCCATGCGCGGGCAAAGATCGGTCACGTCTTCAACGATGTGCGTGGAAAGAATAACGACGACCTGCTCGCCGATTTCCGCCAGCAGATTCAAAAAGCGATTGCGCTCTTCCGGATCAAGGCCCGCCGTCGGCTCGTCGACAATGATCAGTTTGGGATTGCCGATCAGCGCCTGCGCAATGCCAAAACGCTGCCGCATGCCGCCGGAAAAACCGCCCAACTTGTGCCCGCGCACATCCCACAGGTTGACCTGCTTTAACAGACCCTCGACCACCTCGCGCCGTTCGCCCGCATTCACCACGCCTTTCAGCATCGCGAAGTGATCCAGCATCGTGTAAGCGGCTTCCTTCGGATAGACGCCAAACTCCTGCGGCAAGTAGCCCAAGGTGGCGCGCGCGGCTTGCTTGTCGTGAAGCAGATCCAGCTCACCCAGATGCGCACTGCCGCTGTCGGCGTCTTGCAGCGTGGCCAGCGTACGCATCAGCGTGGACTTGCCCGCCCCGTTCGGCCCGAGCAGCCCAAACATCCCGGTCGGAATGTCGAGGGTGACGTTTTTCAGGGCTTGCACGCCGTTGGCATAGGTCTTGGACAGATTACGGATGGCGAGCATGGCGGAGGCTCCGAAAGCGATTGCGAAGCGCGGAGCGTAACCGGGGGAAGCGGTTTTGGGGATGGGTGAATGGTAATGGGGGTGGCTGGAAGCGTGCTGCCGCCATTCTGCGGAAATCTCTTCGGGCTTCTCCCTTGGTTCTTTTGTTGTGTCGCCATGTGTTGTGTCGCCATGCGCTCGGCTCTGCGCCGCCAACGCTGACTCTCAAGAAGCTTGTCGGCGACGAGTTCGACCCGCTCGCTTGCCTGAACATCGCAGGCTTTTAGCGGCGGCGTGGCCACGTACACTCAGAATCGTGCGGCGATGGCAAGAAATCCTTCGCTGAGCGAAGAGGAAGGCAGATCTTGGTCGTCAAATGGCATCCGCGCGAGCCATTGAGGTTCGCCACGTTGGCGAAAGCCAAAAAAAGCCGGAGGACGGCCTTCAGGGGGTAACGAAATGGATCGTCAGCCAGATTGACGAAAATCCGGCCCTCACTCGAAATACAAATGCCAAGTCACTAAAAACAGCGGCAGAACCCCCGCCGCCAAGTTACAAATCCCGAATCCCGAATCCCTAACCCGTACACCCGGACGCCACGCACCCGCGATTGCTGGCGCTGGGTGAAGTCAGCAGCCAACGCATCCGCAGCGCCGAGCGGGCGAGGGCGGCAGCGGCCGCTTCGTCGACCGCTTTGGTGTTGATGGGTTCGACATCGCAAGCGGCGTTTTCTGCGGTCTCGTCACCCACGACCTTCAAAAACCTGGCGGCCAATGGCACACCGTCAATTTCTGCGAGCACGCGTGCCGGCGCCAATTTCGGACTTTCGATAGGTTGGCCGAACGCAGCCAACACAAGCAAAGCGCAAGCGGTAAAGGTCAGCCGGGTCAAGGTGCGGACAAGCAGGGTACTCATGGTGGTGGTCCTGGGTTGGGAATTCATGGTTTGTAAGATGCAGAACCTATGCCACAAGGTTGCAGTCAATCGAATCAATAAGTTGAGAAGTTCTGCTCGCCATTGGCGGTGGCCGATTCCGATTTCGGCGTCCGCTGGCGGACATCGGGAGCAGTCCGGGACTCAATGCGCAGACCCGGCAGCCAATGATCGATGCGCATGCGACACTTGCTTGTCGACACGGGTGCTGCGGTTTGGTTCATCAATGGGTGCAGCTGTCGGGCCTTGTTGGATGCCGATGGCGCGACTTCTGTGACCTGCCGTTGTAAAGGCTGATCAGCGCGGCTGCAATTCGGTGGCTTTCCGAGGCGCGGCTGCTTACATTCACGCAAGCGGATGCGGAAAATTCGTTTATTCAAGCCGGGTTCGCTCAAGCCGGGTTCGTTGAAGCCGGTTTCGTTGAAGCCGGGTTCGTTCATACCGCTTTGTCCAATCCGATCTGCGAGTCGCAATTGCAGATCAGACAAGTACGCCACCGATTCTGACTTCGCCCTGGGGAGGGCACATGGCACTCAAGGAAGCGCGCGTTCCCGATATTGGTGATTACTCGGGTATCCCGGTGATCGAATTGCTGGTTGCCGTGGGCGATCACGTGAAGGCGGATCAGGGTCTGGTTTCGCTGGAGTCCGACAAGGCGACCATGGAAGTGCCGGCGCCGTTTGCCGGCATCATCAAAGAGCTGAAAGTAAAGCTCGGCGACCCGGTGTCGGAAGGCAGTGTGGTGGCGCTGATCGAGGTTGCCGAGGCGGGTGCGGATGCCGGTGCCAGTGCCGCGAAACCCGCGGAAGTCGCTGCGCCAGCCAAGGCAGCCCCGGAAGCTGCCAAGCCTGCGCCTGCGCCAGCGGCGGAGGTCGCCAAGCCTGCGCCCACAAAGCCTGCGCCAGCAGTGGCAGTCGCAGCGACAACGGCCAGTCCGGTGCCAGTCGCGACACCGCAGACGCCGCCAATCAGTTTTGGTGCCGACAGCGTCGATCCGGCCAAGGTCGCGTATGCGAGCCCTTCGGTGCGTATGTTCGCCCGCGAATTGGGCGTCGACTTGCTCAAAGTCAGTGGCAGTGCGCGCAGCGGCCGAATCGTCAAAGAAGACGTACAGGCTTTTGTGAAGGCCGCGCTGGCGGGTGGTGCAGGGCGTCCAGCCGCTGCCGCAGCGCCGGCCGCTGGCGGCGGATTGAATCTGCTGCCGTGGCCGAAGGTCGACTTCGCCAAGTTCGGCGAGATCGAAATCAAGCCGCTTTCGCGGATCAAGAAGATTTCCGGCGCGAATCTCGCTCGCAACTGGGCAATGATTCCCCATGTCACCCAGTTTGAGAGCGCCGACATCACCGAGATGGAAGCGTTTCGCAAACGCTTGGGCGAGGAAAACAAAGACCTCAAGCTGACCCCGCTGGTGTTCCAGATCAAGGCCGCGGTCGCCGCCTTGAAGCAGTTCCCCAGCTTCAACGCGTCGCTTGATGAGAGCGCGGAGAATCTGGTGCTCAAGCGTTTCTTCCACGTCGGCATTGCGGTGGATACGCCGGATGGTCTGATGGTGCCGGTGATCCGCAACTGCGATCAAAAGGGTCTGTTGCAGTTAGCCGCTGAGCTTGGCGAGATTTCCAAGAAGGCGCGCGACAAGAAGCTGGGGCCGGCGGACATGAGCGGCGGATGTTTTTCGATATCGAGCTTGGGCGGCATCGGCGGCACCAGCTTTACGCCGATCATCAACGCGCCGGAAGTGGCCATTCTCGGCGTATCCAAAGCATCGATCCAGCCGGTGTGGAACGGCAAAGAGTTTGCACCACGCCTGCTGCTTCCGCTGTCGCTGTCTTACGATCATCGGGTCATCGATGGCGCGGAGGCGGCGCGCTTTGCGCGCTACTTTGCCGATCAATTGGGCGACATCCGGCGACTGCTGCTGTAAGCGGTCAGCGGGTAATCTGACTGACTTCGCCGCCGTCATCGGCGCGCGTCCATCACTCGTTTAGGGCTGGCTCGATCAGGGCTGGTTCGTTCAGGGACTGAAAGCATGGCGACCATCGATTGCAACGTGCCGGACATCGGCGACTACAAGAACATTCCGGTTATCGAGCTGCTGGTAAAAGTCGGCGACAGCGTGGTCAAGGATCAGGGCCTGGTGACCTTGGAATCCGACAAGGCCACCCTGGAGGTGCCCAGCGCTGCTGCGGGTGTGGTGGTCGAGCTGAAGGTGAAGCTGGGGGATTTGTTGTCGGAAGGGAGTGTGGTGGCGGTGTTGGAGAGTGCGGCGAGCAGCGCGACGACTGCTGCTTCGCCCCCTTCTCCTTCGGATCAGCTTCCCTCCCCCCTCGGGAGAGGGGCCGGGGGTGAGGGGTCGCGCTTGCCAGAGACTCTTGCCTCGCCGGTGAGCAACGCTTCCGACAAGTCCGACCCCTCACCCCAACCCCTCTCCCCAGGGGAGAGGGGT
>Ga0163146_10009263_pt1 | contig 10271 bp, 12 predicted proteins | sample OliLakLV19MP7G1_FD_148648 | JGI IMG/M metagenome (GOLD analysis project Ga0163146, IMG submission 148648) | Freshwater microbial mat bacterial communities from Lake Vanda, McMurdo Dry Valleys, Antarctica - Oligotrophic Lake LV.19.MP7.G1 | ecosystem: Environmental > Aquatic > Freshwater > Lake >... | reverse complement strand
TACGACGCCGGTGATCGCGTCGGTTGTCTCTTGGCTGGCGGCATCGATGTAAGTGCTGGTTTTGCTGGATAGGCCCCAGAATTGTTTCGTGTTGACGACCCGGAATGCCTGAACCAGAGTGCTCAAGCCCGTAACCGTGGCCTTGATGCCAGAGTCAAGTTCTGTGGTTTTCTTTTTGAAGAAGCTGAAAACACCCACGACAGCCAGAAGGGGCAGCGCAATAGCGCCAGCCGCCGCGCCAAATGCCCCGATGCTGGTAGTGGCTGTGCCAAGCACACTGGAAAGATACGTACCTGCTGCGCCGATGCCCCCGCCCGCTCCGAAAAGAGACGTGACGAGGCCGGACGCGCCAGAAAACACGCTGCCTATAACTCCACCCAGCAGTCCGCCCCCAGCAGCACCAGCACCACCCGCCGCTGCGCCAGCTGCGCCCGCTGCTGCTTGGCCTACGCCACCACCTGAGAATCCTAGGCCGATCATGATCCGGTTTTTGATCGCCATACTGATCATCTGCGCCAGCATAGATTTGAAGCTGTCCAGAATTGAGTTGACGAAACCTTTGAAGTCCTTGAACCCCTGAACGATGAAGTTAGCAAACGCGTCTGATACGCTTCCAATCCCACCCAACAGCGCGCCGCCCAACTCCTTCCCCATTTCTACGGCAGATTTCGTGCCTTGGGTTAACGATTCGGAGAAGCCCTGCGCGAATGTGGTGGCTTCTTCCAGTGCTTCAGCCACGCTGGACGCGCCGCCGCCGCTGCCAGCGCCGGTGCCGGTGCCGTCAATAGCCGCAGTAACAGTCTTCCCTTCTTTTGCGACCCTCAGCATGTTGTTCCAAAGCCCGCCAAGCGCGCTTGATGCCGTATCTATCCACCTAGTTACAAGTGGTTTGTTTGCGCCTAGCGCGGACATTAACTGGCTCGCGCCCGGGATCAAATTTGTAATGCGAAGGCCAATTCGACTCAACTGTCCGAGGACGCCGCTCATAATGCCAGCGAGTTGCCTCGCTGCGCTAATGGCGGGACCGAACGCTGCGCCCATGCGGGAAATTTCGTTAGCAAGTCCCTGCGCCTGGCCGCCAGCAATAGCGACCTGCTGAGCTAGCCGCGCAGCCTCTGTGCCCAATGCCACAAATGTATCATATGACGCGCGGGATTCGCCTGTGAGGTTTTGCGCCCCGCCTGCTGCCTCCGCCATTGCTTGCGCTACGTCAAGCGCTGCCTGCGCCTGTCCGGTAAGATCGCCGCTGGCAGTTGCAGCTTCAAGCGCCTTGGTGTATCCTGCAGCTTCATCTTTCGTGATTTTAAGACCTTCGGCCAATGCACTGACCTGAGTCGTTAGTGCTGGCAATCTGGCTTGGAAGTCCGACACGGCCAAAGCATTCTGCGCGATTAACAGTTGCTCGATCTGCCCCGCCATTGAGCCGTATTCTTCTCTCAGCGCCGCAAATTCTGGAATGGTGGCATAGGCAGCACTGCCCATTTCTCTGATCGAGGTCGTAGCCCCGTTAACTGGGATTGTGAGATTTTCGGCGTCTTGCGTGAGCAGGTCGATGGTTTGGGACTGTTCATAGAGTGCAATTTTCGCATTACCGCTTGCTATTGCTTGGTCATAAAAGGCGCGCTGCGTGTCGCTCATTACTCCTTTATTCGCAACAAGCTGCAGTCCCATTTCTTTCTGTGCTTCAACGTACTTTTGCACGTCTTCGTAGGGTATTCGCTGGGCGGCCATTTCCGGATTTCCCCTAACGAACGGGATCATGGCTTTGTTGGTATTCGGGTCGTTTATCAATGCTTTTGCAGCGAATATCTGATTTTCTTTCTCTTGCGCTGCAAATGCGGCTTCTGCGGCTGCAAGTTCCACCTTGGCCATTATTGCTTTTTCTTTGCGCAGTTCTGCGCTTGCATTAATCCGGTCTTGAGCCGCCGCTACGTCCACTATTGCTGCATCTACTGCAGCCTTTCCTCCAGCTGTCGTGGCGGTAGCGAGCGACTCCTGTGCGGTTTTAAGGCTGCTGTAGTCGTCGAGCAGCCTTGAGTTCACGGTTTCAAGGCCCTTTATGGTAGAGCCAAGAGACTGCATTGCGCCATCAAAGCTTTGTGCCTCTTTTTTTGTCACCATGATAAGAGCCGCCAATCCGCTTAACACACCAATCGCAAGCGAAAGTGGCCCTCCGAAAAGCGTGACCGCCCTTGAGGCAAACGCCACAGCAGTGAGAGACCTGGCGTAGATGTACGCGGCAACCGTGCTAACCGCCATGCCGGTTGCCAGGGCACCCAAGGAGAGTGCCATCACTTTAACTAGATAACTATTATCGAATATAATTCGCGCAACCGCAGCAAGTGCATCGCCAGTGCTCACCAAAACCAGCGCGAAAGTACCTGATATTCCGGTGGCTTGGTCAAAGACACCAATGATTGCTTGTATGCCTGTTTGGATTCTTTGGAAACCGTCAGTTACGGTTGCGGGCATGAGTGCTGCCTCTTCGCGAACCCTAGAGAGAGAATCGAGCATAGCCCCAGCAAGGACAGACGAAGTTATCCTTCCTTCAGAGGCCATGGACCTTAGTTTTGATACGGCTACTCCAAGTTTTTCTGCGAGTGCTTCAGCAACACGGCCCCCGCTATGCAGCACGGTCTCAAGCCCTTCACCCGACAACTTACCAACGGCCATGGCTCTTGACAAAACTTGCTGAACACTGGCTGCACGCTCACCTTTGGTTGCAGTAATAACCAACATATGGTTAAGTGACTCCGTGTAGTCAGCTGTCGCGTTTGCCCCTAGCCCAAGCTCGCGAAGGACGCCGACATTCCGAGAATAAGCTTGAGAAGTTTGCTGTATAGACGAGTAGGACGCGTTTGAAATATCAACCATGCGCAGCATTAGTTCAGGTGCAGCCTCCATGTCTTTCACAGCAGAGCCAATAGTGCTCTGCATATCCGACCAAGCGTCCGCGTAGTGCATATAAGCTGCAGCCGCTGCGAGAGCCGCTGCGATTGCAGCAGCGGAAGCGAGTGTCTTCATGGCAGAAGACATGGCGTCTGCTGATTGCACAACCTGCTTTTCGGCTTTTTTAGCTGCCGCAGCAACCTCATCGATGGAGCTGGCTATTGCTTCTGTTGATTGCGCCACCTCACTTTCGGCACCGCCACTCGCCGCACCGACTGAATTCATGGCTCTGGACATTGCCGCTGTTGACTGCGTCACCTTACCTTCGGCAATGCCAGCCGCTACGCCGACTGCGTCAATGTCGGTGACAGCAGACCGCATCCCGGAAGAGTCGGCGGCAAGGGTAAGGCGCGCAAAGTCAACCATCGACTTAATCCTCTCGGTTCATAGGCGGAATTCTAAGCGGGCTTTCACCCGCCTGAAACTCCTCGAAATGCGCACGACACATTGCGGCTAGAGTGCTCGTGTCGTGATCGTCCAGCCCCTTCACCCGCGCAAAGGCTGAGACCACTGGCCAGTCGGTTGCGGCTAGCCCCATGCCGTTGCTGCGCACTGGACCAATCTCCATCAATAGCGCGTGCATGTATTCTTCCGGGTCAAGATCAGGCAGGGGGAATACAGGCGGATGACCCGCCTGCTTTGCCATGTCCAGATAGCTGACCATTCGGCTTTTGTTGTTGCCTTTCGGCGTAGCATGAAGCCACCCGAGTTGCGCGGCGTAAAGAATCAGCCCTTCGGCGCGCTTTCCAAAAAATTGGATTGCTCCCCAGCGAAAACCGCGACCTGCTGCGCAAACGGGTAGTTCACCAACTCGTACTTCGGAACCTTTACGGTTTCGCCTTTGCTGTCTTTGGTCTCAATCTCGACAGGATCGCCGTTGGCATCTGTCACAACGCCCATTGCAGGGAATGTCCAATCCAGAAATTCCCTGGCATCGTCGACGGTCAGCCTTCGCTCGCCAGCTTCGACCCCTTCAAACCCGGCGATGAAAGGAATGGCAGCGTCCACAAGTTCGTTGTGTGCATCCTCCATCACTCGATCAGGGGTTTCGACTTTGCCGTTCTTGCGCGCCTTCATGCGTTCTAGCTGCGCTTTGCGTTGAGCCGCTTGGATCGTCGGCGATGCAATACCGCGCACCAAGACGAAAGCCCCCTCGATCGGTTCTCGCGTGTTTGGGTCCATGATCTGCATACGCGCGCCAGCTTCAGCATTGGCGCGCCCGTTGAATTTCGTAAAGTCCATATTGGTGATCCTTATGGTTCTGGTTCAAAGCGGGTCGCGTCGGTGAACCACTCCGCCGCGACCCTACCGTCTGATTGCTCAGGCCGGATTACACGCGGACGATTGCGGTGTTGATCCGAAATACGCCGGTTTGCCCCTTGTAGTTCCCATCTGCTCGCTCAGCATCGGCGACGTTGGCCACCACACCGGCACCGTAGTACAAAATTCCGTCCGGGTCGGTCACTCGGATAGAAATACCTGTGTTGGTGTTGTTTTGCGCGCGAACGATGACCTGGCCTGGGTCCGAAAGAGAGAAGACGTAAGTGAACGAGATTTCGCCACCATCGAGAGCACCGTTGGTGTGCAGCGTCCGCCCCCCAAGCGTCGTCACGACAATATCGGACGACTGATCGCCCAACGCTCCGATTTGCACCATAAGACCGATGGTTCCGGTCCACGTGAGCGCGGCATAGCCCGCCGCGTTGTACGTGGCCGGGAGTGCCGCGACAATAGCCACCGTAGAACCGATAAAGCTGGGAATCGTCGTCATTTGTGTTTTCCTTTATTAGTTGGGTGCGGCAATTCCTCATCAGGGTTTGGCGCGGTTGCGGTGAATTGCAGAACAGCAGTTGGTTCATGCGGAATGACCGTTTGCGTTACGATCAGATCGGGTTCCCCTGGGTCCGGGTCCGGGTCGAAAACAATAGTGATCTGTTTGGCCAACGCCCGTCCGGAAAGGCTTGGCCAGTTGTCAGCTTGGCGGATTGTGTCGTTATCCGTTTCCAGTGTGCCCAATCGCGGGATGACTTGCCCGGTAGGAAGTGTGATTGGGCCTTTTTCGTTGTTCGTGATGGTTGCCATTGGTTAGCCTCTCAAGATTGCGGCCAAAAGGCCATTGCCAGAAGTGATAACCCGGTTGCCTGTTCCGGAGGCAGAAACTGCAGCAAACAGACCCAACCTTGATGACCATGCGACACCTTGCCAGATGTTATCTGCGGCGCTGTCTGTGGTGGCCCAGGTGATCCCGTTGGGTGAAGTCATCACTCGGGTGCTAGCGCCTGTTGAGCCGACTGCGACAAACCGACCTATCTCAGGTGCCCATGCGACTGACTGCCAGCTGTTATCTGCGGCGCTGACCCTGATCGTCCAAACCGTTCCGGCGTTTGATGTCATCACCCGGTTGCCGGTGCCAGTATTAGAAACTGCGGTGAAACGGCTTATCTCCGGTGACCACGCGATTGACTGCCAAGCGTTGTCAGCAGGGGTGGTTCTGATCGTCCAGATGATGCCATCGGGCGAACTCATAGCTCGGTTGCCGGTTCCTGTGTCGGAAACTGCGGCAAACAGGCCGAGTTCCGGTGACCATGCGATGCCCCGCCAATCGTTGTCAGCAGGGGTGGTTCTGGACGTCCAAATGATGCCGTCTGGCGATGTCATCACCCGGTCGCCAGTTCCTGTGCTGGAGACTGCCGCAAACAGGCCGAGTTCCGGTGCCCATGCGACTGCTTGCCAGTTTTGGTTCGAAGCGCTGGCTCTGGTTGTCCAAGTAATACCATCTGGCGAGGTCATCACCCGGTCGCCAGTTCCTGTGCTGGCGACTGCCGCAAACAGGCCGAGTGCCGGTGCCCATGCGACTGACTGCCAAGCGTTATCAACAGCGCTGACTCTAGTCGTCCATGTGAGGCCGTCTGGCGAGGTCATCACCCGGTCGCCAGTTCCTGTGCTGGCGACTGCGGCAAACAGCCGCAACTCGGGGGACCATACGATTGACTGCCAGTTGTTGTCGACGGCGCTGACTCTGACTGCCCATATTTCCGCAAGACCGCCCGACCGCAAGTCTGCATTAGGGTGCAGATAAGCCCGAATGCTATCAAGCGGGACTGTCACTGCATCACCCGCCGCCATCGCGCCGAACGAAAAACCCGCAGATATGTCGAGATTTCCAATCCCTGCAACCGGCCACGTAGCGCCAGCAAGACCACTGATCGTCGGGGTCATAGAAGCACCAGTCGGATTACGCAGCGTGAGAATGTCGCCGGGGTTATATTCGATGCGGCGGCTATCCCCAGCCAGAGACAGTTGAAACGGGATAGCGCCGCGCGGACGAATAGAAGTTGCTGGAACGGTCATTTTCTTAATTCCTCAAAATAGAGCCAATAAGGCCGCTTCCTGATGTGATTGCGATGACGCCTTGCAGATATGCACTGATCGAGTCCATACGCACGACGATGCCAGTACCCGCCGCAATGGCTCCCAAGGGCAAGCCAGCCGAAACGCTGACCGTGCCTACACCCGGAGCTGGCCATGTCGTCCCACCCGCGCCGTCAATTGTCGGGGAGATAGAGCTGCCAGTCGGGTTTCGCAGCGTGAGAATGTCTCCGATTTCATAGGTCAGGCTGTCGGTGCCATTCAGGGTAGTCAGAACAAGGACGCGTGACCCCGCTCCGCTCATTGATGTCGCAGTAATGGCTGGCATGGTCGCCGCCTCCTTTGTGTTAGTGCTCGGTGTTCGCGCTCAACCCCGCGCGCGTGGGATTTACGAAACCTGAAACGTAACGCGAACCGGCTTGTACCACCGCTGATCCGCATTGAAACCTTGCAACGGTTCGGAAGGCTTAGTGATCGTAATTTCCAATCCGCCGCTAACAGCCAATCGCAAACCTTTTGGGAACAAGTCGGCGATGTCCTGCGCCTTGCGACTGGCGACGTCTGTACTGGTACCTTCCTGCGCCGCTACTTTTACCATTACGAAGCCTTCGGCAAGTTCAGCACCGCCAGCCAAGGCTACGTCGGTGCGACCCGTCTGAACAATTTCCACCACGATGAACGGCACGGTCCCCGGCGCGTTCTGGTTTGGCCACGCTATAGGCCAAACCAGCCCAGCACCGGCGAATCTAGCCTTGATCACAGCCTCAATATCGGCGTCATTCATGATCGGACCTCCGCCACACGCTTGTTGACAAACTCGCTGAATCGGGCAGCGTTGGCTCCGACGAAGTGCCGCCCTGCCTGATTGCGTGTGCGGCCAAGACTGTCTTCTCCGACAAACCCTACTTCAATCATGTATGCGTAAGGCGCAGTCCACGAAAACCGAATGATTTCGCCAATCTCAAAATCCAACAGCGCGGTTTCGTAAACTGCCGGGCCTGACGCACCGTCATTAACTTGCAGGCTGTTGATCAACTCAGCTTCGGCAACTGGTATCTTGCCCACGACAAAGGAAGTAGCACCCTTTGAAATTGCAAGTTGTGGAGTTTGAGCAGCTTCCATCACATCAGAGATGGCATTGACCGCGACGTACCTGAGGCTTTCCTTTGTGAGATCAGCCCAGTCCTTAACCTGCGCTGTAAAAGATTTTGTCATAGCGTCACCTCTTTGGCAGAACCGGGCGGTAGATTGCGATGCATCGGCACCCAACAGAATGAGTCGCTCCGCCGCGTGGATCGTGGGGGTAGGCCATTGCGGTCCCGTCACCCATGATGAAATACTCGCCGATCTGGATAATTGTCCCATCCATTGCGACGTGATCCTTGCGCGGCTTTTGGGAAAGGTTATGCTGCCAGCGAACAGTTACGCCGTCAATATCCGGCCTTTCCAGAATCTGCAACCAGCCCTCGTGTCTGCCCGCTGCCTGAGCGGTAAAGGTCTCGTTGCGAGCCACCCTTTGCCCGCGTAGTTTGAGAGACTTGCTGCGGTGTCCCTGTTCGATTCGCGCCAATTCTTCGGGAGTCAATATCCGACCATCCGCAATGGCCCTTTTTATCATCGGGTCGAACCGCAAGTCGCGTTCTTTTCTGTCAAGATACGCAGACATTGATTTCGCATTACCTGAACTTAGTTCACTCATTCCTCTGACGATAGACTGTTCCTGAGGGCGGGTCAAACCGATCACGCCCCCCTGTCTCACGCCATCCGGCCCGGCACGACCCGTCAGGCGAAGAGCTGTTGTCCGGGTAGTCACGTTCTCGGAAAGACTTTCAAGTATGGTCTCACGCGCCGCACTCATCGCGTCCTCGCTGACGTTCGTGACCATGTCAGCGCCGAACCGCGACAGATAAGCTTCAGCTCTCAGGTGTGCGCCGTTGAAGCCAAACTGACCCAAGACAGACTTGGGCATTGCCAGCGCCAAAGACTGACCGCCTGCAATATAAGCGGATCGCACCGCCTCTTGAAGCGGATACATAACACCTTGGTCTATCCTGAAAAGGGCAACAGCGGCTTCAATGTCTCCAGCGTTCAGTGCGGAAATAAGAGCGCGTCGGTCTATCGAGTTTCCCGCCTGCCGAATTGCGGCAAGAAACGCGTCTCGGATGATAGGCTCATACTTCGCCAATAGCGCATCGACCTGGGCTTGCTGCGTGACCTGGTTAGGGAATGCCATGTGATCATTCGCCTTCGTGACGCTTCAGCGCAAAACCGTGAGCGTGGGGGATGTTCACCACGTCCCATCCCAGTAATTTCATGTCATCCCTGCCGCGCCGGATGGCATTGCGGACGCTTGCTTCGGCGTTTATCGGTCTGGCATAGTCTGATTTCCAGACGCCATTAGTCAAAGCGCCGACATTGAGGGGCCCACCCCCGGCGCGTTCCAGAGTGCGGACGATCTGCGCCAGCGTCGGCGGCACAAACCATTCCACGGTTTTCAACGCTACCGCACAGGTGATAGGTTGATTGCAGCACGGGCAGGCTTGCACGGTCATGCTCCCTTAAAAATTCGCAAGCGTGTATCGCCAGACATCGGCCACTTCGTCATGGGTCAGGGCGGGCACCTGAGGCAACCGGTCCCGATAGATTTCTATCGTCTCCAGCACAGTATCGAACCTGAAACTGTCCGAGGCGCGCAGGCCCTTCAGCGTGGCATAGGATAGCGGATCGGCCTTTTGCAGCGCCGTCTCCAGCCCATCCCAGAGCAGATCAAACCCGGACAACGCCAGCAGAAACGCGAATTGCGCCCGGTTAAGATCGGGCAGCGGATCGGCATAGGCGTCGATGATTGCCTGCACCGCCTTGTCGTCACTCGCCTCCCAGACCCCGTCAACCTGCGACAGGCGCAATCCGGCAGCGGCAATCGCCTCATGCAGTCCATAGCCCTTTTCGATATAGGCAATCATCGTCCCGTCCTCCTGATCTATGTCGAGCGCATCCATATGCCAGTGCCTGTAATGGTCGTGGCGCTGGTGACCTCGCTGACCAGATAGCCCCACGGGTCGGTTGCGGCGGTGGCATAGGTCAAGGTGCGGCGCAGCACCTTGCGCGGGTTGGTCGTGATGCCGGCGGTGGTCAGTTCCGGGGTTGCCGCTGTCCCAAATATCGTCAGGGTAGGAGCCGCTGAATGCCGCACCCCAACCCAATAGGTCACGCCCTTGCGCAGGGTCTGCGACACGGTTGCCTCCTTGACGCCGGTACTGGCAGTGTCGAGCGTTGCGGTTTCCACGATCAGCGCGGCTGGCTTGCCGTTTGTATCGGACGCATAGAGGACGATCTTGACCGTGGAACCGGCGTTAGAGTTGGTGCAGTTGACGCTGAGCCGGTCGATGGTCATATCGCCGCGCGGGATGAACGGGTAGATGTCCATCCGGTCTGCCGCCCCGATCAGGGTGCCCAACCCACCGCTCGACCCGCCCATGGTCATTGGCACATAATGGCCGGTGCCTGGGGCCTGATGCGGAATTTGTCCGGCATCGATGATACACGTCTTCCCGTTCAGCCGCATCCGCATCTGGCCAGTGGTCGAATTGTACCACGCCTGCCCATCGGTAGGGGACGCCGGATCGGAAGCCAGCGACGGTAACACAGCAACTGCATCAACGTAGGCTTTATTGGCAGCGTCCCCAGAGTTAGAGGGGGTCGGGAGATTGAGGATTTTGGCATCGCTACCAAAATCATAATCAATGAATATCGGTTTGGTTGCCATGGCTTACGCGATCACAACAGCCCGTAGTGCATTTGACGCCGGGGCAGTATTGACGAGAATGGTCACGGCATTCACGCTTGTCGACCGAACTTCTGCTTCAACTTGGCGCTGTGACCCCCCGGTTTCCCTGATGAAAACCTGTACGTCCGCCGTATTAAGGTTGTGCGTGATGACGTAAGACGTAGCC
>Ga0163146_10009255_pt1 | contig 10275 bp, 9 predicted proteins | sample OliLakLV19MP7G1_FD_148648 | JGI IMG/M metagenome (GOLD analysis project Ga0163146, IMG submission 148648) | Freshwater microbial mat bacterial communities from Lake Vanda, McMurdo Dry Valleys, Antarctica - Oligotrophic Lake LV.19.MP7.G1 | ecosystem: Environmental > Aquatic > Freshwater > Lake >... | reverse complement strand
CTGGTGCACGACCGCGCCGGCAATTTCGTCTCCGGCTCTTTTGCCGAATACCTGTGCCCCACCGCGCCCGAGATGCCTCACATCGAGATCGGCCATGTGTCGACGCCCACGCCCGTGAACGCGACCGGCGCCAAGGGCATGGGCGACGGCAGTTCGATGCTTGCTCCGGCAGCGCTAGCCAATGCCGCCGCCGATGCGCTAGGGCGCGAAGACATCGAATTGCCGCTTTCGCTCAATCGCCTCTGGGAACTCGCCAATGCGAAGCCGGTGACCCGTAGTGGTACCTATGGCGGCACCTATGGCGGCACCAAGCCGAAGTCCAGCGGCCCCGAGCTTGGCGGCTCGCTGCAGGGCGAAGGCTCCACGATTCTTTCCGCACCGCCGGCCGAAGTCTGGCGGCGCCTGCTCGACCCCGAGGTCCTTGCCGCCGTGATCCCCGGATGCAGCAAGATGCAGCGCACCGGCCCCAATGCGTTCGAAGCCGAGGTGAGCGTCGGCGTGGCCGGAATCCGTGGTGTGTATGCAGCCAGGATCCGCGTCGCGGATCAGCATCCGCCGTCCTCGATGCGCATGGATTTCCGCGCGAACGGGCGCCTTGGCAATGGCCATGGCAGCGCGCTCGTCGATCTCGTGCCCGAAGGCACCGGAACCAAACTGTCCTACCGCTACGGCGCGGACGTTGGCGGCACCGTGGCCGCAGTCGGCGCGCGCATGCTGGGCTCAGTCACCGGCGTGCTGATCGCGCAGTTCTTCAAGGCCTTCGAAGCCTATGGCAGCGAGGGTGCCGCGAAGGCCGGCCTGTGGAAAAAATTCAGCGGGTGGCTGGGCAAATGAAACCGGTCGCCTTCGAATACTGCCGCCCGGACACGATTGCCGAAGCCGTCGAGCTGCTCGCGGAGTTCGGTCCGGACGCAACCCTGCTCGCAGGCGGCATGTCGCTTGGCGCGATGCTCAACATGCGGCTCGTGCGCCCGACCGCGTTGATCGACATCAAGCGCGTCGGCGGGCTCGACCGTTTTACGGTCAACGGCGAGATCCGCACCGGCGCCACGCTTCGCCAGGCGGCCGCGCTCTCGAACGAAGCGCTCATGCGCGCGGTGCCTTTGCTCGCGCTCGCGCTGCCGAACGTCGGCCACTTCCAGACGCGCAACCGCGGCACGCTCGGCGGCTCGGTGTCCCACGCCGATCCGAGCTCCGAGATCCCGCTCGCGCTCGTCACCGCCGGCGGATCGCTGGAGCTGCAATCGAAGCGCGGCACGCGCCGCGTCCCGGCGCGCGAGTTCTTCCTCGACATCCTGACCACCGTGCGCGAACCGGACGAACTCGTGACCGCGTTGGTCTGGCCGAAGGCGAGGGCGGGCGCCGGCTACGCGTTCGCCGAAATCGCGCAGCGGCATGGCGACTTCGCAATCGTGGCTTGCGCTGCCGAAGCCGTACTGAAGGCCGACGGCTCGCTCGCGTCTCTTGCCTTTGGCCTGGGCGGGGTCGAGAGCCGCCCGCTGGTGACCGAAACCGCCGCGTTCCTCGGCAAACGCGCGGACGCGGACCTCGCAGCCGGGATTGCAGATGCAGCTGCCGCAGCCGTCACGCCGATGAGCGACTTCAAGGCCACAGCGGATTATCGCCGTGCCCTCGTCGAAACGCTCGGCCGGCAAGTCCTTGCCGAAGCGTTCGGCCAGGCGAAGGTGCGCTGAAATGATCCGCCTCAAGCCCGGCACTCGACACACGGTCACGCTCAACGTGAATGGGAAAGCCATCACGGGACAGGCCGAGTCGCGCACCTTGCTCACCGATTTCCTGCGCCACGAGCTCAAGCTCTACGGCACGCACGTCGGCTGCGAGCATGGCGTCTGTGGCGCCTGCACGGTGATGGTCGATGGCCGCGCGGTGCGCAGTTGCATGCAGCTTGCGGTCGAATGCGAAGGCGCCAACGTCAGCACGGTCGAGGGCCTCGCGCCGCTGGGGGAACTGAACGCGCTTCAGCGCGCCTTCCACCGCCATCACGCCCTGCAGTGCGGCTTCTGCACCGCCGGCATCCTGATGTCGGCGACCCATTTCCTCGAGGACACGCCCGCCCCGAGCGAAGACCAGGTGAAGGACATGCTCTCGGGCCACCTCTGCCGCTGCACCGGGTACTACCCGATTGTTGCAGCCATCCTCGACGCGGCCAAAGAGATCCGTGCCGTGAATCCGATTCAAAAGGAGAAACCATGACCAAGTACGCCCAGGACCGCGGGGAACTGCTGGCCGAGCTCGACGGCCTGCGCGTGGATATTGATGCCGCCAAGCGCGTCGCCACGCTCACGCTCGATCGTCCGCCGCTCAACATCGTCTCGTACAAGGCGCGCTCGCAGATCGGCGCCCTCTTCGAGGAGTTCGGCCGCGACAAGGACATCGGCGTCGTCGTGGTGCGCGGCGCCAACGGCGTCTATACCTCCGGCGGCGACGTGCGCGGCTTCTTCAAGGTGCCGCGCGACGGCATGTCGCACCTGGCCTGGAACATCGGCGCGCCCGAGCGCTGCCCCAAGCCCGTGATCTGCGCGATGGAGAAGTACGCATTCGGCGTGGGCTGGGAACTCGCGCTCGCCTGCGACTTCCGCATCGCGACCAGGGAGACGCTCGTGGCGCTGCCCGAGATCACCATCGGCCAGATGCCCGGCTCAGGCGGCAGCCAGCGCGTGCTGCGCATGGTCGGCATGACGCGCGCCAAGGACATGGTGCTCATGGGCCGTCGCCTTCCGGCCACCGAGGCGCACCAGTGGGGCCTCATCACCGAGGTGGTCGAGGATGCCGCGGCGCTGGACAAAGCCATCGAAAGCTATTGCGCCAAGCTCAATGCGCTCTCGCCGCTTGCGCTGTCCACGCTCAAGCGCGTGCTCAACCAGGGCGAGGACTGCAGCCTCGAGGCGAGCTTCGACCTCGAGGGGCACGCCTACGAAAAACTGCGCGATTCGCACGACTACAAGGAAGGCGCCGAGGCCTTCTTCGAGAAGAGGAAACCCAAGTACAACGGGACCTAGGCGGGGAGGGCAGGCCATGCTCGATCTAGGACGCACCTTCCTGCAAAGCGTCGAGCGCCGGCCCGAAAGGGTGGCGCTGGTCGACGGCGAAGTCAGGCTGACCTACGCGCAGTGGTTCGAGCGCATCCGCTCGGTGGCCGGCTCGCTCTCGGCGATGGGCCTCGAGCGCGGCGACCATCTCGCGGTGGTGCTGCAGAACCGCTGGGAGATGGCCACGCTGCACTGGGCCTGCCAGTTCCTCGGCGTCATCGTCACGCCGGTCAACTGGAGAGCCAAGGGCGAAGAACTCGAATACTGCGTAGCCGATGCCGAGGCGCGCGCAATTGCGTTCGAGCCCATCAGCGCCGAGGCCGTGCGCGAGGCACCCTCCTGCGCTTCGATTCCGCGCATTGCGGTGGGCAAGGCCCCCGGCGGCACGCGCGAGTTCGGCGAGTTGCTTGCGGGCAAGCCGCCCGCCCAGACCTTCCACGCCAGCGCCGAAGACATCTCGCTCATGCTCTACACCTCGGGCACGACCGGGCGTCCGAAAGGCGTGCCGCGCCGCCATCGCGCCGAACGCGCCGCCGCGGTCGCTCAGGTCGCGCAGTACAGCTACGAAGTCGGCGAGGTCACCCTCGGCGTGATGCCGATGTACCACACGATGGGCGTGAGGTCGCTCTTGTCGATGGCCATCGTCGACGGCACCGTCGTGTGCCTGCCGCGCTTCGACGCAGGCGACGCGCTGCGCCTCATCGAGGCCGAGAAGGTGACCAACCTCTTTCTCGTGCCGACGCTGTATCACGACCTGCTCGCGCATCCCTCGTTTGCGGGCGCGGAGATTTCCTCGGTCACCAAGATCGGCTTCGCCGGCGCGCCGATGAACGATTCGCTCCTTCAGCGCCTCAACGCAGCGTTCAAGCCCGAGTCGTTCGTCAACCACTACGGGTCCTCCGAGATCTACACCTTCACCATTGACCGCAAGGCGCCGGTGAAGCCCGGCAGCGCCGGTCGCGGCGGCTTCAACGCGCGGGTGCGGGTAGTGAAGCTGGACGGCGACGCCAGGAGCACTCCAGACACGCTCGCGGCGCCGGGCGAGGAGGGCCAGATCATCGCCGACCTCGCGGGCGAGGAAGCCTTCGAGGGCTACTGGAAGCGGCCGGATGCCGATGCGAAGGCGCTGCGCGACGGCTGGTATTTCACCGGCGACACCGGCTTTGTCGACAAGGAGGGCGACCTGTTCGTGACCGGGCGGGTGGATGACATGATCATTTCGGGCGGCGAGAACATCTCGCCGGTCGACATCGAGTCGGTGCTCTCGCTCCACCCCGGGGTGGACGAGGTGGCCGTGGCCGGCCTGCCCGACGAGCGCTGGGGCCAGAAAGTCGTCGCTTTCATCAAGGCGCGCGGCAAGGTGGATGCCGCCGTGCTGGACGCGCACTGCCGGGACTCCACCCTGCCGAACTACAAGCGCCCCCGGGAGTACGTTTTCGTGCAGGCGGTGCCCAAGTCGCCCGTCGGCAAGATCCTGCGGCGCAAGCTCGTGTCTGGGGAATACGAGAAGGCCTGAGGGCCGCCGCCGGCCCTGTGTTAACGGGGCCGCCGCCGGCCCTGTGTTAACGGGGCCGCCGCCGGCCCTGTGTCAACCGCCCTGCCTGCGGCGCGTTATTCGGCGTGGATCCGCTTAGGACCACCCTGCGTACGACCTAATTTGTCTCCTGGAGGACATCAATGACCAAGCAAAAACTCATCATCGCCCTGATCGCTTCGGCTTTCAGCGCCAGCGTCTTCGCGCAAGCCACCCCGGCAACCCCGGCCACGCCGGCGGTCCCGGCCGCGAAGGCCAAGCCGGCTGACATGAAGCCGGCCGAAGCCAAGAAGCCCGTCGCCAAGAAGAAGGCCAAGAAGAAGGCCGTCAAGAAGGCCGCGTAAGCGAGGCAGGCAAGCAGGCAAGCGCGGCCCCGGCTGCGGAAAAAGGCCCGCCCGAGGCGACTCCGGCGGGTCTTTTTTTGAGGCAGATTCCCCGTTGCGGGACCGCGATTCGCAGGTGTCGCGGCGGCCCGGGCGATAATTCGCCCTACCGCTTCGGATCGCCCATGACCTTTCGCCTTGCCCGCCTGCTGGTTGCGCTTGCCTGCGTGTCTTTCGCGCCGGCTGCGCTCGCGCAGTCCGACAGCGTCCAGACGCCGCCCTTCGTCACCACGCCGCCCGAGGTGGTCGAGCGCATGCTCGCGCTCGCAGGCACCACACCCGCCGATTTCGTGGTCGACCTCGGCTCGGGCGATGGCCGCATCGTGATCGCGGCGGCGAAGAAATTCGGCGCCAAAGCCCTCGGCCTCGAGCTCGATCCCAAGCTCGTAGCACTGAGCCGGGAGAATGCGAGGGCCGAAGGCGTGGCCGGCCGCGCCGAGTTCCGCGTGCAGGACGTGCTGCGGGCGGACTTCTCCAGCGCGACGGTGGTCACCGTCTACCTGCTGCCGTGGCTCATGGCGCAGCTCTCGCCGATGTTCCTCGACGGCCTCAAGCCCGGCTCGCGGATCGTCACGCATGCGTTCGTGTTCCCGAGCTGGAAGCCCGACCGCATCGAGAAGGTGCGGCTCGCGGTGCCGCATCCTTCGCAGGGCGACGAGAGCACGATCTTCCTGTGGGTCGTGCCGGCCAATGCGCGCGGCGCCTGGCAGGCGGTGACGCCGCAGGGCCGCTGGCGCATGCGCATCGACCAGAATTTCCAGGAGATCGACGTCGAAGCCGGGCACGAGGGCGTGCCGCTCGAGGTCACGAGCGCGAAGCTCGACGGCGCGCGGCTGAACATCTTGGGCACGCTGAAGGGCGCGCCGTTTTCTTTCCGGGGCCGGGTCGAGGGCGCGCGCATCGCGGGCGAAGCCGAGCTCGGGGCCGACAAACGATCAATCCCACTGGTCTTCACCAAATGAAAGTCGCTCAATGAAAGTCGCTGACGCTCTGGCCGCAACCCTCAAATCCTATGGCGCCCGCTGGGCGTTCGGCATTCCAGGCAACGACGTGCTCGAAACCGTGCGCGCCTGCGAAGAGGCGGGCATCGGCTTCGTGCTGGGCAAGAGCGAGCCGTCGTGCGCGTTCATGGCCGACGCGGTCTACCAGCTCACCGGCAAGCCGTCGGTGCTGATTCCCGCGCTCGGGCCGGGGATCTCGAACGCGATGTCGGGCATCGCCGGCGCGATGCAGGAGCGCTCCGCGGTCGCGGTGCTTTGCGGCGAGATGGCCTCGAAGCAGATGGGCATCTACAACCACCAGGTGTTCGACCACGTTGCGCTGGCGCGTCCGGTGACGAAGTACGCCGAGAACCTCAACCCCAGGCGCGCCGCGCAGCAGCTTGCCAAGGCGCTGGACATCGCGCTCGCGTATCCGGCCGGCCCGGTGTTTCTGAATGTGCCTTCGGATTACAACCGCGACCTGGCCGTGGTCGAGGAAGTGCGGGTGCCCTCGCGGCGCGCGGTGACTGCGCTCGCGAATGAATCCGCGTCGAAGCTGCGCGCGCGCATCGCCGCGGCGAAGAACCCGCTGGTCCTCGCCGGACGCGGCGCGCTCATTGGCGAAACGCCGAAAGCCTTCGCAAAATTCATCGAGGCCTGGAAGCTGCCGTTCTTCACCACCTACAAGGCCAAGGGCATCGTGAGCGAGTCGCATGCGCTGTGCCTGGGCAGCGTCGGTCTTTCGCCGGTCGTCGATACGCAGAACCTCGCGCTCCTCAAGGAAGCCGACTGCCTGGTGCTGGTCGGGTTCGACCCGATCGAGCTGCGCGATGCGTGGCTTGACGCATGGCCGGATTCGCTGCCCGTCGTCAGCATCGACTGGGCCGCGCTGAACCATCGGATCTTCCCGGTCGGCGAAGAGGCGCTTGGCGACGTGCCAACGATCCTCGGCCAGTTGCTTCCCGAATCCGCCGCGAAGAATGCGTGGAAGCCCGAAAGGTTCGCGTCCCTGCGCGAGAAGGTCGCGCACATCGTTCGCCCGAGAACCCCCGCGAAAGGCATCAGCCCCGCGGCGCTGTTCCATGCGGTGAGCGCGCAGGCCAAGGACGACTGGATCATGACCGTCGACGTCGGCGCGCACCGCATCCTCGCCAATCACGTGGTCCAGTGCCGCGTGCCGGGCCAGCTCATGCAATCGAACGGGTTGGGGTGCATGGGCTACGCAGTCCCGGCCGCGATTGCGGCGCAGCTCGTGCATCCTGAGCGGCCGGTGGTTGCGATGCTCGGCGACGGCTGCATGCTCATGACGCAGGGCGAGCTCGCGCTGGCCGCGGAGCGCGAGCTGCCGCTCGTGGTCGTGGTGCTGAACGATGCCGCGCTCGCGCTCATCAAGCTCAAGCAGTCGAAGATGAACATGTCGCCGCGCGCGACCGACTTCAAGTCGCCGGACTTCGCGAAGATCGCCGAGGGCTTCGGCGCCAAAGGGGTGCGTGTCGACACGATCGAGGCGTTCGGCAAAGCATTGGCCGAAGCGGTCAAGGCGCGTCGCTTCACGCTCATCGACGCGCAGGTGGACCCGGCGGAATACTGGGAGCAGATGTAGCCATGACGGGGCTTGCGCCAAGCGCGGCGCTTGCGGTTGCGCTGCTCGCCCTTGCGCCGCTCTCAGCCAATGCGCTGCCGGCAGGCGATCATGCGGTCACCATCCGCGATCGCGCGTACATCCTGCATGTGCCTTCGAAACTCGGGCCGCGCCCGCCGCTGGTGCTCAACTTCCATGGCGGTGGCGGCAACGCGACCGCGCACCAGAAGTATTCGCGCATGGACGTCGTGGCGGACCGCGAAGGCTTCCTCGTCGTGTATCCCGAAGGCACCGGACCGCTGGAGGGCGCGCTGCAGACCTGGAACGCGGGCGGCTGCTGCGGCAGCGCGGTGCGCGACAACGTCGACGACGTCGGATTCGTGCGGCGGCTGCTGGACGACCTCGCGAAACGCCAGGCATACGACCCCGCGCGCGTCTACGCGACCGGCCTCTCGAACGGCGCGATGATGAGCTACCGGATCGGCGCGGAGTTGTCGGATCGCATCGCGGCGATTGCGCCGGTTGCGGGCGCGATCGCGGTCGAGCTATACCCGACTGCGCGCGCGGTGCCGGTCATGCATATCCACAGCGCGGACGATCCGCGCGCGCCGATCGGCGGCGGCCTCGGGCCGCCTTTCCCGATGCTCAACACGCGCGTGAACCACATGGCCGTGGATGCGGCGCTTTCCGAGTGGGCGAAGTTCAACGGTTGTGCCACGCCCGCGCTCCAGCAAGAGCGCAAGGAGTGGAAAAGCCACACCGCAACGCTGCTGGCCTATCCGAAGTGCCGTGCCGAAGTGTTGTTCTGGAAACTGACCGGGGCAGGGCACGTGTGGCCCGGTGGCGAGCTCGACACCCTGCCCAAGCTTTTGGGCCCGGGCACCGCGGTCATCGATGCGAACGAAGAGATGTGGCGCTTCTTCTCGCGCCACAAGCTGGCGCGGTAAGTCTCGCCGGTCGCCCGGCTAACTCTCGCGCGGCGGCCACTCCGGCTTGTGCGTGCCGAGCGGCACCGGCGGGCGCGCCCAGTACGGCTGCGTTCCCGACATCTGCACGACCGGCTTCAGGTGCCGGATGCGGCCATCCGGCGCGTCGCACTCGGTGCAAAGCGTCGCGATCTCCTCCTCTGAAAGCTCCTCCGGGACGCCTTCGATCGCCGAGGCCGGCACCAGTCCGCGATCGGTGATCCACTGGCCGGTTCTCGCGAGCGACACGCGCACCAGCCAGCTTCCGCCTTCGCGAGCGCGGCGGGCCAGCGCGACCATCGCGCCGAGCGCCATAAGATACCCGGCTACATAGTCGATCGCCGAGACCGGCAGGTAGCGCGGTGCAGCGCCGTCGCCGGCATTTCTTCCTACGGCATGCGCGATGCCGCTCGCGCATTGCACGATCGTGTCGAACCCGCGGCGATCGCGCCACGGCCCGGTGTTGCCCCATGCGCTCAACGCTACGCACACGATGCCGGGACGCAGCCTGGCAAGCGCCTCCGCCGAGAACCCGCGGCCGGCAAGCGCGCCCGGCCGGTAGGACTGCGAGAACACATCGGTTTCGAGAACGAGCTTGCGCAAGGTCTCCGCACCTTCGGGCGTGCGCAGGTCGATGTGCGTGGAAAGCTTGCCCAGGCCCGTGTCGAGGTCGACCTGCCCCGAATCGGGCAGGTGCCCCGCAGTCACCTTGAGCACGTCCGCGCCATGCTCGGCCAGCACGCGCGCGCCGGTCGGACCCGCAAGCACGCGCGTGAGGTCGAGCACGCGCACACCACTGAGCGGCCGCCCGCCGCGCGAACGTCGACCGAGATTTCCTGGCGCGTTCCGCCGCGCAAGCGCCACAGCGCGCCGGCCGCGCCGATCCGGTAGCGCACCGGGAGCACCGGGTCGTCGCCGGTGATCACCACCTGCTCGGGGAGCGGCGGCTCCAGGCGAGCGAGATCGACCAACTCGTCAAACGCTTCGAAGGCTCGCCCGGACATAGGGGAAGGTTTTCCCACAGAATGCGGGTTGCCCGCAAGCGGGGATTGAGGAGCAGGGGATGGCGAGAAGCGGCATGCTCGAGTTCGAATACCTGTGCGATCTCGATGTCGATGTGGGGGAGCAGAGGCGATGGCAACATATTGGCAGGAGATCCAATAGCACAGCGGACCATTGTTAAAAAATGGCAGCATTCCAAAGGAGGAAGACAATGCATCAAAAGTCGTGGTTGAGGCTCGTTGCAGTGCTTGGAGGGTTCATTGCCGCGCCCGCCGTAAACGCGCAGGATCCGGCCGCCAACTGGCCGAACAAGACCGTGCGGCTGATCATCCCGTTCACCCCCGGGGGCAGCACCGATTTCCAGGGCCGCATCCTGTGCGACAGCCTGAGCCGCACGTTCGGGCAGCAATTCATCATCGATCACAAGCCCGGCGCCGGCAGCAACATCGGGGTGGCCGAGCTCGCGCGCAGCGCACCGGACGGCTATACGCTCGGCTGGATCACCGTGGCTTCCCACGCAATCAACCCGTCGCTTTACGTGAAGATGCCTTTCGACCACATCAGGGATTTCGCGCCGGTGTCGATGGTCGGCACCTTCCCGAACCTGCTGGTGGTCAACAACAACTTCCCGGTGAAGACGATCCCAGACCTGATCGCGGTGCTGAAGAAAGAGCCTGGCAAATACGCGTTCGCGTCCTCGGGGCAGGGCACCTCGCTGCACCTCTCCGGCGAGATGTTCAAGGTGATGACCGGCACGAACATGATCCACATCCCGTACA
>Ga0163146_10009248_pt1 | contig 10282 bp, 7 predicted proteins | sample OliLakLV19MP7G1_FD_148648 | JGI IMG/M metagenome (GOLD analysis project Ga0163146, IMG submission 148648) | Freshwater microbial mat bacterial communities from Lake Vanda, McMurdo Dry Valleys, Antarctica - Oligotrophic Lake LV.19.MP7.G1 | ecosystem: Environmental > Aquatic > Freshwater > Lake >... | reverse complement strand
GATTTCCTGAAGCAGCACATCAAGCGTCGCCACATCCGCATTGCCCGGGCCGTCGGCGATCTTGAAGATTTCCTTTTCCGCTTCATCGAGTAGGTTCTGCACCGGATCGCGACTGGTGTAGGCGTTGTACAGAATCCGGCCGCTGGCATCGATGAGTTTTCGCAGCACCGATTTCTCGCGCACCAGCTTGGCGTAATAAGGAGCGTTGGTGGGATCAGGCACCGCTTCGCCCAGGCGCAGCAGGTAGTCAACACCGCCCACATCTTCGAGCAAATTGTGATCCGCCAGCCGCTGCTTGATCTGCACGATGTCGATCGATTCGTGGTGATCGTAAAGGTGCACGAGTGCATCGTAGATGCCTGAGTGTTTTTGAACGTAAAAATCCTCGCTCGACTTGATGATCTCGATCACATCGCCAATGACGCGGCTGTCGAGAATCATCGCGCCCAGCAGCGCGGCCTCAGCTTCCAAGGCGTGCGGGGGCACCTTGTCGAACAGCTTGGCCAGCTCGGCGCGATCAGGTTCGAAGGATTGGCGGGCGCGAAAAGTGCTCATGCTGGCATCTTCGCAGATCGGATGGGCCAGTGCGATCAGCAGCACCCTCGAACAGGCGACAGTGGGAAAGCTGTCAACAAGCTGATTTTGCCTAAAGACAACTTCAAGTCACTTCGTGGGCTTCTTCATCTTCGTGCTCTTCGTGTTCTCGAAGTTTGATTCATCAGGATCGAGATTTCTTCGGCCACGGACGCCCGCCGTTATCGATTTCATCAACCCGCGTTCCTTTCGCTATCCTGTCGCCATGCAGTACGACTTTCGATCCATCGAAGAAAAATGGCAGAACCACTGGGCCGCGAATAAAACTTTCCGCGCCTTGAGTCCCGGCGATGACGGTTTCAATCCCGCGCAGCCGAAGTATTACGTGCTCGACATGTTCCCCTACCCCTCGGGTGTAGGCCTGCATGTCGGGCATCCCCTGGGCTACATCGCCACTGATATTCTCGCGCGGTACAAGCGGATGAAAGGCTTCAATGTTCTGCACCCGATGGGCTATGACGCCTTCGGTCTGCCTGCGGAACAGTTCGCTGTTGAACACGGTGTGCATCCGCGCATCACCACCGAAAAGAACATCGCCAACATGACCCGGCAGCTCAAAGGTCTGGGCCTGAGCTACGACTGGGATCGCTCTCTGGCGACGACTGATGTGGCTTATTACAAGTGGACGCAGTGGATTTTTCTGCAGCTCTATAACAGTTGGTTCGACCCTGCACAGAACAAGGCTTGTCCGATCTCGCAGCTCACGCAAAGTCTGATGAGTGAAGATTATTACGTGGGCCTCGATGGCGAGCTCATCAAATCCGGTATCAATGAAGATCTCGAATCCGTCGCGGGCCTGCCGATGGGCGCTCGCAAATGGCAGGAGCTTGATGCGGGACAGCAGCGGCGACTACTCGATGAATATCGCCTGGCTTATCTCGCAGAAGTACCGGTGAACTGGTGCCCGGCTCTGGGCACTGTGCTGGCCAATGAAGAAGTGACCAACGAAAACCGCAGCGAGCGCGGCAACCACCCGGTGTACAAGCGCGGCCTCAAGCAGTGGATGCTGCGCATCACCACCTTCGCCCCGCGATTGGAAGATGACCTCGCGCTGATCGATTGGCCTGAGCCGATCAAAATCATGCAGCGAAACTGGATCGGCCGCAGCGAAGGGGCGCACGTCGATTTTGCGATTGCAGATTCCCAATCGACACCCGACACCCGACACCCGACACCCGAGTCTGAATCCATCCGCGTTTTCACCACGCGCCCAGACACGCTCTTTGGCGCAACTTACATGGTGCTTGCGCCCGAGCATCCGCTGGTCAGCGCGATCACAGCGCTCCCCTACCGCACTGCTGTCGATGACTACCGCGCTGCTGCCGCCTCGCGCAGCGATGTCGATCGCGCTGCTGATACCAAAACAAAAACCGGCGTCTTCACCGGTGCTTATGCCATCAATCCGGTCAGTGGCAACAAGATCCCCATCTGGATCGCTGACTACGTTCTCACAGGCTACGGCACCGGCGCGATCATGGCGGTGCCTGCGCACGATCAGCGCGATCATGATTTTGCAGTCACGTTCAAGCTGCCCATCGTGCAAGTCATCAGCGGGCCTGCCGATTTCGATGTACAGGCCAAAGCATGGGAAGGCGACGGCGTAGCGATCAGTAGCGCTAACGATGAAATTTCGCTCGATGGCCTCGAAGTCACGCAGGCCAAGGCCGCCATCACCGTCTGGCTGGAATCGAAAAAACTGGGCAGTGCTCAGACGCAGTACAAGCTGCGCGACTGGCTCTTTTCGCGGCAGCGGTATTGGGGTGAGCCGTTCCCGATTCTGCATGGTGAAGATGGCGAGATCGTGCCGGTCGATGAATCGGAGTTGCCTGTTGAACTTCCGCCGATGGAGGATTTTCAGCCCTCAGCCAGCGATGATCCCCATGGCCCGGTCAAGACGCCGCTGTCGCGTGCACCTGATGAGTGGAAGCATGTCACGCGCAATGGCAAGCGATATGTGCGCGAACTCAACACGATGCCGCAGTGGGCAGGTTCATGTTGGTATTACCTGCGCTTTATCGATCCGGGCAACAGCGAACGCTTCGTCGGCGAAGAAGCGCAGAAGTATTGGATGGTGAGTAGCAAGAAGGACGGCCAGCCGCATGCCGGCGGCATCGACATGTACGTCGGCGGCGCCGAGCATGCGGTGCTGCATCTGCTCTATTCGCGATTCTGGCACAAAGTGCTTTTCGATCTGGGCCATGTTTCCACGCCTGAGCCGTTTGGTCGGCTGTTCAATCAAGGATATATCCAGGCCTACGCCTACACCGATGAGCGCGGCGTTTATGTTGCAGCCGAGGAAGTCGAAGAGAAAGAGGGCAAACATTATTACAAGGGCGAAGCCGTCAATCGCCACTTCGGCAAGATGGGCAAGAGCCTCAAGAATGCAGTGACGCCTGATGAAGTGTGCGAGCAGTATGGCTGCGACACCATGCGGCTGTACGAAATGTATCTCGGGCCGCTCGATCAATCGAAGCTCTGGAACACGCGCGACATCATTGGGGTGCATCGCTTTCTTCAGCGCGTCTGGCGTAACTTTGTGAACGATGAAACAGGCGAGTTGCTTGTCGTGGATGAAGCTTGCGATGAATCGCTGCGTCGCCTGATGCACAAGACGATCAAGCGTGTCACCGATGACATGGAGCGGATGAGTTACAACACCGCGATTGCGGCGATGATTGAACTGAACAATGAACTGGTTGGCCGTAAGTCGCTGCCGCGCGAGATTGCGGAGCCGATGGTTTTGCTGCTGAGTCCGCTGGCGCCGCACATGGCGGAAGAACTTTGGGAGAAGCTGGGGCATAAGGAAGCTTTGACGTACATGCAGTGGCCCGCGTTTGATGCTGCGATGCTGGTGGAATCGACGGTGGAGTATGCCTTGCAAGTCAACGGCAAGGTGCGCGGCCGGATCACACTGGCTGCAGATGCGGATGACAAGACGATTGAAGCGGCAGCACTGCGTGATGAGAACGTGAAGCCGCTGGTGGAAGGCAAGACGGTGAAGAAGGTGATCGTGGTAAAGAAGAAGCTGGTGAACATTGTCGTGCAGTAAGCGATTCCATATAGCCCCGGCTTTAGCCGGGGCAACTCAGCGATCAGGGCTGGCGCATTTGGCTCGTACTCCCCTCCCTCTTAGGGAGGGGTAGGGGGAGGGTCGAGTCATCGATGAAAAAATATTGCTGTATTTCCCGCAGGAATGATCGGCAACGCGACCCTCCCCTAATCCCTCCTTAGGAGGGATGGGAATAAGAAAATGCCATATGCGTTTGCCTTGACTCAGCGATTTCGCAGCCAACATCATGAACGCTTCAGAAGAACACAATCCCGCCCCGCGTTCTGCCGAATCAATCACCTATTCTCGTGTGTCCACGTGGAGCAAGGTCGGCTTAGGCTTTGCGCTCATTGCCCTGATGCTGGTGGCTGTCCGGGCCTGGGGTCTGACTCATTATGTAAAAGTTTTCGAGGACTTCGCTACGGAGTTGCCACAACTGACGCTCTGGATCATGCAAGTGCCGCCGCTGGGATATCTGGCGGGATGCATCGCAACAGCGGTGATACTCATCTGGAAAGAGTTCGTACTGCGCGACAAAGGCATGACACTGATCATCAACGCGGCAGCGATGGGCGTGGCGCTGGTATTCTGGGTGACGCTTCAATATGCGATCACGCTGCCGATGCATCGTGGGATTTATGAGGTGGGCCAATGATGCGGGCAACACTTCAAGCGTATAATGCGAACATGCGAAATCTCAGGATTTTCATCCTCATCAGTTTGCTCTCGCTTTCAGCAACGGGTTGCTACGAGCGCGTAATCAGCGAACGGCCTTTTGCCGGCATGGCATCGACGCGTTCCGATGTGCCTACGGCACCGGACTACAGAGAAGCTCAGGCGACATTTATTCAGCAACAGCAGGATCGCAACAGTAAACCCTTCGATCCGCTGGGCGATCTGATTTTCAAGCCCATCGGCGGCGCTGCCGAGTCCATCGGCAACATTTTCAGTGGCGGCAGCGACAAGCCCGAAGCTCGCCCCGCGGTGCAGCCGCCCGCTCGTCCCGCCACCAGTATTGGTGATTCCAGCGCCCCGCCGCCTGAGAAGCCTTAATGGTCGCCTTGATCCGCGTCTCTCATCTCAATCGGTACACTCCACTCGCATGGCTGCGCTGATCACATCCATCTGCCAAGGCCCGGTCCCGCTCATCGACATGTCACCGCACGATGACTGCGGCGCAGAATGTGTTTTCATCGGTAGAACGAGAAATGAAACGCATCCCGAGCATGGCAGACTGCTGCGGCTGGAGTACGAAATGTATCAGCCGATGGTGGAGAAACTATTGCACGCGATGGCCCAGGAAGCGGCGACAAAATGGACCTGCGGGGCAGTGCGAATCGTGCACGCGTCAGGTGCTGTACCCCTGGGGCAGCCGAGTGTGGTGATTCAGGTGCTCACCCCGCACCGCGCCGATTCCTTTGAAGCCTGTCGCCATCTCATCGAAAAGCTCAAGCGTGAATTGCCCATCTGGAAACGTGAAATCTGGGAGCGAGGCGAGACCTTCGTCGAAGGCTGGTCGGTAAACACTTCCGCATCAACAAAGTCATCCACCACTTGATCGCTCAATCCAGATGCGACCTTCGCGCACCTGTACCGCATACGTCTTCACCTGATACGACTCCGCATCGGGACAGACACCCGACTTCAAATCAAACGGCCATGCGTGCCAGGGACAAATCACACAACCATCTGCGATTGCACCCGCTGACAGGCTGCCGCCCGCATGTGGGCAGTGATCATCGGTGACGCGAAACACTTCATCGCTCGTCACCGAATCGCCTTCCATGCGAAACACCGCGAAGGCATGGTTGCCATGCTCGACATAATGCCCGCCCTGGGCAGGCAGGTCGGCGATGGCGCACAAATCGATCCATTGTTCATTCACAGTGATTAGTCTCGCTCAGGATGCAGCCTTGGCCTTGAACGCCTCGCGCAGCATGGCCAGGCTCTTGGGTATGGCGGTGCGTGGGTCTTCCTTGCCTTCAAACTCCAGTGAGATGTAGCCGCGGTAGTTCACCTTGCGAACAATGGCTGCGACTTTGTTGTAATCGAGATCGAGGGTGTACCAGACGCCGCCGCCGTAATAGGTCTTGGCCTGCACGAAGACCGCCTTGGGCGCGATCATCTCCAGCTTGGGGTAAGGCTCCTCCAGAAAATTGCCCGTGTCCATCGTCACCGCAAGCCAAGGTGATTTGATCGCATCGACAATCTTAATGACCCCCTCGGGCGTACGGCCAAGACCCCAGTGATTTTCCAGACCGAGCACGATGCCGCACTTCTCCGCGACAGGCAGACACTTTTCAAAACTCTCGATGACCCAAGGGAAACCATCCTCTTCCTTGAAGCCAGGCAGCGGCGGCTCGATGCCGCGATTGGCCATGAGTTCGTCGAAGCTTTTGGTCGTGCCCCACCGGCCGGTGTTGACGCGAATGGTGGGAATGCCCAGCTTGTAAGCGAGTTCAATGCTGGCGATAGTTTTCTCGATGTTGGCTTTGCGAACTTCAGCATCGGGTGAGACAAAACCTTGATGCGTGGACATGCCGCACAGGCTCATGCCATGCACCAGCGCCCGGCGTTTAAGCTCGCGAAGGTACGCATCCTCTTTGGTGTGCATCTGCACTTGGAGCACTTCGACCGCATCGAAACCCATCTCGCCCGCCATATCGATGCACTTGTCGATTTCGAGTTTCGCCCCTTCGCGGAAGCGCCAGAAGGAATAGGTCGAGACCGCGATCGGATTGCCGCGCCAGCCGTTGGGGGTTGGGCGGGCGACCAGTGACTGTGCCTGTTCGCTCGTGGCATGTGAAGCCAGAGCCGCACCCGTGGCCAGGCCAAGTGTCGAAGACAGAAAGCCGCGGCGGGAATGGGACATGAGCAGTTCCTTTTCGATTGAAGTGGGTGCATGATACTCGGGTGAAACGGAGAAGGAGGAAGCGCACCAAGCCCGATGGTGAGGCTTGGCGAACCGTCGGGGTAAGCTGCGAAGAAATTAAGCGGATACCCGACAGCTTGCGCCCGGAAACAGATCTCTGCAACAGGCTTGGGATTTTTGTCACGCGGCAATCTTCACTGAGCAATCTCCGTTCGCCAAGGCGAACGGCTAACTAGGCCGAACATTTCATCCATATTTCTTCGCTTGCTTGCGTTGCCTTTGTCGCCGATGATCCCCACCATGCACGGCACCGAACTTTTGTACGACATCGGCGTGGCAATCATGGCGGCCACTTTGCTCGGACTGGTCGCCCACTGGCTTGGACAACCCATCCTCCTTGGCTATCTGCTGGCGGGCGCACTCGTCGGCAAAGAGATCGGCTTCAAGGTCATTCACGAAGATGCCTCCATCGAAATCATCTCCGAACTCGGGCTCATTCTACTGCTGTTTATCATCGGCCTCGAACTGAATATCAAAGCAGTACTCGCCTCGGGCAAGCAACTGCTCGTCGCGGGTTTTGGCCAGTTTATTACATGCGTTTTGCTTGGGGCTGGTGTCTTTGCGCTGTTTGGTTATGGCTTTACGGGCAATCATGCCGACGGTCTTTATCTGGCCATCATGTGCGGACTTTCCAGCACAGCCATCGTCGTCAAAACGCTCTATGACAAGGGTGAACTCGACACATTGCCCGGCCGATTGACGCTTGGCATTCTCGTTATTCAGGATGTCTATGCGATTTTCGTTCTCGCCTTTCAGCCGAACTTTGCTGATCCGAAAGTCGGGCCGATCATCATCGCGCTTTGTTCGACGGTCGCCCTGATCGTCGGCGGGTTTCTCATTTCCAAGTATGTCCTGCGCTGGGTCTTTTCATCCATCGCCAAGAATCCCGAGATGGTGCTGGCGGTCTCCATCGGCTGGTGTACTTCCGTGGCTGCGCTGGCATCGGTGATGCATCTCTCCAAGGAAATGGGCGCGCTCATTGCGGGCCTTTCCATCGCGGCGTTCCCCTACTCCATTCACGTCACCGCCAAGACGCTGCCGCTGCGCGATTTTTTCCTCACGCTGTTTTTCGTGTCACTGGGAATGAAGATCACCGCGCCGACCTGGGGCATGGTGCTGCCGGTGCTGGGCCTGATCGTGTTCGTCATCGTCTCGCGGTTTCTCTCCATTTATCCGCTCATCAAATGGTCCGGCGGCGGCAGGCGGGCCGCCTTCGTCACCACCGTCAACCTCGCCCAGATCAGCGAGTTTTCCCTCGTCATCGCCAGCCTGGGCATTCACTTTAATCACATCCAAGAAGGAACCGTCGCCATCGTCATTTACGCCATGGCCATCATGGCGGTGCTGTCGTCTTACATGATTCGCTTCAGCCATCCGCTCTATAAAGCATGGAACGGATTCCTGGGCGGCTCCGATGATTTCGTCGGCGAAGAAGGCGTCACACGCGAACACGACATCGTCCTACTCGGCTGCCATCGCACCGCACGTGCGCTCATCGAATCGCTGGAAAAGCGAAGTCCGCAGACCATGCACCGTCTGCTGGTGATCGATTTCAATCCTGTCACACTCGAAGAGCTCAAAGCCAAGGGCGTACACGGCCTCTTTGGCGACATCAGCAGCCTCGATACGCTCGAACACGCGCACCTGAGCCGTGCGAGTGCGATTGTTTCGACCATTCCCGACATGCTGCTCAAAGGCGTGGACAATTTTCTGCTCACCAAGATGTGCAAAGCAATCGCGCCCAGCGCCATCCTCATCGCCACCGGCGACGATGAGAAGCACGAGCAGCAACTGCGCAGTGAAGGGGCGAATTTCGTTTTGCGTCCCTACGATCTGGCGGGCGATCAACTGGGCAAGTTTTTACAGCAGACGCCCAAGCCGTTGATTGTCGAAAGTGAAGAGCTTGCTGCTGCTGCGACATGAGCCGCGCCATGAACTGAGTCATCGCCAATCCAAGTCCCATTGCAACTTTTACATACCTGTGACCCGATTTCGCCGATCAACGTAGAGTACTTGAGCGTAACTCTTAGATAGAATGAGGCAGTCGTGCCACTGATGCGTAACCTGCATGCTTTCGCACGACACTTAATAGGTAACCCTTTCAACGGAATTGACGCATGAACCAGATGCCTGCGTATCGCCCCTGGCTTGGAACTGTCCTGGCGTTAGCTCTGCTGACAGCCGCCTGTTCACCTTGGCCTACAGCCTTGGCGGAGGGAGAAGCGGAGGCCACGGGCACCGCGCTGGCGCCGACCATGCGCCGCCTGGCCACCACAGGCTCCTTCGACAAGCTCGGCGATCTGCTCAAGACCGAGCAGGCCCGCCATAGCGATGCCAAGCTCACCGCTCTACTTCGCGACATCGATCTCTACCGCAAGCATGCTGCTGATCACACGGCTGTTCGTCGCAAAGCTTTCGACCTCGCCTACAAAAAGATGGTCGATCAGTTTGCCGCTGAAAATCTCAATGACGCCATCTTCGGCGCCATCGAAGCGAGCGCTCTCGCTGACGACACCGATATCTTCCTCAAAGATGAGAAGGTCGTCGCTCTGGTCAAGACAATCGAGGATCGCGCCAAGAAAGCCGACGACATTCACGACTGGCTCGAAGCGCTCAGCTTCTACCGCAGCATCGAACTGCTCTTCGATGACAGCTCGCTTTACTCCGTTCAGGTCAAAAAGCTCGAGCGTCAGCTTCGCCTGGTTCGCTTCTACGCGCCTGATGCGCTTCAGAAGATGTACGACCTGCGTGCCTTGAAGTTCAAGGCACTCAAAGCTGCCAGCGATGCCAAGAAGCCCGAAGGCGAGAAAAAAGTTGAAGAAGATGATGAACCGATCAAGGTCACCGCTGAACCGTGGGAAGATCGCCTCAAGGGCATCACGATGTCCATGTTCCGCCAGACCATCAGCCGCGCTGCTCATCAGCACATCACCAACCCCGGCTACACCCCGCTGATCAAAGGTGCATTGGAATCGCTCTCCATCATGGCGCAGACGCCCGGCTTGGAAAAATCCTTCACCCGCTTCAAAGATGCTGAACGTGTCGCCAAATTCCAAGCGGGCATCAAACGTCTCCAAGGCACAATGGATGCGAACAACGCCCCGCTCAATTTTCTGCAAGCCTCGGAAATCGTCGATCAAATCACCGAACTCAACGACACCACGCTGATGATTCCCGAGCCTGTGCTCGTGTATGAACTGAGCGATGGTGCGACCTCCAAGCTCGATGATTTCTCCGCGATCATCTGGCCACACGATCTCGAACAGTTCAGCCGAAACGTCGAAGGCAAGTTCTATGGCGTAGGCATTCAGATCAGCAAGCGCGATAGTCGCCTCACCGTCGTCAGCCCGCTCGAAGGCACCCCTGCTCACCGCGCAGGCATTCGTGCCAACGACGTCATCGGCAAAGTCAACGGCGAACCCACCTCGGACTGGTCCGTCGATCGCGCTGTGCGCGAAATCACCGGCCCCGAAGGCACTGAAGTGAAACTGGGCATCGATCGTCCCGGCGAGCAGAAGACGATGGATATCGTCCTTCGCCGCGCTGAAATCGTCATCGAATCCATTAAAGGCTGGGACCACAAAGCAGGCGGCGGCTGGGATTACTACATTGATCGCGAAAACAAAATCGGCTACGTCCGCCTTTCACAGTTCATCCCGCAGTCCGTCAAAAGCCTCGATGAAGCTGTTGAAATGATGGAGAAAGAC
>Ga0163146_10009207_pt1 | contig 10321 bp, 11 predicted proteins | sample OliLakLV19MP7G1_FD_148648 | JGI IMG/M metagenome (GOLD analysis project Ga0163146, IMG submission 148648) | Freshwater microbial mat bacterial communities from Lake Vanda, McMurdo Dry Valleys, Antarctica - Oligotrophic Lake LV.19.MP7.G1 | ecosystem: Environmental > Aquatic > Freshwater > Lake >... | reverse complement strand
GGATTCGTGAATATCATGAGTGTGCATGCGCGCGAGCACCTGATCGGCCTTGACCGCATCGCCGACGTTGGCGAAGATCGAGGCGATGCGGCCTTCGGTGATCGCGCCGACACGCCAAGTGAAGTTCTCGTCTTGGGTTACACGCGCGGAGGCCCGGATCACTTGGGGAAGCCCGCGGGTGGCGACGGTTTCCACGGCAATGCCAGCTTCTTTTTGTAGGGCGGTATCGAGCATTACCGAGGTTTTCGACGCCTCGTCCGCGGGCTTGGGAGCGTCTGCTTTGACGGTGTCGGGGCTGCTCTTGCCGCATCCGGTCAATGCGGTGACGACGACTATCAGGATTGAGACTCTCAAGGATTCACCCCCATCGCGGTTTCTAGGGCGGCCAGCGCGCGTCGGTACTCGGCCAGCGTTTGTATGAACTGCACGTTCGCTTCGATCTTCACGCGTTCTGCGTCGAGCAGGCGCAGGAGTTCGGTGCCTCCTTCTCTGTAGGCGGCCTCCGCAATGCGTGCTGAAGCGTCCGCTTTGCGCAGAATCTCGGGAAGCAATCCAGTAATCTGTTTGCGCTTGAGGGCCGTATCCGCGGCGGCGGCGCGAACTTCCGCAGCGACGAGCGCCTTGGATGCGGTGAGTTCCGCATCGGCGGCGCGCACGCCGAAATCGGCCGCGGCGATGTTGCCTTGATTCTTGTTGAAGTAAGGAATCGGGATCTGCAAGCCGCCGAGCATCGTGTCGAATCCGTTGGTGCGTTTGTATCCGAAAAGCGCTTCGAAATCGGGCTTGGCGTTCGCGGTTTGCAATCGCGAATTGGCTTTTGCAACATTGATCGACTGCTGCGCAAGCTTCACTTCGGTTCGATTCCCTATGGCCGAAGCCACGTCTGAATCGAAGGGAACCCCGCCTTCCAACGGCTCACTGAGCTTGCCTTCTGGATACTCGCCCAAGCCCATATCGCGAAACAAGGCGATTCGCCCACGTTCGGCATCGAGCTGCGCGGCGTTGGCGGATGCGGCCACACGATCGCGTTCCAGTTGGACTTTCAAAAGATCCGCCTCCGCCATCACGCCTTCTTTGACGCGGATCGCATGGTATTCCACGATGCGGTCGTAGTTCTTGACGCTGTCTTCCACAAGTGTTGCGACGCGCTGCGCGCCGACGGCAATCCAGTAAGAATCTTTCACGCGGCTTGCGATTTCACGGGCGATCAACTCACGCGAAAGTTCGGCGCGATGCTGTTCCTGAGCGGAAAGATCGACACGGCGCGCGCGCTTGTTGCCGGTTTCGAATAATTGCTGGACGTATAAAAAAGTGTCGAGATCGCGGCCCGGCTTGAACAGTGGAGTGGATCTGTCGACACGCCAATTTTCCTGTTGAAAGATGAACCGTGGATTGGGACGCAAGGCCGATTGCAGTTTAAGGCTCGCTGCAACATCGATGCGTTCCTGACTAGCGGTGAGAAGGGGATGTCCACGCATCGCGGAATCGAGGGCTTCACGGAGCGTGAGGTCCTGCGCCAGTGCCGCGGAGCTTGAGAGCAGCACTGCAAGCGCGGGAAGAGATGATGGCATCGGTTCGTTTCCAAGGATATCATCCTGGAGGCTGAGGTCCTGATACAATAGCCGTTTCCGCGCCAGGAATTGGCGCTCTGGAGGATCTCAACTTTGAAGCGCTTTATCGATCTGGCTTTGCGCTTGTACACCTACGTCTTTTCGTTCGGATCGAGCCTCGGATTGCTCGGTTTGGGGGCGTTCGCAAAGATGACGGGCGATACACTTGTGTTACAGAACATGCCTTGGAAGGGTGAGGAACTCACCGGTTGGCTGATCGGATTGGGCTCATTCGGACTCGTTTCGAGCATCGCTGGCGCGATTGCCAAGGGTCCGTTGCGGTTCTTGGGTCCGATTTGGAGCGCGATCTTCACCGTGCTGCTGGTGAAAGGGAACTTCATGACTCCGACCAAGACTTACGAAAATGTTGCGGATTTCCAACAGACCGTTGGCCTGACGGCGGGCCAAGCCGGATCCGTGATCACCGGACTGCTCGTCGCAAGGAATAGGAAGAGTTGATTTCCAATGCTGCCAATCTTGCTATTGCTCGCGGTCGATCCATCCTCGAATGTTCTGGTGTGGCCGCAAGGGGCCGCTGGATCCGAAGGCAAGGGCTCGATGAAGACATCGGTTCGGGTGACCGAAGCTGGCGATCATGTGGTTTCCAATGTCCATAATCCCTCGTTAACTCCTTACTTGCCCTTTGGAGTGCAAGGGGCTGCGGCCGTGGTCATTGCGCCGGGCGGCGGCCATCGAGAACTTTGGACCACGCACGAAGGCCACAACATCGCGCGTTGGTTGAGCGATCATGGCGTGGCGGCGTTCGTGCTTGAATATCGTTTGGCGCGCGAAAAAGATTCCACCTACACAATCGAAGGCCATGCATTGTCCGATACCAGACAGGCGTTGCGCGTAGTGAAAGCGAATGCGGCGAAGTGGAATGTGAATCCGGCGCGGGTGGGTGTGATGGGATTTTCGGCAGGCGGAGAACTGGCGGCGCTGGCCGCAGGTCGGCCCGATGACCCCGAATCGAAGCCCGCCTTCCAGGCCCTTATTTATCCCGCGATCCCGAAGGATATGGCCTTAGTGAAAGAAATGCCTCCCGCATTTCTAGCTTGCGGCGAGAATGACCGCCAAAATATTTCGCAAGGTTTGCCGGAGTTGTACCTGGCGATGAAACGCGCGGGGATGTCCGCCGAGTTGCACGTCTTCGCAGGCGTAGGCCACGGCTTTGGATGGCGCGGCACGCTCAAGGGCCCGGTTTCGAGTTGGGTCGTCAGATTTCACGAGTGGCTCGGCGCTCGCGGATTCCTGTAACATATAGCCAGTCAGCGTCCGTCCTATCTCATGACTGCCCATGTATGCCATCGCACTAGCTCTGTCTGCGCTTGCCGTCGATCCGGCGACTTACGATCGTGTCGTGAAGCCTCTGCTGGGCAAGAGTTGCGTTCCTTGTCATAACGAACGCAATGCTTCGGGCAGTCTCAATCTCGCCCCGTTTCAATCACACACTTCTTTGGCGCAAGGCCGCGATGAGTGGGAGCGAATCCTGCCCAAGATCCGCAGTGGCGAAATGCCGCCCAAGGGCATGCCGCGTCCAGCATTGCAGGATGTGCAGGCTTTGCTGCAGTATGTGAAGTTGGAATTCGATAAGGCGGATGCGCTGGTGAAGCCGGATCCGGGTCGCGTCACTGCGCGGCGCTTGAATCGCAACGAATACAGCAATACGGTTCGCGATCTGCTTGCGGTGGACTTTCGCGCCGATCGGGATTTCCCTACAGACGACTCGGGGCATGGTTTCGACAACATCGCCGATGTGTTGACGATGTCTCCGATCCTGATGGAAAAGTATATTCGCGGGGCGGAACGGATTTCTGCGCGCGCCATCGGTGCGGATCCTCTGCCGAAGAAACCAATGGAGGCTGAGTATCATTCCAAAGATAAGAACATTCAACGTGTGGATCGCAGTACGATTGAGGCTTCGCATCGCGTCGAATGGGATGCCGAGTATCTGATTCGCATCGGGCTTCCCGGTGAACGTTCCGCCGATTCGCCGCCGGTGAAAATGGGCTTTTGGATGGACGGCAAGCTACTGCATACGATGAGCGTTGAGACCAAGCCGTCGAAGCTGGTTTACTTCAATCCCTATTCTGAGGAAGAGTTCCGGCTGGTGTTACCGGAGGGCGATCACGTGTTTCGTGCGGGGTTCATTGACGATCCGTTTGTGAAGACGCTTCCGGATAAAGAAGCTTATTCGGATAAGAAGAACAAGTTTCTCAACATGATCAAGTTTCTTGGTCCGTTTCCGGCCAAGGTGGAAAAGGCGAGCCGCAAGAAGATTCTCACTTGTGAACCTGCAGTTGCTGGTTGCACGGAAAAAATCCTCACTGGCTTGGCGCGGCGCGCGTATCGGCGTCCGGTGAACAAGGCCGAAGTGGCAAGTTTGTTGCGTTTTGTGGATGTGGCTCGCAAAGAGGGCCAAAATCCGGAACAGTCGCTGCAATTGGCGATTCAAGCGATGCTGGTTTCGCCGCACTTTTTGTTCCGCATCGAGCGGGATCCCACGGATCGCGCCAAGGTGCATCCAGTGACAGAAGTGGAACTCGCGTCGCGGCTCAGTTACTTCCTGTGGACTTCGATGCCAGACGATGAACTACTCGGGTTGGCCGAAGCTGGCAAGCTGCGGGCGGGGTTGGATGCGCAGGTGAAGCGTATGCTGGCGGATCCACGATCTGCTGCGTTTGCGGCCAATTTCGCGGGCCAGTGGTTGGAGACGCGCAACTTGGATTCAGTGAAACCGGATCCGGTGAAGTTTGCGGTATGGGGTCCTGAACTGCGGGAGGCAATGCGCTCGGAGACGAATCTGTTTTTTGAGCACATCCTGAGAGAGAATCGCCCGATGGCGGAGTTTCTCGATGGGCCCTATACTTTTCTGAACGAGCGGCTGGCCAAGCACTATGGGATTGAGGGTGTGACTGGTCCTGATTTTCGCAAGGTTGAGTTGACGACGAATCAGCGTGGCGGCATCCTGAGCCATGCCAGCGTGTTGACCGTGTCGAGCTATCCCACGCGGACTTCTTCTGTCATTCGCGGCAAGTACATTCTACAGAATGTGTTGGGCGTTCCTCCTCCACCGCCGCCGCCGGATGTGCCGCCACTGAATGAAGAATCGGTGGGAACCACTGCGTCGCTACGCAAGCAGATGGAAGCGCATCGTTCGAATCCGACATGCGCGTCGTGCCACAATCGCATGGATACGCTGGGCTTTGGCCTTGAGAATTACGATGCGATCGGACGTTGGCGCGATGTCGATGGCAAGTTTCCGATCGATGTGAGCGGAGCGTTTCCGAATGGCAAATCGTTCGACACGCCAGCCAAGATGCGCGAGTTGTTGAAGGACGACCTGCCAGAGTTCGCGCGTTGCCTGACCGAAAAAATGTTGACTTTCGCCCTTGGCCGCGGACTCGAGAAGTACGATAGAAAGACTGTGGAATCGATCACTTCGAAGCTTGCCTCGCAAGGGTATCCGTTCCAATCGATGGTGTTCGAGATCGCGCACAGCCTGCCGTTTCAATCACGGCGCGGTGAAGCGTCGTTGCCAGTGCAAAAGCAGGAGACAGCAAAAAAATGATGACCCGCACAGCTCTTCCGAGACGAACGTTTCTTCGTGGACTGGGTGCAGCCGTGGCGCTGCCTTGGCTCGAATCGATGACTTCCGCCGCCGTGCCGAAGCCTCCGGTACGCATGGGCTTTGTCTATGTGCCCAACGGCATGGATGTCCGCAACTGGAACCTCGACTATGAGGGCAAGCTCGGACAGCTTTCACGCATCATGAAGCCGCTGGAACCGCTTCGCGACGAAGTCACCGTTCTTTCGAATCTGACACACAACAACGGTCGAGCGTTGCTCGATGGCGCAGGCGATCACGGGCGCTGCTGTGGATCGTATTTGACGGGCATTCAGCCGAAGAAGTCCGCGACAGATATCCATGTGGGCATCTCGTGCGATCAGATTGTCGCCAATGCGATCGGCAATCAGACGCGGTTCCCTTCTCTGGAGTTGGGCATGGAAGATTCGCGCCAAGCCGGCGATTGCGATTCGGGTTATTCGTGCGCTTACACGAACAATCTGGCGTGGCGCGGTGAAACGCAGCCTTTGCCGCCGGTGCTGGATCCACGAGCGATGTTCGAGCGCTTGTTCGGTGTCGATGCCGGGCTCTCATCTGAGGATCGCGCGCGACGCAACCGGTTCCGCAAGTCAATTCTGGATTTCGTATCCGACGACACGCGCAAATTGCAGCAGGACCTTGGTCCGACGGATCGTCGCAAGCTGGATGAGTATCTGTCGTCGATCCGCGAAATTGAACGGCAGTTGGAACGCGCCGAAAAAGACAACGCGCAGATCAATCCCGGTATGTCGCAGCCTTATGGCGTTCCGGCTGACTTTGCCGAGCACTTCAAGTTGATGACCGATATGTTGACAGTGGCTCTGCAGTCGGACATGAGCCGCGTGTTTACGTTCCTGGTCACGCGCGAGGGCACCTCGCGTTCGTACCGCGAAATCGGCATCGCCGACGGACATCACCCGTTGACGCACCATCGCAACGATCCCGCACTGATGGAAAAGGTGTCGCAGATCAACACCTATCATGTGCAGCAGTTCGCGGGCTGGGTCGAAAAATTGAAGTCGATCAAAGAAGGCGACGGCAGCCTGCTCGACAACTGCATGATTGTTTACGGTGCCGGCTTGAACGATGGCAACCGTCACAACCACGAAGATCTTCCAACGTTACTCGTCGGTCGCGGCGGCAATGCTTTCAAGCCTGGACGCCGTATCGTATCGCGCCGCGAGACCCCAATGTCGAATCTCTTCCTGACGATGATGGACCGCATGAACGTCCCTGTCGAGAACTTCGGCGATTCGACCGGACGCCTCAGCGGTCTCAACCTCGGCTAGCGCGATGCAGCTAGGCGCGGGTAAACCTCCTGTTGGGATCGTCTACGATTCTGACTTCGGCAATCGAATCGACGACGCTTTGGCGTTGGCCGTTTTGTACGGACTTGACGGCAAGAACGAGTGTCGTGTCGTCTCCGTGACCGTAAGCAAGCCCAATTTGCGGGCGGCTGCGGCGACCGAAGTGATCGGCCGCTTCTATGCGGGGGCGGTGAGCGGCAACTTTGGCGCGACCGGACGCAACCTGCCAGTGGGCCTTGCGACCGAGGGTCCCGCGGCTGAAGATACCCCGATTTTGCGGGGGATCTTGGACTCGAAGAAGTACGAGCACGGCGTTCACGATCTCAACGACACAGCGGAACCCCATGCGGTGATCCGGAATGCGTTCACGGCACAGTTCGATCAGAATTGCGTCGTAGTTTTGGCTGGTCCGGCGACGAATCTGGTTCGTGCCATGAATCTGCCGGGGACAAAGGATTGGATCGCGAAAAAGGTGCGGTATCTGGTGATGTCGGATTTCGAGATGAACTCGAAGATCGATCCGGCAGCGGCGCGGCAGTTGTTCGCGGAATGGCCGACCGCCGTTTTTGTGAGTGGTTCTGAATTGGGTTTGGCGATGCCGTTTCCCGGGGCTTCTTTGGACAAGGAGTTTGCGTGGTCGCAGGCACATCCAGTGGTGGATGCGTATCGCGCTGCCAAGCAGATGCCCTACGATGCGGGCACTTGGGATGTGACCGCTGTACTGCAAGCGGTACGCCCCGGTGAGAAGTACTTCAAGTTGTCGGAGCCTGGGTCTGCGAAAGTAAGTGACGATGGGCGGGCGGAGTTTGTTTATTCGTCGGTGGGCAAGCATCGGCAGTTCACGGTGGATCCAGAGCAAAAGGATCGAGCGATGCAGGCGATGGTAGAACTCGCCAGCGCGAAGCCCGTGGTGCGTGCGCCGAGGCGTCCGCGAAATGCGGTAGCGACGGATCCTGCAAAGCCCCCGGCTGAAAAGAAGCAGCCGTAGTTCTTCGTCACACGCTTCGGCGCAGGCATGCGCGATCGCGCGTTATCGCTTGAGCAAGTTGGTGGTTACGCGAGCGAGCGGATCCGCCGCTTTGAAGAAGATCCCAAGGAAATCAGGGTTCGCAAGCCTGCTGGAGCTTTGGTGGCAGGCTCCCGGTTGGATTGACGCCTGATTCTCGCGCCGCGGGCCGACCGGCGCGGATACCGAGCGGCCCGGGTTTGCTGGTGGCGGGAATGCAGGGCGAACACATATTCAAGTATCAAAGAACTGTAATCGTGGCTGAGATGTTCAGCTCAGAGACGGTCGCGGGACCGAACCTTTCAGGTCAGGCGTCGAAGGGTTTGATGTCGTCCCGGAAGGCGTTTCTTGTGGCTTCCGGGTGGAAGATGTTGTGTCTTGTGTCCACGAATGTACATTCGTATTCCTGGGCGAAGCGGCGTTCGCCGAGGCGGAGTGTTTGTATTGTATTCTTTCGCAGTCGTGGGCGGTGACACGGATTTTGACCCAGTTGTCGGTGGAGAAGGGTCCGTCGATGGCACCGTTGGTGGCGTCGGCCCATTCGGCGTGGAAGAAGCCGCGTTGGCCTTTTGGGGTGCTGAGGAGCCACATGGCTCCGTTGCTGACGGCGAGCATTAGACTTCGTCTTTCACGCGCGAGGCTTCGTCGATGATGAGCAAGGTGACGGTGGAGAAGCCTCGGACGTTGTCCTCATTGGCGGCGATGCCGATGATGCGGGATCCGTTTTTGAATTCGACGAAGAAGCGTCCACCATGGGAGGAGGCGGAGGCGACGGAGGCGAAATCGCGGACTTTGCGCATGAATTCGCGGATTTGTTGTTTGGTCGGGGCGGTGATGACGATGGTGGATGCCGGCTGGAGCACGGCAGTGTGTACGGCGATGAGTGCTGCGGTGGTGGATTTGCCGGTTTGCCGTGAGCAGTTGAGGATGACGCGTTTGTTGGAGCGGCGGAAGATGTTGCGTTGTTGGGCGTCGCACCGGAAGCCACACCTCCGGTATGCGAAGTAGGCGACGTCGGCTGCGAGGCGGATGAGTTCGTCGTAGAGCTGTTCTTTTTCGCGCTGCTCTTGTTCGGTCATTTGGTCTTTTCCGTAAGCGATTCTAGGACCTCCTGACGGAGGATGGGATCGGCTGTGAACCGGGCGGCGATGAGGTCGAGCGGGAGCTGTGGGCGTTTGTTCTGGTGCTTGGGTTCCGTTAGGCCGATCCTGACGGAGGGTGAAGCGGGTTGGGTCGAATTTCTGTAGCATTAGCTATTCTCCTTTTCTTCGCCGCTCAGGTTCGTTCTTTCATTTTTTGATGTTTTTCTGAGTTGGAGCAGTGTGTTGATCGCGCTAGGGAATTGGCGGTTGCAGCGTCCGTCGATAGGGTTGTGGAGTTCGATCGAGCGATTACATTTCTGAGGGCCAGCTGCGATATCGATGCCACCCCTGAAGAACTCGCGCAAAACGGGACGGGCGTCGAGAGTTCTAGGACTATTGGCGGATGGCACGGCGGATCCCTTTGCGCTTCCGACGAACTCGTGCAAACGCGATCGGTGTCCGGGCCTTGAACGATGAGGAGACGCTCTGCGGGTCTCGTTGGCGAGGGCGAGGGTTTGGGGCGTCCGGGACGGAGGGCGTTGTGGGCGCTAGCGGCGGAGCGCTGTTTTCTGTTCGTTCGATTTGTTCCATGAGCGTGAAACTCCTTTCCTGCACCCATGATATGGGTAGGTCCAAAACTTCCGAGTAAGTATTGGAAGTCAAGTTATTGATTTGGAGGGAAATAAAAAAGTTGGGTCGGACGTGAACGTCGAGTTTTCTAATCTGCGTTTTGAGCCGAGGGCAATGCAAGCCGGACAGAGCGGCGTCGGCAGATGCGGCAGGGCGCTTCCGGGTTCCTGGCGTGCTCCTTCGTTGGTTGGCATTCAACTCGGTGGTCAACTTCTCGCGAGCGCCGACTCTACTTTCTGCCAGGTTTCATCCATTTTGGCTGAAGCCGCTCCTCCATCTCGTTCCGAAATTACACGATGAGATTCCGCCTCTTCACTTGCGATTCCGCAGGGACTCCGAAGGTCTTGGCGTTGTCCGCCAAACGAAGGACATTGGGTCCACGGGTCACATTTCGAGGACCGCGTGCTACATTGAGTTTGCTGTTCAATAGTTGGTTTTTGCGGGGATTTTTCAAGCAACCAGCCTGAATGACCAGGGTTCATGCAGTGGAGGTAGCAGCTTCTTATGCGAGGTCGCGGAAGAGTTCTTCTGGAAGACGGAAACGAGTTAGAGGTGGACTATAACGTCAACGAGCAGCGTCGGCACCTTCCGACGGGGAGCGGCACTTGGCTTGCGAGCGTTAAGTCTTATGCAGGCACTCTCAAGCCGGTCCCGGCCGCCCGTCCGAAGCCCTACACGTTGCAGTTATCAAACGGGGAATCGATCCGGTTCTACTCGGACGGAAGTGACGTGAGGTTTTCCGGTGAACTGTTTTCGTCCGAAAACGAAGGAAGTCAGTAACTGTCGGCCAACGCGCCCCACTTCAGCGCCCAAGCGCTTTTGAGGATTGTGGATTGTAACCCAAGGGGTCAAGCCCTTTCACCGGACTTGTCAGGTCCTAAAACCTAGCCCAGTCAGCAGTTTATTAGCCTCTCTGCTTACCGGCCCAAAGACCCAGAGAGTTGAGTCCACCAGCATGGGACCGAAGGTGCAACGGCCTGTTGCACAAATTGACCTGGACACCTTCAAAGGCACATGTTTGTTAGCGTGTCATTGTCTGCTTTTAAACCTGTTGGGGGCCCGCCATGATTGACCTACGA
>Ga0163146_10009191_pt1 | contig 10337 bp, 8 predicted proteins | sample OliLakLV19MP7G1_FD_148648 | JGI IMG/M metagenome (GOLD analysis project Ga0163146, IMG submission 148648) | Freshwater microbial mat bacterial communities from Lake Vanda, McMurdo Dry Valleys, Antarctica - Oligotrophic Lake LV.19.MP7.G1 | ecosystem: Environmental > Aquatic > Freshwater > Lake >... | reverse complement strand
TCATCCAATATCCCAAATTGGCAATGGCCACAGCTCGGCCGATTCTCCCGAGTTCCGCAGGCAAAAATGCCCAGTTCCATAGATATCCCAGTCGGATTGTATTGTATGCTAGAGGAATGAGAATGCGAATTGGGAGCGGTGTCTATGTGCAGTTGCGGAATTACCAAACGAAAAAATGAAAGAATGAGATACCAAGTCAGTCAGTCAGTCAGTCAGTCATGAGTTGAGAAGGCAGCCCCTGTTGTCTTTCCATTTCCGATAACAATATAGAAGTAGCAGACAGGATAGTGGAACGACAGCTAGACCATAGTACGTACCAACGAACGTCTTGCCAAGGCTTCACTCATGCCTTGACAGCACATGAAAAATATGGGTCTCGCACACGCTCTGGCACAGTCTACTTGGTGCGTGACAAGGGCATATCGCAACATGACCGCCACGGGTGCCAAGAGTCCAAGGAGAGCACCAGCTCTTATCCAATAATCATATGTAGTCATTATGGAAAAGGAACTTGCCGACATTGCCGTGGTTGTAAAGTCCGGTCCCAATGGATTGGAGACCAGGTGTGGAACGTGACCTTGCGGCGGAAGTGATGGCAACATGGGCGTTATACCATCGCGACGAAGATTGCGTGCCCACATGTACAAGATGACAAAGTAACCGGACAAAAACGAGACCAATAGCGCATCTAAGGGCCGTATCATTCCAGAAACCACCAAGGAAATGGCCAAAAGTATTGGTGTCTTATCGATGGCAGCCGCCACAAGTTTTGCGCTAGTGCCACGCTTTTGTTGTTGTTGTTGTTGCTCGGACTCCGTTTCTTCTTGCGCATAGGCAGCGCGTCGGAGAATGCGTCCAATCGCTCTCGGGACCGCATTTCTGCGGCGCAACAACACTGGCTTGCCATTATTATTGTTGTCTGTGGATGCCGGGTCACTGCCACTAGTCCCAGTATTGAGCGGTGCGGTCAGACGAGTGATCATTTCTATGACGGCATCGGGCAAAACTCCATTGGGAAAAGAATTTTCGAGTCGAATTGGCTGATCATTGGCTGGTGGCCAAATTTCACTTCCTCGTCCATAGGGATTTGTAGCTTGTAACAGGCGAGTACTAGTTGTTGCTATTGGCAGTTGTCGTGAATATGAGTGCGAGTGCGAGTGCGAGTGTGGATGGAAGGTTTGACGACTGCTGATGAAAGAGGTTGTTGCTCTTGCATGCATGCTATTGGAAAAGGCCTGAGTGGATGCCTGCTGTTGTGACCAAAGGACCAGCAGCAACAGATAATGTATCCGGTGCGATCTTTCGGCCGTCGAGGTCATTTTGAAGAAGCACTCTCCTACAGTCCTACTACAGTACAGTAGAGTACAGTAGCTAGCTAGCTAGCTGGTGTTGGGCAGCTACCAGTAAGGCCTTCACAACCAACACGTTCTAATCTGGTATGGAGATGTAGGTTGTTGGCGATGTTATGTTTGGTGTTCGACGTTTGATGTTTGTTTGTGGGTGATGGATGCATGTCATGGCCATGCATGACCATGGTCATTGTTGTTGATTCACTCACTCATTCATCCAGTCAGTCAAGTGATTCATGGATTCATTCATCCACCAATTGAATCAGAAAGGATACCGGTAGATGACGTATTACTGTGGACAAGCTATCAGTCCTAATTTTGCGGACGTAGGACAGAAGTTTGAGCGCACCTTTTTCATTACCGCGCGGGACCGCCAATGCAAAGTTGGATGGGTGCACCTAAGTGCCAATGCCTTCTAACGGCTGAAACTTGCAATTTTTGTGTGGATCGGCTTTATTCCTAAATAGATTGGTTCGTCCGTGCCAAAAATCCGAGTGGAATCACGCAACAACATGGACAACGAAGATACCGTAGTAACTATTATTAGCTAATAGTACGTCGTAGTAGGTGATCTGCTCGTCAATAGTCCTGCTACAATTGCTATTAGCTACATTCCTTTGAATAATAACGTGCCAATTTTGTCAACAATCTCTTCCATCCCGTGGTGATGAGTGACTTTTGGATCAATCATTTGATTACTTAGTTAGTTAGTTACCAAGCCTTGAGATTGTCATTCCTTGTCTTTTTAGTTAAGTTGGTCGAGAGCTAATAATAAATTACTACCGAACATCTAGCTACCTACTAGCTAGTACACTCCTACAATACAAGAACCACTACTACAACAGCAAACAAGCAATACGGCATCCAACATGAAGTGCCCTCTACTGCTCGTCGTACTATACGTACTAGCAGCAGCATTATCTTCCGTCAACGCCAACTTCTTGGCAGAGCCCAATGTACAATGGACTTATCGATTGCCTGGCAGTGGCACTCTGAGTGGCCGTGGCTTGCGCACTGGCAACGAAGTATTGGTGGTCCCCAACAACATTAACAGCAACGACAAAGACGATAACACAGTCTTTGTCACTGCCGATGATGGTAGCTTACACATCATCTATCCCGACAATCTTCGTGAATCAACCGTCTTTGAACCGACTGGGATCACTGGCACGTACACGGAATGTCGGTCTGGCGTGACACCCGTCTACGACCCGGAATATGGGAACTTGGAATATGTCGTCTACGCCATTCTCGATGTACCCGTCAGCACCGGAGTCTTGTACGATGGCATCGGGTATGACCCCAGTCGCTCCACAACCCTGAGTCGATTGTTGGCCGTCAATGTGCAAGACGCCTCTTTGCGATGGTCTGTGCCCTTGAACGGGGCCGTTGTGGGAAAACCTCTCATCAATTCCAAGAGTGATACCTTGTTTGTCGTACACAATGTTCCAAGCGTGAACGAGGGCACTGTGGTACCCAGTCAACGAGGAAAAGTGTCCGTCGTTTTGCTGAGGGGTGTACCCGTAGTCACGGCGTCCTTGTCGCCCTTGCAGAGTAACAATCGCAACGTTGGACCCTTTGGACCACCCGTCGCAACCTCCATTACTATGGAAAATGGGGAATTTAATGATGTCGTGGTTGTGGCAGAATCATGGGATAACGGATACAATGGCAACGCGGGAAATGTATATCTCTTGAGACCCTCCGAGTTGTACGAAGAATTCAGTGGACAGGGAAACGATGCCTATCAAATGAGACAAATAAATGACGAGGCTACCTGGGCGGTTTCCTCTGTCACAAAACCATTATTGAAAAAGGATGCGTCCGAAGTCTTTGTCGGAGGAATGGGAGCACGATTGGCTGGTTGGACTGCAGAGACGGATCTTGCTGGTGTCGTGTCGAGCTCTGAGCAAAGCATTCCACCCGCATGGACTCTGTCTCTGGATCCGAATAAAGGAAATGCTTCGCAACGTAAGTTCATACTTTTAGTACTTGTTACAACCGGGGGGGTTGCGAGCGGAAACAACGGAATGGAGAAACACAGTGTGCTAACCAAGAATTTCTTCTTTCGTCCATCAAAAATACAGCACTCTTGGTAGCCCCTGTCCTCTCGTCGGATCAGACTGTAATGTATCAAGTTGGAGCATCCACGGAAATTCACTGTATTGATACTCAAACAGGAGACAAGCTTTGGACGGAAGATGGGGCTCTCAGAACGGCCATACTCTCAGAACCGAGGTTGGTGGAAATCCTGGACGAGAAACCCAAACTTTATGTCATTGAAGGAATGAAAGGCAAAGTGCGCCAACACAACGCCCTAACAGGAACCATTGATTGGGTATTTGACTGCCTTTCTGTCTCAGGCATTTCATGTCATGACGCCGTGGAGGCCGATTTTAGGTATGGACAAAGCAGAATGATCCATAATGAAACAGTCGATGAGATTCATTTTGTAGCGATTTTTATGGCTTACATTTTTTTAATGTCAATTCATGGCTTTTTCTCAGCGTTGCACCATCAGGAAATGTTATCTATTATGGTGATATTTTTGGAAAAATTGTTGCGCTTGAGACTGCAGAATTTTCGACGTTACCGCCACCAGCACCCACAGTGAAACCAACAGCGAAACCAACAGCGAAACCAACAGCGAAACCAACGGCGAAACCGACACAAATGCCAACCGAACAAGAGATCGAGGAGGAGGATGAAGTAGCTGTGGGAGGAAAAGAAAATCAAGACGATGTGGCGGTGGAAGAAGTTGCTGAAAACGAAGTAGTAGATGAAGAGAGTGGCACAGACAACGGAAACAAGACTGACAGCCCCACGTGGGCGCCAACAGTAGCAAGTGTTCCTGTGCTACCGCCAGCACCTGTGACGGAGAACAACGTGGACGCTGACCTTGGCAGCACTAGCAATTCGAACGCAAACACAGGTTCTGGCTTGGTGGTGGATATGCAGGACGAAGCAACCATTGGTAGCAGCGCTGCGATGAACACTGCGGCAGAGGATGATGGGGACACCTCTTTCTTTGCAAATCAAATAATGATCATCTTGGTTGGCGTCTGTGGTGCACTGGCCGTTGCCATCATCATGCTCCTGGTTGTTCAAAAAGTCCGAAACTCAAAGCCATCAGATACATCCAAAAACACACCCGTCTCTCAGGATGATGCCAAGGAATGGGACGAAGCCCAGGGTGAATATGAAGAAGAATGTCGCCGAGTTGAGGAAGAGACACTTCAAGAAATTGTTGGTTCCAATGAGATGAAGACTCCCACAAAAGGCAAACGCCCTCCCAAGAAGCAGAAAAAGATATCGCCGAAAAAGATGCCGCCAGTGACGCCATCAACTCTAGCATCGATTGAGGAGTCACCAGCTGAGTGTGAAATCTCGCTTATCGCTGACAAGGACGCACCGAAAAAAAATCTCGCAAAATCATTCGATGGCGTCTCTGTGGAAGAGGCAAGTAAAAAAGAAGAAAAAAAATGGGGCAAAGCTGAAAGCCAAGAGGTAGAATGGAACAAGCCCATTGAATCCAAAGCCGTTGAGCCCCAGATAAACTCTGTCGACAGTAGTGATGGAGCTAGTGACACGAGGTCGAGCTTCAGCGCAGCCTCGAGCGTAAAAGCAGAATTGAATTCTGTTGAGGTGGTCAAATCCCCAACCATGCCCCCAACCGTGCAACAGCATAAAGAAAGTGTCCGTCGTACAATATCACCTGAGACAACTATGTCGGATGCAGCAAACGATCTCATGTCAGTTGATGGATCCCTTTACCTCGACGATGATAGTTTCGCTCAAGGAAAAGTTGAAGTTGCTTCATTGTCACAATTTTCTCTCGCCTCCAGCAGAGATGGCAACTCACAGTTTTCTGCCCAATACTCTGCGGGAGATGGCGCGACGGAACGCTACATGCAACCACCCAGGCAGGCTTCTTCCCCACTTCTCAGACCAAGCCTTAGCCCCGAAGTTACGGATTATCTGAAGAGAAACCAGTCGACTCTCAATCCTAACCCAATGACACCTACGGGCTACATCGAATCGGGTCAGCGAGCAATGTCAACCAGCCCCATGACTCCCTCAAGCGACACTGAAAGGTCTCGAGAAGAAGGAAGCACAAAGTTTGGACGCGATGTGGCGCGCGCCGGTCAAAGTGTACGATCAGGAGGAGCAGGACCAACTAGTGCTGTTAAGATGGGGCGAGGCCGCGAACCTCCTGCGGCTCGTACAGAGTCGCCACCGCCACGGCCTCCTGTCAAAACAGAACCCGATGAGCCAGAGGACGCATGGAACAGCTTCTTGTCAGAACTTGCGAGGGCTGAGCGCGAGTTCTTCAGTCCGCCCGCTTCTTCCACACCAGTATCTTCGAAGCCTACGCAGCACGGACGAGCACAAAGTCCTCCTCCGCCACCTCCTCCTGCGACCCCGCCTCCTCAAAATCCCCCAGACCCCCCAACTGCGAAGAGTGGCACAAGGAGGATGCAGCTCTAAAACTCAGTCTACTCACACTATCAGAAGAATCTTATTCATATTTAGATCGGCAAACCAAAAAGTAAAGAAAGTATACACAATTGTTTACAGTACAATATGCTTGTATAGGCTACTAGCTAATAGTAGCTCTGTCTGGACGCGCGAGATGAAAGATTGTGTTTTTTTTAATTGATTGCTTACTTTTAAAAACGTGGAACACGCTATGTGTTTGGCTACTATCAATTTGGATTTTTTTTCGTGTGGTAGCCTTAGCGCACTACCTATGCGTGGGTGGACTTTCTCCGTCCTAAACTTTTCCAACTTCTCTATATTTCTTGTCCAGTCACTTGAGTAGCATAAAATCTTTCAGATCCCAGTCGAACGCTACCGAGGCTTGCTGAACAATCTCCTCTGTATTACATGAAAAGCCTAGCACAATAACATTTTCTTTTACTATCTGTACAACATTTCGCCTGACATTGATTTGATATCTTGGCACCTGGCAGACATCTCGCCAGCGCATCAGAGAAATGCACCGGCTCGTCGGAAAGTACCTCTCCGTATACCCGGGAACGGTGGTTTGCAAATGCAGCCTGATGAATACTTTGGGACCACGTCTGGCGTGTTGCCTAGCTAGCCCATGGTTCTCAAGACCCCGCAGCAGCTCTGATGACGTCCCCGAGCTGCAAAACAAGTTCCTCCTTCTTTTTTCCAGAAAGGCCCCGCGTGACACCGTACTTACTGAGCCCAAGCTTGATGTCTTGCGTAGTAAATCGGCCGAGGTTGCCGTCACGAAGCTGAGTTGCCCAGTCTGTTGCGTCATCAGCAGAGAGTCGAGCGTTGCTGGCACCGCGTTTGTTGCCACTCAGCTTGGTATCAGATTCCTCTGGAAGCGTTGCCTTGAGAACTTTCACGTGGGATTGGAGCTCCTCCACCTTCTCGTGACCGACGGGTAGAAGACTGTAGTCTTTGTTCGGCATAGGCTCTTCTAGCGCGACGGACTCGACGTAATCCCAGAATCTCTCCAAGTACGGGTTTTTGAAGTCGCCCCAGTCCAGGTCGCTCAACTGCTCGTTGATGATTTTCTCCAAAGCTTGCTGAGTCGGCGGTGAAACTTGGAAGTCTTCGTCGAGCGATGCATCTGGCAGCATATCCCGAACTTCATTCTCGAACGGCAGCTGCGTCACAATCCAACAAGGCGGAACTTTCAAGTAGACACTGGGATTGCCGTCAGAATCACCAGACGCACTGCCATCGTCTCTATCATTGACGATTTCTTCAACTTCTTCCGGAAATGCATGAATAGCCACTAATTTTGACGAGTAGTAGCCTCTCACCAGCAATTCTCCAATGCCGACCACATTCTTTTTCAGCATGGACTGGTGCAAGTGGGCAAAAGCTGCCGTACTGCCCTCGACATTTGTGTCGGTTGGATAGACAAAATAGGACTTCAAATTGAAATGAAATGGGACGGCAGCGCGACCCTTAAAGCCTAGCAGCACCAGACTTGGTTGTCCTGCCGTGCGGTTGGACCTCATTCGGAGCGCTGCTATCTCCTTGGGAGAAATGGGTACACAATCATTCTTCAGTTGAACAAATTTCCTTTCATCAAGGAACACCATTTTACGTAGCCAGACAAAAGTTGGGCAAGCGCGACGACCGATTGTTAATTTTGCAAAACGAATCCTTCTTCAATAAGAAATTATACACGGAGGAAAATATCTTACCTCAGTCTATGCAGCTTGGGCTGCTGACTTTGTTGTTCTTTGGAGTCCTTGTCGTACTCAGCGCGATTGAAGGAGGCAATTAGCTCACCTCGGTCTTTGACAAACTTCTGAACAATACGAGCTACTTCTACATCTTCGTCCTTCATCCCAATCTCGCGCATAATTTTGACGTAGGGTGGTGTTTTTTGGAGTGTGACTGGAGAATACAACTCGAGCATGATACAGGGGGGTCTTGTATTTTCCTCAGAGTTGCTGCCGCTAGTTCCAGTAAAGGCATCAACCTGGTCCGGAAAGACCAGCGGGACGTAATGAGCCCGCCGTTCTCGTTTCCATTCTCCCTCAACCAACTGATTCAATGACTTTATATCAAACCCACCTCGATTATTAGAATAGAAACTGTAATCCTGTGGAAGTTGGGCAATTTTGCCCCAAAATGTGCTTGTGTTAAATGTCTTGCTTTTGTCCAGAAATGATGACAGTGGAAAGATTTGTATTGTGCATCCGTTATCTCGCAAATCCGACGCTATAGTCTCAAGACGTTTGGTATTGCCATCTTCCCCATTTGTGGGATCATCATTGTTGGTAAAAATCCAAATATTTTTGATGGCGGGACCGACCTTTGGATCTTCCTTTTTAGGGCCAGACTTGACACATGTTGCATCGCGAAAGATGTGTGCAATGCCACCGAGTGCCGTGTGAAGGGCTTCCGCCACATTGTTGTTGTTCTTGCCCGTTTCGTGACCGAATTCCCGTTCCAAATTGAGCACTCGTTCATCATCACTATCACTTGCAGCATAATTGCCACGATAATAGGAAGGCGGCAAACAATGCCGCAATATTTTGATAGCATCTATTCCATGAGGCTCCAACGGAATGAGATTGTGTACAGTAGTTTCCGTGGCATGCTTACTGTCTTCATCGCCTGAGTCGTCTTCACTATCTTCTTCTTTCTCGTCTTGACCCGAATGATCATCCTCCTTTCGGTTGTTTTTATTGTGACTGGCTCCACGAACATAATTCAAATGATGATTGATCATTGCTCCACCGGAATTACTATTGCTCTTTGCATTCCAATTAGCATCGGAATTAGCAGCGGCAGCCATCTCCACAACATTCCATCGCGGACGCTTGCGTGTTCCAAACAAGGTCACTCCAAAGCCATTCTTTTTGTGCGATGCCTTCTGTGTTACGGATATGCGGACTTTTTGCCGTAAATATTCGTGCAAGGCTGTTAGAACGGCATCGACAGAGGACCTCATTTTCGTACGAGTAGCCGTGGTTGTTGCATTCTCCGTTTCTTCTAAACTAGTAAGAATATCGCCATGCTCCTCCTCACCAAATTGTTTGAGTTGCGTCATTTTCATTGGCACCGTAGGCAAGAACATGTCGGGGGAGCAATCCAGCAAGACCAACAAATGTTCAGCGTACGGCATTTTGTGTTCCCCGTCCTTGTCATTGTCACCATCATTGTCGTCATGTACTTCGGGAAGACCACCCCAATAATCATTGATATCAAAGTCATCATCGTCGTCGGACATAGTACTGGTAACCGTATTATATTATTAAGATGCGGAATAGGTGTCTGTCTAAGCAAACACATTTATTTTATTTTTTGGGTGGATTCGTGCATTCAATATGATTGATCTCTTCCTATATAATTTTCCTGAGTGGATTTTCTCTCTCGTTGTCCATGACAGCTCAACGCGATGGGTTGTCGGAAGGAAGTATTGCCGCAACGATGAGGAGTGAAAGGTATGATCGCACAGTGGCTCTTTAAAGGCTTCAGGCCTAGCAGGCGAGGCCGGAGTGATGACGACAAAAAACCACCAGTCAGTACAGTAAGTGCTATGGGATAGGGAATAGAACAAGCTAATCCAAATTTTCCAGTTCCCCCTCCTTGATAGTTGATATAATGTTGGTTTGCTCAAACCGCTTTAAAAATGTTTTTAGGCTTTTGCTGCCCAGGGGGTCAAGATTGAGGATGAAGACAATCTTTCTTGCTCATGTTCAACACAGTTTGCTCACATGTAACCATGCAGATGAATTGATAAAATGAATGGACTGCTGCAACATGTGTTGTGGAGGATAAAGCACAGTTTGTCATAAATTACCCTTGTAGGATGATATGACAAAACTGCATGTTGTTTTCTAGACTGACAATGCTGGCCCAATGTGGAGGTTACTCTAAGTGGTGTCACTTGCTGTTGGTTGCATTGGTGACAAAAGCAGCACCTGGCCCCAAAAACCTTTGGAAGGGGGACACAGTGACACTTGTTGCAACCATTTTACAACAGATCTCACAGATTGTCATGAAAACCTTTCTGGTAGCTGCACTGATGACCTTCCCAGAAAAGAAAAGGTGACATCAAGAATGTTTCAACAAAGTTTGACAAATCTCTTTGCCCATGACTAGACTCGGAGGGTTCAGCAAATCATTTGATACGTTTTTGTTTGACTCTTATTCATGTTTGACAAGATGATGAGTGAATGCTTTGCAACCAAGGAGTTGTGAGATTAGCTGGTTACCAAACAGATTGTGTGAGCCTTGCAAACCTGCTCTGTTTGGCAGCATCACCAGCATGTGAAGGAGCAGGGCAGAACACTTGCCTGCATTGTGTTGTCAACTGCTGGGGACTGACAATCTGACATGATGCTATCCTTTTGAAGGTCTTTGTTCACAAGTGTTGCTATGCAAAATCCTTGCCATTTGACTTGGTTCCAAATGAAAACTGCGACTGCCATTTTTCCATTGAGCTAGCTGAAGTTAGAAGTTGGCAAAGTTGTGTGCGTCCAA
>Ga0163146_10009190_pt1 | contig 10337 bp, 10 predicted proteins | sample OliLakLV19MP7G1_FD_148648 | JGI IMG/M metagenome (GOLD analysis project Ga0163146, IMG submission 148648) | Freshwater microbial mat bacterial communities from Lake Vanda, McMurdo Dry Valleys, Antarctica - Oligotrophic Lake LV.19.MP7.G1 | ecosystem: Environmental > Aquatic > Freshwater > Lake >... | reverse complement strand
TGGTTAGGGATGTTCACCCTTGTGAACATCCACTGATACTTTTATAATTTTATAGTTACTATCGTTTGACCCAACATGACTTCGTCCTAATTAGATCTTGATATGGAGATGACCGTAATGCTCGCACCAACAACGCTTTTGGCTTCAGTCCGTTTGATTTGTCGAATGACTTGAAGTTGGGGATTTCCAAAGGGGCCAGTTGTGCAAAAATTTGGCAGGCCCTCACTGTCCAAAAACAGCACATGCTGGGCATTTTGAGAAGTTCAGCAGGGAGCCAAAAATGTCACATCCAAAACCACGTTGAAACATGCCAACACAAATGCACACAAAATCACAGCAGCATGGATGTTTCCAGCTGATGCTTCGATTTCTTGCAGGCATGGATAGAAAATGTGATTCAATTGACACCACGTGTCACACTGGGTCTCAATGCTTGGGATCATGTCCCCAACACATTGCCCACAGTCTTGGGAGAGAAAATGTCGCAAATGTTGGGTGTGCGGTCACCAGTTCCATTGAGAATCCAACCACCTGTGCTGCCCCCCGTTGCGTCTGGGGTTTTCAAACCGCCTGCCGAAGAAAGTGCGTCTTTGTGAAAAGGAGTCAATTCATCCTTCTTCACACGCTTCGATTCTGATCTCGGCATGACGCTGCTAGGTTTCTCTGGCGCAACTGGTTGCTTTGGCTTGGGCTTTGCATTCGACTTCTCAGAACCTTGTGACTTGTTTGAACCTTTCAACTTGTTGGAAGTGACAGTTTCCAGCGATGATTCATCCTCATCATCAGAGAAATGAAGCAGGCCCAACTGTTCAAATTTCTTCTCTCTGTCTGCCTTCCTTTTCTCCTCTTCCGACAGAAGTTGATGGCCTTCACCATCCGGGGTCTCTGCGATCCGTTCGGTTGTCTCACTGGGTTTCATCGCTTCGTTGAAAGGTTCCTTCATCGCAGGACTGTCAGACTTGTCCGCTTGTTTGGCCTCAATCGCGATTTGTTTGTCCGCGTCGGCCAACTTCTGACTCAAGGTCACCTGCTTCGGCTTCGAATCGACCTTTCCTTTTAATCGGTTAGGTGTTTTTGTGGGTGATTGCTTCCCTTCAATAGGAGAAGTCTTCTTCACATCCGCCTTGGCTCGAACTGGTTTGGTTGGGGTCTGCTTTGCAGGACCAGTCTGCTGAGTCTTCGCTGGTGTCTTGGGAGTCGAAACAACTGAAGCGAAAGTGATGGTCTTCGCTTGGTTAGGACTGGGGACAACTTGGTCTGCTGTTTTGGAATCAGACTCTGGTTGTGAATCCGTCGAATTGGGAAGTGCATCCGAAGCTGCCACTGCATCGACACCACGTCCTTGTCCATGCGTTGCTTGTTGAGGTGCAACTTGGGCGGAATGAGGAACCTTGGGTGTCTGCTTGGGACCAGCAGGCTTGGCAGGTTTCGAACTCGCAAGCTTGGGGGAAAGAGAACGTGCTCTGCGACCTTTTGGGCAAGGTGCTTTGTGAGCAGGTGGAGGAGCAATGTTCGCCTTCTTGTGCTCATCTCCAGTCATCACCTTGGTTTCTTCCTTGTTGGCACCGACTTTGTCCTTCTCGAGAAAGGCTTCACCTTTGTCTTCGGATCGCATTCTTCATCGCTGTCTGAAAAATGCTGCAGTCCTTCCAGAGCACAAAAGTCATCAATCAATTGGCGCTGGTTTGCATCAAAGTCAGTGAGACCAGAGAGGTTCAATTCTTGTTCACTAACAATGCCTTCATTGCCGGTGCCTGCAACTGCATCTGTTCCATCGGCATTGACTGTCTCTTCGATGGATGATGTGAAGCCACATGTTCGGAGCTGAAACTTTTCTTTGTGCTCTTCGTCTTCAGATTCGGAGAAGTGAAGCATTCCTTCGAACATCTCAGCTGTGGACTTCAACTCGATCGACTGATCTTCTGACATGTCAGGGTCATCGATTTCAACTCGTGCATCAATGGCCAGCGCTTCTTCCATGGTGGCAGGGATGTCAGGATCTTGTTCTTTCTCGTCATCCGAATTGCTGAATTCCAATGAACCTGGGATCTTGTTTCCAAAGCTGTGCACATTGACTTCGAGGTCCGCTGCTGACTCTTCATCAGAACTGTCTGAGTCCAGTGTCTCGTGAGTGCATGCTTGGAGTCGAGTGTTGGCTTGCTGAGCTTGGAGCATCATGTCGAAATTGACTCCTTCGTCCTCGCACATCTTTCGAGTGGTCTCCGCATTGGATGCTTGGAGTGATTCGAAATTGTTCACCTCAATTGACGTTTCTTCTTCCTCTTCAGGGTCATCGAATGCTAGGTCGTGTTGTTTGGCCTCCAACTCTCCATCCGAGTCATCGAAAATTGAATCATGTTCCTTAGCCTCCATCTTGTTGACTTCGGAACCTTGGGCTGCATGCTCCTTTCCTTTGTTGAAGTGGTGCGCAGTGATCTTTGTCTTGGCTGGGTCCGACAATTGATCCCATGCCTTCTCATCCGAATCTCCTAGTGCATTCCAAGTCTCGCGATTCATGAAGGCTCCAGACTGATTGCCTTGCATTTGATTTGCTTGGCGCTTGTTGTTTTGAGTCTTCTTGAATCCAGCACCTTTGTTGCCATTCCGATTGCCGAGGTGATGGCCTGTCTTGGGATCGCGCTGATTCATCACATTTGCCTCGAACCATTCATCGAGGTCTTCTTCTTCGTCTTCATCAACGTCGTGAGCATTGATCTCATGCTCGAGTTCATGGTCAGCAGCACTTCGACGACAGTTGCGACCCGAACGAATTCTTCCATTGTCATAAACTTGGGCTTGTTGGGCAAGGAGAGCAACAAACTGGCGTGGAGTGATCTCATCTGATAGGCCTGACGACGTTTCAGTCTGGCAGCACAGGATCAGAACATTCGCTAGATTGGGTGCGTTGGCTATCGAATTCTGTAGCATGCGGACTCCTTGCATGTCATTGATCTTCGAGTCAGGGCACATCTCATTGAACTTGTTAACCTTGTCTTCGCAGAATGTGAGATGCTCCCCTTGAGTTCGATTCCATTTTCCATCGTCAAGTCTGGAACTTGTCAACCACGACAGAAGAGCATCGCCGTTCAAAGAAGTGGACATGGACTTGTCGTAGGTCTCACATGTCAGCTTCCAAATGAGGGCAACGTCTTTGGTCTTGGAATGGGATTTGACAACAGACTTAGCCTCGTGGTGCAGCATGTCATCTCGGAGTGCTTTGCATGAGAAACTCTGTTGAGCCTTGTGCAGATCCGCATCGGTGACAACATAGGTTGTGTCGACCAAATGAGCAAGATGCTGTGCTTCGAGAGCAATCACAAATGCGTCCTTGTGGTCGACCCAGTTGTTGGCTTCACGAAAGGGCTTGAAGTCTCGTGCGCTTGGCTTGATCAACTTGTTCCAATCCAAAAGACCTTTGTTGTGAGAGACAGTTAGGCCCCATGGCGTGATCTCCTTGGTAGGATCATGCTCGGAGTTGCGGAAGACCTTGAATTGCATCGGCAATGTTCTGTCAAGGACATTGATGCCTCCACGCTGCTTGTGGGACTCATGATGACAGAACGCAAGAAACGCTCACAACATCAACTTGAAATTCAACTCCAATGGGACAAGGACTCCTCCCTTCTCGCACTGCAGGCCATCGATGTCGGCTGCCGTCAAGTGAATGAAATCCACATTGAATTGGGTGATGCCATCACGCTTCAAAGCAAGAACGATAGGATGTGTTTTCCAATGGGTGCACGGCACATCGCAAACATTGACGAGGGCAGTCAACAAACGAGCCTCATCAGCTGCTTTTTCCTCCGCTGGAGTTGTGGCAGCGGCAGCAGATGCCGTTCCGGATGTTCCGCTCATTGTCTTTTAGAACTTGACTGCGACAAATGTCAATCTGACAAACGACAATTCTTCACCGTCAAATCACCAAACAACAAGGGACGAAACACAGCGAACAACACCTTAAAAAAAAACTTTCCTGCTCTGATGTTTCACCAAAAGAACAGCTGCTATCACATGCAAATTCAAAAGTTGTGAGCATCAGTCTACCATGGAAACAGCTCCATGTTCGATCGACAATCTAACAAGATTGGCATCTTTGTTGGCAAGATTGATCACACGGTGCGCATGCTTTCGTCATGGTGAGATGCTCTTGTTGCCACATGCCCGTAGGATTATGCAACATCGTGACAGAACACGGCGTGGGAACTCATCGTTTCTGTTCCACTTTGTGTTCCGGATCAGATCTTGCATCTTTTCCATTAGGGCGCACATCAGTTCTTGGTCTAGAACTCGGGACACGACTCCCATTCGTGGTTTGAATCACGGGTGAAATCGCACCATTGTCATTGCATCCGCCGTCAAGCAGACAAAATCTCCATTCCAGCAAAGAATCGCTGCCTTCTGTGGTGCCAAAGAGATCGGATGAGTGTGGACATTGGCACGGGAAATCTCCAACTTGTCCACAAGGGCTGTCAACAAACGCAACGTGTCGATTTGTGACTCCGTCAGGATAGGTCTAGGACCTCTTCCTGCAGCAGCAGCCATCTCAACAAGCAGAACTGCTGCGACTGTTAATCTGCAATGTGTGCATGATGTCACCAACAACTCGTCAACAAGGGCGCAATTGTCAATAATTTTTGTTCGTTTGAACTAAAGTTTCCAACCACAATGTTTCACCAAAGCAATTGTCTGTGCATGTCACAGATAAGAAACTCATAAGAAATTGAACTGAGGTGCATTTTGATCAAAACTGATCGAATCCTCACAAAATCAACTACTCATTTCGGGCTGTTCACTGCCACAATTTGTAGAATTGCACACAACAAGCCTTCTCCAACGGGTCCCAATGACCACCTTCTTTTGTCCAAAGTCATTAGAATTGTCGACGTTGCCCATTGTTTGCACCTGAGGAACTGAGTGGAATGCCACATGGCACAGCACTCAGTGCACAACTTCACAAAAGATCGCAGAAGGGCTTTTGGCTTATGACACAAGCCGGCTTTCTGACGAGCTTGCATCTGAAATATGGACTTCACCATCGTGACTTAAGTAGGTCGAATCACGGGTGAAATCGCACATCTCTCATTCAGCAGTGAAAAGAATGTCAGGATCGTTGCAGATGCGAGCGACGGCTTCCTCGAAGGTGTCAGGCCGATCCACAGAATCACCTATGTCCAATTTGGCTCGGTCTTTTGTGGAATCCTTGTTCAATGAGGCACTGCGTGCGCGATCATCAACCATGGCACAGTGCAATCGCAGCCAGGGATTGGATGAATTCCAATTCGAACTCAAAAGCTTCTCGGTTTCCAATCGAGACTGCTCGCATTTGGCCTGTTGAGCAACAAGGCACAGTTTCTCTTCCTCGGTGTGCAACCAATTGATGCATTTAGGGTTGATGTGTGGCAAGTCATCAAGCCATTCCAGCAGAGAAGCTCGGGTCATGCTCGCAGACGAAACTTTGGGTAATCCCCAAAGATCAGTGCGTCGCCTGACTTCTTCTTTCACAATGACCACCGCAGGATCATGCTGCCGTTTGTCTGGCAAGCTTGTGCAGATAGGGTCAGAAATGTCAGCAAGCTGGCAAACGTTATCTTTGGACAAAAGCCCTCCACACATGGCCATTGACATCTTCGTGTTGTTGCAACTATCGATGAAATGACGCTGAGACACTGACATGTCGGGGTCCACCCCATCTTCAACTTCTGATTGATTGCTGTCCAATCCACGCTCTGGTTCATCCCTGGATTGGAGCGAGACAGCTCCATACCCATGCAGGTTGTTCTGCAGAGTGTCCTCCCAAGACGACATGTCATCCCGCTTGTTGGAGAATGCGCATCAAAATTCCTCTCCGAACCAGACAAACCGCTTGAGGTTGAACATGTCTTCTTGGAACATCCATGTGGATTGTCAGGCATGCTAGATCGTCATTGTGAATGTCGCTGTGTGTTGATTCAGATAGCCAAACATAGCTACCTGGCCTGCTGAAAACGTCTGTCCCTGCATTGTCTTAGCCAGCCAGGTGCCTAATTTGTGTGTCATGGCTAGCAAAACCGCCCGAGAGAAACCAACAACAATAGGTGCGGCTAGTGGCATAGCCAATCAGACCAGCCAATTTTAAAGATTTGGCTACTTTTTGCCGTGTCGACAGGAGAGTATTTGGTTGACAGACCGGTGCGTTGTCCGGGCCTCTTTTGGGTGGTTTTGTTAACCAGTGTGACGTGGCCGGCACAAACAATGTCTATCCGTTACTTTCAAATGGCCATTTTGTGTGGTTCGGACGGGCTCTTATAGTTGATAGATGGAGGAACAAATTCTCATGGATATGTTGCTTCATTTGATTGCTTCATTCGACAAAAAACACAAATGTCCCAAAATAATTGATGAAGTTGACCCAAGATATTTGCTGCCTTACTGAACAACAATCTACTTACCCTACATTCATTTCCATCGGCAACAGCATGTCGGGTTTCTGTTGCGATCTGTGTGGGATGACGTGCTTCATCATAGGCCATGTGATAGCTGGTGTTGAGTATAAAAAGAGAAAACGAAAAGCCTGGCAAGACGCTCAAAAAAGGGCCAGGGAGGATACTACAAGGGATAAAGCTAGCATCGTCGTGGGTTCACGTTCTTGCTGCCACAAATACCTCAACGAGCTTACAGGGGCAAGTAGGCACGGCAAAGCCAAGGTCTTGCACATCTCGATGAACACTAGGCGCGCCAAGAGTTGGCAGATAGCAAACAAGCTTTTTCGACAGTTGGGTTCTCTTTCCGTAGTGGAAGAACTTCGCATTGGGAAAGTGGGTATCGCAGGTGGATTGATTAAGGATGTAATGTTTGGATGTAACTTTACCCTTTGTCTACCTACCAGTACGTTCCACGCATTTTGTTCTGCGGCCGTAGAGAGCTCAAGTCCATTGAAACGGTTAGTAATTAGTCACTCGATTTTCACTCGAAAGGAAAGGTTGCTTGGAACCTCCTGGGCGCCTTTCCTTCTTTGGAGTCGCTGGAAATTGTTCACTGCTGTGAGACGAGTTTGAGAGCTGATGACCATGGTTTGGGCCAGTGAACTGCAATGCCATTTTTGAATCCTTAAGCCAGAGTTCCACCCTTCAGAGGCTTATTATTCATCAAAATTGGGGTAGGGGTAACATATGTGGTGCCAGCATTTTGGCCCCCCTCCTGGAGCACTGTTCCAACCTGGAAGAAATCTCAGTTACTGACCTCACAATTTCGGACACTGCTGAAATATTGCCAAAACTTCTATCCCTCCCCAAGCTACAACGCTTTTCTTGGGACCGGATCATTTTTGAATCGGATGCCTCCAAGACCGAATTGATCCGCGGTTTATCCAACAACAACACGCTTCAATCCCTCTCATTCATTCCAATCTTTCCCAGAGACAATCAAGTGGAACCGTTCTATGAGTTTATTGGGGAGATCCTGCCCCAAGCAATATGCCATAACACAACGTTGAAACAGCTTGGTATACCCTACGACCATATGCAGCATCCCTTGACGCCGAGACAACGCTCGGAACCATTCGATATGCCAATCTCTGTCCCCAATGCTTGGCTCCAACTCGTACGAGACCAGAATCATACCTTAGAGCGTGTGTCCATTTCGGGACTCTTTCTACAAGCGCAATGGGAACTGGAACGTTGCTTTGATCATCATTTACAAATGAATGCATTGTTGGGAGCAGGAGGAGACACTGAAGAATATTCCATCGACGAGTGGATTTCTCTGCTGGAACAAGCCGACGGATTGAATTGGACAGGCTCTATTCGATATGAAGTCCTACGAATGAGTCCGTTTCTGGTCAATGCTGTCCAATAAACATGTGGCCATTCGCAAGGCTTCTGGTCCGATCTCACCACCACGGCAAGTCTTCAAGGGAATGATCTCTTGCTGTCTATTTCCGGCAGTACATTTTCAACCGCCACAAGCATAGAACTAGGATTCGCGAGCGTTGGGAAGTCCTCGAGTACTTCAACGATTGCATCCCTTGGGTGAGATCCTGCATTGACTATGCTGAACCACTGAACAATGCAGCCTTCACCGCACAATTGACAGCGGTACCTGTCCTTCTACTTGTGTCCACTATCCAGAAACAGAGTCCAATCTTGGCGCAAAGAAACGATGCGACCATTGGCGCATTTGCACGAGAGTCCGGAAAGAAACCTATCCTTGTAAAGCGCGAGATGATCTTTTCGTAGCACATCGGCACATGCTCAATTTTGCTACGACAATCCCGGTGCGATGCAGTGGGCGACTCCAGATGAAGAAGCCCGACCGGCGGATTTCAGTACTCTCTTGAAAGACGCGCCTACCAGGAGCATTGTCTCACTCGAGGAAATTATGCCACAACAGCATACTAACAAGAAGAGCCATGAAGCGGGACAAGAATCGGGGGAAAAGAACAACAATGCCTCGAAGCGAGAATTGTTTCTTCTAGCTAGAACTCCACTCGCGCCACAGAATTTTTGAACTATTTATTTGATCAGGTTACGGAAAGACTTTGATTGGGCAAATGCTATTGCACGGCCGGGCGGCCCTAGAATGGGTTGCGAATGGCCAGAATAGGCGGCATGGAGCGCTTCCGACGTAGCGGTGGAGTGCTACCGCTATTCTTCATGCTCCAATTATCGTCGCTCTCATTCGAAATGCAGTGCGTTTCAGATTGCGTTCGTCATGGCAGTTTCTACCTTTTTGATGACTATGGGCTTGGCCAAGCAACCGTTCAGACCAAGATCGGGACAGTCGACACGAGGAACAGCCGCTGTCAAGGCCAATATGGCGAGCGTTTCGGACGAGTATCCCAAGTTCCTGATCTCGCGGACGAAGCATTATGCTTTCGTAGTCGTAGCTCCGACAGTACTACGACGTGCGGTTCTTGCAACACGGCGCTACCCATGGTATTTGCAGTATCCGCCGTTGTAATGCTACGATCATACTGCTCTAGCAGTGCAGCTGTGATATTTCGTCCAATCTTGTTTTCATCCACGACTACAAGTAGGACTCGCAAGTCCCTTTTGCCCGGTACCTTTTACCCCCGTCAATCCATGATCTATACGCGTATACTTCCAACGTAAAGAAGACACGGCAATTTATCTAGCTAGAATTGTTGAATGGATGAGCAGAAAGTAACATTATTGTATAATTGAAAGCGAGTCTAATCAGACGAACACCGTTACTGCGATGGACCTTTGGCTCCACTCCTCTGGTTTAATCAAATGCATTGTCTCGGTTAGCCATTTTGGTGACAAATTGATTGCTTTTGAAAGAAAGGCCAGAGTCACTGCATTCCAAGCCCAAGTTTCCGCTTTAAAATTCATCCCGCTCAACTTCTTCAACAAGGGCCTGCAGCTCGTCCTCGTCTAGCTCTTCCAGTCTTTTGGCAATCACAGCATTCTCGTAATCTTTGAGCTGCTTTGCCTATGGATTGTCATGATATTTTATTATATTAGCAAGATTGAGGATTTTTCGTTTTGCCACGAAGAAAATTCATCCCACCAAGAAAAAAGAAATGAAAAATTAGATTGATCAACGGAAGGCACACATCTGGTGACAATCCATCATGCTGCAATGGTACTTACATATGTCATGTCCTTGGTTGCAACTCGGAAAAGGTAGGAACTGACCCAACCAAGCGTAGCCACAACGGTAAAGCCACCCCCAATCCATATTCCAGCTTGCACCCCATCCACATTGAAGACGTTGGTCACAATGTTGTAAAAGATAATGGGAACAATAAAGGCCACCAAGGAAAGAAAGATTGCCCCTCCTTTTGTTCCTGGATCCAACCAAAAGGGCAGTTGGCTTTTTTCATTCTTGTCGGACGCCGACATGCTTAGCTGCCATGCTGATTCGTCACTGCTGCTCTTCCAACCGATTTGGAAATCAACTTGAGTGTTGGTTGCTGCTGCTCTTGATATTGCTGGTTGTGGCGCAACAAAGCCCAACGCCCTCTCAATGGATGTCAGGCCAAACAGCGCCACAAGTAAGGAGACGGAATGTAATCTTCCAATCATTCTGAATTTTTTTAAATTCTTTTTAGCTGTCTGCACTCTTTGTTTCGCCTTCTGTAGGGGTTGATATATCACTTTCAAGGCCTTGCTGCTAGCTATAGTTGTAGATTGTCGAGTAGTTGATCTGTTATCTGTCTTGCTGAGTGAACAGTCCATTCATTGATTGATTGATTGAATCGTTCATGGTCTGCCGGATGAAAAAGCTGTCGCTCGATTTGAGATCTCGTGGCACTCACGTCAGCCGTACTCTTGGAGCGACTGAGCGTTCTTCCCTAGAGGGAATCGACCTGTCATCCATCCAACATCTTGGTT
>Ga0163146_10009184_pt1 | contig 10343 bp, 8 predicted proteins | sample OliLakLV19MP7G1_FD_148648 | JGI IMG/M metagenome (GOLD analysis project Ga0163146, IMG submission 148648) | Freshwater microbial mat bacterial communities from Lake Vanda, McMurdo Dry Valleys, Antarctica - Oligotrophic Lake LV.19.MP7.G1 | ecosystem: Environmental > Aquatic > Freshwater > Lake >... | reverse complement strand
GCCTAGAATGGGCTGGTGAGCCGCGGTGCGCGCCCCGCGGCTCACCAGCCCATTCTAGGCTCGCGGGGGCCCCGCACCACCCCTCGCGGGGCAGCACGGGCGGTTTCGGAGGGGCGAAAAGGCCTTTGGAGGGTGCTCAGCCGCGGGCCAACAACAGCACGGGCAGCGGCGAGCACTCCGCCATCACCCCGGGCGCCAGTTCGGCATTAACGAGGATCGCGGGCCCGAAATGAGCCCGACCGCGTCCGGCTGGCAGGTCCCCCACCACCAACGTCGCCCCCTCGTCGAGGGCGCGCCGGATCCGGGCCGCCAGGGCCGCGGGAGCCCCGGGATCAAGGGGCGGCGGCAGGAGCAACCGCTCGGGGTTTCGATCGACTCGTGCGAGGAGTTCGTCGACGAGCGGGCCATACACCCGCGCCGCGATCCGCGCAGCCACGACACCGCCAGCAAGCTGGCCACCGAGCGTGGCCGCTCCAAAGGCGGTCTCCAGCAGCCCTTCCGCGGCGCTGGCAGGTTCGGTCGCGGCTCCGAGGACCTCGACGCGGCCCGCGGACTCCTCGACGTCGACCCAGCGTGCCCCGGCGGCGCGGGCTGCCGTGCGTAGGGCCCGCGTGCTGGCGGAGGGCGCCGCGCCGAAAACCGCGCCAACACCCGTCGCGAGCGCTTCGGAGGCAAGCGCTAACCCGCCGTGCAGCACCGCGAGCGCGCCGGGCGGCAGGTCGGCTGCGGCGCGCGCCAGAGCCGCCGCCGGTCCGGGTGGATGTTCGTCTGCGAGGAGGACCACCGGCCACCCTGCCGCAAGCGCGCTCGCCACACGCTCGACGAGCGCCACCGGCCCCTGGGCGCTGTGCCCAAGACACACGGCCGCACTGGGAGTTCCCCGCGTTCCCCGCGCGCCGCGGGCGGGCTCGGGCGGGCCGAGCGCGCCGAAGGCGGGGGGTGCTTCGAGCTGGCGCGCGAGTTCGACGAACTGCGCGCGCACCCACACGTCGAAGCGCGCTTCGAGGGGTGTTTCCGTGCCGTAGCCGAGCGGTTGCCGCGCCAGCGCGCCAACGGCGCATGCGACCGCGCGGCGGCGCGCGCCGGCGGGAAGCTCGAGCCACGCGCGCGCGCCGGATCCGCCCGCAGCCTCCAGCGCTCCGTCGAGGTCGCTGCGGCACGCGCGCGGCCAGGCCTCGAGCGCGCCGCTTGCGCCGCGCGCTTCAAAGCGCCCGGCGCCGCTCCCGGGCACTTCCCGGCCGCCGATCCAATGCCCTGCCACAGCGCCCTTATACCCAGCGGCGGCGGCGCGCGATTGCCGCGGGTGCCGCGGAGCGCCATGCTGGCCTCCCATGTCGGATCCCGCCGTTTTGGGCCGCACGCAGCGCGGTGCGCGCTTTTCGCGCTGGATGCGCGTCGTGCGCCAGCGCGACTTCGCCCGCGCGTACAAATCCGGCAGTCGGGCGCGGGGCAAGCTCCTCACACTGGTGGCCGCGCACAACGGCACCGACACGACGCGCCTCGGCCTGAGCATCGGCAAGCGCTTCCACAAGCACGCGGTCGTGCGCAACCGCCTGCGCCGGCTCGTGCGCGAGGCTTTTCGGCTGAGCTACGGCGACCTGCCGCGGGGTTACGACCTGATCGCGGTCGGCAGCGAGCCGGGCACGCGGGCAGAGCTCGAGACGCTGCGGGCCGAACTCGTGCGCCTGGCCCGCCGCGCGGCGGACCGCGCCGAAGATCGCCGCACGGTGGACCGCGCCGAAGATCGCCGCACGGTGGACCGCGCCGAAGATCGCCGCGTGACGGACCGCAAGGCCCAAGATCCCAACAGCTCAGACGCCACCGGGCCCGCCAACGCGAGCACCGCGAGCAACCCCAAAAGCCCTGCGACGCCGGACCCGCGGGGCCGCGCGACGTGAAAGCCGCTCGCGCGCTCCTGCGTCAGATCGCGGTCGCTCCGATCCGCGTGTACCGCCGTTTCATCTCGCCGTTCACACCTGCGACCTGTCGCTTCCGCCCGACCTGCTCGGCCTACGCGGAGGAAGCCGTGCTGCGCCGCGGGCTGCTGGTGGGCGGCTGGCTCACTTTGCTCCGCGTCCTGCGCTGCCATCCGTTCAGCGAACCGGGCTACGATCCCGTCCCACCGCCCCGAACCCACCGCGCCCGATCCTTTGAGTCCCGGCCCGGCGACTCCACCCACGCCCAGCTACCCGATCGGGCTGCGGTGTGCGAGCGCTCGGAACCGAACTCGGCACCGTCCACCGCACCCACCGCACCCACCGCGAACCCGCGCGGCGGCGCGCCCGAGCCCCATCCCCCACGCCCATGACCCGTCCCGAAGCGCTTCCCCTCGCCCGCATCACCCTCTGCCTGGGCGCCCTCGCCATCGCCGCCTGCGCAGGTCCGGAGCGCGCGAACACGCCCAAGGCCAACTCCACGACCAGCCACCCCCCCGCGGCCGCGGCGCCCGACACCCTTCCGGGATCGCACCTCCAAGCCGCGGCAACCGGCGCAACCGCGGAAGCGAGCGCTCCTGCCACCGCGCAGGCGAAGGACGCCGCCGAACCCGCCGAACCCGCAGCGCCTGCCGCGGAACGCCAAAACACGCCGCCCGCAGCGCGCGCGCCGCAAACCGGCGATCTTGCAACCGGGGAACGTGCTCCCACGGAAGCGGACATGCACGTGCCGCCGATCCCGGGGCTCGAGCCCGCCGACCACCTGTTGCATCCCGACGAGCGCCACTTCGCGAAGCTGTGGAAGCTGACGAGCGGCGGCGAAAATGCGGAGGCCTACTGGAGCTTCGCGGGCGACCGCCTCGTGCTGCAGCGGCGCAACGAACAGGAGGACATCCTGTGCGACCGCATTTTCGTGACGCACCCATCGACCGGTGCGCTCGAGCAGGTCTCCGACGGTCGCGGCGCCACGACCTGCGCGTTTTTCCTGCCCTCGGACCGGCAGGTGGTCTTCGCGTCGACGGGCTCGGTGCAGGCGGATTGCCCGCCGCCGCCGGACCTCGCGCAGGGTTACGTTTGGGCGCTGCATCCCGAACACGACCTCTTCATCAAGGACCTCGACACCGGCGCCACGCGGCAGGTGACGACGAGCTGGGGTTACGACGCCGAAGCCACCGTAGCGCCGACGGGCGATCGCATCGTGTTCACGTCGACGCGCTCGGGCGACCTCGAGCTTTGGACGTGCGCCCTCGACGGCAGCAACCCCGTGCAAGTCACGGACCGGCCCGGTTACGACGGCGGAGCGTTTTTCAGCCACGACGGCAAGCGGCTGGTGTTCCGCGCCACGGTGTTCGACCCCGCGCAAGAAGCCGAGCAGATCGCCGACTACCGCCGTGTGCTCGCGGATTGGCGCGTGCGGCCCAGCACGATGGAGATCTTCGTGTGTGATGCCGACGGTTCGAACCGGCGCCAGGTCACCGCCCTCGGCGGCGCAAACTGGGCGCCCTACTTCACGCCCGACGACCAAAGTGTGCTCTTCACGTCGAACCACCACGTCGGCCCGCGCAGCCGCAACTTCGACATCTTCGTCGTCGGGCTCGAAGGCGGCGAGCCCGAACCGGTGACCCGCTACGAGGGCTTCGACAGCTTCCCGATGTTCAGCCCGAACGGCGAATACCTGGCGTTCAGCTCGAACCGCGGTGGCGCCACCCCCGGCGAAACCAACGTCTTCATCGCGAAGTGGCGCGATTCCTCACGCAAGTAGCAGATCGTCCCCACTGAAGGGGAGCGCAGTGCGCCAACCAAAACGCTCCGCGACAGCGCGGGCGAGGCCCTGGCGTCCGCGGTCCTCGCCGTGGATCAGCGCGAGCTCCCCCGGCGCCTTGGGCAGCGCGCCGAGCCAGTCCAAAAGCTCCGCCTGGTCCGCGTGCGCGGAAAACCCGCCCAGGGTGTGCACCTTCGCCTTCACCGCGATGGTCTCCCCCATCACACGCACGGTGCGCGCGCCGCGGATGATCGCCGCGCCGAGCGTGCCCTCGGCCTGGAATCCGCCGAAGACGATGTGTGTGTCGGGTCGCCATAGGCGGTGCTTGAGGTGGTGGAGAATCCGGCCACCCTCGCACATGCCGCTGGCCGAAAGGATGACGAGCCCGTCCTCGCGGTTGAGCGCCATGGACTCCTCCGGCGTGCGCGTCTGACGCAGCCCCTTGGGCAGTTCGAGACACAAACCCGGGTCCACACCGCGCCGCAAACAGTCTTTGTGGCGTCCGTAGAGCGCGGTGACGTTGATCGCCATGGGGCTGTCGAGCACCACACGCCCCGCAGGCAGGCCACCCGCCCGTTCGAGGCGCGCGAGGTGCCCCAGGACCTCCTGCGCGCGCCCGACCGCAAACACCGGAACGATCACCGTCGAACCGTTCGAAAGCGCCTCGCCGACGATGGCGCCGAACTCTTCGACCGTTGCACCGAGGTCCCGGTGGCGCCGGTCGCCGTACGTCGATTCCAAAAGCACGAGGTCCGCCGCGGGGGGCGCAGCGGGGGCCCGCATGAGGTCCGATTGGTCCTCGGCGCGGCCGAGGTCACCGGAGACGAGCAGCGTGCGCTCCGTTCCACTGCGGGAAACGGTCATCTCCACGCTCGCGGCACCCAGGATGTGACCCGCGTGGTGGAACCGCACGCGCACGTCCGGCGCGACCTCGAAGGATTCATCGAAGGCGTGGGTTTGGAAGCGGCGCAGCGCCCCAAGTGCGTCGTCGGTGGTGTAAAGCGGCTCGACGGCGCGCTCGCCCCGGCGGCGGCGGCGGCGCGACTCGCGCTCCGCGTCGCTCGCCATGATGCGCGCCGAATCGAGCAGCAAAATCTCGGCGAGTTCCCTGGTCCCCTGGGTGCTGTGGATCGCGCCCGTGTAACCGCGTGCAGTAGCCAGGGGGGCTCGGCCGCAGTGGTCCAGGTGGGCGTGCGTCAGGACGATGCCGTCGAGCCGCCCCGCTTCGAACTCGAAGCGGGCCCGATTTTTTGTCTCCGCGGAGCGGCCGCCCTGGAAAAGGCCCAAATCGACGAGGATCCGCGAGCGCTCCGTCTCCACGAGGAACGCCGAACCCGTCACTTCCCCCGCGGCGCCCAGGCAGCGCACACGGGCGATCTGTGTGCCCTGGGGGCGGAATGGACCCGTGTCGCTTGCTGTCGCCTTCGCCATCCACCGAGCGTAACAGAGCGGCGGGACGCGAACGGACGCCTTGCGCCGGGGTTAGGATGGGGCCAAAAGGGAGGTCCAAGAATGGCCCAAGATTCCGACACGTGGATGTGGGAGCGCGCGCGCTCCATCGTCGACCGCGCTGACCGCATCCATCGGCGCTTCTTCCAACTTTCGAACGCGAGCGGCGAACGACCCACCTGGGAACCGCCCGTCGACGTGTTCCAGACCGCGACGGAGCTGTGGATCCTCGTGGCACTTCCGGGTGTGCAGGTCGAGGGCATCGAAGCGCGGCTCGAGGGTGGCGAGTTGATCGTCGCTGGACAACGCGCCTTGCCCGCAGCGTTCCGGCGTGCCCACGTGCACCGACTCGAAATCCCCTACGGCCGATTCGAGCGCCGTATCCCGCTGCCCGTCGGCCGCTACGAGCTGGGCTCGCGCCAGATCGTGGACGGCTGCCTCGCGCTCGCGTTCAAAGTCCTGTCCTGACCCCGCGACATCCTGCCCCCGAATACCGCGTCGAAGATGGCGAAACGAAGAAAACGCACCGCAGCGCGAACCCGCACAAAGTCCGCGTCGCGCACGGCCGTGAAGGTCCCCGCGAAGCCGGCTAAAGTCCCCGCGAAGCCGGCTAAAGTGCCCGCGAAGCCGGCTAAAGTGCCCGCGCAGGCGACCAAGGCTGCCGCAAAGCGCAGGGTGTCGGCGCAAAAGACGGTAGCGGCGAAGACGAAGCGCTCCGCGGCGAAGCGCGGCTCCAAAACGCGCAAGGTCGCGGCCAAAGCATCCGCGAAGAAACGGACCACACGCGAGGGTGAGTCCGAATCGCGCCTTCCGCCGGGTCAGATGATCGTCGTCGCCGTGCGCGGAATGGTGCTGTTCCCCGGTGTCGTCCTCCCGATCGTCGTCGGGCGGCGCCAGTCCGTGCTGGCCGTCCAAGCGGCGATCCAGGCGGAACAGCCGATTGGCCTCTTGCTCCAGCGCAACCCGGAGCAGAACGAGCCCGGCACCGAGGACGTGTACCGCCTTGGGACCGTCGCCGAAATCGTGCGCTACGTCACCGCGCCCGACGGCACGCACCACATCATCGTCCAGGGCAAACAGCGTTTTTCCGTCGAAGCGTTCACGCAAAAGGAGCCCTACTTCGTCGCGAAGGTCCGCACGATCCACCAGGTCGACGGCGACAGCACCCTGCTTTCGGCGCGCATGCTCGCGCTGAAGGCCCAGGCGCGCGAAGCCCTCGATCTGTTGCCCGAGAAGCCCGAAGAGCTCGACAACGCGATCCAATCCGCGGCCTCACCCGCGGGCCTCACGGACATGATCGCCACGTTCATCGACGTGCCCGCTGCGGAAAAGCAGGAGTTGCTCGAGACGCTGGACCTCGAAAAGCGCATGGAGAAGGTGAGCCAGAAACTCGCCCAGCTCATGCACGTGCTCTCGCTGTCGAAGGAAATCCGCCAACGCACCCGCGGCACGATGGAGAAGGCGCAGCGCGAGTATTTCCTGCGCGAGCAGCTCAAGACGATCCAAAAGGAGCTCGGCGAGGGCGCTGCGCCGGAACTCGCGGGGCTCGAGGAGAAGATCGCAAAGGCGGGTATGCCGCCCGAGGTCGAAGCCGAGGTCAAAAAAGAGCTGGCGCGCCTCGAGCGCATGCCAGAGGCCGCCGCGGAGTATTCGAGCGTCCGCACCTACCTCGACTGGATGGTCGAGGTGCCCTGGTCCGTGCACACCGCTGACGCGATCGACCTTGTCGCCGCGCGTGCGGTGCTCGACGAGGACCACTTCGGCCTCGACCGCGTCAAGAAACGCATCCTCGAGTTCCTGGCGGTGCGCAAGCTCAAACCGGACGGCAAGGGCCCGATCCTGTGCCTCGTCGGTCCCCCGGGTGTTGGCAAAACATCGCTGGGCCAATCGATCGCCCGCGCGATGGGGCGCAAGTTCGTGCGCTTGTCGCTGGGGGGTGTGCACGACGAAGCGGAAGTACGCGGCCACCGCCGCACCTACGTGGGCGCGTTGCCGGGCAACATCGCGCAGGGGCTCAAAAAATCGGGATCGATGAACCCAGTGTTCCTGCTCGACGAGATGGACAAACTCGGGCGCGGTTTCCACGGTGACCCCTCGGCCGCGCTCCTCGAAGTGCTCGACCCCGAACAGAACCGGGCGTTCCGCGACCACTACATCGGCGTGCCGATCGACCTGTCGCGAGTTCTGTTTGTCGCGACGGCAAACATGCTCGAAGGCATTCCCGGACCGCTGCGCGACCGTTGCGAGGTCATCGAACTCTCGGGCTACACCGAAGAGGAAAAGCTCGAAATCGCTCGGCGCTACCTTGTGCGTCGCCAACGCGAGGCCAACGGCTTGACGGCCGAACAGTTCACGGTCGGGGACGATGCGCTGCGGGAAATCGTGCGGCGTTACACGCGCGAGGCCGGATGCCGCAACCTGGAACGCGAGATCGGCTCGGTCGCACGCTCCGCGGCCACACGCATCGCTGGCGGTGAAGTCGCTGCGGTCGACGTGCACGCTGGCGACATCCACGCAATCCTGGGTGCTCCGCGGTTCGAGAACGAAACCGCATTGCGCACTTCGGTGCCCGGCGTCGCCACGGGCCTCGCGTGGACACCGGTGGGTGGCGACATCCTCTTCATCGAAGCCACCCGCATGCCCGGCAAGGGCGAGCTGATCCTGACCGGTCAGTTGGGCGACGTCATGAAGGAGAGCGCCCGCGCGGCGATCAGCCTCGTGAAGTCGAAGGCGGCGACGCTTGGCCTCACCGAGGACCCCTTCACGGGCCACGACGTGCACATCCACTTCCCCGCAGGTGCGATCCCGAAGGACGGGCCGTCCGCGGGTGTGACTGTCGTCACGGCGCTCGTTTCACTCGTCACCGGGTACACCGTGCGCGCGGATGTCGCCATGACCGGAGAAATCAGCCTGCGCGGTCTCGTCCTGCCCGTCGGCGGCATCAAGGAAAAGGTCCTCGCCGCCTACCGCGCGGGCATCCGCACGGTCATCCTGCCGTCGCGCAACCGCAAGGACGAGGAAGAGATCCCGGCGAGCGTGCGCGAGCACATCGAACTCGTTTTTGCGGAGCGCATCGAGGACGTGTTGACACGCGCCCTCGACGGGTGGTCGGCGCCAGCGGTCGAGGCGCCGCTGCCGCGCGCCGCGGGCCAGCCGGCCCAAAGCACTGCGTTAAAGCGCTAGCCTGGGTTAGGGCACCAGTCGGACCAGCGGCCAGTCGGACCCTTCGGGACCGGCCACTGGCTCGAACCGGAAGTGCCGCCCCAGCTCGATTTCAATGGCGCGGGCACGGGCGCCCCAGGGCTCGAAACCCGGCAGCTCAAGGTATTGGCGGTAATCCACGTCGAGGAGCAGCGCAGAGCCCGCGCGTTGGGTTCGCACCTCGTCTACGAGACGGCGCGCGGTCGCAGCGGGATCCTCATCGCGCCGCCGACTGCGCTCGATCGCGTTGACCCAGAACACCTCGCCGACTCTGGCCGCGAACTGGCGCACGTTTTGCTGGTCGATATCGAGCGACAGGAGGTAACCCCCATGGGGCAAGGCCGCCGCGACCGCGGCCGCGCGGCGTTCGTGTTTGACGCGGTCGAAATTGTCCGCTTCGCCCGCGAGGTCGCGCCAGCCCAACATGGCTTGCGACAGGACGAGGCCGACGAGCAGCAAGACCCCCGTCGAGCGCCGGCGCCAAAGATCGGGGCTGCGCCCGACCAACCAGATCAGGAAGGGGGCCGACGCCGCGAGGTAACCCCCGCGGTTGTCGACCGCCCAGAGGGCGAAGATCGCGGTCGGCACGCCGATCAACGCGGCGAGCGCCGCCGCCTCGAGCGCGCCCGCACGCCCGCGGCGCACAAGTGCCGCGATGCCAAGGAGCACCCCCAGGACCGCTGCGCCGAGGGGCAGCACGATGTCCGCGCGCCACCACGCGAGCGAGGGCAAATTGTGGTGCTCCGCCGCAAACGTCGCGACCCGTTCCTTGCTCCCAAAAAGCACCGCGGGCTCACCGACGAGGGTGATGGCGAAGTCCGCGCACACCAGCGCGACGACCAGCGCGGGCCCCACCGCGAACAGCACACGCGGCGCGCTCAAGATCACCCCCTGACGGCGCGCCGCAAACGCGACGAGGAGCACCCAACCCGGCCCCAGCGCCGGCGCGGATTGGTGGCCGAAGTGCACGAGCGCGAGCCCCACCATCGCGCTACCAAGGGCGGGACCAAAACGCGCCCACGGCGCGGCCGCGGTCAGCCACGCGCCCAACGCGACGGCGGCGAACTGCGTGCCGTGGACTTCGACTTGCACGGCAAAAAACCAGACCGCAGGGGTCAGTCCGATCATCGCGGTCGCAAACCCCGCCGCGCTACGGCCGACGCCGGCCCGGCGCGCCAACAGGAACGAAAACCCAAGCCCGACGGCAGCGCCGAGGCTCGCGGCCGCACGCAGCGCGGGTGCGGGCCCTTCGACGAGCCCAAGCCACTCGAGCACTCGCGCGGTCGGCAGGTACGCAAGGTGCATCCACGTGGAGCGCCCCTCCGCAAAACGCGCGAGAAGGAAATCCCCGTCGCCCCACAGCCACAGCCGCGGCGACGACCAATAAAGCACGAGGGCCAATACCGCGAGGATCAACGCGCACAGTGCATCGCGTGCCGATTCGCGCGCGGACGGAAGCGCGGACGGAAGCGCGGACGGAAGCGCGGTGCCGTAAAGCTGCGCGCTCACGGCGGCCCCGCGCGCAGGTTCACCAGCGCAATGGGTCCACCCGGCGCGGTGTCATGCCGCTCGAACGGCCCGATGGCCGCCAGAGCGGCGAGCATGGCTTGGCCCTCGGGGAGCAATCCGATGCTGAGGCCATCCACAAAAAAATAAAGCGGTCGATCGGGCTCGATGCGCTCGATCAACTTCGTTCGCCACGCGTCGAGCGCGGCCGGGTCATTGACGCTATGCACCATCGCAGCACGGGCGTAGAACGGCAAAACGGTGCCCCTGCCGAGGTGCGCAAGCACCACCGCGCGCGGGTCACCGACCACCCGTTGGAGCCACGGCTGTGCAACGAGTTCAGCGAGGCTCGACGAGCGCATAGCGCGCCATTGTTCGACACCGCGCACGATCCCGTGGGCGGCGACCGCGAGCACCACAACGAGGGCCGTCCACGCACCCCCGCGGCGCCGGATCAGGCCGTAACCCTCGGCGCCGCGGGGGTGCGTGGA
>Ga0163146_10009179_pt1 | contig 10346 bp, 3 predicted proteins | sample OliLakLV19MP7G1_FD_148648 | JGI IMG/M metagenome (GOLD analysis project Ga0163146, IMG submission 148648) | Freshwater microbial mat bacterial communities from Lake Vanda, McMurdo Dry Valleys, Antarctica - Oligotrophic Lake LV.19.MP7.G1 | ecosystem: Environmental > Aquatic > Freshwater > Lake >... | reverse complement strand
GGCATGGATGCTGCTGCCTCAATTGGCTGAGACCTTGCCCTTTCATCAATAGCTCTCCCATCGCCAGTATCAGATGCCCTGGAGTGATTGGAGAAGCTGCCGCTATTCAAAGACTTCCCACTCACATGACTACCTTGTGAACCCTTGGAGTGACCAGTCCAGCTGTTACTTCCAAGAGAGTTCCCACTGTCGCCATGAGCGGACATGTCACCAGTGCCCGGCCCATTGGAGCTCTCTGAAGCTTTGGACCTACTGGACCAGCTCTCCTCATGAGGCCTGGATGCTGCTGCTTCAATTGGCTTGAGATTGCGAGACTTTGCACTTCCATCAATAGTATCCCCATCTCTGGTATCCGATACTCTAGATAGATGGGAGAAGCTGCTGCCTTTCAAAGACAGCTTGCTTCCTGTAGGAGCAGATTCATCACTGCCTTTTGAACCGCTGGAGTGACTAGACCAGCTGCTGCTACTCAGAGACTTCCCGCTACCTTCACGAGCTGATATGTCACCAGTGTCAGATATGTCGCCGGTTTCAGATGCTTCAGCATGACTAGGCTCGCTGTTCCTTTCATCTATTCTGGGCCCATTACGTGGAATCGACGCCGCTGTCTCTACATTATCTGGCATAATGGATTGTCTGCTGTCTTCATTAGCGGGCGCGGCAGCTCTATCAAAGGCCGTGGGTTGGTCTGCCAGGCTGTTGCTTCCGTCTTCCAGAATTTCAGGATCGGTATCATCTTTGCCAGTGCTGTTACTGCTGGCTGCAGTATCGTTCGTGGCATCAGGCGGTGACTTTGAATATGGCAAGTCCTGGCTTCTCTCGTCGCTTTCGTCATCGCTTATGCCATCGCTTAGAAGGCTTTTTGTGTCAAGACCATCTTCCAAACTGAGAGAAAGGTTGAAGGCATTGTCTTTGTGGACGTTGAGGACCTCTGCCGACTGCTCAACCGATTGCACCGGACCGTCCCTGTGGGAATCTCCCAAGCGAGCCGAGACATTTCCTTGGTTGCTCTCGTCGCCGTGCTCGAGAGTCTCTTGCAAATGGATGTTTGCTTCACCTGTTTCAGGGGCGTCGGGTTGACTTCCGTCGAGTTCTTCCAATGCGTGATTATTTTCTTCATTTCTGACCTGGCAGGATGCGGAAAGGCTCGATGCCGTCTGATTTGAGGAGCGGAGCCCCTGCGGGGAGGCCGCTGAATCGTCGCCAGGTGTTTGGAGGGACTGACGATACTGATAGTCTATCGATAATAGCGACCTATCACTGCTATCATCTTGTATTGATGACTCCGAGTCGTCAAAATCGTCGCTGTTTTCGCCATTTGATCGAAAAGACGAAGAGAGCGAATCGTTTCTGTTGCTCCCAGACGAAACCGATCTGGAATTAATGGAAGAGCGCGAGTGATTCCTGTCTTTTGTAGACTTGTAGCTCTCAGATGAGATCGATCTGGGCCTGGATTTGGAACTAGGTGAAGTCGAATTCAAAGCTTCTACGCGAGAAGCGGCAGGACCGCCAACAACTTCCTCGTCAGCTCGGTTAGCCATAGGTTCATATTCTGGTTGTGCCCTTTTTGGAGTAGACTTGGAGCTCTGCCAGTTGCTTTCATCCGGTGGTACTGATCGCTGATGATCTGGGCTCTCTGCATTGTGGTCATTTCTATTCATTTTTTGCTCCGGCGGCCCTGCGCTGTCATGCTCCCCACTCATTGTTGGCTCTTGTTGCCTTTGCGGTGCAGGCTGCTGGCGTATATGAGATTCGGAGGAGTCTACTCCGCCGTGGTCCGCTTGCTTATCTTCTTGCTCTCTTTCTCTGCCCCCCATTTTATCGAGAGGAGGAATCGCTACTGGGCGACCCCTCGAGCGATTATGCTCGGCCTCTATTCGCCTGAAAATTGGCTTTTCTTTGTTGCTGCCATTATCGTTGGTGGAAGTCTCTGTCTCCCAGGTGGAACCATAGAAGTTCATTGAGGGCGTCGGATCTTCCAGATACACGTCATGCGTGATGACCGATATCGAATCGTCGTGCATCAAACGCAAGTCATCGCCAATATTCATCACATCGTCGGCAGCGTCGGACAACTCGGATGCAGCACTGCTTGCAGCATTGCTACTGCCGCTTAAGGAAACATCCAATTCGTCCGGTAATTCCGCTACAAGAACTCGAATAGTTCCATACTCGGTTACTGTGAGCGTGCCGTCATTGTTGTCTGTCGATTTTGGGGTGAAGGATATATTATGTTTGACGGCGTGTTTCAGCTCCAGGGCGGTGGTATCAAAACTACCCATCGGCTGTGGCGGTTCGGAAGGTCCTGCTTCATTTTGGCTGAAAAATGCAATCCTAAAGAAAAAGGGAAAGGGAAATCAATTACTTGATGAGCAAACGTGCATGGGACAAAATCAAGAAACGAGAAATCACAGTTCGGAATGGACTCTCCATCCAACTTCGGTTCCATCCGCATCGAAGGATGCAGCAAAAGATTTCCTATAAATTCAACCGTTTGTTCATCCTTGATTCACCACACATACCTGAAAGGCTTGTCCAACTCCACAAAATAAAGCGGTATGATTGCAGCTTTCCAAATGGGATTCAAGGAATCTTCAATGGCTTCGGATCTATAGACATGTTGCCAGCACGTGACCTTGTCGAGATCAAGCACACCGCCATCATCATTAGCGATGTTGTCGTTGTCGTTGTTGGTCGTGGTCCCCGTCCCCGTCGTAGCAGTTGTTGTTGTACCGGGAACACTGATTTGAAAATATGGATTGGTACTTCCCAAAAATCCCCCAACAGGCCCCCCGGTAAACCAACTCCCCACGGCCATGAAACTCGATCGGACGTCGGCCAATTGTTGTCCGACATATCCTCCCATATCTTTCATATTGGACCCTTCCAGTGTCAATTCCAAGACGGCCGATTCATCCTTGCTGAGTAATTCCTTGACGAGAGGATTTTCTTGAAATACGGAAGCAATTTGACTGCGACTTCCTTTGCTAGCAACACTATGAATGGCTACGGAATAGTCTGCGTCACCATCACCATCACCGCCACCACCACGATCACCATTCTCCTTAGGATGATCATTACCACCCTCAATCTTTGCTGTTGTCGTCTCCTCTGGTGCCAGTGGCCCGCCACCAAGTGCTTCTGCTGCCGATTGCAACCAGCTCCCCCGACTGGTAATGGTACTAATTCCCGCACTCTTGTTGGTCGTATACGTCATGCTACTTTTTCTTCGTCGACTTCCCGAAGCAATACTCGCCCTACTAATGCCATGGTCCATTCGTTTGGCTACGAGCAAAGATTGTCGTACGGCCAATTTGCTTGTGGACAACAATCCATCGGGTGCTCGAGGCATTTGAATCCGGGCATGTCGCATGATCAAACTGCCGAATTCGGTTCCATCCTTTTGCCAGAGAGGGGCGGTCATGCTGGCATCCCCCGAACACTTGACTAAACTTTGCACATTGGTTTCCATTTGTCCCATGAACTGCCAATCCTCTCGTTCTTTTTCTTTCTTGTCATCCTTTTCTTCTTTTATGAGTAGAGTTTGATTCTCGTCCTCCATGTCTGGTAACTCCTTTTGTTCTGTAGCTTGAGCATCACCATCCCCATCCTTGGTTTCTGTTGGGACAACAGTCGTTTCTGTTGGGACGACAGTCGGCTTATGCCAAACACAAACACGAACGGGCTTTTGCAAGTCGTCGCCCCGAGGACCACACAATTCGTTCAATTCCAATTTGGCCAAGGGCCATCGTGGATTTTCCACTTCTTTTTCCATGACGCTCGAGGTAAACACAGTTCGCCATTCAATATTGGCCGCTTGCTTGGAACGATTCAAAAAGGGAACTTGAATTTCATAGTAGGGATTGGTATGATCAAACCAACCTCCCACAGGACTTAACTCTGTGCCCTCTAAGATCAAATGCAATATTTTTTGTGGTTTTTTCAATTTGTGATTGTTGTGAATGTGATGAATTCCAGTGCTTTTACTTCCCGTACTTCGAACACTCGCCATGGAGCTGTGACGGCTGCGGCTGCCCCGAATGCTACCACGACCTGTAGTACTGCCAGTCACAGGAGGACCTGCAGTAGTGCCCGTGCCTCCCGTACTATTTCGAGGACGAATACGACTGTTGCGTACCGAAGGGGCTGTCATGGAAGCACTGGCTCGCTTTTGGCCTCCTCGGCTACTGCCAGCCGTAGGATGATTCATCTTGATGACATTTGTGGCTCGTCTATAGCCTGCATCATCTTCAGAGGTCTACCAAACGACACCCGATACATAGACAGCTAGCTAGTTAGAAACTCTTGTTGTTGTTTTTCGTTTGCTGTCATCGAATGAAGGAAGGAAATGAACCCTTCGCATAGAAAATTCCATAAGGTAAATAACTCGTCTCTTAGCGTTGTTTTTACCGTAGTAGATAGAGGGGCATTGTTTGTACGTACTATAGTACTGTATGTAGTACATGTAGCACACTACTAGTACTAGAGCTAACTAGCTAGCTAGCTACTAGCTAGCTAGTACGTACAGTTGAGTACTGTATCGACAGTGAAAGAACTGGCAGCTGCGGCCAAGTATTAGGCGCGATGTCACAATCATCACCAAATTCGTCATTCCAAATTTCTCGTGCTTGCGTTGTTAAACGACCAAGGGTACCAGCCCTCATTTATGACAATTACTGTACAATTTTTCATACAAAAAACAGCCGACGACGAATTTCGGTCACAAAGATATCAAATCGTTGGACGTTCACTTGCTCATTCATGAAAGAGACAGAAAAAAATATTGAAGCCACCGGATCCCCACGCGTACTGTAGGGATCAATCGTCCACATCTCGACTATCTAGCTATTAGCTAGCTACGAGAAGCGCTTGGTATCTGGTATCCTGGGTGCAGAACTTATTTTTAAATAGTGTTTTAATTCTAAATAGTATTTTAAAATACATCGCCATTATCGTACTATAAAAGTGGTGCTCCCATGGATAAATGCACGACGTGCACAAGTACTCGAGGTGGTCTATGGAGAAGAAGCTGTAAGATGTGCAGCGTTCTTTTGATTTCCAGTGCACTCACTCTTTTAGAAGGATTCATTCTTTGACATGCTTTGTCAACAACTCCACGTGGCAGGTAATTCGCGAAGCAAACCATAAACCACATTGAATAAATCCAATTTACAGTGTGTGATACTGCCGTATTCCTCTTCTTCCTCGGGTGCGGCGTACACATACGGTTGGTACCAGTTTTGATACTCGTTATTGATTTGGGCACACAAGAGGTCCACAAAGGCATCCAAGCTCGTGGAGGCATCACGAGCGGTGGATCGACCATGTTGATTGAGCTGCAACCAATACGAAATCTTTTCGATTATTGTGTCGCTGCCACAAGAGTCGTAAGTAGCTTGCACTTGTGGAATATCCCAATTGGTCAGGGGAACACGAGTCAGAGTACAATTATGGTGTTCCAGTGTTGTAAGCAAGTGTGTGAGGGCTGAGTATTCCATGGCGTCATTCTCACTTGCCGTGACTGGCATTACATAGCAATCGAAGCTTCGAAGAGATGTATTGGTAGTCAAGCTCGTGTGACATAGTCGAGAAAGATCAATGCTCAGCGGACCGATTTCTCGGGTGCTGGCACTGTCATCAGCAGCAGAGGGGTGTCTTCGCCGACGAGGTACTGATTTTCGCTGGCTTGCTGCCACCGTCAGGTGTTCCAGTCTATTTTGTTCAATTAGAGCTGCAACAGGCGTTGTGATATCCTTCTTGGACGGAAGCATATCATTTTGAGTGGCATGGCTGTTGCTTGTTTCCGCATGTACCACCAGCCCCACCTTTTTGAGCACAGGAAACATAGAAAGATGATTGAGAAGCCCATCCATAATACTCTTTGCATTAGATTGGTCAGCCATAGCGATGACAATCAATTCCTCTAGCGTTTTTGATGGATTGTTGCTGTTCCTCATGTCCTCGCCAAGCGTGCCATCGACTCCTTCACTAGCATTACCTTGGTTCCACAGGAAATTCATTCGAATATTTTCCAAGACCAATTTTCGCAGCAATACATTCTCATTGACAAGGGAACAAAATATACGCTGGTTCGGAATTTCTATTTGTTGCAGCACCAGCGTCGTCAACGAACCGCGATTGTTGTGGATCCCTTCAGCAATTGACTTCAAAAGGGATGGCCGGTGATGCATCAAGGTACCGTCGTTCATGTCATGACTCTTCTCCTCTTCTTCCTGGTCGTTGGATACTTCAGCACCATACACGTGACGCCGCGCCGACAAGATAAGTTCTTGAACCGTTGTATTGTTCGCAAGAAATAGTTGGAGAGCATTCCATACACCCACATAATAATTGATGTATTCATTGGAGATCTTGAAGAAAGACAATTTGGTCACGGTAGTGTTGGTTGCAAGGTATTGGATCAGCAGATTGGTGAATCCTTCGACACACAATTTCTTGCTGCAAATGACATCCATACGACCTTGAATGTGCGGTAATACTTTGGCAACCATGGATGCTTGTTGGGCATCAAAGCCCTGATCGTCGCCGACAGATACATCCAAACGAAAATCGTTCTTGTCGTCGTCGACTGCTGCCAATTGTAGTAGCTGTGCCGTATTACTCCTGTGATGCACCCGTAATTGTTCCAAATATTGTTGAATCAAATACTCTTGTGTTTGGACGTCGTACTCCAAATGGAAGGCCCACTCGAGTGGATTCATATGATAGTAGGGATGACGATCCCGTTGCAGCATGGTATGGGGTGCTTTTTGGATCAGAATTTGAAAGAGCTCGTGGGTAGGCCATTGCGCTTGCTCCAAGGTCTGTTTGCTTTGAAAGGCTCTGTGAATAGGGAACAGACCCACGTGATTGGGCGTAACCAGTGCTCGTGGATACGTAACGGCCAACCATTCCACCACTTGGAGAAGGCAAGGATCGGTGCCACCGTAATGGGAACATGCATAATCCAGCGGCGTTCCTCGAAATCCATTGTAGACCAATTCCATTTGAATCGCCGACTTGTGCAAATCATGTACTTTTTGGAGTATGGATAAAATGGCAGAACTGTCGATGTTGGTGTTGGGCATCTTTGCCTTCAATCGAGGAATCACAATCACCAAGGAATGCAGAGGAAAGAGTCGTTTGACAAGGAAACCTCCTTGATCAACCTCTTTGAAAGGTATTTGGGCTAGCACAGATTCTCGGGAGAGCAGCTGCAATGCTTGTTGTAGATCCTGTTCATTGCCATTACTGGAACAAGCAAAAATAGATTGCCACAATTGTTTTTCCTTGCTTGGTCGTCGTTGTAAGAGGTACCTTTGCCTACCAGCATCAGTGTCATCGTGGACACTATGATACTCATCTCCGTCCACGTCTCTATTTAGTTCATTCTCGTTCACGTTGTCATTCTCGCTTTCGTCAAATTCATTCTCGCTTTCGTCAATGTCATTCTCACTTTCATCGATTTCATTATCGTTGTGCTGGCGGGACTGGCTCATTGTTCACAACAATAATATTGCTTGCCTTGCTGCTCTATCGGGAGCAATCAATCATAGAATTTTCCGACTTGATGATGCCGAAATAGGTAGCCTACAGTATTCGCTCTTTTCCTAATGCACTCTCAGATACTATTTCTACATCGAATAATTCTGTCAATCATCAACTATCGTCCATGCATCTTCGACTTCATTGATTTGACTCTCACTGGACAATAGCTATATTAGTACATGTACTAGCTAGAGTACGGTATGATTGAGTTTTAGTTGGACTTGTTGAAGGCGCTGCATTCAACTCGAACCCACGGAGCAAGTGAGCGAGCTAAAATGAAAGAATTTGCACAACCAAAAGTGTAAGTGTGCGACTCATTCAGATTCGATATTTGGTACCCAACAATAGAGCAAGTGAGCGAGCAGGGCGATACATTTAGCTAGACATGATACGTGCACCGCGCGCCGCGGTCGATAACATGCATCTGTCGATCCTTTCATCAGATCATCGAATCGTGGCTATCAACAACAATCAGTCAGTCGACGACAATCGATCAGCTACTATAGTATTCCATCCTCCCCCTTCACACGAAAAACTGAAAATGGATGGAACGTTCACACCAACTCGATAGTACTCGACTGAGACCATTGCCGCGCGTTTCTTTTTGAAACGGTCGCAAAGCTCATTCAACTATCTACCTGTTTGGTAGCTAACAGTCTCACGCTCACTTGTTCAGCAAAGTTGCCATAAAGATTTGCAAAAGACGAGAAATAACTTTAACTTTATCCTCTTCAAAATGACAAGCTCAACTTCCGACAACAACAACGACCACCTCAACTTTTATGAAATTCTTGGCGTGTGCCCCAACGCAGAGCAACAAGAAATTCGCAAAGCCTATCTTCGATTGTCGCGAAAGGTGCACCCTGACAAACAAGCCACGGAAGATGAAGATGAACGAAAACGAGCCAATGCTAATTTTGTTCGCTTGAAGGATGCCTATGATGTCCTGTACGATCCAGTTCAAAGAAAACGATATGATGTGAAACAACGAATTCATTTAGCACCACAGCAACAAAGCAGCAACAGCGAGCCAAAATGGTATGCGAAAAGTGAAACCAGCAGCAACAATGACCAAAACACCCGCGCCAACTACACGCCTGGTTTCGGTCACAATGGGCACCATCCTTTCCCAGGGGCCGAAAGCAAGCCCAATCCCTCCACAGGCACTTCTCCTACTGGGAACAATGATTCTACCCGTGAAGATCACAGCGATACCCGCGGCTTTGGCTTCAGCTTTTTTGCTAGCTGGTTCAACCGAGGACAAGGGCAGCAGCAGTCATCTCGCAACTATGAGTATCGTTCGTCCCAAAACAATGCCGATACCAGTAACAGCACCAACGCCAAGAACAAATCATCCTACAGTACCAGCAACAATCCTTATTCTTCGTCGTCGCCCAATTCCTCGCGTCAACCCGAGGCTGGAACAAGTCAGGAAAGGGACAGTACTCGTGACCAACCCAATCGCAATCACTATACGAGTAGTAGTGATCGCCATGACCAATCGTCTTCGACATCAACACAGAAACAGCATTATTCTACTCGTGCTGCGGACAAGGACAATTCGCAGTCACAACAACCAGTCCGGGTTTTTGGTAAAACATTGAAAGGAACAGACTGCAAAAAATGCATTCAGCAAGGCTGTTTTTGTCATCAGCACGTCCATCAAGATACTTCCTACCATGGAACGAGTTTTTGTAAACCGACCGGAAATACAAGTAATGGTAGAGTCTTTGGCATTAACACAACGAATGGAGAGCCTTGCAAACGATGCCAAAAACAAGGAGCTTACTGCTATCAGCATAAAGATCAAGATCCCGCCGCGCAAGGCAACAAAAGCACCCAGAAAACGTTTGGTCTGTGCAAAGACGGACAGCCCTGCAAGCGATGCCTCAAACAAGGAGGTTACTGCTACCAGCACGTCCAGCAAGCACCACGTCAACGGTGAACAAAAAATGCTTCTTGTTTCATAAAGAAAACGGAGAGAGAAATAGTCAAAGCTTACTTTGTACTCAATTAGTGATTATATTATTTTCATCTTCTCATTTTAGTCTATTCTAGTAGAGTAGTGTTACACCTCTTAAAGCTATCCCGTTATTCTAACTAATCTCTTGAAGCCTAACCTTACAGTATGTTTTTCATGCACACGACATGTCGTTGTAATCTGCTAGTAGGAGTGTGCGTCCTTGAGAAACCTTTGAAAAGCATTGGATTGTGAGCGCAAAACGTCATATTCTCAGGCTACACCTAGCTAGCTAGCAGCAGAGATGTACAGTACTAGGGGTTGTCAAAAAGAGGCCAGGCTTATAACCAGCAAAATAACCAGGAGTTTGCTGTGACATGCTCTCGTCCAATCAGAATTAAGCACCATTTCCTGGTAGCACGAATGGGAACCACATATTGAGTACCCCAGCCAGTCAAATAACCAGGAATAATGCAAGGTACATGCATCGACCATACATTTTTGCGAAGACAACATAAAACACAAGTACGTCGCGTTGAAATAGTAGCTACTACTGTAGCAGCAGTAGCACTCTGCTGTCGATTCCAACGTTGCGATCCGGATCGTTCGTACGTTCGACTCTACTACTAGGTCTACTAGTAGTAGACTAGTGTGTTCGTAGTGGCTTGTCGTAGTTATTCGCATCGAAAACGGTGCCGAAACGGGCAAATACGACAGCATGCCTCGATTTTCTAAGCGAGTGCTGTTTCTAAAGCATCTGAACGGTCTGTTGAACCACCGTTTGAAACATAGACTTTACCGTTCGACTCAAGACGATGACGGCGACAGTGTCGAAGAA
>Ga0163146_10009178_pt1 | contig 10348 bp, 3 predicted proteins | sample OliLakLV19MP7G1_FD_148648 | JGI IMG/M metagenome (GOLD analysis project Ga0163146, IMG submission 148648) | Freshwater microbial mat bacterial communities from Lake Vanda, McMurdo Dry Valleys, Antarctica - Oligotrophic Lake LV.19.MP7.G1 | ecosystem: Environmental > Aquatic > Freshwater > Lake >... | reverse complement strand
TTTTCATGTTGACCAATAAGTATTCGAACAGATCGGCACGGGCCGCCTCCCGCGTGGCGTAGCGCCGGGCATGCACCCGTTCGTTCTTCAGGCTGTTGAAGAAGCTCTCCGTGGGTGCGTTGTCCCAGCAGTTCCCCTTCCGGCTCATTGAGCAGGTCATGCCGTATTGCGCCAACTGCGCCTGGAACGCGACGCTGGCGTACTGGCTGCCCCGGTCCGAGTGGTGGAGCACCCCCGGCGCGGGCTTCCCGCGGAACCAGGCCATCGTCAGCGCATCCATCACGATCTCCGCCGTCATCCGCGCCTTGATCGACCAGCCGATGACCTCCCGGTTGAACAGGTCCAGCACGACCGCCAGATACAGCCAGCCCTCGTCGGTCCAGATGTAGGTGATGTCGGCCGACCACGCCTGGTTGGGTGCTGCGGGCGTGAAGTCCCGATTGAGCCGATTGGGCGCCACCGGCAGCCCGTGCCGGGAGTCGGTGGTCACCCGATAGCGCCGTTTACGCCGCGCCTGGATGCCGTTCTCGCGCATGAGCCGCTCGACCCGCGGCTTGCTGGCCGAGAAGCCCCCGGCGCGAAGCTCGCGCACCATCCGCGGGGAACCGTAGGCGCCCTTGAGTTCCCGGTGCAGGGCCTGAATCAGGGCGAGCAACTGCACGTCGGTCAGGCGCTTGCGGTCCGGGCTGCCGCCGCGCTTCCAGGCCCGGTAGCCGCCGATGCTCACCGCGAGCGTCCCGCACATCGCGGGCAGCGGATAGGCTTTGCGTTGCGTGTCGATCCAGGCGTACTTCACAGCACATCTTTCGCGAAGTATGCCGTGGCTTTTTTAGGATCTCGTTCTCCATCCTGAGCCGCGCGTTCTCGGCGCGCACCCGCGAGAGCTCCATCTGCTCAGGGGTCACCGGCTTGCCGCCAGCGGCGCAGAGCTTGCCCGCCTTGGCGGCCTTTACCCAGTTGCGCAACGTCTGCTCGATGAGCCTCAGATCCTTGGCCACTGCGGCTATGCCCTGCCCGCTGTTGACCCGCGCCACCGCCCCTTGCTTGAACTCCGTCGTATATTCCTGCTTCGGTATCTTGAACATCGCCTTCTCCTTCCAGTCAGGTGAGGTTAAACCCCTCCTCATGGAAGACGAAATTTCGGGGGAAGCTCAGATCGTTAACGCAAAACCGAAGCAAAAAGCCTATCGTCTCGCTGATGGTGGCGCCTTGTATTTAGAAGTTTCTCCGTATGGCGGGAAATACTGGCGCATGAAGTATTGATGCTTGCCCACTTCGCGCCGCAAATGATCCCGGGGTACGAGGAAAGCTCCCGCAAATACGTTGGCGGCTTTTTCCTCGTCCCGAGCGGAGAGGCTGCGGCGGCGGTAAATTGTGACTCAGTCGTGGCTATCAAGTTCGAACCAGAACACGCTTCCCACTCCAACGGTGCTTTCCACGCCGATGACGCCACCCATCAGTTCGATCAGTCGCTTGGCCACCACAACACCGATGCCTGTGCCTTCCTGGCCGCCGACCTCTTGTCCGAGACGGTTGAACGGCTGGAACAACTGCGCCAGCTTTTCCGGAGGCAATCCAGCGCCAGTGTCCTTGATGCTGACACGAATGCGTCCCGGGGTGCTCTCGGCGTACTTCACCTCGACCGTCCCCTGCTCTCGGTTGTATTTGATCGCGTTGGAAAGAAGGTTGATGAGAATCTGCTTCAATCGGGTCCGATCGGCATGGACAAGGCAAGGGATGTAGAACTGGGGAAAGGTCATTTGGATGCCACGCTTTTGCGCCTGCGGCTCAATCATCGCCTGGCATTCGAGCATCACTTCCATCAGCGACACAGGCTCTTTGGACAGCCTCAGCCGGCCCGACTCGATCAGCGCCAGATCCAGAATTTCATTGATCAGTTCCAGCAGATACCAGCCGGCCCTGATGATCTCATCCAAGCTGCTCTTTTGCGCCGGCGTTGGCGCCGGCGTGCCGGCGTCCACCAGTTGCGCATAACCCAGAATCGCGTGCAGCGGCGTGCGCAGCTCATGGCTCATGCTGGATAGAAAATCGGACTTGGCGCGGTTCGCTTTTTCCGCCGCGGTCAAGGCATCCTTCAGTTCCGCATCAACACGCTTGCGCACGCTGATGTCTTTGAAGATCACCGCGACCCGGCCTTGCGTCTCGCCTTCGACCCGAAAGGCATACAGTTCCAGCACCGGCCCGCCGGCCGAGAGTTCGAGTTCAAGCCTGCTTGGCTCGCCAGTGTCGAGAATGGTGTCATAGGTGACGTACCACTGCTCGGTAAGGTCCGGAAATGCCTGGCGCAGCGTCTTGCCGACGACATTGCTCACCCCTGCCTGGATCCCGAATGCGGGGTTCACCTCGATGTGGCGAAAATCGAGCTGCGCGTCCGTGTCACCGTGCACCTTCTCGATAATGCAAAAGCCTTCATCAATCGAGTCGAACAGACTGCGATATTTTTCTTCCGCTGCGCGCAGGGCCAGGGTGCGCTGGGCCACCCGCTGTTCGAGCGTATCGTTTAATTCGCGCAGTTGCTCCTCGGCGCGGCGGCGCTGGCTCACTTCGATCAGCAAGGCACGGTTCGCCATGTCGCACTCGCGGCTCGTGCGGTACAGTTCCGCAAACACGGCGACCTTGGAGCGCAGTATGGCTGCGTTCACCGGCTTGTGCAGGTAATCCACCGCGCCGCTGCCGTAGCCTTCGAGCACGTGCTGATCTTCGTTGTAATAAGCGGTCAGGAAGATGATCGGCACCTGAGCCGTTTTCTTGCGCTCCTTGATCATCTGCGCCAGTTCGAAGCCGGTCATGCCGGGCATGCGAATGTCGAGAATGAGGAGCGCAAAATCCTCGGCAACGAGCGCGAGCAGTGCCTGGTCGGCCGATTCGGCCCGCACCACCCGGTAGCCCGGATCATCGAGCAGGCTTTCGAGCACGGTCAGGTTTTTCGGCTCATCGTCGACAATCAGGATGTTGACGGCGTCAGCGCGCGATGCGGGACTCCGGTCCGCGCTCGCCCGGTCGGGTTTGCCCGGTGGTTGACGCGCCTGATCGGCCGGGATAGATGCCTGGCGCGTGTCTTGGTTGGTCATCGGATTGTCTTTCAACGGAAAAGCCACACACGCATCAGCGACAGGAGTTGGTCGGTGTTAACCGGCTTGGCGATATAGTCGCTGGCGCCCGCGTCGAGGCACTTCTCGCGGTCGCCTTTCATCGCTTTCGCCGTCAGCGCGAGAATCGGCAGGGTGCGGAAATTCACCGATTCTCGGATCTGGCGCATCGTCTCGTAACCGTCCATGTCCGGCATCATGATGTCCATGAGCACCATGCTGATTTCAGGCGTGTTGTGAATGATCTCGATGGCGTCGCGGCCACTGTTCGAGCTCATCACGGTCATGTCGTGGTTTTCGAGCAGCGAGGTGAGGGCGAAAATGTTGCGCGCGTCGTCGTCGACCACCAGCACCTTGCGCCCGCGCAGCACTTCGTTCGAGCCGTGCAGGCGTTCGAGCATGCTTTGCTTGTCGGCCGGCAGTTCCGTAATCACCCGATGCAGGAAGAGCGAGGTCTCGTCGAACAGCCGCTCGGGCGACTGCACGTCCTTCAGCACGATGCTCTTGGCCATCGCCTTGAGCCGCGCCTCTTCGTCGGCGGACAGGTCCTTGCCGGTGAAAACGACCACCGGCACGTCCATGAGCGACGGTTCCGCATGCACTTTCTCGAGGAGCTCGAAGCCGCTCATATCGGGCAGGCGCAGGTCCAGCACAACGCAGTCGAAGGGCTTGTCGAGCATCGCTTCCAGTGCGGCGGCGCCGGTATCGACGGCCACGAGCTCGACGTCTTTATAACCGAGCAGCTCGACGATGGACTGGCGTTCGATCTGATTGTCCTCGACGATGAGCAGGCGTTTGGTGCGCGGTGCCGTGAAGTCCTTGATGCGGTCGAACGCCGTTTCCAGGGCGTCCACGGTGGGCGATTTCACCAGATACGCGAACGCGCCGTGGGCGAGGCCGTGCTGGCGATCCTCTTCCAGCGTGACGATCTGCACCGGGATATGCCGCGTGGCGGGGTCGCGCTTCAGCTGGTTAAGCACGGTCCAGCCGAGCATGTCGGGCAGGAAGATGTCGAGCGAGATCGCCGTCGGATGGAACTGGCGCGCGAGCGACAGCCCGAGCGCGCCTTTGGTCGCGACGATGCCTTTGAAGCCGCGGTCGCGCGCGAGGCCGAGCAGGATGCGCGCGTAGTGCGGGTCGTCCTCGATGACGAGCAGCACCGGATCGCCGTCCTCGATGGCGTTGCGGTCGTCCTCGATGTGCTCTTCGCGCGCGACCGACAGCACCGTAAGCATCTGCGCGCGCGCCTCGGCGGCAGGAAGGGCCCGCGAAATCGTCTGGCTGTCGGGACCCGCGTACAGCAGCGGCAGAAAGAGGGTGAACGTGCTGCCCTCGCCGGCCTTGCTCGACAAGCGGATTTCGCCGCCGAGCAGCACGGCCAGTTCGCGGCTGATGGCGAGGCCCAGGCCGGTGCCGCCGTATTTGCGCGACGTGCCGGCGTCAGCCTGCTGGAACGCCTCGAAAATAAGCCGCTGCTTTTCCGGCGCGACGCCGATGCCGGTATCCTCGACCGTAAACGCGATGACCTGACGCGCATGGCTCAGGATCGGATGATCGGGGGTCCAGCCCTGCTGGGCGAAGCCGACGCGCACCTCGACGTGGCCGTGCGTCGTGAATTTGACGGCGTTCGACAGCAGGTTTTTCAGGATCTGCTGGAGACGCTTGGGATCGCTTTCCATCACATTCGGCAGATCGTTCGCGAAGTCGATCAGAAACGGCAGGTTCTTCGCTTCAGCCACGTGGCGGAAGTTGCGCTCGATGTTGTCGCGCAGCCCGTTGAATGCAATCTCCTCGACTTCGACCGTGACGGTGCCGGACTCGATCTTCGACAGGTCCAGAATGTCGTTGATCAGGTGCAACAGGTCCGAGCCGGAGGAATTGATGTTGCGTGAAAACTCGACCTGCTTCCCGGACAGGTTCCCCGCTGCGTTGTCGCCAAGCTGCTGGCTCAGGATCAGAATCGAATTAAGCGGCGTGCGCAATTCGTGCGACATGTTGGCCAGGAACTCGGACTTGTATTTGGAAGTGAGCGCGAGTTCGGCCGCTTTTTCTTCAAGCGCGCGGCGCGCCTGCTCGACTTCCGAGTTCTTGCGCTCGACCTCGGCGTTCTGGTCGGCGAGCAGCTTCGCTTTGGTGCCGAGCTCTTCGTTGGTCTGCTGCAGTTCGCGCTGGCGCGATTGCAGTTCGGCGGTGAGCTGCTGCGACTGCGTGAGCAGCCCCTCGGTGCGCATCGTCGCTTCGATGGTGTTGAACACCGCACCGATACTTTGCGTAAGCAGGTCGAGGAACGCGAGCGAGCCGTCGCTGAAATTCTTGAGCGTCGCGAGCTCGATCACCGCCTTGGTCTGGCCTTCGAAGAGCACCGGCAGCACGATGATGCTGATGCGCTGGGCCTTGCCGAGGCTGGACGCGATGCTGATGAATTCCGCCGGCACATCGGTGAGCAGTATGCGCACCTTCTCGACTGCGCATTGGCCGACGAGCCCTTCACCGAGCGCGATATAATCGTCAAACTGCCGGCCGCCGCCGTGCGCGTAGCTCGAGAGCATTTTCAATCCGGCTTGCCCCTCGGCGCCGACCACGTGGTAGATCGTGCCCTGGTGGGCGTTGACCAGCGTAGTAAGCTCGGTCAGCAGCATCTTGCCCACCGTGTTCAGCTCGCGCTGGCCCTGCAGCATGCCGGTGAACTTGGCGAGGTTGGTCTTCAGCCAGTCCTGCTCGCGGTTACTTTCCGTGGTTTCGCGCAGGTTGGAAATCATCGTGTTGATATTGTCTTTGAGCTCGGCCACCTCGCCGCGTGTTTCCACCTGAATCGAGCGCGTCAGGTCGCCCTTGGTCACAGCGGTCGCGACTTCCGCAATCGCGCGCACCTGGGTAGTCAGGTTGGCGGCGAGCAGGTTGACGTTACCCGTCAGGTCTTTCCAGGTGCCGGCTGCGCCCGGCACGTTGGCCTGGCCGCCGAGCCGGCCGTCGACGCCGACTTCGCGCGCGACGTTCGTCACCTGATCGGCAAAAGTCGCCAGCGTGTCCGTCATGTTGTTGATGGTGTCGGCGAGTGCCGCCACCTCGCCTTTTGCCTGCACCGTCAGACGTTGCGACAGACTGCCGTTGGCCACTGCCGTCACCACTTTCACGATACCGCGCACTTGCTCAGTCAGGTTCGACGCCATGAAATTCACGTTGTCGGTCAAGTCCTTCCACGTCCCGCCGACGCCCGGCACCTGCGCCTGTCCGCCGAGTTTGCCTTCGGTGCCGACTTCGCGCGCTACGCGCGTCACTTCACGGGCAAACGAGTTCAACTGATCGACCATCGTGTTGATGGTGTTCTTCAGCTCGAGTATTTCGCCTTTGACGTCGACCGTGATTTTGCGGTTCAGGTCGCCGCGAGCGACCGCGGTAGTCACTTCCGCGATGTTCCGCACCTGCGCTGTCAGGTTGGCGCCCATCGTATTGACCGAGTCGGTCAGGTCTTTCCAGGTACCCGCGACACCCGGCACCACCGCCTGCACGCCGAGCCGGCCTTCAGTGCCGACCTCGCGCGCGACGCGCGTCACTTCCGAAGCGAACGAGCGCAACTGCTCGACCATCGTGTTGATCGTTTCCTTCAATTGGAGAATCTCGCCGCGCACGTCGACGGTAATTTTTTTCGACAAGTCGCCGTTGGCAACCGCGATGGTCACCTCGGCGATGTTGCGCACCTGAGCGGTCAGGTTTGACGCCATCGAGTTCACGTTGTCGGTCAAGTCCTTCCAAGTGCCGGCAACGCCCGGCACTTGCGCCTGGCCGCCGAGCTTGCCCTCGGTGCCGACCTCGCGCGCGACGCGCGTCACTTCCGAAGCGAAGGCCGAAAGCTGGTCGACCATCGTATTCATGGTGTCTTTCAACTGCAGAATTTCGCCTTTCACGTCGACCGTGATCTTGCGGCTGAGATCGCCGCGTGCAATGGCAGTGGCGACGTCGGCGATGTTGCGGACCTGGCCGGTCAGGTTCGACGCCATCGAGTTCACGTTGTCGGTGAGATCCTTCCAGGTGCCGGCCACGCCGGGCACCTGCGCCTGGCCGCCGAGCTTGCCGTCGGTGCCGACCTCGCGCGCCACGCGGCTCACTTCCGCCGCGAACGAGCGCAATTGATCGACCATCGTGTTGATGGTTTCTTTCACCTCCAGAATTTCGCCGCGCACGTCCGCGGTGATTTTCTTGGACAAGTCGCCGTTGGCGACCGCAATGGTCACTTCCGCGATGTTGCGGACCTGGCCGGTCAGGTTGTTCGCCATCGAGTTGACGTTGTCGGTCAAATCCTTCCAGGTGCCGGCCACACCCGGCACCTGCGCCTGACCGCCGAGCTTGCCGTCGGTGCCGACCTCGCGCGCCACGCGGCTGACTTCACCCGCGAACGCGTTCAACTGGTCGACCATCGTGTTAACCGTGTTTTTCAACGCGAGGATCTCGCCTTTCACTTCTACCGTGATTTTGGACGACAGGTCGCCTTTCGCAATGGCCGTCGCCACGTCCGCGATATTGCGCACCTGACCGGTGAGGTTCGACGCCATGAAGTTCACGTTGTCGGTCAAGTCCTTCCACGTGCCGGCAACACCGGGCACTTCCGCCTGGCCGCCCAGCTTGCCGTCGGTGCCGACCTCGCGCGCCACGCGCGTGACTTCCGAGGCAAAGCCGTTCAACTGGTCGACCATCGTGTTGATGGTGTTCTTCAACTCGAGAATCTCGCCCTTCACCTCGACTGTGATCTTGCGGCTCAAGTCGCCACGCGCCACCGCCGTGGTCACGTCAGCGATATTGCGCACCTGCGAGGTCAGGTTGTTCGCCATCGAGTTCACGTTGTCGGTCAAGTCTTTCCACGTGCCGGCCACGTCGCGCACCTGCGCCTGGCCGCCGAGTTTGCCTTCGGTGCCGACCTCACGCGCGACGCGCGAAACCTCGGACGCGAACGCGTTCAACTGGTCGACCATCGTATTGAGCGTGTTCTTCAGCTCGAGAATCTCGCCTTTCACGTCGACCGTGATCTTTTTGGACAAGTCGCCGTTCGCCACCGCGGTTGCCACGTCGGCGATGTTGCGGACCTGGCCGGTCAGATTTGATGCCATCGAGTTCACGTTGTCGGTCAAGTCCTTCCAAGTGCCGGCAACGCCCGGTACTTGCGCCTGGCCGCCGAGCTTGCCCTCGGTGCCGACCTCGCGTGCAACCCGGCTTACCTCGCCGGCGAAGCCGTTCAACTGGTCGACCATGGTGTTGATCGTGTTCTTCAGCTCGAGAATCTCGCCGCGCACGTCGACCGTAATCTTCTTCGACAAGTCGCCGTTCGCGACCGCGGTGGTCACGTCGGCGATGTTGCGAACCTGCGAGGTAAGATTCGTCGCCATTGCATTGACCGAGTCGGTCAAGTCCTTCCACGTGCCGGCCACGCCGCGCACCTCGGCCTGACCGCCCAGCGCGCCTTCGGTGCCGACCTCGCGCGCGACGCGCGTCACTTCGGAAGCAAAACCGTTCAACTGGTCGACCATCGTGTTAATGGTATTTTTAAGCTCGAGAATCTCGCCGCGCACGTCAACCGTGATCTTTTTCGACAAGTCGCCGTTCGCCACCGCGGTGGTGACGTCGGCGATGTTGCGCACCTGGCCGGTCAGGTTCGAGGCCATGAAATTCACGTTGTCGGTCAAGTCCTTCCAGGTGCCCGCAACCCCCGGCACCTGCGCCTGGCCGCCGAGCTTGCCTTCGGTGCCGACCTCGCGCGCGACGCGCGTCACTTCGGAGGCGAACCCGTTCAACTGGTCGACCATCGTGTTAACCGTGTTTTTCAACGCGAGAATCTCGCCTTTCACCTCGACCGTGATCTTGGATGAAAGGTCACCCTTGGCGATCGCGGTTGCGACGTCGGCGATGTTGCGCACCTGGCCGGTCAGGTTGGACGCCATCGAGTTGACCGAATCGGTCAAGTCCTTCCAGGTGCCCGCGACACCCGGCACCTGCGCCTGGCCGCCGAGCATGCCTTCGGTGCCGACCTCGCGCGCCACGCGCGTGACTTCCGAGGAGAAGCCGTTCAACTGGTCGACCATCGTATTGATGGTTTCTTTCAATTCGAGAATTTCGCCTTTCACGTCGACCGTGATCTTGCGCGACAAGTCGCCGCGGGCAACCGCGGTGGTCACCGTTGCGATATTGCGCACCTGCGCCGTCAGGTTGGTTGCCATCGCATTGACCGAGTCGGTCAAGTCTTTCCACGTGCCCGCGACACCCGGCACCACCGCCTGTCCGCCGAGCCGTCCGTCGGTGCCGACCTCGCGCGCCACCCGCGTCACTTCAGATGCGAATGAACGGAGCTGATCCACCATCGTATTGGTGGCCTCCTTGAGCTGCAGAATCTCGCCGCGCACGTCGACCGTGATTTTCTTCGACAAGTCGCCGTTCGCCACCGCGATGGTCACGTCCGCGATGTTGCGCACCTGAGCCGTCAGGTTGCCGGCCATCTGGTTAACCGAGTCAGTCAGGTCCTTCCACACGCCCGACACGCCCTTGACCTGTGCCTGGCCGCCCAACTTGCCCTCGGTGCCGACTTCGCGCGCCACGCGCGTTACTTCGGACGTGAAGACGGAAAGCTGCTGAATCATTGTGTTGACGAGTTTCGCCGAGCGCAGGAACTCGCCCTTGAGCGGCCGTCCATCAACTTCGAGCTCCATCGACTCGGACAGATCGCCCTTGGCGACCGCGCCGATGGTGCGTGCAATTTCCGTCGTCGGCCGCACCAGGTCATCGATCAGCGTATTGATCGACTGCGCTTCAGCCGCCCAGTCGCCGATCACGCCCGGCAGAAACATGCGCTGACGCAGGCGGCCTTCCTTGCCGACGGCCGCGCTCAGGCGCGTGACTTCCGTTGCGATAGTCTGCTTCTGCGCGATCGTCTGATTGAACGCCGTCGCGATCCTCGCGTCCGTATCCGTCCAGTTCGTCGGCAGGCGCCGCGCGAAATCGCCGTCGCGAAACGCCTCGATCGCCGCGAGGATCATGCGCGATCGCACCTCCGCGGCATCCCCTCCCGGCAGCGTGGCATTGTTGCGCGCCAACGACCTAAGCTTCTTTTTTTCCTCGGCTGCATTACGATTGCCCGCCTCTGGAGTGGACGGGGATTTGGCAACGGGGCTCAGCGTGGAGTGGTTCATGGTCTTGGGACCTATTGGGAGATGAGGCGGTTGGCAGATGGCATGGTACTGTCAGTTTAACCGACA
>Ga0163146_10009171_pt1 | contig 10356 bp, 7 predicted proteins | sample OliLakLV19MP7G1_FD_148648 | JGI IMG/M metagenome (GOLD analysis project Ga0163146, IMG submission 148648) | Freshwater microbial mat bacterial communities from Lake Vanda, McMurdo Dry Valleys, Antarctica - Oligotrophic Lake LV.19.MP7.G1 | ecosystem: Environmental > Aquatic > Freshwater > Lake >... | reverse complement strand
CATTTATATTACGTCGGTAGATAGTCTATCCTGGGCTATTGCTACTAGCCAGAGCACGTTAGCTAGCTAGCAAGATCTCCATCAACAAAGAAGTGGTGCTTGTAAGAAGTGGGTTTTGCTATAGTCGACCAACAGAAGCAAACGATGGTCGAAATCTAAGACCACTTCTAGCTAGTTAGTTACTAGACGCAAGCTAGTCACTAGCTTGCTTCATCAACTACTAACAACGGGCAAATGGCCCCGCTGCGGCCAGTGAGCCCAGTGCCACAGCAAACCCTCTATCAACCAAGTGCCCAGCTAATCGTAATACACTGCACTGCCATTACTGAATCATTCCGTCAACGAGCCGCACGCTAATGTTGGGACCCCAATGCTTGTCCCCCATTCAGTTGTCTTGCTTTCCTTCGGCAAAAAGTGGGTTTTACAATAGAAGTCAAGAGAAGATCGATACTGCGATGCATCTTTCTCCCAGCTACCAGGCAGCTACCGGCAAGCTACTAGCAATGACTAGGCGCCACAAGTCACAAGCTAGCAAGCTTTATCAATCAAGGCAGTAGTAACTGAACGGGCCAATAGTAGCCCCGCCGGCAGCAACTGAAACATTCCACCTAGCAACCAAGAACCTATCTATTAGCTACTAATATGACGGAATAACATCAATCGACTAGTAACTGACGAAAGTTGATGCTGCCGGCCGGTGGGTCCCATTGTTGGCCCCCAGCTAGTGTTTTTTGCTTCCGCTTTTTTATATACTGTAGTTGCCAACTGAACGCACGGAGCGAACGCTCGGTTGCCAGGAGGACAACTGAACCACAGCCACATAGGTAGCGTGCTCAAGATCACAAGTACCTCTAGCTAGTATTCCTTCCAAACCTAAGTAGATCCGGATCAATGTCATCGTCATCGTCACGACGCTCCTCGGCCGGTATCGGGACTAACAGTGGCTGAGTCCTCAATTCATTTTCTCTCGCAGCTTTGGCGTACGGCCTGCCTCGCGTCCGCGGGTGCGGTCCAGGCAACTCATTACGTTTTTTCCTTATCGTCGAGTCGCTCCGTCTCTAAGAAAGGCGGACCTACCCTATGGCTCCCAAGAAGTGAGACCTGAATTTTCACCCGTTCCCATCGGCTAAATAGGTCAATTTCTACTTGCTCACGGTTCACATGCATCTTGCTTGTCTGGCACAAGCGCCAAGGACAAAAGTGCCCGACGTGGAGAAGCTGTTGCGACGTCTTTGTTTGCTCGTGGTCGGTTGGTCGATAGCATCCCGGTGAGCCAGTCCTTCCTACCCATATAGCTTGGCCCTCGTTTTCGTTTTCAGTCCGTGGGTGGAGGTTTTTCCGAATGCCGCTTCGTCCCGACTGGCACTCGACACTGTCATGCCGTTGTACGAGGTGTTCGATGTATACGTTTGCACGACGCTGGGTCGGTGATCGATTCCGGGAGTTATCGATAATGCGGCTCCTAACGCTATCTAAACATGGAGGTTTTTGCGCAAAGATGACACCAAATAAATTTTATTTTCATCGTCAATGCCAGAATAAACATCTTGTTGAAAATTGCTTTTAGACTTGCTCGTGCCCATCTACCGTTTGCTGTATCTGGTGCATCGATCTTGGGTCCTTCATCGTTTCTGGGCCCTTAATGTATGCAATGCTAAGTTTGTAGATGATGTTTGAAAACTGAAATAAGAATCCGGTAATGAAAACGCGGCTCCAACAGTGCTCCAACCCTACTTCCAACCCAGCTCCAACCCTGGCTCCAACCCAATTCTACAAGTAGAAATGGACTGCTGGTCTGCCGCAATTTGTTATGAGTTTTGCGCAAATAGTGCGCGCTGCAACAAAATCGACGAGTCCCCATGCGCGCGACATTATCTGGGTCACAGAGTGCCTAATTACAGTGTCTTTAAAAATTTAAACTTGTTTGTTAAGATAGTTTCGTGACTCGGGTTTCCCACTAGACTACTAGTAGTACTACAGTAGGAATGATTTTGCCAACTAATCTAGCTAGTAATAGTCTAGTAGGAGTATGTTTTTAATCCAACTACAACGTAGGAGGTTGTTATCCAACTCGCTAGTAGGAGTGTGTGGTGCAGGGCGTGCACCATGCTCTACAGGATTTCCAACTAGAAGGGTTTTATCCAACTAGGAGGATGCTATCCATCTACGAGGGGTTTTGCCAACTAGGAGGTTTTTATCCAACAAGGCGTGTGTGTAGAATTGCACAAGCCGCCACTTCCTGTCCACCACACCAAGATCGGCACCGCTGCCATCATGTTGAATTGAATATGTTTCTTACAGCGACAAAGCAGCAGCTCGTAGCACTAGCATTGCATTGGCAATGCCGATCGGTCTATCGAATGCACAGCGCGAAATTCTGTTTGCTGCTGCAACCCATGCCAATAGAGGACGATAAGGTCGTTGCAAATAATGGTGTGATGATTATTGCACGATGCGGTTGTGGGGGCGAGAAATAGAATTTCGATGCCTCATCGTGGCGGGTAGTTTCTCGATGATGGAGGTATCGGAAGGACTGGAATCACCCAGCATGTGTTGGTGGCAGAAGTGGTGGCGCAGGGCTTCTACACACCAATGCGGCCCATCATGTTGTCTCCGTCATGGTTTAATATGTCGACACCGTGTACCAATTTCAAAGTAGGTCTTGTGTAGTTGCACGGACACGCCGACACCTGCAATATGGAGTATGCAAAAGCCAGTGCTTTATACAAAAAACTTTCCTTTTCAGCACACGTCACTATGTTGCGTGAAGAGCCATGGGAGAGGCAATCAATCCGACGGTGACGCAACGTTTATGCGACAACAAAGGCAACGATACGTGACAGCAGAGCTTTTACCCGAGTTACAGAACTATTCCCTTTAGTTTGTGAGTGTTTTCATAGACTGCCTGTCAAAATCTATTTAAAAGAAGGGAACGAATGATCGCTGGTACGGGTCGACAACTTCATCTACATTGGACACACGATCTGGGGACATACATTCTGAAATTATCGATGGAAGCATCCACTTGGTTATGCACAAACGCTTGCCAATGATGACGAGACGACGGAATCGATGATGGCTCGCTGAAAGTCATAAAAATATTTCCTCGGCAATTCACACCATGACGATATGAGGCGAACCGAAAAGGAAAAGGATTAAGGACGGCGATTAGTAGAGCCTACCAATCCGTTACGATCGCGATGGATGACATGGGCAAGAAGACTACCGGCGCCAGTTCCAACACAACCACACCGGCGAATGGCCAAAAAAAATCCAATATACAAAACGAAACAACAACAGCACCGTCGAATGGCTCTCCTTCCCGCAGTGACGACGCTCTATTACGACCAGAAAACGACGTCATATGATTCCAGTAAAACGATGATTGGTTATGTCTGCTCGTAAATCCAATGGCACCAATAATAATTACATGCCGACGACCACAAGGCCTACTGCAAATATAGCCCAGACAGACCTGGGGGAAGTCGTTGTGGTTGGCGCATCGCTATGGCGCATCGCAATGGCGCATCGCTATGTGCTGCTGATATTCTCGCTGGGTGATTCGTAGTACGGCTAGGATCCGCTGTCTCTGCGACTAGTGTGTGTTTTATAATTCAACTTAGTTATTAATTCATAAAAGTACATCGAAATATGCTCCCTCCTCGCAATTCGGCGCAAACCAAAATTTAGCCAGCTTGGTTTTATCCATTACAGAAGATCTGCAATATCCTCACATCATCTTCTTCGTCTTCATTGTCTTCTATTTCTTTGACATGAGCATGGTCTTCCCTTTTCAACCACATCACCTGTCACTGTGACTCTCGCTGCACCAACTTACACACCTATGAAATCTACATCAGGGTACATTTTTTTTCTGCTTCCTCCTTGTTGAATGACATCCTAAATATCCGCATCAACTTCATTCCTCTTCCTTGTCTTCCACATCCTCCCCCATGATGTCTTCCACTTCAACTTTTCATTACCTAATCATCAGCACCATCTTGATTTTTGTCAAACTCTCAACAAATTTCAGCCATCATGTTCACATCATTGCATGTCTGCTACAGCAACCATGTCAACTTAGATCACGACACATGTCTGTGCCCAGTTGTTAGCTCTTGTGGTTGGGATTTCAATTGTGCAAGGACAATGGGACATGATGCAAACAGGCAGAATTTAAAAAATGCACCAGAAAAATCATGTAGACCACTCGGTGAAGCATGAAACATTCTCCAAAAGTTGTCATTGAAACACACACCTCTTCTCTTTGCATTGTCCTCTGCATCCTTTGATGTTGATCAGAAATGTGCTTGCTACTAAATCATCATCACTGAAGTCATTCAACATTTTGTTGTGCAAGAACAGTGAAGTGAACACATTGTAAGGGGAACAACAATGTGTCTCACATCATTGTGTTGTGCATGCAGTTATGGTTCATCTAGTTTAAGAGATCAACTTTTCCGTGGCATGTGTTGATGCATCTTCATTTCACACATTGCTTCACCTTGATTGCCAATTGTTCATTCAGTTCTTGTTTTCAATTTTTGTTGGTGGCCCAATCAGCTTGCGTTTGCAATTCTCTCCATGACATTCATCAGGACCACCATTTAGCTCCCATTTTGGTCATAACAAAAATTGATGCACATGAAAATTTGCTGGCTGCAGTCTTTGATTTACATCAAAATCCAAGCACAAGTGTGCACATTGACCACTGTTCCCAAACAGACAATGTCTTGAAGTTTTGCATGTCCTAGCATTGTTAAAAAATGTTTTTGCTAGTGCCCAACAAGCACTCAACTGCTTGTCATGGACAGATTGTGTGTGAACTTCTGTTGAACAAGTCATGAACACTCAGCCTTGCCTCAAATGTTTTCAGCAGAAGACAGCATCATGTGGCAAGTGCAACAAGACATCTTTAATCAGGTTTTTGTGCACTGGACAACATTTAGAACATGCCAATTTATTGGGATCTCAACTGCACAAAAACAATTGTGGTCTTTCTTGCATGTGCGTGATCCTAAGGAAACATTGTTGGTCAAGCAATCAAACAATCGATGTGATGCACACAGAAATGTTGCCACCAGAGATGATGAAAACATGCACACATTGTCATGATGATCAACAATCAACATCGTCAGACATCAACGCATGTTTTGTTCAACATGTGTGAAACCAGTTTGTCAGCTTGTGTTTTGCATATCAATGTGAGAGCAGCCAATGCAAAAGCAAGGTTTTAATTGACCTCAACTGAAATCATTTGGATCAAGAAACAAAATGAGAATCATTCAAGATCTATGTTGCATCTGGCTGTGTCGGTCTTGCCAACATTCATTCAAAAGTGTGACAATTGCATGGAGCTTTTCCTGTTTTCTACAAACTGATGACATGTTTGGAGACAATTGTTTTTACCTTTGCTTGTTGGCCTGCAATTGTCACACAATCTGCTCATCAGTGTGATGACAATGTTTCTTTGAAAAGTGGCAAGAGAAAATCATTGCTGTCATTGTGATTGCTGCTGACAAGTTCATTGCTGCAGTGCAGAACAACCCAAATTTGTAAAATCCAGACTTGTAGCAAATGCATCTAGCTGGATGAAAAGTTTAGTGACACATGTGTCTGTTAAAGAGCAGCTTGAGAGCATGCAATTAATTGCAACTGGCTTGTCGTTGTGTGCCTTCTGTTTTTGATTTGTCATGCATGGGAATCCTCGTGGCAGCCAAACATTTTTGTTTTCACCAAAGCTAGAATGTCATGCAGGATGCTGACAGTCATGCAAAATGTCATTGTTCCACAATTTTCAAAGTGACAGAATGACTTTTGAGCAGAGCAGTGGTGACTGTGAGACATCCTTTTTGCTTGATTTCAACGTCAAGAGTGGAAGAAGTGTTCTGATGTTGTAATCCTCACTTGTTGTTGCTTCTTCTGCTAGCTAGATCACATTGACATGTGACATGATGGCAAATCATACAATCCTTGTTTGACTCATAGCTTTTCACTTGCTCCCCCTACCTGGTGCCATTAGCTAGCTAGTTGCTGTTGTTAGCCACTGTAAAACCGCAGCGAGCACATGTGAAAATGCCGGAGCGCTGGCTACTAGCTAGCTAATTAGCTAGAGACGTGCGTTTTTGAGTGCCGTCAAGGCAAACAACTAAGCTTAATTATTGGAGCCGTGTTTGCCCGTGTTCGGCTTATGCGGCAGTTTGGCCCTGGACTTCTCGACGCCCATAGTACCACAGAAGCCCCAGAAGCGAAAAAATGAGAGCAAACTTCGCTTCCATCAGCTACTCTGGCGTCCTTTGAAGGGTTGCTCCCACAAAAAAGGAAAGCAAACTAAGTCCTCCTCTCCTACTGGATATACCACCAGTAGTTAGCGCCTATAAAGATACAGAAGTTGTGAACAACCATGCCTCCGTGCCCTTGTCTGTATGTTCACTTTGCCTGTCGATCGATATTGCCGCTAGCTTGTTTTGCACACTGGCCACCTCTCATTCTTTTTTCTATGTTGTGCGTAGCACCTACAAAGATCCGCATTTGATCACGGCGCAGGTCCTATCCATTGCAGCCGAAGCCCTTTTCTTCTTGATTGGATTCTGGATTTCCTTTGATATCTGTGGTCAAATTCGCCAAATATGTTTCCAGGTGTCGGGAATTCTGGGACTCGCGCCCTTTGCCGTGCTCCAAGTGGCATGGAGTACTCCCATCAGCAAAAACACCAAAATGATGGCGGGTGTTTTGTGCGTGATCATGTGCGGGGTGTGGCTGACGGCAGGCCTTTCGATGCTCGGTCAAGAGGACTTTGAGGAAGTCAGGTATGTCAAAGCCAATGGTACAACTGCTTTCGTGGGTGTTCCGACCATCCAAACGTTGATGAATATTTCCGATGCGAACGATGGCGATGTGGTGTTTTTGAGCGATGAGGGCGAAGAAATGTGCATTTTCAAACAATCAAGGTTCATTGTGTTTGCGTGCGCGAGCTCGTCATTGTGGCTTTTCGCCGGCATTAGCGTTTGCAACTATGGACACCCACGATGCAACAAACGAAATGTGGACGACCAAAGTGGCGACTTGGCTGCCGCCGCTGCCCCCATACCTGCGGTTGTACCGGTATCAGGTCGGCCCAAACCTTCGGGAGAAGAAGAGGACGACTTGGAACGAGCAGTATAAATCTGATTCCAGTGTATGGCAGGGGATACTCAATGACTTGCGAAACGACAGCAGACATGTTTGCGTGTAATTCTAATTTGTAATGCTTACAAAACTACTTATCGAATCCGCGTGGTATTCAACGGTTGACTTTCATGATATCGCAATATGCACCTCCTGGTTCGCTGGATCAAGTACAAAAATGTATGGGCCATTGGAATGAGGATCAGATGACCCCAAAAGCGGCGCTCGCTCTGCAATCTGCTTCCCTCGTAGTAGCAACGACACTATCTATCCGTCTTCCACGACCGCGGTATCTTGGGCAACTGAACGAACTGATCTCCGTCGCTGCTCAACCTTCGAATGCGGGCCGTCATGGTTTCTATTGAAGCTACTTGCCCGGATTCCTGTTGCTTCCTCCATGATCATAGCGAACCTACCAACCTAACTAACATCTAGCTAGAGTAGCCTACAGAATCACGCCTGATGAAAAAATGAGCGAGGGTTCTGGTTTTTTCTTCGCCGGAAGACGGACGAACAAACTGAAACGGTGATTCCAAGAAGTAGCTACTAGCTAGAATGTTCTTGGAGGGAAGTGTTGGGGATTGTTTTCTTCATACCTCGGTCACAACCAACCACTCCACACCCGGTTTGTTTCGGTTAACGCACTATCACTTTGTACTCTATCTACTAGCTACTACTGGTAGCTAGCTAGCTACTCTCATAGTAGTACCACGTCAATTTGTGACCCAAAGAAAAATGAGGTATCTGCGATGACGGTCGAAGAAAACTGTAGAATATTCTTTGGAGGAAGTGAGAGGTAGGTGGTAGGACTGTACTAGATAACCAGCATCGTCAATTTTGGCGGTTAGTTGAATGCACATGAAAGACTCCTAATCTAAAACCATGTTGATTCCGTTAAACTTTCCCGATTACAGGGGTGCAGTGGGATTCTTTTGTCCGATTACTCACAACGGAGAAAGTTATACGTTGTGGCATCTGTTTCCTTCCAAGTGAGAAAGGCACGAATCATATCTATCCGCGTGATTGTACAGTTATGCTTCCGAGAAATATTCCCAAGTTCAAATCCACATGTATCTTTTGCCACTGTACTTGTGTTACGTACTGTAGTACAGTACGCCTCGGAGTCTCGCGAAGGATAGATGCCTTCGTCATTGATGAGATATGCAAATAAATTAATTTAGCTGGCTTCACTCCAGGGCCAGTTATTATTCCTTCGAGGCGACCTTTTTATGACAACACTAATAAAAGCAAGAAGCCGCCTTGCCTCATTCAATCGTACGATATCTAGCTACTAGCTAAAGAGAGAGAGAGAGAGAAGTAGCAGTAGCAGTCTTGTCAATAAGCACAACAGCAACAACAACACATCTATAGTCATTGGCACATATTATACCTCCGGTACAGAATTCTTGTCCACTCGATCCTTGTGTGTGACAAATCACCAAATTTTCGGCCACGAAAACCAGAACCCAAGATTCCAGATTTTCGGTCAAGAAAACGGAGCAACCGCAGCAGCTAGAAGGAGTAACAGCCTTCGTTCGCAATCCACAGAAATCAAGTCCGTCCTCAACTTCATTCAATCTGCCCTATAAAAGTTAAAACCACTACTTACTACTAGTAGCAGCAACTGCTTGATTGAAATTAATTCCCCAATCCAAAAGCCAAAACAAAGAATGTCGTCGACTCCAGAACGCCATGGCGCGAATCCTACTACCGCGAAAGAAGAAACCGAAGGCAACAATGGCATTCCAGAAGTCCCTACATCGCCTACTTCGGACGAAGAAGAACACAAGGAAGAAATTGAAGAAGACCAACCAAAGGCCACCACTTCCAAAAGTCTACTGGCAGGTACCATGGCCAAGACGGTCACTCCTCCGGAATCTCCCCGGAAAACCGAGCCTGGTTCCTTGGCCCACGGGAGCAATCACGAGCGACGATACCACGCGGAACCCAGCGGAGTTGCTTCTCGTGATAGCAGTGCAAGTGCCGCGGCTGTAGTAGCGCAAGGAGGGAAACGCACGTCGATCGTGGCCATGAGCGAGAACCGAGAATTGCGCGGCATGGCCAAAATGTGGGACGAAGAAGAACGCGTCGCCAAAGGCAAGGCGAAAAAGGGCCGGAATTCTGTCTTGTCCAGTGAACCCGGTGTTGCCTATGTGGCCAATGAACCTCCCTCTCCCACTACTACTAGTAGTAGTCAACCGGGAGCCACACAACAATCCCGATCGTCGGCGACGGAAGAAAAAATTCGGGCCTATCTCGATACGGGTATGGCGCCGGGTGCCTATCCCGGTCACAATCATAATAGTGGCCCAGAACCGGAAGATACTGTCGACAATGATCAATTGCGATATGCATTGGCCCGACAAAATGAACCTCCCGTCCGAAGTGACGAAGAAAACAACAACACGAGCCAAAAAACACTGGAAGACAAGAGCGAAAAGGCATCGGTCAGTCCGCCACGTGCCGATCTGCACCGGCACGATTCCAATATCATTGAAGAAGCGACGCCTGCCGTCTATGACAACAATGGTCCTCTCATCGAAGCCTTTGTCGTACCCGATTCCGACGAAATGTCCGAGATTCATCAAATGCCACCCATGAAACCAGGGAATCTACCAGGTCCGAATGGAAGAATGGTCGATGGAGATTATCATCATTCCGGCAAGGCCATGGACAAGGATCCGACGGAAGTCAACATGACGGATCTCTTGTTGCACCGAAAAATGCTCATGTTGATTGGATGTTTGATTTGTTTTTTTGTCGTTGTGGCGGTGGTGGTGGTGGTCGTGGTCATGTTTGTGGTCAATGGTGGAAGTAGCAGCAATAGTAATGCTGCTGTGGGTATGCCGTCCATGCCCCCGGGTGTTCCTACCATGGCTCCGTCGGTCATGTTGATTCCGCAAGTTCCCACTGCTTCTACGGATGTGCCTCCGGCAGAAGACAATAGCAACACTGATAATACTAACAGCGAGAGTGGTACGAACACTGATCCGCAACCCTCCGAAGGTGGTAGTACTGGAGAGACTACGGATGCTCCAGAGGATACTAGGCCTCCCACGGACCCACCCCAAGAAGAGCAAGTACCATCCACGGAGGGCGTGACCGATGATGGAGTCGATCTCGTGGAAGTGAACGAAAACACGGAAGAGACTGTCACGCCCAGTGCGGAACCCACATCCGCTCCCGGTC
>Ga0163146_10009164_pt1 | contig 10364 bp, 13 predicted proteins | sample OliLakLV19MP7G1_FD_148648 | JGI IMG/M metagenome (GOLD analysis project Ga0163146, IMG submission 148648) | Freshwater microbial mat bacterial communities from Lake Vanda, McMurdo Dry Valleys, Antarctica - Oligotrophic Lake LV.19.MP7.G1 | ecosystem: Environmental > Aquatic > Freshwater > Lake >... | reverse complement strand
CCGACGCCGTGGCACGATCGATCCGCCTGATCGACGATTATTTGGCGGACGCCCCCGACCCGATCAATCCGTTGGTCCCGGTCACGCTTGTGCGCATCGGCGAAGTCGAGCGCGGCCTGGCGGTATTCGCCGATCATCGAACCAACAGCGAAGCCTTGTTCTTGGGCCTGTTCCTTGGCACCCGCTTGTACCCGCAAGTGTGGGCCTCCCCCGCGCTCCCGGAATTTCTGCGCAAGACCGGTATCGCGGCGTATTGGGATGAGTTCAGTCCGCCGCCGAATTGTGTCAAGAACGCAAGCGGCGACTACGTTTGTGAGTAAGCCATGAAGTTCCATCAGGGAACTCAAACGCTGCGAGGTCTTGGAAAGCTGGATGGTGGCTGCACGGTACGCCGACTATGCGCAATTGCAGCGTAGCTAATCGCTGGGCTGTTTAAATCTCAAAGCGGATTGCGAAGAAGCGGCGGCCATGCCAATATGGGTTACCGTATTTCGCGCCCCATATACCCATATGAAAACCACGATTGAATTGCCAGAAGAGCTGTTTTTGCAGGCAAAGCGCAGCGCGCTGGAGCAAGGAACCACGCTCAAAGCGCTCATTGAAAGCGGATTGCGCCACACGCTGATGCAACCCAAACAACACAACCACAGGCCCTATCGAATCCCGGTGATCAGCGCGATGGCGCAGCCTGTTGCGGGTCAAGGCGATCTCAACGCCTTTATCGATGACATGCGCAGCCAAGCATCAGATCCGCTGCTGCCCAAATGATTGCCATCGACACCAACATTCTTATCTACGCGCATGTTCCGAGCTTCGCCCAGCATGCGTCGGCACTCGCCGCGCTGGAAAAACTCGCCAACTCAGGCTCCTATTGGGCCGTGCCTTGGCCCTGTGCGCACGAGTTCTGCGCCGTCATCAGCAATAAAAAGTGGCGCAGCGATGCCTTGGACGCCGCCGGCGCGGTAGCGATTTTGCGCAGTTGGGCAAGCGCGCCGAATTTTCGATTTTTAGGGGCTTCGCATCAGCACCTCAGTTTTTTTGCGCAAACCCTGCTGCTGTCCGGTGCTACCGGTGGTCAAGTACACGACGCGCGCATCGCGGCAACCTGTCTGGAACACGACGTCGCCGAATTGTGGAGTGCGGACCGCGATTTTTCGCGCTTTCCGGGCCTGCGCACCCGCAACCCATTGAGCGCAATCGCATGAACCTACTCAAAGAACTCCAGCGCCGCAACGTCATCCGCATGGCCGGTTTGTATCTGGTCGGTGCGTGGCTGGTCACGCAGGTCGCCGCGACCTTGCTGCCGGTATTCGAAGCGCCGGGCTGGGTGATGAAGGCGCTGGTTGGACTGCTGGCGATTGGGTTTTTCGCCGCGCTGGTGTTTTCGTGGGTGTTTGAGCTGACGGCCGATGGCCTGAAGCGCGATGGCGACGTCGAAGTTACTCAGTCCATCGCGCCACAAACTGCGCGGCGCATGGATCGCATGCTGCTGGTGGTGATGGCCTTGGCCTTGGGCTATTTCGCGGTCGACAAGTTCGTACTGGTGCCGGGGCGTGTCGCTGGTCCGTCCGCTACAGCATCGGCGGTTGCGGACGCGCCGACCGTGGTGGTGCCTACGCCGGCCGCAGCCAACCCGAAGTCGATCGCAGTGCTCGCCTTCACCGACTTCAGCCCTGCCGGCGACCAAGGCTGGTTCGCCGACGGCTTGGCGGATGAAATTCTCAACACGCTGGCGCGCACGCCGGACCTGCAGGTCAGCGCGCGTACCTCGTCGTTTCGCTACAAAGGCAGCAAGCTGACCGTCCCCGAGATCGCCGGGGAGCTGCGTGTCGCCCACGTGCTGGAAGGCTCGGTGCGCAGCACGCCGCAGCGCATCCGCGTTACCGCGCAGCTGATCCGCGCCGCCGATGGCTTCCAGGTGTGGTCGCAGGACTACGACCGCAACCCAGCCGACATGATCGAAATCCAGGAGGACCTCGCCCGCCAGATCGCCATTGCCATGCAGACCAGCATGGACCCGCAGGCGCTGGCCGACATGGCCGAGGTGGGCACGCGCTCGGTGGAGGCCTACCAGCGCTTTATCCGCGGTCGCGCCGCGCTGATCAGCGGCTCACGCGAGGACTACGCGAAGTCCTACCTATTGTTCGAAGAGGCACGCAGCCTCGACCCGGGCTTTGCAGCGGCGCACGGCCTGGCTGCGGTCTATTGGCTGGAGCAGATGCGAACCGTCTCGATCCGAGCCAACTTTGCTGACTGCGAGGCGGTGGATTGCCCCGGCGCCTTCGCCGAACGGATCGACCTGGCGATCCGTCACGCGAAAAGCCCCGTCGACCGCAGCGCCTATCGGGCGCAGAAGGCGATTCACGATCTGCGCTGGCGCGAGGCGATCGTGCTGCTGGAGGAGGTGACGGCCCAGCGCCCCGGCGATGCCAACGCACAGACGCAATTGATGGATATGGCCGCGAGGATCAGCGACAAGGCACTGATGCGTCGAACACTCGACGCCATCTGGGAGCCAGCGCAGGGCCGTGTTGACTTGGCGAGCGTTCACATCGACTTTGCGCATCGTGCCGGTGACTACCCGCGGGCGGGCCAAGAGGCCATGGCGCTGGCGCAAATCTGGCAAGACAGCCCCCGCATCCTTTACCAGGCACATCGCGTGCTGCTGTGGGCAGGCCGGGTTGCCGACGCGGCGGGGATACTGACGCGCTGGCAGGCGTTGGACGAGGACGAGAGTGGAGGCTCGTCAATGCTTCCGCCCGCGCGCCAGGCATGCGCTGAAGGCCGCCGAGTAGAAGTCGAGACCGCACTCGCTCGCCTGACCCAAGACCAGCGCTCGCAGCGCTGGCACCTGCTGATGCTGCTCGGTCGAACCGACGAGGCCGCCGTCGCGCTGCAAGCACTGGAGCGCGCCGGCAACGTCTCCGCGCTGTCCGGTTTTCTGCTCTTCCCGCACTTCGACCCGACCCCGTTCCCTTCCCTGATGGCCTTGCTCGCCCGCGAGAAGGTCGAGCGACCGCCGCCGGTTCCGCTGCCGTTCGCCTGTCCGCCCGTGGACGCCGCGCCTTGAAAATGCTCGCCGAACTGCAGCGCCGCAACGTCTTCCGCGGGCTCAAGCCCTACTACGACGCCCTGTATGGCGAGCCGACCCGCTATCGCGCCTACTTGGCGACATTGCTAGATCACTGACAAGTTCTCCAGCAGCGCAGTGATAGAGCCAAGCGCATTCTTTACATAGAAATTTTCTTTACTTTATTATTCGGTTTACTTTAAACAAGTAAAGGAGCTCACAGTGCAAACCGTCGAAGCGATTGTTTCCAGCAAAGGGCAGGTCACGTTGCCTGCCGCCATGCGTGCCAAGCTCGGCATCAAGGCCGGTTCGCACATTCACTTCGAGCTGCGGGAAGGCGAGCTGGTGATCAAGCCGGAGATTCCGATGAGTGCCTATCGCGGCATGCTGAGGGGCTATGACCTAGGTGATATCGAACCTGAGAAAGAACCGGACCGAGCACTTTATTGAACGTCGTTGATTCTTCCTGCTGGATGGAGTACCTGCAAGATACGCCACGCGCAGACTTGTTCGCCGATGCCATCGAAGACCGCGAACGCCTGCTGGTGCCCACCATCGCCCTATATGAAGTGCATAAATTGCTAAGCCGCGCGCTGCCGCCAGCGCTGGTGGCGCAAAGCTTAGATGTCATGCGGCGCGGCCGCGTAGTGGATTTCACCGACGCACGCGCCATTGCCGCATCCGAAGTTGCCCTGCGCTTTAAGCTCGCCATGGCAGACGCCGCGATGTACAGCGTGGCACAGGAATTTGGCGCCACTTTTTGGACGCAGGACGCGGACTATCAGGGCTTGGCGGGCGTGACGTATTGGGCCAAGTCGGCGCCATGAAGCTGCTCGCCGAACTGCAACGCCGCAGTTCCATCCGCATGCCTGTGCGGCGCGCTTGAGGCACAGGGCTAAAAGGGCTAGCCTGAGCTGTGTAAGTGTTTGTGTGGAGATCAACACATGGCGACCAACTTAGCAATCGACCAAGCGCTTTTGGAGCGCGCCCTCGCGCTCGGCCGTGAACGCACCAAGCGGCAAACCGTCAATCGGGCGCTGGCGGGGTTTATTGCCCGCCGTGAGCAGAAAAACCTCCTGGAACTGATGGGCAAACTGGAGTAGGACACCGGGTTTGACTACAAAAAAGAGCGCCAGCGCGGGTGAGTTTGCTGGTCGACACGTCGGTGTGGTCGCTCGCATTTCGGCGCGACGTGGTGGCCAGCGAGCCCGAGGTGGCTGCGCTGCACGCGGCTATTCTTGGGGAACAGCAGATCGTAAGCACGGGGCTGGTGCTGCAGGAACTGCTGCAAGGTTTCAACGGCCCGAACGCCGGGGCGCTGCTCATTGAGCGTTTTGCCGCATTGCCGTTCATCAATCCGGATCGCCAGGATCATATCGACGCCGCAAGCCTGCGTAATCACTGTCGTCAACACGGCGTTCAACTCGGCGGGATCAATGCGCTGCTCGCGCAGCTGTGCATCCGCCACGACCTGCTGATGCTGAGTACGGATCGAGACTTCGCGCATGCAGCCAAGCATAGCCCGCTGAAAATCTGGCCGCAGACATGAGCTATTTCACATGACTTTTCTCGCCGAACTGCAACGCCGCAACGTCATCCGCATGGCCGGGCTGTACCTGCTCGGGGCGTGGCTGGTCACGCAAGTGGCCAGCACGGTGTTTCCGGCATTCGGCCTGCCCGCGTGGGCGCTGCGCGGGGTGATCCTGCTGCTGGCGTTCGGCTTTGTTCCGGCGCTGGTGTTCTCTTGGGTGTTCGAGCTGACGCCGCAGGGTATCAAGCGCGATGACGAGGTCGCCGCGAGCGAATCCATCGCGCCGCAAACCGCGCGGCGCATGGATCGCATGATCTTGGTCGTAATGGCGCTGGCGTTGGGCTACTTTGCGTTTGACAAGTTCGTGCGGGTGCCGGGGCGAATGGCGGATTCGTCCGCAGCGGCAACCACCAGCTCACCCGCAAACACCGCCCCAGCGACCGCACCCGCCACCGTCAACCCGAAGTCCATCGCCGTGCTGGCCTTTGCCAACATGAGCGCCGACAAGGGCAACGAGTACCTCTCCGACGGCATCAGCGAGGAAATCCTTAACGCGCTGACTCAGGTGCGCGATCTGAAAGTCGCCGGCCGCACCGCGAGTTTTTACTTCAAGAACCGCAGCGAGAATTTCGAGACCATTGGCCGCACTCTGGGAGTGGCCAACGTGCTGGAAGGCTCGGTGCGCCGGCAGGGCGACCGCGTGCGCATCACCGCACAGCTGATCCAGGTGCGCGACGGCTTCCACCTGTGGTCGGAGACCTACGACGGCGAACTGTCGGACGTGTTCGCGCTGCAGGAGCGCATCGCGCGCGCCATCAGCGACGCGCTCAAGGTGGCACTCAGCGACACGCAGCAGACGCGCCTGGTCGATGCCGGCACCAAGGATGCACAGGCCTACGCTTCTTATCTTGAGGCAACGGCCGCGTATCGACGCCGCGACAGCGAGCTTTATCCGGACGCGATCGTGCAGCTCGACAAGGCGCTCGCGCTGGATCCGCAATTCGCGCGTGCCGCCGCCCTGATCAGCCTCATGCAGGTCGCGCTCGCCGGCAGCAAGGCGATCAACGATCCTGCGGCGCTGCAGGCGCGGGCGCGCGCCGAACAAGCGCTGGCGCTCGACCCGCGTCTGGCCGAGCCGCACGTGACGCTGGGCCAGATCGCGACGCGCCAGTGGCGCCTGCTGGACGCACGCACGGAGTTCGACCGCGCGCTGGCTCTGGCGCCAGGCGATGCCGATGCCACTTTCTACAAGGCGCGCCACCTGCTGCATACCGGCTACCTCAATGCTGGCATCGCCGCGTTGGATCGCACACTGCTGCTTGATCCCGCGCATCCCAATGCCTTGTGGCGGCGGGCGCTGGCATACATTCACGCCGACGATGTTGAGGCCGCCAGCCTCGCCATGCAGCGCGCGCGCGACCAAGGGTTGGCGTGGGTCGAGTCTGCGGCGCTGGAGCTGGCCCGAGCACGGCAGGACTGGTCAGCGGCGCGGCAGCTCTCCGCCGCGCGCTTTCCGACTTATGACGACACCTGCTTGTTGCCGCCCGAGGCCGCTGCACGCACGATTGATACGGGCATTTACGGCGGAACACCGGCTGAAGTCGCCGCCGCCCTCGCAGTCATCGAGCAGTGCCTTGCATCGCGCCCAGTATTGCTGACATCAATCGTGCCGACCGCGCTGCTGCGCCTGGGCCAGCCAGTGCGCGCGCTTCAGGCAATGGCGGCGGCGCCCAGCCACAACCAGGCCGAGATACTCAATTTCCTTTGGTCGCCGGGCGGACGCGACGCTCGCCGGCTGCCGCAGTTCGCGGCGTTCGCGCGCGAACTGGGCTTCGCCGAGCTGTGGGACCGATTCGGTCCGCCGGATCTGTGCAAGAAGAACGACCAAGGCGATTACGTCTGCGAGTGACGAACCGCCCCTCGTCCGAGCCGCACCCAATGCGCCGGTACTGAGAGCCAGTGCATCGCTTTGAGGCCAATCAACTAAACGAAAATGCGACGGCTGGCTGACCAATAGGAACTGCTTCGCCAGCTACGAATCAGCCTTGCGCCCTTCTAACCCCAATGCTAACTTTGGCTTACCCTAGTAAGACAAGGCCCAGCCAATGATCGTCACCGTTTCCGAAAAAGGCCAAGTGGTGATTCCTGCCAGCTTGCGCGCGAAGCTGGGCATTTCGGCCGGAACGCGCTTGGAAGTGACTGAAGAAGGCGGCAACCTGCGGCTGCTGGTGGAGCCAGGGCGCAAAGCGACCAGCGCGGCTGCGTGTATCGGTATCACCGGCTACACGGGACCGAAACTTGAGTTGGACGCCATGGATCCCGCCCACTTTGCGCACAAACCATGATCGCGCTTGACACCAACGTGCTGGTGCGACTGGTGACCGGCGACGATGCCGCCCAGGCAAAGCGGGTCGCGGAACGCCTGGATACCGGCGACGCATTTTTTGTGCCGCTAACGGTGGCATTGGAGCTTGAGTGGGTGTTGCGCGGTGCTTACGGGCTCAAACCTGATCGCGTGGCCACAACGATCGAAGCTTTGCTGTCGATTCGCAACCTGCGTTTTGCCGATGAACCCGCCATCACCCGCGCCTTGGCTCTGTACCGTCGGGGCTTGGATTTCGCCGATGCACTGCACCTTCAGGGTGCGCATGGCTGCGAAGGCTTACTGAGCTTCGACAGCACATTGCGCAAGCGAGCGCAGCGCGCCAAATTGCATCCGTCGGTGATGGCGCCATGAACCTACTCAAAGAACTGCAGCGCCGCAACGTGATCCGCATGGCCGGGCTGTATCTGGTCGCTGCGTGGCTGATGGTGCAGGTGGCCAGCACCGTATTTCCGGCCTTCGACCTGCCCGCTTGGGCGCTACGCGGTGTGATCCTTCTGTTGGGGATCGGGTTTGTGCCAGCGCTGATCTTTAGCTGGGTATTCGAGCTGACGCCAGACGGCCTGAAGCGCGACAGCGACGTCGAAGTCACGAAGTCCATCGCACCACAAACCGCGCGGCGGATGGATCACATGCTGCTGGTGGTGATGGCCTTGGCCTTGGGTTATTTCGCGGTCGACAAGTTTGTGCTGGCGCCTTCGCGTCTTGCCAGTAGCGCGCCGCAGCTCGTCACGCCTGCATCGACAGACGCTAATGCCGCCACACCAGCCACTCCACCCGCGCAAACACCAGTCGAATCCAAGTCCATCGCCGTGCTGGCCTTCGCCGATCTCAGCCAAAACAAGGATCAGGAATACTTCTCCGACGGCGTGGCCGAAGAAATTCTGAACGCGCTGGCAAAGGTCGATGATCTCAAGGTTGCCGGGCGCACCTCCTCGTTCTACTTCAAGGGCCGCAACGAGAACCTCGCAACCATCGGCAGCACGCTCGGCGTGGCCCACGTCCTGGAAGGCTCGGTGCGCAAGCAGGGCGAGCGACTGCGGATCAGCGCGAAGCTGCTGCGGATCAGCGATGGCGTCGAGATGTGGGCGGAATCCTTCGACGGCACCGATGCCGACATCTTTGCGCTGCAGGAGAACATCGCGCAGCAGGTGACGACTCAGCTGAAGGTGGCGCTCAAGGCCGGCGAGCAGGGTCAGCTGGTTGATGTCGGCACGAACAATCCGACTGCCTACGCGCTGTATCTGCGCGCCAGCGACGTGTTCAATCGGCGCGATTCAGGCGAGTTCCTCAACGCGATCAAGCTTCTGGAAGAGGCCGTCGCACTGGATCCAAACTTTGCGCGCGCCTATTCGAAGCTCGGCGCCCTGCATGCGCTGACCCCGGAATATCTGGGCACCGACATCACTGCGGGGGTTACGGCGGCGCAGGCGAGCGCCCGTCGTGCGCTGGCGCTGCAGCCGCAGCTGGCCGAGCCGCATGCAGTCATTGCCGTTACGCGCGAGCAGAACAATCGCTACTCCGCGGCCAGGGCCGAGTTCGAACAGGCGCTGGCGATCGAGCCCGACGATCTGCTGAGCAATCTTTGGTACGCCATTCATCTCGGATTGACCGGCTATGAGAGCGCCAAAATGACGCGCCTGGAGCGAGTGCTTGCTCTGGATCCGCTGCTGCCGAATGCCTTGAACCACCTCGGCCGCGGGCTCGAATGGCGCGGCGATCTTGAGAGTGCCCGAAGGGCGCTGGAGCGCGCTAAAGAACTCGGCGCCGCCAACACCGATGTCTTCCAGGCCTTCGTCAGCTTGGGCCAAGGCCGCATGGCCCAGGCAAGGGCTGAACTGGAACGCACCGTAGACACCCTCGGCGCCGGGCTACCGTCGGGCACAAGCGCGACCATCGCCGCAGGCATTCTTGAGGATCGCGAACCCCGCGTCCGCGCGTTGGCCCATGTGCGCAAGCTTGTGTCAGAACCCGCCACCGCCAATTCGGGCATCTTCGCCTGGGCCTTGATCCTGCTCGGCGCCCCTGACGACGCGCTGGCGATGATCGCTGCGCGGCCACTGAATTCGGACGCCTGGCATACCGCGCTCTGGAGCCCACGCGGCCAGGCCGCGCGCACCAGCCCCGCGTTCCCCGAATTCGCCCGCAAAGTTGGCTTCGCCGAACTGTGGGACCAATACGGCCCGCCGGATCTGTGCAAAAAGAACGAGCAAGGCGACTACGTTTGTGAGTGACGATCCGCCCATAGTGCAGTTCGACAAACCGTAGCGAGCGGGTCGAGGGCAAGGCGCACCGCGCGCAGGAACCGCAGCGGACATTGCGTCTCGTCAAGGATTCCGAGCACGGAGCAACGCCGCAACCGGCTCGCACAGTAGGTTTTTCAACTGCCCATAGGCGCCGGATCGACGCAAGCCAAGGATCGCATCGGGTCGAATGAGTTCCGGCGTGCGCGATCGATAACAGCACCGTGCTACGATTCAATGATCGATATAAAAAAGAGGTGTCTATGGCAGCCGTTACGGTTTCCCCTAAATTTCAGGTGGTGATTCCCCTTGCTGTCCGTCAAGCGCTGGGGTTGGTGCCTGGCGTAAAGCTCCATGTTGTGCAGTTTGAAAATCGTATCGAGCTGATTCCGGTGCGCTCAGCGCAATCCCTGCGGGGTTCGCTGCCGGGTTTGGACACCACCGTGCCGCGGGATGCGGATCGGCTGTGAACGTTATCGATTCCTCGGCGTGGCTGGAGTATTTTGCCGGTGGCCCGAACGCCGCGCACTTTGCGGCCGCCATCGAGGACCCGAATCAACGCTTGGTGCCGTCGATTACCCTGCTTGAGGTTTTCAAGCGCATTGCGCAACAACGCGATGAATCGACGGCGCTGCAATACATCGCGCTCATGCAGCAGGGTACGGTGATTGCTTTGGATGCCGACTTGGCCTTGCGCGCGGCGGTGCTTGGGCAGCGCCATAAATTGCCATTGGCAGACAGTATTATTTATGCCACTGCGCAACGCGCTAAGGCAACGGTTTGGACTCAGGACGCCGATTTCGCCGGGCTCAGCGATGTGCGCTACTGGAGTCAGCACTCGCCATGAAAATCTTCGCCGAACTGCAGCGCCGCAACGTGATCCGCATGGCCGGGCTTTATCTGGTCGGTGCTTGGCTGGTCACGCAAGTGGCGGGCACGGTCTTTCCGATGTTTGGTGCGCCCGATTGGGTGGCGCGCAGCGTGGTGCTTGTGCTGGCGATTGGCTTTATCCCGGCGCTCATCGTTTCCTGGGTATTCGAGCTGACGCCAGACGGCCTGAAGCGCGACAGCGACGTCGAAGTCACGAAGTCCATCGCACCACAAACCGCGCGGCGGATGGATCACATGCTGCTGGTG
>Ga0163146_10009157_pt1 | contig 10369 bp, 10 predicted proteins | sample OliLakLV19MP7G1_FD_148648 | JGI IMG/M metagenome (GOLD analysis project Ga0163146, IMG submission 148648) | Freshwater microbial mat bacterial communities from Lake Vanda, McMurdo Dry Valleys, Antarctica - Oligotrophic Lake LV.19.MP7.G1 | ecosystem: Environmental > Aquatic > Freshwater > Lake >... | reverse complement strand
ACTCTCGACTGCATGACTCGGTCATGCGCTCCCCGCCCGCTTGAGCTGATCGGCGAGGCAGGCGAAGCGCGAATACAGAAGTGCGAATTCCGAAGTTCCACCACTTCGACATTCCCAATTCGTCATTCGGACTTCCCAGATGCGGCTCTCGTAGTAGATCGGCTTGGTCGCCTCATCCGCCACGGCGCGCTGGATGTCGTAAATGGAACCGAGCCGAGTGAGATAGAAAGGAGCGAAGAGACGTGCCCGAAGGGTGCGACCGGCAGGGAGCATCAAATGTAATCGCCGAACACCGTCCGCGTATTGGCGTCGGTCTTCTCGATGGGCGTGCCGGTGAAGCCAATGAAGGACGCATTGGGTAAGGCATCCCTCACTTGGCAGGCGAGAGTCTCACTCAAAGCTACAGTTTGGTCGTCCTGTAACTATTCTTAATGTTCGCGTTGAAATAGATCCCGTGAGACCCAGCTTGCATGAGGGAATCAAAAACCTCCTGTGGAACTCCGTGGTATTGGTAAACGGAGCCGGTGTTGAACTCGACCTCCAAGGTCGCCGTTTCCGGATCGTAACCGATTGAACGAAGGTTGCTCGAGCTGACGGGTGTGCGTTCCATATTATTTCTTCTTTGGTTTTGGTAGTTTAGCAGGAGTGGCGGCACTCACATCTTGAGTGCGCCAACACGCCACGAGTGCGGCAAAGTTTTCGGCAGAAACAGTGTCTTTCCAACCTCCTTGCTGAATGGGTTTACCATCCTCGCCGAGCGGAACAACTACCATCGGATCGCCGCTGTCGGGACGGCGTCCCTTCGGTGGAGCCGCGATCAATGCTCTTATTGGAAGGCCAACTGCCTCGCCGACAACAAGCGCCTCACCTGTTCGCAAGATAGATAGCATCGAGAATAGCCCTTCAAGATTGTCAGAAGCGCACGCCTTAATTTGAGATCGATCCGCCTCGTTGGTTAGTCGCATTGCAATCATGGTGCCGCATTGAGAAAGGATCGTGGGGTCGATTTCTGAGGGGCGCTGGCTTACCAACATTAGCCCCACGCCATACTTTCGACCCTCTTTCGCAATTCGTCGTGCCGCTGCCGCTGCGCGACCCTTGCCTTCCTTCGCCAAGTAGGTGTGTGCTTCCTCTAACGCGATCAAGAGCGGACGGTGTCGGCCACCGACCTCAACGTTGCGCCCCCAAAACAAAGCATCGAAAAGTATTCGCAAGACGGCTCCAACCAAGTCGTCCAGCACCGAAGGCGGAATGCCAGAGAGATCCAAGACCGTGATCGGCTTTTCACCGCCAATCCATTCTTGGAGAAGTGCGTCCAAATCCTTGATAGTGCTACCGTCTTCCTTCACCGACCACGGGCCGGGATTGAAAAGAAAGCTAAGTCGCTTGTCTCTCAACTTGCCCTCCAACGCATCCGTTTGCTGCCTCATCAGATTCTCATGGCTGCTCTTTCTGATCTTTTCTAAATCATTTTTCTCGTCTTTGTGCGGCTTAAATTTGGGCCGTTTTATCTGCATCGCATCACCTAGCTGATCGTTTCCTTCGCCATCCTTTTCTAGTGCCCAAGTCTCTCTGGATTGCGACTTGCCCGGCTGTTCACGGTGAGTGGCGTATTGGATGGTATGCAGGTCATACCAGAGTTTTTGGATGCAGAACGGGAGTGGTGTGTCCGCTGTCGCAGTATCCTTTAGGCCCCCAATCTTTTCGCCGGCTGGAGTCGCGATCCGTTTCATCGATGTCAGCGCATCAAGAAAATGCGCCAAAGCTCCACCAGTAATTAAACCGGTCGAAAGAGCCATGATCTCGTCTGAAGTAAGTGCCCAATATGGCACATGGAGCGGCCTCTCCCCTTTCTCCTCATTGGCATTGATGCGGAAGACCCGCGCTTGGTCGCCGAATGCCTGCGAGTATTCTCCGTGAAGATCAAACAACACGATGCGCGTGCCCGGAAATGATGCTGGCTCGGCGAGAGAATTTAAGAGGCTGGCGACCGTGGTTGATTTTCCTGCTCCAGTGCTGCCCACGAGCGCAGAGTGCCGCGTGACCAGCTTGTTGAGATCAAGGTAGGCTGGAATAGATTCGGCGCTGGCGACTTGGCCAATAGAGACATAGCTGCGTTTCTCGCCAGGTGCGTAGATCGCGGCCAAATCTGACTCAGTAACGACGTGCGCCAAATCGCCGATGGTCGGGTATTGCGAGATGCCTCGTTCAAATTTCCTACCACGGCCACCCTCACCGACGAGTTCCACGCGGAGCCAACGATTCCCAAAGTTTTGGACTGATTCGCCCACGGATGGAGCAGCGCCAGCACCCACCTGTGAAACGATGCCATACAGGTCAGAATAGCCCGCTGGAATTCGGACGAAGCTCCCGACCTGACCAACCCGGTATCCCTCGCCCCGGACGAATACCAATCCGGTCTCAGTGCCGTCCTCAAGTTTGATGCGAACGCTGGGGCCTGACACGTCTTCGACCGTTCCAAGACGAGTCGGGTCAGCAGGTTTTGAACTACGGGTGCTCATCGTGTGATTCAGGTGTCCGGACGCCCAATTGTGTTTCGAGGAACAAGCAGAGGTGATGAAAATCTCCCAACAGGCACCGGGCTTTGTGAGTGTCTTTTCCGTCCGCGTCGAGTGCGCCCTTCTCCGTGTCTATCCCCGAACCTTTGATGGCGAGAGCCACGTCCACGTCGTTGTAGCTTCCGCAGCGGGTGGTAACTACAGCACCATCCCGCGCTAGAAGGCTCAAGTTGGAGAGCTTCTCGGCACATCGGACTGCCTGCTCGTAATTCTCCAGTTTGGAGTAGAGCAGAGCAAAACACTGTGCAGATCTATTGCCTCGCAGGCCGTCGAGAAGAAGCTCGTTGAGATGCTCGTCTGCGAATGAGTAACCGCAGAGGATGATGACGGGATTTGTCTCCCTGAAAAACGCCTTCAGCCGATCGCACATCGCGAGGTATGGCATACGGCGACTCTGCTCATATTTGAGATGGGAAGGGTAGATCATCACTTGCTGCCCTGGCTTCGGTGGGTGGCAGCGGAAAACCGAATCATCGCTCTGCTTTATCCAGTTGATTGATCCGTGCAGCTTCCAAAGGCGTGCCCAACGCTCGGGCATCTTGTCCTGTTCCATCGCCGCGAGATCGAAAAACGGCTCCCTTGCCCCGACGAATCCATCGAAATATGGCACTCTGCATTTCTCAAAAGCCTCCTCAACCAGCAGATCATAATTGGGAGTGAACACCTCCAAAGGATAAGTGCGCTCCAGTTGCCGCACCCAAAGGGCGAATCGTTGGTAAGCATTGGTATATTCAGGCAAGGCCTTGTTCACGAGATCGACGATTATTTCACAGGTTTTCGCGTCGAGCTTCCGCAGGCTTTCCACCGTCATTTCATCCACCGTCGAGGCGCCTTTCAGGGCACAGATGGTGCGCAACTGCGTGAGGATGTGTTCGACATTCGGAACTTTGCATTTGTCCGATTTGCACGCGGTCGTGAGTTTGACCCAGCAGTCCAAAAGCTCCTTGGCCAAGAGACCTTTTTCATCCGTGCATTTGCTATCAACGTCGAGCCTGCTCTCGATTGCTGAGGTCAAACCAGCGACATCCGGTATGTGTTTAATGCTGTTGGTTTCGTCCTTGTCATAAATTCCCAACGGGCAGCCAGCGCCGAGAAAGAAGCCAAGTCGCCGTTTCTCAGAACGAAGTGCTTCGCGGACAAGCCCGACTTGGTGCTGAACATCGTGACTCGTGTTCATTTTGATCTGAGGCGCGCCACTTGCTGAGGATGGCACTGTTTTTGTAACAGGGTTGGAAACTGGGATTGGAGTGCTCATGGCTTTTTGGGCATTACATCTGGATACGGCCCGAGGAACCGTTCGCCGTTGAAGTGGATCATGTGGTCGGGGTCTTCGGCGATCCAGACTTCGGATTCCCAGGCGATGTGGGACACGAAAGTTTGCATGGTGCGACCGGTTTCAAAGGCGGTGACGAAGACGATATGCGCATCCGACTCAGCGAACAATCCTTGAAGTTCCTTGCGGCGATTTTCATCCACTGGTCCGGTCTCGATCACGGGTTCGATGAGTAGAAGTCGGTTCTTGGCCTTGTGATGGATTATGACACCAGGAGGCTTGGTAGAAGAATCTAAGGTGACGCCGACCGCAGCCAAGGCTTTTGAATTGAGATAAACCATCTCTCGTTTGGTGTGTCGGATGCCGAGTATTGCCGCACCTGGAGCCCATCGGGTGCAAAACACCTCAATGATGGCTTTGACCAGCAGCCCGCAACGATCTCTTGGCGTGGCACAACCATCTGACCGACTCGGCTCGAACATCGAAGCCATAAAGTCAGCCACAGGCGAAGCGGTGAGGAACTGGCCGAGTTCCTCCTGGCGACTTCTGGGGTTGGCTGTGGCCGTGAGTTTCATGTCGTTACGCTACCAAATTGTGTTCCGATTCTCCATCTAATAAACGGGAACTGTTCGCAGGTTCGAGCGCATTTCTTTTCGTCTCGAACCGGAGGCAGACGGGAATCTGCGTGCTGGAAAAGAGCTGGCTGAGTTGGAAAGTGAAAGGTGACCGCGCCCTGCGCCACTTCATCATTCATCCTTCATACTTTTCCTCCGTGCCCGTCTGGAACTTGCTCGCCACAATGAGGAATCGGTATTCATCCCCCTCGAAGCGATCCCCCGTCGCGGTCTCGGGGAAGCCGTTCATCTTGGCTTCGGTGTATTCCTGGCCGTCCTTGGCGTCCTTCACCACGGCGGTGAAAGCCACCAGCGCCTTGGAGAGGCTGCCCATCGCGTTCAAAGAGGCATCCACCGCCAGCTTGTAGCGCTTCTCCTTGTTGCTGATGTGCCGCTGCCACTCGGGGCCGTCAGATAAGCCCTGCGGCATTTAGTTCTGCGATGCTCTCCCGCAAGAGGCGTTTTGCGGTTGGCAGGAACTTAAAGCTGATGCGCTTTGTCGGCTTGCCGGTCCTTTTGATCAACGGGTGCGACGCCATGCTCTCATAGCGGCGATCATGAACCTCTTTGGCCAGTTCGTAGGTCTTTGGATACTTCACCGCAAATCTGCCAGCGGGAGCGTGGAGGACGCTGCCAATTCCTCCGAGGGTGTAATTCCCAATGGCCGGGTCCGCTTTGTAAACCGCGTCAATCAAGAGGTCGTCAAATACGTCGAGCAAGTTGACGAATCCGGTGATGTTCACACCCGAGGCCGCGACTGTCTCGATCACTTGCAACTCTGCCTGGGAATAGCGGGCACCGAATAGTTTCTTCCAGTTTGATGCCTGAACCTTTCCATCAAGCTTGGCGAAGGCGTTGTTGATGCCACAATGACCAGCAATCGATCGCTGAATCATTCCGAGTTCCCGCATCAAAATCTCGGCCAGTTTCTTCCAAGCCTTCCGCTTGCCCGGTGGAACGTGGGCGGCCTCGAATCCCTTCCACCCTGCCGCTAATGCAGGGTCACCTCCGTCGTCCTTTACGCCATCATCGACAATCTGTCGGATCGTTGTCGCCCCAAGCGACGAGGGCACGGCAGCCTCGATCAAAGCGGCGCGGGTCCACCAGGATGGAGCGGTGCGGCAAGCATAGGCGACCTGCGTCGCGGAGAGGTCGCCAGTGCGCATAAGGAAACGCCCAATGGCAACTTGCAGGTCAGCGGACATGGCACGCGGCGTCCAGAGCTTCTTGAGCATCTTGGCGAGCTTTCGGTCCTGGGCTGTGTCGAGCCTACCATCCGCAGCGGAAATGAATTCGGCACGGACGGACGGATAAAGAGTGCTGGCCTTGATGACTTCGACGAGTTTCTCGCCAGCGATGCGGGGCAACTTGGCGTAGCGTTTTAAATAGTTGCAGACGCTGCGGTAAATCTCGGGGTGATGCTCCAAGATGCGCCACAGCCGGGCCGTCAGCGAGGCCGATGGCATGGCGTGGGCGAGTAAATACTTGAAACGCGTGGCATCGGAGATTCGGTAGCGGGGCGTCAGTTCCTTGGTTCGGACGAGCAGTTTCTTTTGGTCGGTAAACTGCCGCGTGATAGCCGCCTCCGGCGGGTTCGACACGGACTTTAGTTCATCGTCGATATTCGTGATGCGGTGGATGCCGATTTTGCCGCTCTGCGGAAAAAGGCCGATGTCCTTGCTCATCTCATCGAGCCTGACCAGCAAGCGCCGGAGAGTGTGCTCTTCCTTGGCGAACAGCCGGATGTCGTCCACGTAGCGGAGGTAGCGGAAGTCAGTGTGCTTCAGCTTCAGGTCATCGAAATACGAAAGCACCACCTCGGACAACAAACCGGAGGAAAGCGGGCCTTGCGGGATGCCGTGATTGTGGAAGATGCCGCGCCCCGTTGCCGTCCATTTCTCCAACCATTCCGCCAGCTTGGTGCAGAAATCCAGGTCGAAACCCAGCTTGCCGAGGAAGTGTTTCAACACCTGATAGTCCAAGCTATCGTAGCAAGCCGTGAGGTCGAAGCTCGCGGTGTAAACGTAGCCGTCCGCGAATGCCTGTTTGGTGGCTTGGTTGAAGGCTCTATAGCCGTCCGTCCACTTGCGATAAAACCACGTCGAGGACTTCCCCGCGTAAAGATGGCCAAAGACAGTCTTGTTGTAGCGCTGGACGACGCGCGGTTGAAGCTTCTCCGCGATGAGATTGAGCGCAGCCTGATAGACAACCTGGTCCTCGACACTGAGCAGCGAGTAAGGGCGGAGAATACCGGAAGCCTTCGGGTGAAAGAGTTTAGTGGAAGCCTCTGGCTCATAAATACCGCGCCTCAGCCGGTCGGCCAAATCATTGATGAGTGCTTCCTCGGCAATTGCGTAGCGCTGATAGAGCGACCGGAAATAAGACTTGTAGGCGGCGTCGGGATTCGAACGCAGCCAACGCCAAGCACGGCGGAGGTTGTCAGGATGACGAAGTTGGTCGAGGTCCGCCATTCGAGAAATGTTCCTTAATCACAAAATGCTAAATCGAATCCTCCGGCTACGAACCAGCAGAAAATGCGCGCGCAGTCAGTCTCCTGTATATTGGTCAAAAGACTTTAGAATCTCCGACATTAGCAGGTCCGAACCTGACTGATTGTTCGTCAGGAGGTCGAGAAGCTCCTTCGTCTTGGTCGTGATTGCATCCTGTGCCTCCTTATCAGGTAAATGGATAGGTGTTCGCAAAACATATTTCGCAGAGTTGTTGGCCGAGGGATTCACCGCCTTCAATGACTTCCAAAACGGGCGTGAATTACAATAGGCCAGCAGGAACTCCAAACTAACGTCGCCGGTTGGAAATATTCCGACGATTGATTGATCAAACAGAGAGTTCTGAATAAGCGCGGCAGTTGGCCTAGAGGACGTTACCATAGGAAAGCCAACCCCATTCCTGAAATAGAATGTTGGATTTTGAAAGCGCGCCTTCTTGTCAGTTCTATAGTGTTGCACTGCTGCTTGACTCCAGTCGACAAACCACACTGGAGGTTTCACAAAATTAAAGCCTCCACCTTTTAGGATAGGGATAAAAACTCTCTCACCTTCAATTCCGTCGAGCGGACGCGGAATGCCAGACGGATCTCGCTCTATAAACCGCTCGTCAACAATCTCATAATCAACAGCCCTCTTTACTGCTCGGTTTGCTATTTTCAGGAAGCGCCTGTCATTACCGGAATAGAAACCGGTGACGCATTTTGCAATATCTCGAATCTGAAGATTGATGCCGTTGCACGATTGTAGCACCGAAGAAGGTGGCGAAAGGGGAATAGCGCAGCCGTCCGCCCTCAAGAGGTCTTTTTGAATTAGAAAATTCGATTTGGCCTCTACATGGTTGGCATCACCAAACTCATCTATAGCATCAACGAATCGCAAGCGAAGCGAGTGCGATGGTGACGGTTGACGCGCGGTAATACTGATTATGCACAAATCCGCATAGCCGAAGGCTATTCCCGGAAACAAATCCGACTTAAAGATGTCGATGCTGTCACACGTATAGTCTTCCAGAATCAGCCGTCTAAGTGTGGAGTGAAGGTTCAGGTAAAGCAGCGTTGCTGGAATAATAAACACCAGTTTTCCGCCTTCCTTTAACAGACGCAGGCTTCTAAGCAAAAACAGCGAATATGTTTCGCGAACGTAGAACCCCGGGAACTTCTTCTTCAATTCAGCCCTCCGTGCATGCTCCTGCCAGCCACCATAGGGAGGATTGGCTATTATTTTGTTAAACTTTGGCCCGAAGGTTTCCCGTAAATCGAGATCTGGACAGAGGATCGTATCTCTTTCAAAAACATCCACGTTATCAACTTGCGCGAATCTCCGCCTCAAATTGGCGGAATATTCAGGATGCATTTCGTAAGCAGTAACAATGATCTTTGGCTCGATCTGGCGTGCAGCCGCAATTAGGTGACCGTCGCCTGCGGCTGGTTCCAATAAGGTTTCGCCCTCTCTGAGGTCCAGAAGGGAAGCCATATAGTCGCCAATCGCTTCATCTGTCGTGAAAAAGGCTCGGTATGGGTCTTTGTGCCGATGAGAGATTACCATTCGAGGTATTGGGTTAGGTTGTTGGAACTGAAATGCTTGAATGTCTGGGGCTGTAAATCAGCCTGCCAATTTATGTTTTCCTTGATCCAAGTTTTTAGCGCGAATCCTGTATAGACTCCAATTTTTTCGTAAGCCTCGTCGCCACAGTAAGCTTGCCACACAGTAGAACGTTTGAGTGTCTTGAAGTAGTGGTTGTTTAGATCTTCTCGCGCGCGAACCAAAAGAATGTTTTCATAGTCGTCACCCAGGTTGGCGTAGATAGTTGCAACCATGAGAAGCCTATTTGTATTTCCTTTCTCGTTGGAACCAAAACCGCTCTTGAAGTCTATATTCAACTTTTTCCCGCCAATTTCCGTGTGCAGATCAAGCTGAAGGCTGATTTCCCCGGAATCAACTAGCAGCCACACTTTCTCGTAATAGCTCACCAATTCGGTCTTCTGCTCGGCGGGAAGTGGAAGTTCTTGGATGTAGACCTCAATTTCGTTTCTCAAGTTTTTTTTAACATCTTCAAATAACGGAGGGAGGAATGGTGTCGCATCGGTGACCGAGTATGCGAATGGTATATGAACGAAATGCTCCCAAAGCTCGCCAATCCTGCGCGAGAAAGCCATATACTCATACGGCCAAACGTCATTGCGCAGATCGAGCATTGTTACTTGGGCACAATATGTGGACGCCAAAATTGAGCGCAAAACATCCTCGTTTTTCCACGATTCCTTTTTCGCAGCAGCTATGATTGCCTCCCTGAAGCTTGCTAAAGTTTCAGTGATTACTTTGTTTAATCCGGATGCCAGTTCCTTGTAATTATTGGAACCGATCTCGCTCTGTAACTCTCCAAGTTTCTCATTGCCGCGTTCCCGGAAATAGTTGAGCAATATGAACTTATTCTGAGTTTCCGACGGTGTTAGTAGGAGTGGCATAATTGATTGGCGAATGTGGAGTTTATTGCGTCTTCGACTTCCTCGGCGCCGACGTAGCGTCCGGGCGCGAGGAAGTGTCCGTGCGCGGCGGCTTCGGTGGTGTCGGCGTCGTAGTCCTTGCTCCACTCGTAGCCGTAGGGCGGATTGTCGAACTGGAAGTCGAAGCGTTTGTCCGCCAACGGGTCGTTGGAAAGGGTGCTGCCGAGCATGGTGAAAAGTATGAAGGAGGAAGGATGAATGATGAAGGGCTTGATTTCGATTTCTCGGAAAGCGTGGTGAAGCTGGCGGGCGGCGTCTTTAGGGGAAGCGTTTGGAAATGGGCGAGGGCGGATTTCATGGGGACTATTTGAGGCGCTTCACGCTGCTGGCAGAGAGGAGGGTGCGCATCTGGGTGATGGCGATTTCGTTGAGTTTCCGCAGGCGCTCCGGTGCGGGCAGGCCTTGGCGGATAAGCACGGAGTTGAGGCTTTCCAGATTGGTGAGCACGACGAGCTGCTCCAGCGGGGCGTGGTCGCGGAGGTTGCCCTCGGCATCGGGATGCGCATCGCGCCACTGCTTCGCGGTCTGGCCGAAGAGGGCGACGTTGAGCAGGTCCGCTTCGTCAGCGTAGATGAAGCCCGCCTGCTGTTTGTTCACGGTGGGAGGGATGAGAGTCTCCTTGATGGCATCGGTGTGGATGCGGTAATTGATCTTGGCGAGGGTGCGCTGGAGGTTCCAGTTGAGCTTGAGACGGTCGTTTTCGTCGTCCTTGAGGCGCTGGAATTCCTTGATGAGGTAGAGCTTGAATTCCGGGCTGAGCCAGGAGCCGAACTCGAAGGCAATGTCTTTGTGGGCGTTTGTGCCGCCGCCGTAACGCCCAGCTTTCGATTGAAATCCGATGGCACCGGTTGCTTCGATCCATTTGCGCGGGGTGAGGGAGAAGCTGTTGAGG
>Ga0163146_10009154_pt1 | contig 10372 bp, 10 predicted proteins | sample OliLakLV19MP7G1_FD_148648 | JGI IMG/M metagenome (GOLD analysis project Ga0163146, IMG submission 148648) | Freshwater microbial mat bacterial communities from Lake Vanda, McMurdo Dry Valleys, Antarctica - Oligotrophic Lake LV.19.MP7.G1 | ecosystem: Environmental > Aquatic > Freshwater > Lake >... | reverse complement strand
AGCACCCGCGGCAAGGCGCCGCGCGGCGCCAGCAGCCCGAGTGCATCGAGCAAGTCATCGAGATTGATATCGATCAGCGGGTCGGCCACAAGGAACTTCTTTCGAGCCCGGCCAAACCCAGGCCGGCACTGGGCGCAGGCATCGCGCGCGATGGCAAACACAAGGCCATGGGCTGGGCCGGAACCATGAAGGTCAGGCGCATCGCCCGCGCTACTTGCCGAGCAACCCGCTCTTGAGCCCAGAATCGACCGGGTTCTCACCGACAAAAATCTTCAGCACGGCATCAAAGAAGTCCTTGCCTTTGATTGCGGCGCCTTGGGTCGACCCGTTCACCACCAACACCGTTCCGACATCCGGAGCGTAATCGAACTGAATCACGTCACCGCGCGCCGCTTTGCCAATTGACTTGATGGCGATCTTCAACTGATCGACGCGTTCCTGCAGTTGGCCCAGCTCCGAAGGGCTTGAGTTTTGGCGAATGCCGTCAACCAGCGCGTCGATGAAATCGTCGGGCCCGGCGTCTCGCATCATGCGCAGTTCCAGCCGCTTGGGCCCGGGCAGCGCGGCAACGTCGAGAAATGTGGACGCCTTCTGCGACAGGTACAGGCCGGCGACGTAACCCTTGAAAATCATCACGACCCGCACACCCAGGCCGTTGAGCTTCAGATCCCAGTTCGACACGGCAATCGTGTCCGCAAACTGCTGCCCCTCCAGCTTGGCCGCCAGGCCCCAGGAGGGAACAACCACGGCGATGAAAAGCAGCGTGGCACGGAGCATCCGACAGGTGGCAGATCTCACTCGATCCATGATGTTCCTCCAGGGATTGTCAAAGGTTGATCGGTGCGAGCGGCGACAAGTCGAGGGCTATCACGGCAGTTCCAGCTGGACGGGTTATCACGCCATGGCCCACCGCGTGGGTGGCCGCGGCTCGCTTCTTTCATTACTGCCCCATGATGCTGTACCCGAGATTCAACTGAACGAGCGTGGTGGCATACAGGAGGAAGCACGCAAGCAAGCCCACAGAGATCGGCAATGACAATGGCCTGATGAAGCGGTATGAACGGCTAAGCCAGCCGGTGCGAGAAGCCCCAAATTGACTCCGTTGCTGCAATGCAAGGATGGCAACTGCCACCATGAGAGTACCAGAAACCAAGGCCGCCAAGCCCCAGAAATCGCCAAGATGGCGCAGGCCGTGCCACAACGCATTCCACAGTCCTGCGGCGAACAAACCCGCGCCCAATGCTCCGACAAGGGCCGGATTCTCACGCAGAACGCGCAATCGATTCGGAAGCCAGGGCGAGACCAGCAGCAAGCCCAACAACATAAATATGGCAACGACAATGCCCATCGCGGATTTCTCCTTTGTGGAGCGAAACAGGTCTGGTCCCATTTGCCATTCGCGCGGGCCGGCTCGGCAAATTGCGCAGCCACTGCAATGTCGCGCTCGGTAACCCTTTCGGCATCGGTGCCGCCGCGCAATGTGGCCGGGCTGTCTTGCGCCGGCGCATCACCCGCCTGGTCTCTCGATGAATTTCAAGAATAGCTGATATCGCTGTATTTCCGCTCCGTCCACACCGCTACGTGCCTAAAATTGCGTTGCGACCAGAACCGGCAGGCTTGCATCAGCACGCGCGGCGGGTCGAAATACGTTCCCATTCAAGGAGACACAACCATGCTCGTAGCCCATCACCTGTGGCGCCGCGCCAGCACCCTTCTCCTGATTGCGCTGGTCTCGCTCGCCAGCTTGCCGCTGGTGGCGCAAACCTGGCCCAACCGCCCGATCAAACTGATCGTACCCCATTCGCCCGGTGGTGTTACCGACGTGATTGCCAGGCTGGTTGCGCAACCGCTGGGCGACGCGCTCGGCCAGTCCGTCGTGGTCGAGAACAAACCTGGTGCCGGCGGCATCCTCGGAACCGACATCGCCGCCAAGGCCGCCCCCGACGGTTACACACTGCTGATGCTGGTCGATGCCAACACGATCTATCCGTCGACGACGCTCAAGCTCAACCACGACCCGGCATCGAGTTTTGCGCCGATCAGCGTGCTCGGTCGTGGCTCGCATGTGCTGGTGGCGCATCCGTCGGTGCCGGCCAACAACCTGCGCGAGTTGATTGACTACATCCGCGCACACCCCGGCGAGTTGTCGGCTGCGTTGCCCAGTTATGGCGGGCCGCAACATCTGGCACTCGAGATGATCAAGGGAAACGCCAAGATCGACGTCACGCCGATCCCGTACAAGGGTGGCGGCCAGGCCATCACCGACATCGTCGGTGGGCAGGTACGCTTGGGCCTGCTGGGCATGGCGCCAGCGATCCCGCATATCCGCAGCGGGCGGCTCAAAGCCATCGCCGTGACCGGGGCTAGCCGATCGGCTGCCTTGCCCGATGTACCAACCGTGGCCGAGTCGGGCATACCCGGCTTCGAGACCAACCAGTGGCAGTCGATGGTGGCTCCGGCCGGCACGCCGCCGGCCATCATCAATCGGATCCATGCAGAACTGCTGAAGATCATGAAGCAGCCGGCTGTGATGGACAAACTTGCCGGCATCGGCATGGACAACTACACCAGCCCCACGCCCGATGCGCTGGCCAAGATGATCCGCGACGAACTCGACCGCTGGCCAGGTATCGTCAAGACTGCAGGCATCAAGGCCGAGTGAGTTCCATGGCCGAACGCCCCAACATCCTCTTGATCACCTCCGACCCGGCGCGGGCGAACTGTACGACCTGTCCGAAGACCCGGACGAAACGCATAGCCGGTTTGGTGATCCGGCCTATGCCAAGGCAAAACGCGAACTCACCGACATGATCGCCAGCCGTCCGGACGATGCCTGCGCGCCATTGCCGCAGATTGGTATGGCCTGAACGCATGTGTAGAGGCGCCATGAAAGCCGAAAACAACCGCTGGTCGCCGATCGTCAAGGCAGCTCGCATGAAGACAGACTAGTGTTCCGACTTAAATTTTTTGAAAACAAGCCGTTCCATGTTCAAGATGACTTTATCGGCGGTCTTGGCCCAAACAAATGGTTTGGGTGAATCGTTGTTGATTTGCAGGTATTGGCGAATAGCTTGTTAGCGTTGGCGCGCGTAACGGTGCGTACCGCGACGGATGTTTTTCTCCGTGAGCCTGGCAAACCAACGTTCGACCCGGTTGAGCCTGGACGCCGAGGTTGGCGTGAAGTCGCGATGGAACCTGAGATGGCGAGCGAACCAGGCATTGATGGGGGCTGTTTGTGAGTACCTCAGTTGTCCATCATCAGATAAATGTCCTCCCTCAGAGCACTAGAGCAGTCAACACGACGAGACCCTCCAATGAAACAGCCGCTACAAGTATTCATGATCGGATGTGGACAGTTTTCACGCTTCTATCATGTCCCTGCGCTCGTCGCCGACCCGGGCATCACGATCGCTGGCATCTGTGATACCAATCCGGACGATGCGGTGCGACGGCTGGCACTTCAATACAACGCACCGGTCGTCGATTCGATTGCAGGGCTGCCGAGCACGTCCCGAACCGGGGTCGCGCTGATCACCACTCCGCACACATTGCACGCCAAACATATCGGACAGGCGCTCGCGCGCGGCTGGCACGTACTGTCGGACAAGCCGTTTGTGATGAAGCTCGCGGAAGGACGCGCGCTGGTGCGCAAGGCCGCGGAAAAGCGCGTGAAAAACGCTGTCGCGTTCAATCGGCGCTTTGATCCCGGATGCCTGCGCGCTCGCGCCATCATCAAAACCGGTGGGATCGGTACGATCCGGTTCGTTCAGACCGTGCAGTTGGGTTACCCGCAGGGATGGGAGCTGACGCCGCTACTCGGCGGCGGCGGACCCTTCGTAGGACGCGGTGCGCATATGGCCGACCTGATCCCCTGGCTTTTGGCGCGCAAGCCGGATCGGCTGCGTTCGCGTATTCGGCCCGGACCCTCAGGCCAGGTTGACTGGGGCGGCATCATCGAACTTTGTTTTGGCGCACTTGAATGCCAGATGACCTGCATCGACGACGGCTGGAAGATGGACGGCAAGGACCTGTGGGATGAGGTGCGCATCTTTGGCGAGAAGGGGATGATCGAACTACGCCGTCCACCCAAGCAGGCGATCGGGTGGGAAATGCAATGGCGCTCACAGCGCGGTGCTGCCGTGGAAACTCTCGCGGCCGACCCTGAGCCGGGCGCTGCAATGCGCAATTTTCTTGGCGCGGTGCGTAGCGGAAAGGCGGTCGAATGCTCCTTCAAAGACGCGTTGCTCTCGGTGGAAATTGTCGAAAAGGCATTCCACTCAGCTGCGACGGGGGGCAACTGGTTGTCTTTGTCCCAAGTCCTTGTAAAACAAACGCGCGAGACTAGTCAATGAGTACTTCTGCAAATGCCGAAACCCCAAAAGCGCTTGATACCGCTGACGCGATCTTGCCGCCCAAAGTTTTTCCACCCGCCATGGTGCCGCGCGCCGGCTTGATCTCCCACATGGATAAATTCGACTGGCGCGAGGAACTCGGTGACATGTGCCAGCGTTACGCGGCGAGCGGCCGGACATTTCTGACCCGATTCTGTTTTGATCGCGGCGCCGCCGACCGCATGTTTGAGCGAGTCTGCGGTTTGCTAGACAAACTCGTTGCCAAGGCTGCGTAATGGACGCCGCGAAACAGCCCGCTCCGCGCGCCACACACCGGCCCCGCCAGCGCTGGTGGAACGAGGAGACGCGTTTTTCCTACATTGCGCTGCTGCCCGCTTTGCTCTTTTTCGGCCTGTTCGTCGGTTTTCCGTTCGGCTATTCGCTTTATCTCTCGTTCCATGAATGGAACATGATGGCCGAGAAGCCGACCTGGGTTGGAATGGAAAATTACGCGGCCTTGCTGCAAGACGAGGAGTTCCGCAAGAGCCTGACGCAAACCGCGATATTCACCATCGGCATTACTGTCTGCATCGTGGTGTTCTCCCTCGCGATGGCCGTGCTGCTGGACCAGAAGCTGCGCTGGATCAAGCTTTACCGCGCCATTTTCTACCTGCCAGCGGTCACTTCGCTGGTCGCGATCGGCATCGTCTGGGTGTGGATGTTCGATCCCCAGTACGGACTGATCAATCAGGCACTACGCGGCATCGGTATCGACGGCCCGCTCTGGCTCGCCGACACCCGTGTCGCCCTGCCGGCGCTGATCATCACCGCTGGCTGGCGCAATATCGGCTACTTTGCCACCATTTTCCTGGCCGGCCTGCAAGGCATCGACAAGATGTACTACGAGGCTGCGCGGCTCGACGGCGCTGGGCGCTGGGCCACGTTTCGGCTTATCACCTTGCCGCTGCTCAAGCCGAGCATCGTGTTCGTGGTGGTGATGTCGGTGATCCTTTCCTTCCAGGTGTTCGCGCTGGTCTATGTGATGACTTCGGGTGGTCCGGCCGGGAGCACCTCGGTGCTGGTGTTCTATCTGTATCAGCAGGCCTTTACCTATTTCCGGATGGGCTACGCCAGCGCCGTTGGCTATGTTTTATTTCTCATCATCTTCGTGCTCACGGTACTGCAGTTCAAGGCATTCGGCAAAGCGGTGGAAACATGAGCCACCCTATTGCCCGCTCCTCGGGTCGTCAGGACGCGCGCCCGCTGCCGTTGTCGATTCTGCTCTACACGCTGTTGCTTCTGTGCACGGTCATCACGCTGTTGCCTTATGCGTGGATGCTGTCATCGTCGTTCAAACCCAGCCTTGAGATCTTTTCTGCCAGCGTCCAGTTGATCCCAGAGCACCCGATTCTGGACAACTACTTCAACGCAATCAGCCGTCAGCCGGTCGGCCGGGCCATACTCAACAGCATCATCATGGCCGGCAGTGAAACCATCTTCGTCGTGGTCACCAGCGTGTTCATAGCTTACCCGTTTGCCCGCCTGCGCTTTCCAGGACGCGATGTGATTTTCCTCTTGATCCTCGGCACCATGATGATTCCGAGCCAGGCGACCATGATCCCGACTTTCATCCTGATGAAATGGTTCGGCTGGATTGACACCTACCAGGGTTTGATTGTGCCGCGCATGATGGCGCCGCTCGGTATCTTCCTGATGCGCCAGTTCCTGCAGACGCTACCCAAAGAACTCGAAGAAGCGGCACGCATCGACGGTTGCGGAAGGCTCAAGATCCTCACCCACATTCTGGTGCCGCTGATGGGCCCGGCAGTGGCGACGCTAGCCATCTTCACGTTCACCGCTTCATGGAACGAGTTCTTCTGGCCGTTGATCGTCATCCAGTCAACCGAGATGTGGACCATCCAGCTTTTGATCGCACAGATGAAGGCCGCCGAGGTGGCGGACTGGGGCATGATCATGGCTATCGTCAGCCTGTCGGTATTGCCGACCCTGGCGATCTACATCCTGTTGCAACGCTATTTCGTCAAGGGCATCGCGATGAGCGGGCTCAAAGGTTAACCGAAGTACCACCCACCACAAAGAAGGAGCACATCATGTCAGATTCAAACATCAGCCGCACCATCGACCGTCGCCGCTTGCTCGTGTCCGCTGCCGGCCTGGCCACCGCCAGCACTCTGCCCAGGCTCGCCGTGGCGCAGGCGCGCAAACGACCGGTCGCGATCTGGGTGCATTTCGGAGGCGCCAACCTGGATATTCTCAATCGCTACATCGGCGAATTCAACGCCGCCAACCCTGACATCGAAGTCAAGGCAACCGCCTATGGTCCTTCGGAAATCCTGCCCAAATACCTGGCCGCAGTGGCCGCCGGAGCTGCGCCTGATATTTTCCACGCACCCGGTTACGTGCCGCCCGAGTTGGCCTTGAACAAAGTGATAGTGCCGCTCGACGAGATGCTCAAGCTCGATTCGACCTCGCTGAAGAACTTCGACGAAATCACGGTCTATGGCGGACGCCGTTACGGCGTGCCGGTCAACGGCGGCTTGGGCGCCATGTGCTACAACGCCGAACTGATGGACAAGGCCGGACTGGATTCCAAAAAGCTGCCTGAAACCTGGGATGATCTGATCAATGTGGCTGGCAAAATGACCAGCACCGCGGACAACCAGTGGGGTCTGATGCTTGGCAACCAGGCTGGTTTCACCACGGCGCAAGTGTTCTGGTCCTTCATGATCTCCGCTGGTGGCGAGTTGGTGACGCCGGACGGCAAAGCCAGCGCGTTCAACTCCGCTGCTGGACTCGATACCCTCAATTTCCTCACTGATGCGGTCAACAAGACGCGCATCTCGCCGAGAAAGATGTACACCGACACGCAGGCTTGGAACGAGTGGGGAACCCGCAAGGTCGGATCGGTTCTGCTCTACCCGGTTTGGTCGGCCGCCATCCTGGCGACAAAAATACGCAGTGTGACCGCGCCCCCGCCGCGTAGGGCCAAGCGCGGCGCGCACTTCGCCGGCAACTACTGGACAATTTCAAGCCAGAGCAAAAACAAGGAAGCGGCGGCCCAGTTCTGCCAGTGGTGGGTGCAGCCAAGCATCAGCGGGGGATGGGCGGGCGAGAGCGGCGCAATCCCTAACTCCCAGGCCGCGATCGATCATCCCAACTTCAAACAGTTCCTCGCCAAGAACCCGCTCGGCCAAGCCTTTATCGACACCATTCCGGATGCACGTCCTTTCCCTGGCGTGGTGGGCATCTCGGCGGTGCTCCAGATCGTCTCGGAAATGGTGCAGTCCTCCGTGTTGGGGGGCGAGGCTCCCAAGGATTCGCTGGCCAAAGCTGCCACGCGTGCCGACACCGAACTCAAGCGTGCGCAAAAAGCCTAGCCGATCTACAGCGCTAAACCCGCCGGCATAACCACAATGAATCCCTTTACCGATTTCCGGGTTCCAATCGGAGGTGTGCCGCTCACCATGGGTGAGTTGCGGACTGGACCTGGGCGGTTATACAGCTCAATCTGGTCTTGCAGCTCAGCCGCCCACGCATTCAACCGTTCGCTGTGGTGCACCTGCAGGTTGTCCAGGATCAGGAAGATTTTCTCTCGGCATCCTTGTATGGGCAAACCATCCAGATTTCTTATTGTCCGTGTTACTTATAAACGTACTCTCTTTGAGCTACTCCCGGATTCAGATATGCTGGTCGGCACTTGGAGGGATGTACGGGCGTGCACCGCATCACTCCATTCGCTGGCCGCTGGCATCGTCAAACACGTGGGCCTTGGTTTGCGCGATCTCCAGATGAACGATGTCGTCGGGCCGGGCACTTGTCCGGCCATGCATCACTAAGATCACCTGCATCTCGCCGACTTTCAGGAGGATCTCAGTCTCGGCGCCTGTGGGCTCCACAACAATCACTTTGGCTGGGATGCCCTGGCCCGTAGTGGATACGTTTATATCGGTGGGCCGCACGCCATAAACCACAGTCTGGCCGTCGCGCGCCTGCGCCAGCCGGTCGACGGGCCATGCATGGCCCTGGGACTCGACCCAGTCGCGTCCGTCGGCCTGGCGCAGCGTTCCCTTGAGGACGTTCATCGCCGGCGAGCCGATGAACTCCGCCACAAACAGGTTGCCTGGCCGGTCAAACAGTTCCAGCGGTGTCCCGATTTGCTCGATGATGCCATCATGCATCACGACGATGCGGTCGGCCATCGTCATCGCCTCAATCTGGTCGTGCGTGACATACACGATGGTGGTCTTCAAGCGCTGGTGCAGCGCCTTGATCTCGGCGCGCATCGCCACGCGCAACTTGGCGTCCAGGTTTGACAGGGGCTCGTCAAACAGAAACACCTTGGGATCCCGCACGATCGCGCGCCCCATGGCAACGCGCTGGCGCTGGCCGCCCGAGAGTTCGCGCGGGTAACGCTCGAGCAGCGGCTCTATATTGAGGATGCGGGCAGCGTCGCCCACGCGTGCGCTGGTAAGTTGCGCGTTGACCTTACGCATCTTTAGGCTGAAGGCCATGTTGTCGCGCACCGTCATGTGCGGGTACAGCGCATAGTTCTGGAACACCATGGCGACGTCACGGTCCTTCGAATCCAGGTCGTTGATGACCTTGCCATCAATCGCGATCTCGCCGCCGCTGATTTCCTCCAGGCCGGCCAGCATGCGCAGCAGGGTGGATTTGCCGCAACCCGAGGGTCCGACCAGGACCACAAACTCGCCGTCGGATATGTCAAACGACACACCCTTGATCACATGGGTGTGTCCGAAATGTTTGTGTACCGCGTCAATCCTGACTTGAGCCATGTCAACCCTTTGCGTTTCGAACCAACTGGAAAATTCCCGATACCAACCGTGTTGCGACAGGCCAGCGTCAATCCCTCGCCATGGCGCCAGCGGGACCACGGACAGCTTGCAGAACAAGTGCCCGAGGCGTCGCCCAAGGATGCAGGATCGACCCGGCGGCGCGCCTGGCGACTGTCAGTCGATGCCGGCTACGAGGAAACCACCACCACCGGCATTGACATGGGCGCCCGTGACCAGGGCGGCCTTGTCTGATAGCAGCCACACAATGAGCTCGGCGACCTCTTCCGGTTGCCCGATGCGCCCCAGCGGCATGGATGCCTCGACACGCCGGCGCAGGTCGGGATCCTTCGCCAGGTGGGTGGTCATGCCGGTGGCTGTCACACCCGGACGCACCGTGTTGACGCGAATACCCTCGGCGGCCACCTCACGCGCAAAACCGGTACTGAAATTGTCGATCGCTGCCTTGGATCCCGCATAGGCGCTGGCCCCGGGGCGCCCACCGATCGTGACGGCCAGCGAGGTGACGTTGACGATGGCGCCGCCGGCACCGCCATTGCGCGTGGACATGCGGCGCGCCGCCTCGCGGCAGCAATACATGACACCGGTGACATTGACAGCGATCATGGCGGCGAGCTCATCGTAGTCCAGTGCCTCCACCCGCGCCTGGAGATAGACGCCCGCGCAGTTGACCAGCGCCGACAACGGCCCGACGGCGGCCTGCGCCTCTTGGAAGATGCGTTCGATGTCGGCCTTCACGCCCACATCGCCCTGCAGAGCAACGGCGCGCTGGCCCGGCTGGCTGATCTCTTCGGCCACCCGCTGCGCGTCCGCGTAATGTGCGGGCAGGCTGGCAATGACCACCCTGTATCCGGCCTGCGCGGCCAGATGTGCGGTGGCGCGTCCGATACCGCTCGAACCTCCGGTGATCAAACAGCTGCGGGTGTCCATGGGGTCCTCTTTAAAAATGGCCCTTGTACGTCCGGCATCGGAACGTGCTTGGGCCGGTAACGGTGCAAGGTGCAGTATCAGGTCAGTCTGCGGCCGCTTTGCGCATCAAACAGGTGGGCGCGCGTAGGGTCGGGCCGCAGCCGTATCTGCGCGCCCGGTCGGAAATCGTGGCGTTCACGGAAGATGCTGGTGACCTCGACGCCGCCAATGCGGGTGAATACCTGCGTGTCGGCGCCGGTGGGTTCGACCACCACCACTTCGGTGCCGATGCCGTCG
>Ga0163146_10009150_pt1 | contig 10377 bp, 8 predicted proteins | sample OliLakLV19MP7G1_FD_148648 | JGI IMG/M metagenome (GOLD analysis project Ga0163146, IMG submission 148648) | Freshwater microbial mat bacterial communities from Lake Vanda, McMurdo Dry Valleys, Antarctica - Oligotrophic Lake LV.19.MP7.G1 | ecosystem: Environmental > Aquatic > Freshwater > Lake >... | reverse complement strand
GCGACTCCACAGAACCTGCTCACTGGTGGCAGTGAGTCTAGCTGAGACCGAAATAAACTATCAAATACTCTCTACGAGCAAGTAGCTCTTACCGGACGGCAACAAGCTGGCAAGATTGTAAATGTCGCGATGAGTTGACCTTCACTTCATTGACTGGTGCTTGATGGATGTGTGTTCTCACACTACTGCTCACGAAAACAAGCTGGTCAATTTGCCCCAAGCGCCACTTTGCGACACTTCTGCCGTAGCTACAGCTTTACTTTCGCTCGAAGGAGCGTCGTCAACTTCGCCACTCAGAGATGCAATAACAGGCAAATCGGAGGGCAACCTCGATGCTTTGCCCGCAATAGCTGAAGAGTGCCCGTATAAGGTAGGGATCTTTTCAAAATTCCCCGTCTCTACACTGATTGCCTTGTAGCCGCCTCCCCCTTCTTCCGAACAATGTCCGAGGAACAGGTCGTTTCTATAGTCACCTCCCTGTCCACCGGACTTGATGGTTTCATCACCCGTAAGATTGTAAAGCTTGTCTTCCAAATCTTTCCTCAGCTCGTGCCACTTGCGAGTCAGCTCAAGACAGTGATCTTGGTGTCAAATAAATCAACAGTATCAATGTCAGTATTTCTTTAAAAGCACGGCAAAACCAAACAAGACAACCGGCACGTTGGAACTCACCGAGAGTACTATGTGTAGTCATTAAGTCAATTGCTTTTCCTTTGCTCCCCCCGTGGGTACCTTGCGAAACACAATTCCAAGGCTTCCGACCTGATAAAGAAGCATGAAAGTCAGCGCGTGCCAGATAATTGGACAGCTTTTACAATGGAAGTCCGTGGGGGCTACTTACATGCCGTGTAATGGACATTGTAGATGTTGCTGAAGCTGGTGTTCGTGCAGTCCTCGCAATCTGGTCGTGTGCTCCGACATTTATATCTCCAAATGCTCTTTGGCCTGAAATTGGGGATATTTCTGTACAAGTTGTCCATCCCCATGTGATTGTATCTGCAGGAGTGGAGCTCTACTGTAGTATTGGGGCGGACATGATCATAGTAGTAGGCAACAAGCCCCTGCATCGCCATGGCCTATCCACAAAAAGAAAATGAGTGAAAAAAAGTAATGTGAAAGAGTCCCAACACATCTTATACTTCAATGGACTTACACCAACATATCCACCATATCCGGCATTGCCCCATCCATTCTCCTTGCTAAAACCGTTATCATAGACGCCCTCTCGAATGACGTCAAGGATCTCGGGAACAATAGTGGTGTCCCTTCTTGCAACTAAGAAGCCTGCCTGGTAGCCGGGGATCCTGCCTGGCCAGAGCTGTGGGTAGTCCCTGGTAATATATGCATCAATCCTTTCAGGAAGCTTATCATCAGGACGCTCGAGATGAATCTTGGCTCTTGCCGCCTGTCCTTCAGCTGAATCTTTATCAAAAAGGATAGCATCATACAGATGATCCATAGGCTTGTAAAACGCAAAGTCAATGTCAACATGAACAACAATTGGTTCTGGCTCTGTAGCTGGGGTTTGGCCTGGCAATTCGTATGCAAACAACTTGATGAACTCATCATGCCCACAGCACCACTCCTTGTGAATATTTTTCCTCAGATGCTCCCCTTTGATTTCACTCGGCTGGATTGGTGGATCTTTGACAACAATAGTGAAGCCTGCTTCTTCCAAAACGTTGCTGCAGTTGACAGCATCCCTATGAACAATGGCATACATGTTGTAGTCATACCTGCTTCCACTCGCTGGATTCCTGAAAGATTGCAGGTGGATTGAATGCCTCATGACAAGAGCTGCGTCAACAAGGCCTGCAGGTGAGCTCTGCTTGTCGCCACATTTGACAAGAGAAACGGCATATGCAATAGTGGCCACAGATACGGAGGGATCGCTTGGATATGTCCAATGCCTCTGCGGAATCGTCAGATTCGATGCATGCCGCAGGCTTGGTAATTTGTGTTGCTGCAGCGTGCTTTCGCTCGGAATATCCTCGCCATCATTTGTCCGGCCTTCGTCGGGTGGCTGTTCCGCATCTGCTGTTCCATCATTCGACGTCGGAATGTTTTGCTCCTCTTTCTCCTTCCCGTCTGCGTCAAACTGGCCGGCTTCGTCGTGTTGCTGACTTTCGTTTTCGGCGTCGTCTCCTCCGTTATCTCCGGCAATCATGGGATCGTCTGAAGCTTGAGCGATTGGTTTGAGAGCGGTGAGGGCATCCTCGGCATTATCAGAGGTATTTTCGTCCGTACCACCGCCATCCATTTCCCTATCACCGTCCTCTTGTTGTACTGTAGACGTTTCGTCATCCGTGTTGCCGTCAGTTGCTGCGCCCGAGTCTTCGTCGTCTTCTAGCTTGAATGGGTCCGCCTCATCCTGAAACTGTTCGATATTTTCTGCAAACTGATCAGCACCTTGGTTCTCAATGACACCGGCAAGTACATCGCCGCCGTTATCATTTTCGCCATTGACATCTGCACTGTCATCGTTGTCCATACCAGGTTGGGGACGTTCTATTCTTTGATATTCATTGTCGCCCAAGTCGCTCTCTCCTTCCTCTTGATCTCCCCCGTACTCTTTTGGAATGACTGGATCAACTTCTTCCTCCTGAAACCGTTCGATGTTGTCGGCAAACCGATCGGTATCTTGGATCTCCTTTAGTACATCGCCGCCAATATTTTCAACATTGATACTGCCCGAGTTGGCCTTGGGTGGCTGTTGAAAATCCTTGTAGCTGCTCTGTCCTTCCTCTTGATACTGCTGTTCCACGTCCTCGTCTTGTGGCATCGGATCAGCCTCGTCCTCTTGGAACCGTTCAATATTGTCTCCAAACTGATCGGCATCTTTGATCTCCCGTAATACATCGGCGCCGTTATTTTCACCATTTTTCATTCCATCCTGGAATGGATTATCAGGGTCATCCTCCCCTTCATTATTGTCTCCTTCAAAAGTATTGTCTGTTCCAAAATCATTGGCACCATCTTGACCCTCAAGTACGTTGGCGCTATTCATATCATCGCCATGCCTCTTATTTTTGTACTCCTTCTTGACCTCTGAATGGACCTTTGCAGGAGAACCAAAATTACTGACATCTTGGCTATTTAGTATGTTTCTGTCCATCTTTTCCTCGCTGTTGTATTGTTGGTCGTCGTTATTAGGGCCATCCTCGTCTCCTCCTTCATCACCCCCGGGGTTTCGATTTAGAAAGGATGCAACATCTTGGCTCGCCAATCCACCTTCGCCGCCATTATTATGGTCATCTGGTTGTTGCAATGCTTCTCTGCGAAGAGAGGGATCATAATTTCCCGCGTCTTCCTTTTCATTTCCACCTGAAAATCGTTCTTCTTCTTGTTCTTCTTCTTCCTGCTGTTGCTGCCTCTGGTATTTTTGTTGTTGCTTCTGTTGTTCCTCCACCTGAGGCTGCTGCTGATGATGCTTTTCTTTTTGATTGGCATGAGTTGTTTCTCCTTGATTTTGCACCTCCATCATGCCAGGAAGGGAGTTGAATTGTGAACCCCCTCTTCGTCCGGAAGAAAAGACGTACACGCCCACCAAGAGTGCCATGATGAGGGGCACGAGACGAAGTTTTTTGGCGGGTGCATTGCCACCATGACGGAACCGAGGACTGCCTTTGTTACGATATTGAGTAGGATTATAATTACGGACAGTTCTTCTACTGGCACTGCTGGGACGGCTTCGATTTCCCAAAAATGGCATGATGGCTTTGGATACTTGGAATAAAAGAGGAGTAAAAGAAGGGGATATCCAAGTTCTAATTCCAAATTCAAATCTTCAGTTTGATCAAAACAACCTTGACAGTAAGTTGCTCTCTCGTTCTTTTCTCAATTCCTTGAATCTATTAACTCTATCTGTTTAGCAGGCGAGTGGTGAGGGGATGGTTGGATACTTCTTTCGCATACGGAAGGGGTCGGCAAAAACTGTGGTTGCTACTAGCTACCAGGTACTTGCTACCAAGCTTGCTATCTAGCTAGCTAGCTAGCCGGCATCGGCCATGGGCACTGTTAAGAAGCTTTGTTTCGCGCGGAAAAGATATCTCTCAACGGGACCGCTCCAACTCATGACTCGCCCGCCTAGTTGAATAATTATTTTTCGTTTGTGCGTGGAGTGGGTGCGTACTACACTCCTACTAGCTAGCTAGCTAGCTAGTTAAACTAGCTAGTGTAGTAGCTAGGGTAATAATAACTAAAGGGGCAGCATAAAGACAGCTATGTACCGTACTGTACTGAAGAAGTGAGCAGTGAATTGATAGCTGCTAAATAGTTGATGGTCTTGACCTTGCTATCCCTATCAATCCATGAATGTAATAATAATACAATACATAGGCGAATGCCATCATCGCATGTGTGCCCCATTGGGCCAGCGCTCAAACAACATGAGAATATAGGATATTTTCTCTGGCTTTATTTCAAGGGGCGCAACTGTTCTATCTTCTCGGTGGCAATGGAAACGGACTTGTCTCCGCCTGGAATTCGCACTTCCCAGCGACCTTCTGTCTGTGAATCTGGACTGATCATTGTCACTAACAAACCATTCATCTCCGGCTTGGATGCTAGCCCATTTAATCGAACGTGGTCTCCCACTTTGAATTCCCCAGGTTTGCGACAATACTTTTTGTGGCCAGCTTTCCACTGTTTCACTTGGCATTCCCGATCACAATAATACGCCTTCATGCAGCTCGTACAACATCGAAAGCTTCCACCAAAATCCTCTCGGGTTTTCTGACAACAGTCACAACGATCTCCACCGACCTGGAGCAAGTGTTTGATTTGTTCTTTTGTCAATTCCGTGGCCACTGGTCCCATCGCCACGGCCGTAGTACGCCTTGCAGGAGGCATGGGCGTTCCATCCGAACGCAGTCGATTTCCAAGCATCTCGGATCGAGCAGGTAGATTGCCTATGGAGTGAAAGGTAGTTTTTTGCATTTGCTGTAAGTTGTCACGAGCTTGTGTAGCAATCCCATCCATGAGTTCCCCCATGGGCGTCATACCTATTCCAGCAACCCGGTTGCCATCGGGTGTCGGAATGGTGGCCATGACTTTGAATCGGCGTTCCTGTTTTTTGGCTTTTTCGGCCAGGCGCTGCACATTCAAGTAAGTGGCGGCGGCTTCATCGCGGTCGTTGCGAATCCAAATCAAGAGGCCCAAAGTAAACGTTGCTTCGCATCGGTACAATTTGAGTTCATTCTTGTCATTGGCCGTTCTCTGGAGAGCCTCCAAATCACTGTCACTGGCCTTGAAGTACTCTTCCTGCAAAATGGAGGTGTAGCCATGAAAGATCTGCCAGCGGTTTGGATCCCATTTGTCAGGGGAAGCTAAAAAGGATTGCAGGTATTTCGTAGCCGACAGTCGGTGATTGCCTTGGTGAAAGGCTGTCACGGCCTCTTCGGCACAGCTTATGTAAAGGCTCATGCTTCTGCCTCTGCTCGTGTGCTTCTCAAATTGAGAGCCTTTGACTTGAGTAAGTGCTTTTGTTTGCTAGCCAGTAGTGAAGTCCCTAGGAAGTCAACCGTTTTCTTTTTTAGTAGTTTAATAGCACAGCTTGTGTCGGTGAAAATATTATTATAATTATTGTTGTGGTGATGATTGTGACTACTACTATAGCTACTAGTAGCTAGCTAGCACTACTAGTTTATGGTGGGTTGTGGGATTTAAACATAGAACCCTACCACGAATGTACGTGCCAGTATTCCACATATCCACCTTAATATTTTTGGTTGTAAAAACCCTAATAGTTAGCAGCAAATGATCAATGGGGTTAGCTACAAATGAGAATAATTCCAAAGAATAATCAAAGAACAATGGTAGTCGTGCCGTCGTTTTGCAGCTATTATTCAATGCAAACACCACATCTGCTAGTCAAAAGTGGCTAAATGACACCTGCGGTGTTGTCCTGGTCAGGTTGCCTTACTTCTGCACAACTGGAATCGTGTTTAGCCAACGATTGAAGCACTTCATGGTGTGTCGCGTCATCCAGTTTTTCCATGTTGTTGGTGACAGCAGCAGCCATTTGTTTGGCAGCCACACCAAGTGCAGTGTCTTTGATGTCAATGTCGTCACCTTTGAGTGCAACAAGCATAGCCTCCTCTTCGGGTGTCCATGGTTCTGGCAATGGCGGCCTTAGCTTCTGGAGGTGTGCATCGATGTGGAGCACTTTATTTTTGGAAGAATGGACTTTACATCCCTTCCACTTCCATAACAGTTTGCACTCTGGGAGGAGGAACTTCTTTTCATTGGCGTGATTTAAATCCAGGCCTTTCTCCTGCAAGAGGCTTTTTGCTTCTTGATCGACGGCCAACATTTCCAAGCATTCCAGCTTCTCTTTCTCCACCCCAGCAGCTTTTCCTTTGGCTTTGAAAAAATTGTCAGCATTTAAGTGTTGACCACCAGTTGCAAAGAACATCTGGCCTGCCGTCTTGGCCATTTGAATTGCCTTGAGCCTTGCATTTGAATTGGGAACGGTGATCGCTGAAATTGTCCTTCTAACGGGAGCGTGTGCTTTCAACTGATCTCCGTCATACCCATTGGATGACAGGAAGTCACAGCAATAATGATTCCATCGCTGGAGATCCCTCAGCAGCAAGTCTGCTTTGTTCTCCGACACTCCTGGACCACGTCCAATCTCCTGCCGAACACATTGAAGCTGCAATGGGAAGCATGTGAGAGGGACAGCCCCACATTTCTTCCAACATGAAAGGTTCTTCTCTTTTGAGAACGCATTCTCAAATGTGTTATCAATCCGCATCCCTGTGATTCTGTCGACACCACCAAATATCAACAACGCCAAATCAGCGAGAATCATAGGCTTATTGACAGGTTGCTGGGCTTGCGACAACACATGAAGGTTGCTCCGGCACATGGACTTGTGCTGCCCATAACTTTGATTGGTTTCTTGTGTCACTTGTGTTGTGTTTGGCACTCCTGGCATTAGGTACATTCCTTTCAGTTTCAGTGATGCCAACATTTCAATGTTCATGCGACCGGGACCACTGTCTGCTTTCATCAACACGCGTTTGCCAGGCCGGTCACTGATGTCAGGGAAAAGAGGGAACATAGCAACGTCCATGTGCTTCTGAAGCTCAATGGCGTTCATACCACCCTTCTCATTCATTCTGAATGTAACCGGGAACAACTTCGTCTCAGGATGCCCGAACTTCCCTCTAATTTGAGGGCAGTGTCGAAACCACTCAACACTAACACGTTGGCCTTCATTTGTCTTCGCATCGGTTTTGAGCTGAAAGTGGGGAGGGATGGGTTCGCCTGCTGCCGTGGAACCACAGATGACTGTTGTTTTGTATCCACACTTGTTTGCTGAAGTGGAACCTCCTGCAACATCTGGTGCTGCAAAAACCATGGGAGGTTGCCCACCCATTTGGTTCTTTGTGTCATCTAGAGTGCCATCAGTCTCATCAACATTCAGAATTCTTTCTTTTTGACCAGGAAGAAACACAACTTCACCTTCAACATCTGTGTCAGCTTCTGTGCTTTCACGGGCAAAACCAAGTTCAATCAAAGTTTCTTTCCAAGTAGAGAACCAAAGGTTTAAGTTGTAATGTGTGGTCCACTCAACTCGTCTTTGTTCCATAACGTTGGCCTTGCCAGCGTCAAACAGGTGTGCTGTTTCATTTCGCAGTCTCCGCGTCAGATCATCCCGTGTCTTCTGATGACCGGCCTTGTTGACACAAGCATTTACTCTCAAAGAAAGTTGACGGATGGATGACTGCTTCTTCGAGCTGGCTTGTTCTAATTTGAGGAATGTTGCATATGCCCACTTCAACGCAGAAAGCACTTTCTTGGGGAAGAGAGTGTTAGGTCCTCTTTTCTGTGGGGAACAATTGACAAGACCTTTTTGCACATAAGTAGCGGCTGTCTTGGAACTGATGTTGGATCCACAAAGGCTGTTTACTTCTTGGCAGATCGTAAGGGCCGACTTCTTATCTCTGTGTCCTTTAGGTGGACTTTTATGTTCCTTAATTCTCACTGTAGCCAATTTCATCGCCTTCTTTTCTATCTCGGCCTGTTTTTGTTTCTTGGCATTCTCTTGTTGAACCTGTGTCAAGGAGCGTCTTCTTTTCTTAGTTGACACTTCTTCCACACTCAAATGACCAACACCGGCGCTTTCTTCTTGACTGCTGCCATTGCGGTTGCTGCCAGATTGTCGGGCTGTGCTAGTTTCACTCTCCGTGGAAGCACTTTCGCTACCACCAGCCATTCTTGTGGGGGTGTCAACAGAAAGTCGTCTGGGGGTTACAACCTGATCTGTGTCCACATCTGTTGGACTTGTGGAATTTCTGCCGCTAGAATTGGATGTTGCCAAAGCTGATTCTTCTGGAGCTGTGAGAGTGGATTCTACCTCAAACAGACTTGATTTTTTGATTGTCCTTGGGGCAATGGAAAAAATTATTTGATGTGAACGCCGCCTGACCCTTTGACACAAAGTCATGTTCTTTCTCTCAGGAGTTGAAAATCCAACAAGCTTCATTGCATGAACGATTTTTATCTTTCCTTTCCCAGCAGACATGATGCCACCAGCATGATCAATTCGTTCATCTTCTTCTGGCGTCTCTTCTGACATGTTGTAGGAAGGCTTGGCACTAGTCTTGGGCACTGGCAATTGACTAAAAAGAGGTCAAATCAAAATTTACTACAACGACGAGGTGTGGCAATAACGAGCACAACACATCGGTGCGTGCTTCCAAGACTGCTTTTGAAGCTAACAAAGCACTAAAACGACTACAAAGCCATTACAACATTGTCGACAAATAGATAAAGGTAACATTTATATAATTGTAGGTGTTGGTTGTGTCATTGTCATTTAGCTAATTGGCATGTTAGCTAGTGGAATGAAAATAACGTTTTCAGTTGTAAATTTCCGAGTGCTCATAACCCACCTTAAACTGGTGCTGCAGTTAGCACGGTCGCACTGCACTCAACTGTGGAATGCTAAAGTTGACGACGACGGGAACTGTGGTAGGTACATCGTACTCCTCTCTGATCGCACACTTCATGGCAGTGTTGGAATTTTTGTGAGATTTTTCTAGTTCTGATGCACAGCAGTAAAAATTGCAGACAAAGAAGCCACAGCATCAACTGCACAGATTGCCCATGAATGTCACCTGAAATTTATTGGTGGTCTCATTTTTGCATCATCAGAAATCACACGTGTTGAGCATGTTGAACGTTTTGTGTGTCTCAAGAGCCAAACAATCACTCAAGTGCATCAGGATCGAGCGCATTTGCTTCAATTGACAACTTGTAGCTCTTTTGTCTGAACTTCATTTGCTGCAAAATGCTTGTCTTTGGTGGGACCAAAAATTGTCAATCAAAAGAAAATGAAGATCATGTGAGAAGATAACACACTTTGATTGAAATTGAAGACGGGATCAAGCAGCAATTCCTCCCTCAAAGCACAAAGCTCACATTCTTGCTGCTGATGCTAGTGGCAGCTAGCTAGCAGCAGCAGCAGCAGCGAAAGTCTTGTTGGTAGACAATTGTTGAAGTCTGCACAAGGGGCTCTCAAAGAGTTGTGAAACATGCTCATTGTGTCACCAACAACTCATCAACAAGAGCACAATTGTCAGCAATTAATTTGGTTTTGGGGTAAAGTTTCCAACTGCAACGTTTCACCGAAGCAATTGCATGTGTGTGTCACAAATAAGAACATCACAAGAAATTAAGCTGAGGTGCATTTTGATCAAATTGACCAGACCCTTGTGAAAATCAACTGCTCGTTTCTGACAATTCACTACCACTGTTTGTAGAACCGCACACAATGTGTCTTCTTCAAAGATCCAAAATGACCTGCTTTCTTCGCTGGGGCCACTGAAATCATGGACGCAACACATTGTTGGCACCGGAGGAACTGATCAACACGCTACACAGTGCAAAACCCAGTGCACAACTTCACAGAAAAGTGCGGGATTGACTTTACTCTGTGACAGAAAACCATTTGTCTGGTCAATTCGTGTCCAAATGACGTGAATCGCCACAGTGACTCCGATTGAATCACGGGTAAAATCTTCGGTCTACCAGTTGGATTCCTGTCCTGTGGGAATGAATCGATTCAGGTTTTCTGGTAAATCACGAATCGGATCTTCTATTTTTCCACGACTGAAACTTCTGCAACCGATTTCGTGTTGCTGATAGCTAGCTAGCTAGCTGCTGCTTGTTACCATAGCATTCGAAGAACACCACCGAAGGTGGAAGCCCTCAACATGCAGCACAAAATCAACAACAACAAGAGAAAATAGAGTCTATTTTGTTTTTTTCGCAGAGAGGAAGCAAAAGGTCGCAGTAAATTCTAAAGATAGCTAGGTAGGTTAATATTTCGTAGGGAACACAAAGGTGGTAGGCAGAGGCTATGGT
>Ga0163146_10009129_pt1 | contig 10392 bp, 7 predicted proteins | sample OliLakLV19MP7G1_FD_148648 | JGI IMG/M metagenome (GOLD analysis project Ga0163146, IMG submission 148648) | Freshwater microbial mat bacterial communities from Lake Vanda, McMurdo Dry Valleys, Antarctica - Oligotrophic Lake LV.19.MP7.G1 | ecosystem: Environmental > Aquatic > Freshwater > Lake >... | reverse complement strand
AGGTTTCATGGTTCACCTGCTGCGCTGCACGCAGCAGTGCTGCGTCAAAACTGCTAGCAGCTGCCAGCTAGCTAGCAGCGCTAGCAGCTAGTCGATCGTTAGCAATCGTTGACACGTGCGATCGACACGCCACGGCAACGCCGCAGTCTGCCACGCAGCGCTAGTGCTTGTGCTGATCCTGCTGTGGATGTGCAACCTTGACCGACCTGGTTAAAACCCTGGGTCGATTTTGGACCCAGGAATGTCACCAGGAAGCAATGGGTCATGAGGCGCTAACTGCTTAAGGTTGAGCGTCACTTGAACTTTGCATGTTCCTGGCAAAAACCCTGGCAAAGTTTCTGGCGACTTGTTGAGAACCCCCAGTGTTCTCGGCTGGGACCATTGATTGGAAAGCGAACTCCCATCAGTTCAAAAGCAAATCCGCCAAAGTCGAGGGGTGGAACCGCCACGCCACAAAGTGAAAGAAAGGCATCTTTGTGACGTCGTCCAATCACAGTCGCGAGCACTCTAGTGCACAAGTGCGCGGAAACCACCAATTCTGTTCTGCTGCACCTTCAACAATGTTCACCGCTTGGGTCCATTTCATTTGTCTTCCCTTCCTGTCACATGTGGCACCACCTCATGGGAACCCAACCCAACAATCAGAAATTGCTGCAGTGAAATGCAACGCTGGAAGAAATGTGCTAAGTTGCATTTTCCCTGTGGAATTCCTCCCATTCACCCCTTTCAGTCCACAACATCTGTTTTCTTTTCCATTGGGAGAGAACAAGAAGCAAGGTCGAACTCGTTTTTCATTTGATTTTTCTTCTGAACAGAGACCCCACCACCAACAACCAATTTGAGCATGCAAAGGCTTGCGAGCATTTGTGCCAACCAGTGCAGATCATCCTTTCTTGACGAAATTCATTTTTGCAGGAATGAATGGTTTCCAAGTTGTCACAACGCACCACAAAGATGATTTCCACTGCAGTTCAGCAGTGCACAAAAGATTGTTTGAAGAAGAACAACAGTGCAGCTGATGCTTCAACCAAAACAGATGAAGACACACATGAACCTTTTTTTCAAATTCAAATGATTTGCGAGCACATGTGTTTCTCAACATTTTCATTTGTTGCATTGTCAGAAAAAATGCCTTGGGAAACAAACAGAATGACATCTCAGAATTTGATTCAGAAAAGAAGAGAAATTGAATTGTTTGTTGAATGGCCTGTGTGTTGCTCCACACAAAAAATGTGGTTGAATTTGTGCAACAAACCTCATTCAATTTCAGTTCGAATTGAAAGAATTGATTTGCACCAACTGAGTGGAATCAGTTGACACAAAACTGATTGCTTCAATCACATGTTGCTTGCAAACAAACATGCAGTTGATTGTCAAGGAAATGCAAAATTGTCATTTGTCCAAAAACATGAAGAACATTCTGAACTTCTGATGCCAGACATCTCATGCACTTGCCTTTGTGCTGAACGGGTTCCTGTGAGCAAATGGACTGCATTTTTGTGGATGAATTGAACTTTTGCGAACATTTGAAGGAAGGGACAATGTTCCATCATGCCCAAAAAAAAGAGCACTTGTCAACTGAATTGAGGCCTTGCTGCAGATTTTCAGAAGGTCTGATCAGGTTCAAGCCACAAACGTTGACTTTGGGTGCCTTCTTGATTCAAGGACACAAACCCCTCTGGCTGAGTTCGCAATCCCTTCCCATCTTGAAAATGGGCTTGATTTTGAATGTTCCAAAATGGAATTGAATGAGAGAGGCAATCTCATTGTCTGCTTAAATGGGAGGGGGAATCTACTGATGCTGTTAGCCATTGGCGATCTCATTGTCTGCTGATGTGGAATGGGGAACTGAATCTACTACAGCCATTACCTAGTAGAGGTACAACCTTTAGCCAGTAGAAGCGAGCTAGCTACCTGGATGCTAGCTTGTAGATGCTAGCTAATGTCTACTTAGCTAGTTGTAGTAGTTACAACGAACCACTAGCTAGTTAGTAGCTATTCGCTAGCCACTACTAGCTAGCTAGTAGAATACCAATTCTGCCATTTTGACACTTACGTACGTCGTACCCGCTACTGTGCGGCCGGGGCTAAAGAACATCATAATTGACGTTCAGCTGGCTATCAGTAGTAACAGTGCCCCCACGACTAGCTAGTAATAGTAGAAACAGATGCTTCTCATAGCGCGAAGCTGTGTAGTGTAAGCACTAGCTAGTGGTACTGCCCGAACTGCCTGGCGCCTTCAATTCAATTTTGTTCGTTGTCGCCGTGATGGGTTGGACGCAAGCTCCGGTTACGGTGTCGGTGAGCATGCACACGCACGGAAGTGTACAAGAGATCTATTCCGACGAGGGGGGAAATTCAAAAAGTTTGGCTACATGGTAGCAATTTGTAGTGGATTAAGTCGGCAGGATTGCCATATGTCCAAAAAAACTGTTGAAATCTATTTTACTATCCAATACTAAATCAGCTCACCGTACCAGCTAGTGTCCACTACGATCAGCCCGTTCCCCTCAAATGGTACCATTTAAAAGGGAATCCTTGTCCGGGCAACATAGTGGGGAATGGGGAATCGCAGACGTTCTTCAGGCCATGGATGGACGCTTCACGTACTTGTTGGCTGGACGCCACTCTTGCTCAGACGCCAAGTCGTAGAAGAATTCGACACTAGTGGATTGGAAATGGACGCAATTGCGTAAGCGTACAATACCCAAAGGAGGTATCTCCTTCTCGCCCGGATGCGGTGGGTGCAGAATCGCCCGCGACAACATACAAGGATTGTCGGCCTCGCACGAAAAAACAAAATATTGGTTGTTTCCTCACAGGACTTGACTCGCAAATAGTTTGCGACGAAGCAGTGACCACAAAACTTCTCTTCTGCATCTTTGGATTCCAAAAAAATATGCTCGTTGCTACTGCAAGAAGGATCTTGCATGCGTTTACCATCACTCCCCGTACAGAGTCAACAAGCAGAGCGGATTGATGGTCGGTTCTTGCTGTGCTGTGATCTCGATATTTTTTGGTGGCTGGACCAAGTTGTTGTCATGGCACATTTTCTAATTTTTGTTGGGAAGGGAGGTGTATGTATAGTAGAAAAGGAATCGATGTTTGAGGCAGCACACCTCCTTTCCGTGTTTGTTTGTCGAGTTGGTCGTCGGAATGGTCGCTGTAGATGTGCATGAACAAGTCAGAGATATGATGTTGTCGTTGTAATAGAAGAAGTAGAAGTGATTCTACTTTTCGTCCGACAAGATACCGTAAGTCCACCCCCATCAAAAACTTTCCAAATGCGGAGGAACGGTCGGCTTGGATATCATTGGATCGTTCAACAAAAAGTGGTGTGCGTAGACGAGGTGGTGGTGGAGTTTGAGATACGACTTTACTCGCGTTCGTGCTGGAAAGTACGCGCAAGTCAACTTCTTGGTCGCTGCGTTACACGATGGCTGAGTCTGGCCTTTTCCATAATTGGACTTGCAGCCGAGATGTTTGTTCTAGCTAGTGGGTTGCCGGGGCGTGCTTCACGTGTACAGGATGTTTATTTTGTTTTGGACTCGGTTTGTCGCTCCGCTCCATACGCGTAGTGAGTCTTTCGACTTCAAATTGTAGATTGTCCGTCTTGGGTTGGATGTCAGATTATGGATATTGTCGGCCCAGGTTTGGTCGCTTTCTATAGGGTGTTTGATGTTGCTGCGTTATGTTTCGATTTCCCTGGACCTTGATAGAATCTTATGGAAAGCTTTCTCCACGCCGGGGATATACTCGGTAAGAGCGGTCGCCGTGCCGTCAAGAGCGTCAATTAGACAGCAGCCTTTAAAAACGACCTTGTTTGCTATTTTGGACTGAACCTGCTCTTGGAAAAGGCTGAGCTTTTGTTCAAGTATAGTATCAGGAAATCAACCGGGGACGGCGGAAGGTGACCGGCGCGAAATTGTGGCAGTTGGCAAAAGCGCTCACCATACTCGAAGTTGGGAAACAAGTCTCGAGTTTGGGGAAATTACTTTGTGACGCAAAATGGCCCGCGAGATGAGACCCCTCGACGGAACGATGGAGTTTTGTTCCATCCTGGACCGAAGCACGGACGATAGGGCACTTTCATCAAGCCTATAGCTGGTAGGCTTATAGAGGTTACCACCGGACTGTTCGTCTTCTTGTTTTCGATAATTCAATTTCGCTGGAAAGAATTACCGCATTGAATCCGACGCGCCTGCAGTCGTTTGTTGTCTACTCTGTTGGCGCTTTACGGAGTTGCTGAACCGAAGAACTTGTCGCATGTATTAGTATGTTTAGCAGTTGCTTGGGTTCGCCCCACTGGTGCTATCAACGCTGGTGACAAGGTTTTGTTGTATTTTCATTCGAGCATCGCTGGCTGTCTGGTAGGTGATACGGAACCAATGGCAAATAAGAACTCGACGTTGCAATATTGGCACTCTAGTACCGCACCTAATGGTGCTATGGTGTGTTTCATTCCCTGTCCGCCCATCCGATCGATTGCTGTGATGCGTTGGTAAAAGTCCTGTCGTTTTCGTTTTCGTTCATGGTGTCGTTGTCTCTGTCGGACACGATGCCATGGTGGTTGTAAAATCGAGCCCCTCCAAGGCTTGTTGGACTTTGGTTTCATTTTGGCAGAGATTGTACATGACGGCACATCTCTTGGCGACCTTTGCGTGAATGGGTGGAGGTTGTAACCACGTGGCCAAATCGGAAAATCCACTGCGACTCGCTACCAGACAAGTACTTTCCAGCAAGACATTGAGCTCGGCCCATACCGATAATTCTGCCTTGTACATTGGATTCTCGTGGCTGTTTTTGTTGTTGTCGTCGGTGGTCCCCATACTTATTTTTTGGGAACGATCAATGTGATAAATTTTCAAATCTTCCAAGACACGAATCGTTGTTGTTGCTGTTGTTGTTGTTTCTGTATTCGTCGTGGCTGCTACATCGGATTGTTGTTGTACAAAGGCGTGATCCAATTCCATTAATGCTTTCTTGGCAATGGCATTGTCGGCCGCCACGTACATGGGCAAGGATGGCAATTGTGGATCTTGATAGCTGTACTTGTAGATACTAGTTGGGCAACCCGTCAGCATTTTTCGTTGTCGTTGATAAATGCCCGTTTGTAGTTTCTTGGCACATTTGTAAAAGAGTTCAAAGTCCGATTGGGACGAATGTCGAAGTGGATCTTGAAAGGACGAACCTCCCATGCCGGTACGAATATGAATCGCGACGTACGGTTCCACGTGAGTATGTCCTGTCAGTGGCGAAGGAGGTGGTGGCGGTGACGACAATTCGGTAGGAGGGAATTTCAATAGTTGCGCTTGTTGTTGCATTCGTCGTTTCTGAGCGTGTACAGCATCACTGAAGGTAAACATGGTCCAAAAGCCCATGCGAAACAAATACTTTTCTTGGGCTGCATAATGATGTACATCATACTTATTCTTGTTGTTGTTGTTGTTGTTGTTTTTTGCGACTTCTTGTTGCCACAAAGTTTGTATACATTGAGTATCATTTATACGAACGACCGCGTTGACGTGTTCACTCCATAAATTGCTGCGCATATCAATAATGGGATGGTCCCGAAAGGGAGTGGGAACACTCAAATTTTTGAACCATGGATTGTCGTAATTGTCAATGGCTCGGTACAATTTACTCTTGCGATCCAATCGTTGTCGTACTTGGGGAGGGATAGTCCATTGTATGCGATGGGGTTGTAAAAACAGGGAGACATCCTTGTCATCTTGAGACATGTCGAGGGGCCAATCAATGAGTAATACCCGACCAGTACAAATGGCAGTATAAAAGGCCGTCAGGATGCCCTTGATTCGATCGCCAGTGCCTCCACATTGTGTGTTATAAGGACACCGCCAAATCAAGTATTTGATTTGGCTGAGAGAAGTGGAAGTTTTTTCCTGCTGGCGTTGGGCATTGTGAAATTCGATATAGTCCTTTAAGAAGGAGGGAAAGACCAAGGAACTTTGGACAGTTGTCGCACTCCTCGTACTGGTTTCTTCGCCAGCTGTAAAAGAAGTGATATTGTTGTTGACGGCGACTTTTGGTGTAGTAGAACCAGCTCCAGCTCCAGCCGACGCTTGCTCCGCAACAACGGAAGCGACGTTTGACTTGAGTGTATCTTGAGAATATTCCAAATTGGCGAGGAACCCCAAAATGGAAGATGAAGTGGAATTTTGTCGTAGAGCTTGTAGCACCAACAAGACGACGAGAGAACCAAGAATCACGGCTTTGCGCAAACTGCAAGATGCCATTGTGATTGTGGTCATCAGTCTTTTTGTGGTGGACATCGATAGGAGCTTTCTCCGCCAAAACCAATCTTTGCCAGTCCTAGTAATGCATACAAGTACCACATCTAGTAGAAACGCCAAACACCAACCAAATATTTGTTTCTTCTTCTTCTTCTTCTTTCGCTTCTCCTTTTCTTGAGTACTACGAGTAGGATTGCAAGCCAGTAACGATTGATCTTGGTCTACTAGTGTCTTTGCTGCTGCTGTTGCCACAGTGCCGCCGCTACAGGTGCTGCTGCAGGTGCGCACTCGAGCAGTAACCCTGGTTGTGTGAACGTTGTTGTTGCACGAAGGATGCAGAGGAGTCTTGGTTGTACTACTGCTAGTAGTATGGTAGCAATTCAAGGTCATGCAACTACTAGTAGCTACAGTAGATCATGTATATTGATACGAGCTAGTAGATGGATGACAACGGGTAGACTACTACCATGAAGGTCTATCGATTATTAGCCACTTCCACTCCATACGCCTTGCCATGGTCATGGTAGGTAAAGCGTTGGATCCGAGTGGAGAATGATGGACTACGTCGTACTACTAGCTAGCTAGCTTAGCTAGCTACTGTAGCTATCCATTGTAGACTACCAGTAGTAATGCATGCATGTGCACGGGTGGGTGAAATTTTATTGTAGTAGGGTTCATGTTTATACCCCCTCAAAATCTGCTCAAAAAACCTCAACTCTCTTAGAGCTACATTGTCGGGGTGTGGTCATTTTTCTGGTCATTCTACGGACGACGTATGGACAGTGAGGATGTTGCAGCAGCAACAACAACAACACATATCGGGGACAAGGACAAAGCTACAGTAGCGGCGATCATCGAGGAGACGGTAGACAATTGCTGCATCCTTCCATGCGGCGCCGTGTTGGTTAACATTCTTCCACACAGCAAACACCCACCGTGCCATGAGCAGCAACAACCCCGAAAAGGAGGAGGGGATCCCGACTGCTGCTGGTGATGATTCTGCAGTCGTTCATGCTTCTCCTGCTTCCGATTCTGATTCTTCGTACAAGACATGTTGCACATCGGAGAGCATGCTAAATTGCTATGCCAACAACAAAATGAAGAACACTAAGAAAGCCGCCGCCACTACGGCACAAAAGAAGAACCAAAAGGATGCTGCTTCTTCATCCTGCTCCTGCTCCTCTTCCTCTTCTTTGCGGCCAACCAAGAAAACAAACAACAAGAAACCACCAGCCGCAAAGAAGAATGCTTCGTCTTCGTTGTCCTCTGCTTCTTTGAAAGAACAACCCCCAAAATTGGTTTGGATTTTCATTGGCAGAGCTGGTCATAAGGCTTATTTGTTGGACGAAACCAAAGACCAAGTTTGTGTTCATTGGTTGACCACGAACCGAGAAGAGTGGCTGGATTGGAAGGACATTGTCATGACAGATGATGCTGCCAGTCTGTTCCAGGAGATTGCGGTTGGTGCATTTAATTTACGAAGGCAGAAGCAAAAGCGACGCCAAACCTCTGCTAGCACGAGCTCTGCTTCTGACAGTGACATTGATTCACGAAGGCAGAAGCAAAAGCAAAAGCGACACCAAACCTCTGCTAGTCCGAGCTCTGCTTCTGACAGTGACAGTGTGCGCGACTTCAGCAGCGAAATTGCGGTGGCGCAGGAGGAGACGGGAACCAACCCATCAGGCGAAGGCCAAGCCAGAGGTGCAGCCAGTGTGCCGCATGAGATTGCTATTGTTAATTTTATGTCAGCGGGCCAGTTGTGCGACCTACGGACGAGACCCGTACATCACATCTCGTACACTACTCGACCATGACCAGCCGTGATTTGTAGTCTGACATTTTAATGCACGTAAGAAGCAAAAGCGACCCAGGAGACCGGAATTTTGAATCAGAAACAATTGACTGTCACGGATTTTCAACAGCTTGCACGTGATCTCCAGGATGTCTATCGTCTCGAGGAAGGTCACAATAGTTTATTTATTTATTTACATATCTACATATTTACATGCATGTTCGATTGTTATCCCATGCACTAGTAGACTGGTGGATATTTATTCCGGTAGAGTCGTGCAACAGTAGACTGGCAGATAGTCATTCCGGTGGAGTCGTAGTCGGGGGACAGCAAATTGAGTGGAGAGCCTGGTGTCCTAATTTTTTTTTCGCAATTCTGTTCTTCTTTGACAACAGATGTTTGTGAGAGACATTTGTAGGAGACATTTGTAGGAGATAGCATGGTGGGGAACCGTACTATTTTGCATGCACAGCAGGGTACAACATTTGATTCCGGGAGGAAAAAATAATAGTCTAGTCGTGTCAGTGGTCGTTGTCGTTGTCGTGTACAGTACATACAAAGGCACGATAATGATGATTGGTACTGGGTATTGGACTCCTATGAGGCTACCCAACTGTGCTTAGCTGCATGGCTAGCAAAAGTGTCTGTGCTAAAAGCTAGCTATTTTTGAATTAGTATTGGCGGAAGCTACAAATGGAGTCAGGTCGAACGTTTATTCGGAGCTGTATGTGCCTCATTTGGGGCGGGGTGGGTGATGTGAAAGCTAGCTGTCAGGGCGGCCGGTGGTTGGGTCGAGGTCTCCACATTGTGTCCAGCACTTAGCTAGCTAGCAGATCAGCTGCCAGGTTTTGCTCGTGGGATCAAAATTACGTCAGGTGCCAGGTGCGACGCATGCCAACGTCCGTCGCATGAAAACAGACACGACGGCAAGTAGGTTTTGCCATCGTTGGGGGTATCATAACTTCGTGAGTCCCCATTACCCGTGCTCCTTTCCCCCAGAATAGATCAGGGACTCCACGTTCCTAGATCAATGCTCCAAATGAAAATGCATGGAGCCAAATCATGGCCACCGCAGCACATTGCTGGGCGGACGGATGGATGTATCCCAACAGGAAGGACGCAACCTACATCTATATTTTATAGACATCTAGTTTGAACTATCTTTCGTCGACAACAATGAGAAATCAGTCCTTCAACGCCGGCCGTCACTATTGTGAGAGTATACTATCCATAGCAGTGATGTAGGAACGGTGATCGATGTTGGGGAAAGAAGACGCGAAGAAGGCGAACGGTGAAGCCAGTTCACCACAAAGCCCAAATGGGATAACGCATTTTTGCATTGGCTCAGCGACCTAAAATAGATAGTTGAGATTATAAGGCTCACTGCACTTCTGCGACTTCTGTGCTCGTTGTCGTTGTCCATGTCAAACCAAACGTACCTTTTTCTTCAATTCTTTTGGCGTTCGTCTAATACCGAATATTGCTCATAGTGCGGAACATTGCTAATCATGTGGACCGTATATCGTCCATACCACCAATGAAATTCGAAACTGAAGACAAAACAATACGCCACGGCCATACAGGGTATTGTACCAAGAGCCGATTCGACAACCCCATCATCATGCTCCATACAACCAAGCCTTCTATTAAAGGGAATCTTATGCCTATCGTTTACACCTTGATAGAAATAGCTACAGTAAGTATTCCTTCACAATAACGACTCAAAAGGAATGGAAACAAGAGCTCGTCGTGAATAATTTATTTTCAATCATGTCGTAAAAATTTTTTCTTGCTGCCAAATGATTCAGCTTCGTTGAGAGTGTTGTTGTTGGAGTTGCCGATCATTGAGTGATTCGGGTGCATTGGCTGTTTGGCAAATGCTGTTAATAATTTGATCTGTGGTTGCTGCTACATTACTAAAAGCTATTGTTGCTATTACAATAATAGTAGCTTCTACTGACTGGTAGCACGGTAATGGCAAAGCACAAAGGACGCTATTTGTGAAAGAGATGAAGCAAAACGATACCAAATAGCGAACGAACTTTTAACATGAACAACAATTGCGACTGGATTGCTGTTACTATTTGTAATCACGCGTGTATTTTGTATTGGCGTACCCAGGCGTATTCGGGCGTATTCGAGTCGTACTCTACTTAAAAATACACGTGTATTTTGTACTGGCGTACTCAGGCGTATCCAGGCGCATCCAGGCGTATTCGGGCGTATTCGGGTTGTTCTCTACGTGGAAATTCACGTGTATTTTGTAATTGCGCACTCAGGCGTATCCAGGCGTATTCGGGCGTATTCGGGTCGTACTCTATGTAAAAATACACGAGTAATTTGTAC
>Ga0163146_10009123_pt1 | contig 10397 bp, 10 predicted proteins | sample OliLakLV19MP7G1_FD_148648 | JGI IMG/M metagenome (GOLD analysis project Ga0163146, IMG submission 148648) | Freshwater microbial mat bacterial communities from Lake Vanda, McMurdo Dry Valleys, Antarctica - Oligotrophic Lake LV.19.MP7.G1 | ecosystem: Environmental > Aquatic > Freshwater > Lake >... | reverse complement strand
GTTCAAGTCGGCATGGACTGTGCCGTCAGGCGTTAACGTAGAGCATTAGCTCCTGCGTAGTCTGAGAAGCCGGCGCCTTTAGGCGACGGAGTGGTCACTATTGGTGTAACAATTACTATACACGTATCGACGATTGACTTTCACTCAACTGAATATCGCGCTCATAAATACTGACTAAACCCAAGGATAAGCCTAACTGCAAGGCGATCTTATTGACCAACACGCTTTCATGGCGGCGGAGACGCCTCATATGATGATCAAAATGCTGAGAACGATCTGAGATCATCATATGAGGAATTGGATCGATGGGATGTGACAATTTTGTTCTAAAGTCGCGGCGGCGTCACACCGATTTGTGCCTGATACTTACCCTTACGGTCAGCATACGAGACTTCGCATTCTTCGTCCGCTTCCAAAAACAGGACTTGCGCGATGCCTTCGTTGGCATACACACGCGCAGGGAGCGGAGTCGTATTGCTGATCTCCAGCGTGACGAAACCTTCCCACGCGGGTTCGAACGGGGTGATATTGACGACCAAGCCCGATCGCGCATACGTCGATTTACCCAGACAAATGCACAAGACTTTGCGCGGAATGCGGAAATACTCGATGGATCGTGCCAGCGCAAACGAATTCGGCGGGATCACGCAAATATCGGTTTTCATATCGACGAACGACTGCGGTGAAAAGTTTTTCGGGTCAACGACTTCGTTGTAGACATTGGTGAATACTTTGAATTCGTCCGCGACGCGCATATCGTAGCCATATGAACTCAAGCCGTAGCTAATCACGCCTTCGCGCTTCAAGCCATCGACGAACGGCTCGATCATGCCTGTTTCTTGCGACATCTTGCGAATCCAGTGGTCGGGTTTCAATCCCATGAAGTTCCTCGTTTGTTTTAGGCGCTTGTCGCCAAAATTACATAGTGTCGGGTGCAGTCATGCCCATCAAATCGAGCAGGCGCTTAAAGACGATCTGGGCAGCGCGGAAAAAGCGTAAGCGCGCTTTGGCGACTTCCGGCGGTACTTCGCTGTGCAGCACGCGCACACTATCGAAGACCGGATGAAAAGCGTTCGCCAAATCGAGCGCAAAAAATGCAACCTGGTGCGGTTCAAACGTGCGCGCCGCAACTTCGATCACGTCTGCCAATTGCAGAGCGCGCCGAATGAACTTGAGTTCGGCGTCACCAAGATGTGATAAATCTGCGCCGTCATCGCTGACGCCGCGCGCCGCCGCCTCACGGAAAATGCCCGCACAGCGCACATAGGCATACTGAATATAATAGACTGGGTTGTCATTCGACTGCTTGACCGCCAAATCGAGATCGAAATCCATCTGCGAATCGGCGCTGCGTGCCAGCAGCATGTAACGCACAGCGTCGGCGCTGGTCTGGTCGATCAAGTCGTCGAGCGTCTCGAAATTCCCCGCGCGCGTACTCGATTTGACGCGCTGCCCATCTTTCATCAAATGAACGATCTGCACCAGAATGACGTGGATTTTACTGGCATCTAAATCGAGCGCGCGCAAGCCATATTTGACGACCTGATGTTCGATGAAATGATCTGCCCCTAACACATTGACGCAAACATCGAAGCCACGCGCTAATTTATTGATGTGATAAGCAATATCGGGCAGGGTATAGGTCGGTTCGCCTGTCGCTTTCACGACGACGCGGTCTTTGTTATCGCCAAAACGACTGCTGCGAAACCATGTCGCTTCGCCGTCCTCGTCTTTTTCGCCTTTGGTGTTATCGACTTCGGGCAGAGTCGATTTATAGATATAGCCGCGCTCATCAAGCTGCGCCAGCGTTTCCCAGACTGCGCCGCTTTCATACAGACTGTTTTCGTTGAAGAAGATGTCATGGCGAATATCGACGCGCTTGAGCGTCGCTTTGATGGCATCAAACATGTTGGCTTCGGCAAATGCTTTGAACGGCTGTAAATCGGCGTCTGTGAGCGCGTCGCCGTGCTGTTCCGCCATGAGCTTTCCGAAATCTGCCAGATATTCGCCTTTGTAATGCAGTTCGTCGCCTGTGATGGGCGGCAAACCGAGCGCTTCACGATAGCGATAACGCAAGCTTATCGATAAGTTGGTCATTTGCTGACCGGCGTTGTTAAAATAATACTCGCGCTCGACGGCGTAGCCCGCCGCCGCCAATACGCGCGCCATTGCATCCCCGACCATCGCACCACGCGAGCGCCCGATGTGGAGCGGACCCGTTGGGTTAGCGCTGACGAACTCGACTTGCGTGCGTTTGCCCACGCCAATATCGATGATCGCGCTGTCTGTGCCTTCGACGATGATCGCTTCGACTTGTTCGCGCAGCCATGCATCTGCAAGTTTGAAGTTGATATAGCCGCCGATGACTTCGACCGCACCGATGTAGGCAGGTGGCTGCAAATGTTTGACGATGTGTTCCGCGATGAGCGGCGGCGGCAAGCTCGCGGGTTTGGCAAGCTGCATGGCAATCGACGCGGCGTAATCGGCTTGTTCGGGGCGTTTGGGCGCAGAAATCTTCACGTCCGGCACATCGAACGTGGGCAGATCACCCGCCGTCTGCGCGGCACGAATCGCGTGTTCGACCGACAAAGCAAGTTCGTAAGGCAGCAGCTTCAAAATGCGGCGATCCTATTCCATGAATCAAGTGAATGGGCGGGCATTGTAGGAGCTTTTGGCAGGGGTTTCAAGGCGTGGGATCGTAAGGTTTGAGTCCCCAAACCCGGTCGTAATCGAGCTGCCACTTTTCGATCTCGATCTCGTCCAACCCTAGTGCGAACAACATATCGACCAATTGGTCGTTGCTAAAGGTCTTGCGCGGCATCCAGCGCGTATTGATGCGGTTCGTGATTAAAAACAGTCCGCCCGGTTTCAATACACGCGCAAGCTCTGCGAATGCTGCACCTTGATCGACCATAAATTCGAGCGCTTCTAAACTGACCACGACATCGAACGCATCATTGGGGAAGGGAAGATGAGCAGCATCAGACTGCATAAACAGCACGCGCGGTTCATCCACAAATTTCGGCACCGCATAATCTAACATGCGGCGGCTGAGATCGACGCCGATTACACGCCCGCGAAAGTGCGCGTAGCGGATCATCGTCGTGGGCAGGCGACCAGTTCCGGTCGCAATGTCCAAAATCAATGGCGCGCGGTTGGGTGCGATCCGCGTCATCAACGGCTGCGCCAGATACCGATGTTCGAGTTCGCGCCGAAAGTGCTTGACACCATCGTAGCGTGCTGCGAAGCGATCATAAAGATAAATAACGACGCGTCGCCCTAAATACACACCTTCAGAGGCGATGAGCAGCCACCAACCGAGTACCAGCACGATAAAAATAGCGACCGCGGTTAGAATGATAGTGGTGATCTCATTCACCGGAGCAATCCTTTGGCACGCAGATAGGGCGCACAGCGATGGATTCCGTCTGGCAGCGTGACACGTGGCGACCATCCGAGCAAACGACGCGCTTTATCCATCTTATAAGTGGTTTGGCTGGAGATTAAATCGAGCAAATCCGGCAGATCGCGCCCCATGCTGATTGGTGGTGCTGCGAGCATCGCCATGCCTGCCGCTGCACGCATCAGCGCGGACAACGACATAATCTGCGCTTGTTTGCCGTCTAGGTGTGCATACGCGGATAACACGGCACGCCACGTCGGGGCGGGGTCGGGCGCGCAGTTGAAAATCTGGTTGACCGCCGCCGGATGAAGCGCACATGTCACCATGAGATCAACCACATCATCGACGTGAATCAGGTGCGCAGATCCGTTTCCATCATTGAGCCAAAACGTTGGTGTGCGGCGCGCTGTATTGAACAACAAGTCCGTCCATGTCAGCGAACCCTCGCCGTAGATCATGCCGGGACGGATAATTGTGTAGTCAAGTCTGTAAAGCGCAGATACATCTTGAAGCGCGCGTTCGCCTTCGACTTTGCTCAACGCATATGGATAAGCACTGCTCGCCAATGGGTAATCTTCGTAGACATCCCCACGCATCAAATTGTTGTAGACGGCGAGCGTGCTGACATGGACGAAGCGCGTGACACCCGCTTCAGCGCTGGCTTGAGCGAGATAACGTGTGCCATCGACGTTGACGCGCAGTTGTTTTGCATAGCTCGTGTAATCGACCGCGACATGAAAGACGACGCCACAGCCTTGTACCGCCGCGCGGAGTGAGGCGGGGTCGGTCAAATCCGCTTGGACGACCTGCGCGCCCAGATCACGTAATGCGGTGGCTTTTTCCGGCGTGCGCGCGATAACCCGCACCTTCACTCCATCATGGAGTAAGCGCCGCGCGAGTGCGCCACCCAAAAACCCGGTCGCACCGGTGATCAAAACTTGCGCGTCTTTCAGCATCATCATGTGCCGTCATCGATCGTTGTCAAATGGGTCGCGCGGACGCCAAAGTGATTTCCAATCGGACGTTCCATACCAGGGATGCGCCCGTGAATAGGCGAATTCAGAACCCGTGGCTGTCCCATCGCATTTTCCATGACCAGCGTCGTTGAGCCGTCCCGTACAGGGGTAAGATACCCTGAAATTGCCGTTTGTGCCTCGTTCATTGGTGCGCCGATGATGATTTGACTATCCGACAAGACCGACAGGGTTTGAAAATTGGGTGAATAACCCGCGCTCTGCTCTTGTCCGTTTGCGATACTAACACCGCGCATATTCACCCCATCACCGGTCTGTGGATAATAATTGAACGGATCATACTCAAACCCTGGATCGAAGAAATCGCCATTGATAGCGACCTGCACATCGAACTCAGATAAAAATTGCGAGGTTGTACGTGCGGATTGCTCAAAATCATCCGTTTGAGTGCGTGGTGTGATGACAAATTCAATGCCCCGCACGCGTAAATCGATGCGTATACAGATAGACGCCAGCACTCATCACAAACGACAAAACTCCGATGTTCGATCCTAAAACTTGAACGATTCGGCGGCGCTGATGCCTGACTATCACCACCGACAACGCTGCTAAGACCACGCCGACAGCGACAATCAGATCGAAGAGCGTCTTATCGTCCATTTACCGATTCACTCAGCTGCACGTCCACATCCTCGCGAAACTGCATCGAATACAGGCGCGCATAAAGTCCGTTTTGCGCCATCAATTCGTTGTGGCTGCCGAGTTCGATGATCTTGCCTTTTTCCAGGACTGCGATGCGATGCGCGACGCGCACTGTGCTTAAACGGTGGGCAATGATAATCGTCGTACGATTTTGCATCAAACGGGCGAGCGCATCCTGCACTGCGCTTTCGCTTTCGCTGTCCAGACTAGAAGTCGCTTCGTCGAGCAGCAAAATGCGCGGGTCTTTGAGGATTGCGCGTGCAATCGATACGCGCTGGCGTTGACCACCGCTCAACTTAATGCCGCGTTCGCCGACGATGGTTTCGTACTTGTCGGGCAGCTCCATGATGAAATTGTGCGCGTTAGCCGCTTGAGCGGCGGCGATCAACTCGTCCTCGCTCGCGTTCAAACGCCCATAGCGGATATTCTCGCGGATCGTATCCCCGAACAAGAGCGTTTCTTGCGGGACAATGCCGATTTGTTCGCGCAGGCTGGCTTGGGTCACATCGCGCGCGTCGATGCCATCGACCAGCACTGCACCAGCGGTTGGATCGTAGAAGCGTGGGATCAAGTTAAAAATCGTACTTTTACCCGCGCCGCTTGGTCCGACCAAGGCGATGATCTCTCCAGGCGCGATTTCGAGATCGATATGATGCAGCACTTCCTGGCGCACATCATAACTAAACGCGACATCGCGAAGTGTCACCCGACCTGCAATCGTCGGCAGCGTTTTCGCGCCCGGTCGATCATCGACATCGAGCGGTGTGTCGAGAATTTGAAAGACACGTTTGGTCGCACCGAGCGCTTCTTGCAGTGAGGTGTATAGTCCTATCAACGACCCCAAACTGCCGGCGACGGTGAGCGCATAGATCAAGAACGCAATCAGTTCGCCGCCTGTCAACCGTCCTTCAAGCGCTTCGCGCCCGCCGAACCATAAAACCAATGCAATCGCACCGAAGCCAGCAAAGGCGACAACCGGACTGAAAACCGTGCGGATCGCAACGATCTGCATAGACGCCTTAAGCGCGCGCCCGACAGCGCCTTCGTAGCGATCTTGTTCGTAACGCTCACGCACAAAACTTTTGACTTCGCGGATGCTCTGAATCACTTCGCTAGCGACGGTCGTCGCGGCGGCGATTTCGTCTTGTACTTTCGTGCTCGTGCGGCGCAGCGCCAGTCCAAATCCGACGCCTAAAACCGCGATCACTGGAATCAACAGCAAAATGAACAGCGTCAGTCGCGCGTTAATCGCCACCATGACGATGACCGATCCGAACAGAATGAACACCTGTTGAAACAGTGTATTGACGTTGTTTGTCAGCACCCCACGAATTGCGGTGACATCACTTGTCAGCCGCGATATTAATTCCCCGACGCGATTATTGGTGAAATAGCCAAGTGACAATTGCTGTAAATGACGATACAGATCGAGGCGCAAATCAACGACGATATGTTCGCCGACATAACCGATGTTGTAACTTTCAATCAGCGTTGTCACGGAACGGATCAAGAATACGATCAGCAGCAAAATCGTGATTTGGTCGAGCAGTGTGATATCGCCGGCGACCAAGACTGAATCGACCACGCGCTGAATCACAGCCGGGAATACCAGGCTCAACGCTGAACTGCCGATCAAGGCGATGAAAGCGATGATCATGCGCCCGACATACGGACGTAGATAACCGAACAAGCGCCGCCAATTGACTTTAACATCCGGGACTTCACGATCCGTCATCGAACGGCGCGGACGAGTACGACCTACAAACATGCCCATAGACTTTTATATGCTCGCTAACCTGACTTTTTTCACGATGATTGTGCCACCGATAAAACCACGCCTTGTGTATCAATAGGTAGTACCCACGCCTTCGCAGTGATACCGATGTCTTCAAACCCTGCCACGATCACATCCGCGATGCGCTGATGATCTTTATCGGCAATAGCGAGCAGCGTCGCGCCTGATCCACACAGCGTCACCGCGTGTGCACCGTTCAGGCGGGCGGTCTGCGCCACATCGTCAAAGCCGGGTATCAGTGCGGATCGATAGGGTGTAAACAGCCGATCCTGCATGACTTTTCCTGCCAGTTTGAGGTCGCCTGCGCGCAAAGCGTCGATGAACAACGGCAAACGGGCAATGTTGTACAGCGCATCGTTCATCGGCGCACGTTCGGGGATGACGCTGCGCGCACGTTCGACATAACCGTCGATCTGTGGGAGCACAAGCACGATCTTTAATGGTGCAATCGGCAGACTTCGGTATAAAACCTCGTTCTCGGTCAGGACTGTTGTCGTCAAGCCGCCGAGCATACAGGTCACCGCTTGATCAGGGCGTCCGGTCACGGTGGCGGCGATTTGCAACAGCTCAGTGCGACTAAACGGACTGCCAAACAGGTTATTGGCGGCGATCATACCGGCGACCAAAAATGAGGTTTCGACGCCCAACCCAACCGACGCTGGGATGTGGTTTTCGATCCGTACATTCATGCCGGGTGTGGTTTTTTCTAACCGCTGAAATATACGACTCATACCCAATACAACCGGGTGACGTAAGCCAAGCGCGAACCGTCCAGCATCTTCGCCAGCGGTTTCGACGTTGAGCGCGGTATCGGTGCGTTCGGTGATCTCGACGGTCGTATGCAATGCGACCGCAAGCCCCAAACTATGCAAACCAGGACCGACATTGGTAATCGTAGCGGGCAGTGTGACTTTGATACGACGCATTATTATGCCTCGACCGATGGCAGCGACAGGGTAAAGTTGCTGCCTTTGTCAAAGGTACTGTTCACCTCAATTGTGCCGCCATGACGCTGAATAATGCGGCGTGCGGTCGTCAAGCCCAAGCCAGCGCCCGCGATTGTCTGAACACGCGCATCTTTCGAGCGATAAAACCGATCAAAGATTTGTTCGATCTCGTCGCGCGCGATCCCGTAGCCTTGATCAGCAATCGAGATCATCGCATGGCGCGAATCGCCCCACCCGTGCACTGCGACCAACGTTTCCGAGTCGCTGTAATGCAGCGCGTTAATCACGACCTGCTTTAACGCGCTCGTCAAACGGACCGCGTCGCCCATGACGAGCGGCATTGGCTGCTGGACAGCGACAGCAAAGTTGATCGCTTTCGCGTCTGCTGTTGGCGTTAGGTCTATCAAGGCACGTTCGATGACTGCGCCGAGTTCAACCGCACCATGACGAAAGGGCATTCCTGATTCGATCCATGCCAGTTCGACAAGTTCGTCTAAAACTTCATACAGCCGCGTCGTGCTGTGATGTGCGCGCGCCAAATAATCATGCTGCTCATCTGTGAGTCCACTAATTTGGGCGACCAGATCGAGATACGCACCGATGCTTGTGAGCGGATTGCGTAGATCATGCGCGAGCGCTGCGACTAACGATTCACGCCGTGCGTCTAAATCGTGTTGTTCGGTCACATCGCGCAGTGTGACCAGCCGCTTGCCATCAGGCAATGTTACACCCGCGCCTGATGCAATGCGTTTTCTGGGCAGCTTTACGTCAATATTGATATCACCGGGGCGGTTGAACAATGCCAGCAGCGCCGCGTTCTTGGCGAACACATCTGCCGCACGATACCCCCAGCTCTCGCGCAAATTCAACCCTAACAGCGCCACCGCTGCCGGGTTGACAATTTCTAGCGTTCCCGCTTTATCCGTCAGCAAAATCGCGTCGGCGGAACGGCGAATGAGCGCATCGAACAAGCTCTCTTGTACGTCGCCGGATGAGCGCATCACGTTTCGACTCCCATCTGCGCTGTGGTTCCCAATGAAGTCGTCGGGTCAAGGATCGTTTGAAAGGGCGCACTTGAATCTAAGTTCACGGTATGTCCGCTCGGAAATTCGATGTGGGTGTTGTTCTGGTCGCGCTTTATCGTGACACCGTGCTGCTTGATTGTAATCGGTTGACCCCATGCGAACACGCCACCTATCATGACGCGCCGTGCCGACGTGATTGAAACGCCGATTACGCGCGTGAACAAGTAAAGCGGGATCAACCCGGCGGTATGTCCTTCTTCGCCCAACCCACGTGCTTGTTCGGTGTGATAAAACTCGTAAAAAGATTTTTGTGTTTTCAAAACGCTGACTTGTACCCGCATGAGCCGACGTAATAAGTCGTCTGCTTCCTGATGATAACCGTGGTCGAGCAGTCCTTCACCAATCAGTGTCACCCAATATGCCCAAATGCCACCCCCTTCGCCGGTTTTGATCGCATCGAATGTGGTATCGTGCGTATCGATCATGGTGATTCCGTTTGGCAACCAAAAATGATTCGTGTCGGTGATTTGCGCCACAACAGCCGCCGCACGTTCTGGCGACAGGGCACCCGACCAGATCGGCAGCAGTGCTGAAATATCGCGCCGCGTCAAGTCGAGCGTTGCAATGCTGATCTTGTACACACGGCTCAACCCTTCAGCACGCACCCGATCGACGCGTGAGAATACGGCATCGGTTGTATGCACACCGCGCCCACTTGACCACGTAAATGAGTCTGTCGTAAATGTTTGTTTGACAACGGTTCCTGCGCTGTCTATCCCCTGAACATGCAGGATCAAACGCGGTTGTAAATCGATGCCGCCCGTGATGTGCAGAATCAATCGTGCGGGTGGGTCGAGCGTCAGCGATAAAAGATGTTCTTCGTCGCCGCGTCCGTTGGCTAACACGGTTGTTGATGCATCGCTATGGTGTGTATCGCGGTCACGATACGCGTAGCGCTCACCATTCCATAATGCTTCCAGGCGCGTTTTGAGCGAGGTGATGGTGGTATCGAGCTTGGCTGATAACGCCAAATCGCCGACGCGCTCCGCGATTTGGCGAAGGTGAATGGTTTCGGAGAGTAGATAGCTGGCGAGATCAGGCGCTTCAACATACCGAATATCGGCGTTTTGCCCATATCCCAGACCGACCGCGAATGTCGGCATAAACGGATAGCCGGTTTGCTGTTCACTCGCCCATTCTGGGAAACCATCTTTGTCGGCGTCCAAATCAGGACGCAGCCAGCGATTGACGAAACGTGCGAGCTTGGGGTAGACCGTGCGCAAAAATTCAAGATCGTCGGTTTGTTGATAAAGTTCCCACGAAAGACGTGCCAAAATCGGAAGACACAACATGCCCGTTTTTTGCCCACCTAACCCGGGTTTGTAATCGACAAAACCTTCGTCTTGTAAATACGCAAGATAATTATGGACGATGCCTTGCGCCAGTGTCGGATCAATCGTCGCGGTTGCCAACGCGGTCAAATAGGCGAGTGTTGGGGTTTGTCCGCTCCACGAACGCGGGTGATCCGACCCATCACCCGACGGGCTAAAT
>Ga0163146_10009116_pt1 | contig 10402 bp, 16 predicted proteins | sample OliLakLV19MP7G1_FD_148648 | JGI IMG/M metagenome (GOLD analysis project Ga0163146, IMG submission 148648) | Freshwater microbial mat bacterial communities from Lake Vanda, McMurdo Dry Valleys, Antarctica - Oligotrophic Lake LV.19.MP7.G1 | ecosystem: Environmental > Aquatic > Freshwater > Lake >... | reverse complement strand
ATTCCTTTGTCTGCCCCCGTGGTGATGAATGCCGGGATGTACCTTCGAGTCTCCCTTCCAAGCCTCTTGTGGAGTGCTGGGACGGCCATGGTCGGCATGTCTGATGGCTTGCGAGATGTTCTCATGTCGTCCATGTTTGGCAACCCATTTGTAACCAACAAGAGCCTCTGCCCGGATGGTTGGGGTTATGCGTTGTGGGTGGGAAACCCACTAACGGTGGGTGTCGAAGTTAGCGCCATCGACTACAACAGAGTCGAATTGGGTGGGTTGGTTGGCTGGCCTAGTGGCGGAGACCCCTATACGCTCTCATGGAATTCGTCTCTCCTAACCTTTCCCCCCGCTCAAACCGCATGGGGTGAAGTGACCCACCTAGTCATGGTCAACAGCAACACGGGACTCCTGGAACACCCCATCCGGTTGGACACCCCCATCGACGTCACCCCGGGGACTTTGGTGAAGTTCCTGCCCAATGACCTTGTGGTTACTCTGGGGGGGCCGGTCTGATGCCGTTCATCACGGACGAAGTTCTCGTTCACTTCTCTGGGGCGCGCGATGGCACCCGGGGTTCCGTCGCCGGGACGTCACTCACTTCGCGCTACGACCAGCCGCTGGATATGCTCATTGACTCAGATGACGAGTTCGCTTACGTGGCATGCTACGGCGACTACTCGGTCCGCAAGGTCGATCTAGACACTGGAGCTTCAACCGTTTTCACTAGCAACTTGCCCGGGTCTCCCGTCCATCTCTACCTGGACGGTGAAATGATCATGGTCTCTTGCATCGACCCAGCGAACCCCAACTGGACGGCACCGATCCCTTACACTGAGGTCGAAATCACAGAGATCGAGTTTGGCAATCCGGTTCCCGTAATTGAAGCGCACATTCAGGACGAGTTCGACAATAACGCTCGCTGGGCTGCCCAGCCTGGCGATTTGAGTGACGTCCCAGAAAGCCTCAACGCCCACCCAGGGTCGCGCTTCATGCTGTGCTTCTTCCCTGATGGTTCGCTCGACTGGATGAGGGGTCACGGCAATATGGATGAGGGGCCGTTCTCTACGAACGGGCTTGACGGATCTTTCCTTGGTGAATCGGCGGTCTCGAATATCACCACCAAAAATGGGGACATCGGGGGGTGGGTGATCCGAGCGCGGAACTCCGGACGGCCTTTCAATGGTTCTGGCATCTTGAACTTCCGTTCAGTCTTGGGCGTTATGGAGGGTTACTCGGGCTACAAGGACGCCGCCTACTTCCGTCCCGAAGCCGCCAGGAACCACTGCTACGCCACCAACATCCCCTGTACTCCCAGTTGTGAACCCACCAACCCGACCGACCCAATACTGCCATATGAGTTCTACCTTCGAGGTGACGCCGCCGAACCCGCCCGCGGCTGGCCGGGCGCTTGCACCCAGTGGCCATCCGCCACCTTCATCGGAGCGTGGGACAACGTAACCTCCTATGCAGGCGATGAGGCGGTGACTCACGACGGGCGCTCGTGGGTGTGGATTGCGTCGTATACCACCAGCACTGTCGGAGTGGACCCCCCAAGCGATCTCGGTCCAACCGCTTGGGTGCTTGTGGTTTCCCCTGGCGCTCCTGCCTGGAGTGCACTCTCCGCTTACTCCCGTGGCTCGGTGAGGAGCTTCGGGGGGGACGAGTACGAGTGGATGGGGGCCCCGATTTCATCGACGGCGGGAGATGAGCCCGGGGTGGATTCTCACTGGGTTGTAGATTTCCCCTGCGCCAAGCTGGCTAGAGACCTCCACGACCATAACGGTCCAGCGGACCTCACTCATTCAATCTGGCAAGACATGAGCGCTGACGCCGATTGGTGCTCGGCATACAACGCTGGTGGCTCGTGGGTCGACTACCACGGCATGTCCTGCATTGACCTGCCGGACTTCTACGAGCCGCCACTCGAAACGAATCTCCCATGTCCGCCGCCCCTGTCTCCGCCGTCACCACCTGGATTCAGCTACTACCACGACTTGACCAACGACCGCGACGGAGCGTACGCCGGAGACGTCGGTATGGCACTGGTCGATGGGCGGCGCGTCCGCTTCGCGGCCTACGTCTACCCCAGTGATGCCGGGCTTATAACATCACCCAGGGATCCCGAATCGTACTGCGTCGAAGCGGCCGACCCTGGACCGGCTCAACTTCTCCCAGCGGCGATCACTTGGTCTGGTGCCGCCCCCGGGACCGACTTCACCGCCAGGATGAATGGGTTTGCACCTTGGAATGGGTTCGCCTCATGGCAGATGGCCGTTGGCCAAACGATCCTCGGCCCGGGGTGGGAGATGGGGGGGTGCATGTACCAGTCCTCTCAGGGCATGCTTCAGACCTGGGACTACTTCGACCCCGAAGACGTCGGGACCGCAACCTTCCGAGGCCAAACCGGTATGCCGGTACGCGGTCTCGCTTACAGTCCATCGCGAGATCTGTGGTACTTCACGACCAGCGCCACCAGCGGCAGCTACGGCCCGTACACTAAGGAGGTCAACGGATTCCTCTCAGGGGTCGGCTTCCACCAGATCATGACATTGGTCCCCTTTGTCGAGGTCAACCCCACTGCCCTCTACCACCTCGGTGAATTCTCAGCCTCAATTGAAGAGGCCAGCGATGACACCACCACTGGAATCTTCGTAGGCTGCCACATTGAGATGCACGCCCCAACCGTCTCCCCGTTGGCTGGCATCATCGACACCGGGGATGGATACGCGCTCAATGGGGGCGGGGTCGTTCCCGAGCCGGGGTTTGTGGAGCCTCCAGCCCAGCCAGACCAATTCGTGCCCGAAATCAACCCGCTTCCTCCAGCCACCGAGGCTGAAGAGGTCCCCTTGCCACCATGGATTCCAGATCCTGGCCCGCATCGAGAGAGCTGACCCATGCCCATAACCCCCAATCGCATCCTGGACCTCGCTCCTGGCGTGGGCCAGGTCAAGTCAACCGTCGTCTACCAAATCCTCGATCGCGACCTTAACGTCATCGGGGAGGTCAACTCCTTGACAGACTGCACCGTTTCGGCATCAACCACGGCCACTATCAAGCGCCAACTTGGTGGGTTTAAGCTGGGCGAAAAGGACCTTCGCAGGGTCGATTTGTTCCAGAACCGAATCAAGGTGGCTATGTTGCTGGAAGACGGCACATCTTGGCCGCTAGGAGTTTACGTCTTCACTGACTCAGCCAAGAAAGTCGGATCCTATGTGTCGACCCTTGATACATCTCTGATGGACCAGGACTACATTCTCTCTCAGGGTTCGCGCTATCCCTATGGCGTGAACCCCGGTGGATCGATCACTGACGCCATCAACTTCATTCTTGACGACTCGGGCATCTACCAACGAGACGTCCCTGGTGACGCCACGGTTCGGGTGGGCGACCCACTGTCTTGGCCCCCAGGTACGGCACGCTCAGAGATGCTCAAGGTGCTCTGCAACTTGGCGGGCTGGCTGCCGCCGTACTTCAACAATGACGGAGTCTGTATCGTTCGCCCACCGACCGACACTGCCAACGTCGAGCCCGATCACTACTACGACCTCCATCGCGTGGCGTACGACACGTTGATCGAGAACGACAACCTCCTCCAAGCTCCCAACGTCTACATCGTCATCGGCACTGGACCCTCGAAGGGGGACATCTCAGCCACCGCCGAGGTTGAAGCCAGCCTCCCCTTCTCGGTCCCTAACAGAGGGTTCGTGATCACCTCGATCCACCGCACCCAAGGCCTCACCTCAACGCGACAGGCTCAAGAAATGGCTGATGCCCTAGCCGCTCAAGGGGCTGATGGATTCCGGACCGTATTCTTCGCCGGACCACCCGATCCGCGCCACGACCTCTTCCAGACCATAGAGTTCAATGGGGGTATCCTGAACGAAACTGAATGGTCTCTCCCGCTCAAGGGTGCCTCGATGACCCATTCACTGACTCTCGGTGGCTTCATCCAGAAGGACTCCTAGTGCCCAGTTTCAACGTACTTCCCAACATCAAGACCTACATTCCGTGGTGCTGCCGTGAGTTTGCCGACTCCGGTGCCGCCCTGGGCGATGACGGAGTGGTTGGCTCACTCGGAGGTACCTACATCGTCACGTGCACGATGCCTTACACGGCGTCACAAGCGGTGGGGGTTGGGGATGTAACCGCCACGGTGGAGTTGTTCGATGGGTTCGACAACTTCATCCGATCCATCTCCCTCAGCCACAAGACAGGCAAAGAGGACACGATCGTACTGACCGGGATAACCGTGGCCCCAGAATCGGCCACATTCAAGGCCGCCGTCGTTCACACCTTCGACGATCTCTACATTTTCGCCAGCTCCCACATCGAAATTTGCTACCTGGCTCCACCCTCCATTGTTTCGGCGTGCAGTAGTTGGACCACAACAGTCCTCCTCTTGAACCAGAACGTCAGCACCCCCTCTTCCACCGACTACGTCTTCACTCAGGACTCAACCGTCATCGAGTTCTCGTGGGAGATGCTTTCCGCCACCGCCCTAGATGGCGACGACGGGTACGTATCCATGTTCCTGGACGGCGTTGAAGTGGCCACCCTAGTGGTGGTCAATGCGGGGACGGGCACCATCAATGACACTGGGTCGGAGTTCGTAAACATCCCCGTCTTGGCGGGACAAATTCTGACATTCGACGTTTCCAAGAACTTCTTCGGCAACATGACCGCCACAGCCACACTCCTGGGCGACCACGACGACGACGAGTTCCCTTGGCAGGGTTGTTCCTAATGTCCCGTGGAAGCGCCGCAACATCACGCTAGGTCCACGGACTATCCTGGGTGGAATGGGACCCACTGCGTTTACCTTTGCCTCCTCGTTGGTTCCATTCGCAGTCGAGGCGGGTCTCTCAGACTTGGACGCCCTCAAGCCCATTGGGGAGAACATCGCATGGGCGGCTGGCATACTCATCGCCGTGGGTGTGATTTGGAAGAACAACTGGGTTGGAAGGCCCGTCAAGTGGGTTTGGCGGCGCTTGGTTTCCGAGCCCATGACCAATTGGAGCAAGGGCGTTATTGGGAGCGTAGTAGAAGAGAAGATCAGCTCATCTGCTGCCATCGGGGTGCAGGAGCAGTTTGAAGCTCGGGTAGACGCTTCGATCCAAAACGCCATCGGCGTAATGGAACTCTTCCAGGGGCGGGTAGACGACTCAATCCACGACCAGGCAGACTTTCGCGATGATATTCGCACCAGGGTTGTTGATCTGGCCCATACCTCCACTGCAACCGCCACGGGCCTAGAGAACATCCACAGCTGTCTAGACCGTCGCTTCACTGAGACGCAGGCTCAGATCGACCGGATGATCACGGAATCCTCCGGCAACCGGGACCGAATTCGTCACATGTATGACATCCAGGACGCCATCGTCTTCGAGACCGATGCTTCAGGTAACTTCACCTACTTCAATCCAGCCTTCACCCTAGCAACCGGCTTGACGGCCGAAGACGCCCTAGGGAGTGGATGGAGCCACTTGATCCACCCGCAAGATCAGGCTCGCGTCTTCAAGAGTTGGGCCGACGCTCATCGAGAAGACCGCGCCTTCACCGAGGTATTCCGGCTCCGGAACATCTTCGGCAGGAACGACATCGCGGTGAGCGCCACCGCCACTCCACTAAAGGACGCCCTAGGGACTCCCGTGGGCTGGGTCGGGGCAGCTACGCTCCTATCCCCAGAAGTGGTGGGTGCTACACTAGACCCCACCACGCCGCAACCAGATTTGGGAGGCCCCCGTGCCTAACGACATCGCAGTAACCCCCCCCAACTTCGCAGACTTCAAGGATTCGCTTATCCGAACCCTCACCCCTTATCTCGTCGCCTATGTCATCACGTGGGCGGCGCAAGCGGGGATCGTCGTTGACGAGTCCACGGTGGCTGGCTGGGTGACCTTCCTGATCGCTGCCGCCTACTACGGAGCCGTCCGTTGGGTTGAGCAGCGCTGGCCTTCCGCCGGTTGGTTGCTGGGCAAGGCCAAGGTCCCCATTTACGTCGACCCCCAGCAGGTCGAAGATTCCAAGAACCCGCCAGCGGGAGGCTGAACGCATGGGCAAGTACCTCGCAACGATCAACCAACCTGAGGCTAGGTTCGGGAAGGTGGTCGAACTAGACGACGCCGACCCCTCAGTCCAGCAGCGAGCGGCTCACGGCTTCCTAGTTCCCCACGACGCTGTGGCCAAGGCCGCACAGGCCGCTCCAATCACCGTGGGGGCCACGGTGACGTCCTCGAAGGAGGACATCATGAAGGCCATCCTCGCGGCACGTAACGCTCAAGGCACCACCGAAGAGGGGGCCTCGGTCTCCACGGCGGTCACCGAAGCAAGTGAAGACGACTGATGGCTTGCAGTTGTTCGAAGAACAACCGCTTCACGCCGGAGACCCCACTGATCCTGGGTGAGCCCACGGGTGAGCCCCCCCGGAAGTTCCGCTCGACTATCACCTTCCACAACATGAAGGTTGGGTCTACATTCTGGGCTACCGGATCTGGTGTGCAGTCGATGGTCCACTCCACGTGGATTGTGCCCCTCCTCGACTGAGGCTGTCACTGCCCGCCGGTAGGATGGCTGCGTCCCCTAGTCACAGGAGCTTCGCCCGTGGGTGAGTCCTTCCGAGACGCGCCCCGAACGCGCCGTCCGCGATCCCAGACAGATGATCTACCCTACCAGGGCCCGATTCTCTTGGCTGAGGTAGAAGACCGCCTTGAGCGCGTAGGCGACGAGCTTGAGCAACTAGCCCTAACTCATGAGAACCTCTGCATCAAGGGCGCATCCGACAAGGCGGACTGGGAAGCCCATCTTGGCCGGATCATCCTGGAGATCGCCGATAGGGGCGACAAGACCGCCGCGGACATCCGCGAAGCACACGCCCGGGCCGCCATGCAGGTAGATGGGGACGGGGTTATCACTGGGTTGACCGGGAACGACCTCTACCGGAACTACAAGATCAATACTGCCGCGGCTGAGTCGAGCGGGCGCGCCATGCGTGCCCTCGAAGCTCGGGGGGGTTGGCTTCAAACCCTCGCCGCCAACGCGCGAGGAGCGACGAACTGATGGCCAAGGCCAAGCGTCCCGGGGTCGACGACAATCAGACCCTTATCTTGAAGTGCCCCGTCCATCGAGTCGACCTAAAGGTCACGCACGTCCGCACGGGAACCCTTGATCAGCCCCGCGGCATCCACCACGTCAAAGAGTACGGGTGGTACGCGGCCTGTCCCTCTTGCGACAAGACCTGGGGCGACCCAGAGAATCTGCTGGATGCCCCATCGATGTGGGTCCTCATGGATAAGGTGGGGTCATGACTCTCTCCTCCGACGAGCAGGGCGAAGTCGACTTCATCATCCGAACGCTGCGTGACATTGCCCGGAACCCCACCAAGGTGAACCAGGCCGTCACCGCCTGGGCGGCAGACGAAGCCGCTGTCATCCTCCGCAACGTCTTCCCCATCGATTACACCACCCCGCCACCGCCCCACGAGGGCATGGTCTCGCTTTTCATGGAGGGTGGTTCTCATGGAGAAGGGTAGGACCCTCCGCTTTGATATATCGTCCTCGATCTATCCTCAGTTGGAACACCACGCAGGAGAGGCCGACATAGGCGTCCCCGATTTGGTCAGGCGTATCGTAATCGACTGGGTGAAGGCGAACCACGATCCCGAATCGCTCACTTGAAAGTCCCCTTCGACAGCCCCGTGAAGTAGTGTTGAACGAGTACGTGGAGGCACTCCGTGAACTGTGACCGCACAGCCGAAGTGTTGGCAGTAATGGACGAGTGTCTCGAAGACGCACCCGTGGTGTGCTGGAAGTGTGACGATTCACGCGGTGAACCGTCCGTCTGTCGACAGTGCAAGAAGGATGGTCAGTATGTTGCTCCCCCGAAAGGCACGCCTCGTCGGCCATGGATCGGCTGACTCGGTACTCCACCCGTGAACCCCGCAGATCGAGCCATCCAGTACGTCACAGCGTTTCTACTTCAAGACGTCGATGCTCAAGAGATCCTGTTGGCCGAAACGGACGATCCGGTGATGGTTGCGGCTCTGGCCACCCTGGCTGGGGGATTCCTCAAGAACATGGCCGACAGGCAGGATGTCGAAGCCTGCGACCTGTGGTCAAGAACCCTCTCCCTCCACGCTGATCACTCTTTCTGAGTGATGTAGTATGGGGTAGTCAATTCCCAACGAGAAAGACATCCTCATGGCACAGGCCAAATTCTACTTCTGGTGTGACCTGGAGACCACGGGGCTGGACCAGGTGCACGACCCGATCATTGAGATTGGCGTCGTCGTCACCGAAATCGCCCCTCCGTGCGTCGATCTGGCCTCCTACACGGCCAACATCCTTCCATCCCACGACGATGCTTGGAAGCTCCGCATGGATGACCACGTCCTGGAGATGCACACGATCAACGGGCTTCTAACCGATATCGACTCAGACGGCAGGGGCCTACGCGAGGCTGAGATCGAAATCATCAACCTGCTCTCCACTTTCGGTCGACCGCACAACTTCATGCTTGCCGGTTCGGGCGTGAGTCACTTCGATCGCCGCTTCATAGCATCCCAGATGACCGGGCTCGACAAGTGGCTCCAGTACCCCAGCCTTGACGTGGGTACCGTCCGACGCGGCTTCACCTTCTGTGGACGTAAGGATCTCACCTCTTTCGGTGAGACTTTCAAGGGCGGCGACAAGCCACATCGCGCCCTCGCAGACATCCGAGACCACCTCAACGAATGGCGAAACTACGCCTCCATAATTGAGTCAATCGAAAGGACTCAAGATGACGATCAGTGACCCACAGCGCCCCAAGAGATCAAAGATCAAGCCCGCCAAGGGTGCCCCCACCATGCGAAAGGTGGAGGGCTACAACGTCACCCACGAGGAGTGGATGGAGCGGTTCGACGCCTTCCTCTCTGATCAGCCCTGCACTCTCTATGGGCGCGCCTTCGACATCCACTCGACCTCTGGGCGTCGCGATTGTGCAGAGTTTCTAGCCCGCTCCGTTGAGGGAGTTTTGAAGTGAGCGCTTACGACATCGAAGATCGGCCGGATCCAACCGGCGCCATGGCCGTAGCCCTTTGGTGCAACACCTGCATGTTGCCTTCCGGCGTGCGCTGGCCGTGGCCGGACGCCACCGATGGCTCCTTTTTCGACCAATGCTACGACTGCGATGGCTACTTGGACGAAGATGGGTCATTAATCGACCACGACGAGGGCTGATGCACCAGATCGCCAAGGGCCTTCTTCCGCTGGCCGTCGACATTGCCATTCCGAAGCTCCTCAAGGGGAACCCTCGCAGGGGTGATGTCGAGGCTGTGGCGCGCTCACTCAAGAAGTTTGGGCAACGCAAGCCCTTGACGGTCCATGTCGACACCAAGGAAGTCCTCACCGGCAACCACACCCTTCAAGCCGCCATATCCTTGGGGTGGGACCAGGTAGCCGTCCTATGGGTAGAAGATGACCCCACCGAGGCTCGCGCGTGGATCCTGGTCGATAACCGTACCTCTGAACTGGGTGGCTTCGACAATGAAGCCCTAATCGAGATGCTGGCCGAGGTTGCTGAATACGACGAAGAACTTCTTGAGGTGACCTCCTACACCTTCGACGACATAGACGACATCCTCGCCGCCGCTGCGATCGAGATGGAGGTTCCCACTCGGGAGCCCTCAACCAACGCGCCCGAGCCCCTGAAGGCCGCCGATCACGACTGGGAAGAAGACCCCATCGTCACGACTTTGCAGCCCAGGATCAAGATCGGCCTCTCGGACCGCTTCGTAGTCCCCCCCTTCTCCGTGTTGAGCGCTCGGGATGGCTGGTGGCAAGACCGTAAAACGGCTTGGATAGACCTTGGGATCGAGGGCGAGTTGGGTCGAGAGGATAAGCCCCGCACTTGGTACATCGCACCCCCAACCCACCTAGCTGAAGGCATTGTTCCCCAGGGCACCGCCGAGGACAAGAAGAAGGGTGTCGTTGAGGGAACCGACGGGCTGCTGTACGGCGATGGGTCCACCTCAATCTTCGATCCAACTCTCACCGAACTCGTGTATCGCTGGTTCTCACCGCCAGGCGGCCAGGTGCTCGACCCCTGCGCCGGGGGGTCAGTTCGAGGCATTGTCGCATCCAAGTTGGGCCGAAACTATACCGGCATCGAGTTGCGCCACAACCAGGTAGAGGCCAACGACCGCCAGCGAGAAGAGATCCTTACCAGCGGCCTCGCATTCGTGCCTGAGGTGCCCCAGGACAACCTCCCGGACTTCACGCCGATCGAGCAGCACGGCGAGATCTGGATGAAGCGTGAGGACGCCTACGCCTTCGCTGGGGTGCGTGGGTCCAAGGTCCGAACGTGCGTGCACTTCATCGAGAGGGCGGCGGCGGCCAAGGTCGGCGTGACCACCGCCGGAAGTCGTCATTCGCCC
>Ga0163146_10009112_pt1 | contig 10407 bp, 7 predicted proteins | sample OliLakLV19MP7G1_FD_148648 | JGI IMG/M metagenome (GOLD analysis project Ga0163146, IMG submission 148648) | Freshwater microbial mat bacterial communities from Lake Vanda, McMurdo Dry Valleys, Antarctica - Oligotrophic Lake LV.19.MP7.G1 | ecosystem: Environmental > Aquatic > Freshwater > Lake >... | reverse complement strand
GTCTTGTCGAACGCCTCACGCAAGCCGCTCAGGCGCACCGGCACGATGATCGGACGCGTTTCCTTGATGATGCGCGCGCAGCCGATGCGACCAGGCGCGCCGGCCGTCGTCGTGCCCTGCGGATAGGTGAGCACCCAGCCGCCGGCGAGACCGGTGTTGATCTTGGCGACGTCCTCGGGATCGACCTGGCGCGTGACCGTTTGATCGCCCTCTTTCCACGTGCGCTTCACGCAGATCGTGCCGTTGTAGGCCATCATGCGCGGCAGCCACCCGCTCGATTGCATCGTTTCGAGCGCGGCCACGATGTAGAGGTTGGTGCGCGGCCAGATCAGATACGGACGCCGCAGGTAGCTCACCGAGTGAAACACGACGATCGAATCCATGTAGTGCGTCAGGTGGTTGGAGACGAGCAGCACGCCGCGTGACGGCAAGCTCTTCAGGTGCTCGACACCTTCGATGCGCAGGCGGTTCAAGACCCGCAGCTGCAAGACGGTGAGGTACCCACCCAGATTGATCATCGCCCACCGAATCGGGCGCAGCCGGCCGAACGCGTCTCTCAGCATGAGGCGGAGAGCAATAGACGCGATTCGGGTCTGGGGGAAGAGGCGAGGGGGCGCGACATCGCGTCGAAGATCGTCGTCGCGCGCCCGTCGTGCGGGAAGCGGGTACGACCGCGATGCCCCAGAGCGGCGCCGTTCGCATCTCGGTTGGCCCGGCTTGCTCCTGCACGCAGCCGTGACCGAGCGATCCCGTAGGGACGATGGTCCGGCGCCGTCAGAATGGCGCAGGACTGCAAAACGTCACGCGCTCACCCGTCACGGGATGCGTGAACGTGAACGCCTCGGCGTGCAGCATGAGGCGTTCGCCGGCGTGGCCGTAGAGGCGGTCGCCGACGATGGGGGCGCCGAGGCCCTGCGGATGCGCGGCGTGCACCCGCAGTTGGTGCGTCCGGCCGGTGCGCGGGCGGAAACTGATGCGCGTGCAGACGAGCTCCCGGCCGTCGATGCGGAGCGTCTCGGGACCGACGCGCCGCCACTCGGTGAGCGCGCTGCGGCCGGGACGGGATCGTGGATCTGCCGCGGCCGATCATCGAGGTCGACGCGGAGCGCGAGGTCGATGACGCCGCCGTCGCCGGCAATGGGGCCCGCGACGATCGCCGCGTAGCGCTTCTCCACCGTCCGCGCGAGGAACTGGCGCTGCAGCGCCGCATACGTCGCGTCGTCGCGGGCGGCGACGAGGAGCCCCGAGGTGTCGAGGTCGAGCCGATGCACCAGCAGCGCGCCCGGATGGGTGCGGCCGAGACGTGCCGCGACCGAGTCGTTCGGCCGTCCGCTCTTCGCGGGCACCGACAGTAGCCCCTGCGGCTTGTCGACGACGACGATCCACTCGTCCGCGAAGAGCACCGGAAGCTCGAGGGCCGCCGACTCCGGCGCCTCGAAGCGGCGCGGTGGCGCGACGTCGAGGCCGTCCAACATGAACGGCAGCAGCGGCCCGCACTTGTCGCGGCACGCCGGATAGAACGCCCCCGCGACGCGCCCGCCACCGGCGGGCGGCGCACCCCACCAGAACTCGGCGAGGGCGAGGGGACGAAGCCCCGAGGCAAACGCCCAAGCGAGGAGCTTCGGCGCGACGCAGTCGCCGGCTCCGGCGGGTGGAACGGCCGGCGCATACAACGCGCGCAGCTCGCGCGTCGCGCCGCGCGTGTTCGTGACGCGATAGGTGTCGTGGATGCGCTGCATGAGGCGTCGACAAATCAGGCGGCGCAGGCGGGCGAAGGCGGCGAGCCGCCGGTCGACGGTGCGGAGACGCGTCGCGACGTCCCGCAGCTCGTCCGTCTGCGCCGCGTCGAGCGCGCGTCGTTCGGCCTTGTCGCGTCGGCTCTGCTGCGCCAGCAGCTCGGTCACGGCGTCGCGGGTGGCGAGGGGCGGGCATGCGACGGCGTCGGTACGCGTGCGCCGGGCGGCGCGGCGCTCGCGATGCTGCTCGCGCAGCGCGGCGCGGGCGGCGCCGTGACGGCGCGTCGTGTCCTGCGCGGCACGCCGGAGCGCGCCGACCTCCTCGGACGATCCGAACGCCGCGGCGCGCGCGATCAGCCGCTTCACGATCGCCTCGCCCGCCGGCTCGATCGCATCCCGTGCCGCGCGCTCGAAGATCGGCGGCGCATAGCCGGGCACGTCGAACCGGCCGTCGAGCATGCCGGAGAACGCGCGCAAAAAGCCGCAACGTCCGTCGCGGGTCTCGACCACCAACACGCCGAACATCTTCCCGCCAGACGGCTCGTCGAGACCGGCGGTGGATACGCCCTCTGCGACGACCCCGGTACGCAGCTCGGCTTGCAGCTTTGCGGCGGCGTGACGTGCGAGCGCCGATGGGCCGAGCTCGTCGAAGGGACTGCCAAACGGTGCGCCGGGCTCGATGGGGGGCGCGGTGGGGAGGAGCGTCAGCATGAGCGCGCGGCTTCGGAGCTCGAGGGCGGACCTGCTACTGCGCGTTCGGCGGCGATCGTTTCCGCGCTACCGCCGCGGCGATCACCAGGAGCCAGCGGTCAGGCATCCTCGCGCGGTTTCTCCTCCTCGACCTTCTTCGCCTCGTCCTCGGACTCTTCAGGGCTTTCGAACGCTTTGCGGAAATCGCGCAGCCCTTGCCCGAGCCCGCTTCCGAGCTCCGGCAATTTGCTGGGCCCGAAGATGACCAATGCCACGACCAAGATGACGGCGAGCTCAGGGAAGCCAAGTCCAAACATACGTGGGTCTCCTCGAGCCGAGGCTATCACCGACTCTCAGAGTGGCCAGCCCCCAAGAACGAGACGCTCGCCGTTTGAACCGCGGTGGCGAATGGTCCTGACGGAGGTGCACCGTGCAGGCTCTCGCAACAGTGACGTGAATTCGATGGTGGCGCAGATCACCCAGGTGGGAAACGCCGTCGGCGCCGCCGTCACGATCGGCGGCTCTCCGTACAAGTACAATGGCATCGCGGTCGCCAACGCCGCCAAGCCCGACAAGGGCGACGTGGTGTTCGTGCTTTGCGGCAACGCGACCAACCCGCAGGTGACGGCGGCCTGCCCGTAGTCGCTGTTCGCGACGCCGCGCATTTCCCGTTCGCGCGGATGATCGCCATTGCCGATTCGCATGGCGTGCGGCGCGCGCGTCACCGACACGCATCGTCGGGCGCGCGCTCTCGGCGTCCAACCCGCGCGCCGCGCCGCTGAGCACGCTGCTGCCTTCGACGGCAGCGCGTGTCGTCGACCTGCGCGCCGGCGAATTTCTCCGCGCCGAATTTCTCGCGTCGTCGTGTGCGCCATTTCGGCACGCGCGTTGCTGTTTGCTCGTCGCGAGCTCGATCACGTTGGGGCGTGGTCGACTGGGCGGTTCCGATTCTGCTCGCGGCGTCGGATCATCGGCGGTTCCGAAGTTTCTCATACGGAGGGTTTATGGCGATGTCGGGTCGGGTGTGGGCGTTCGTGCGGCAATTCATGATGACGGTGGCGTCTCTGCTCGCCGCTCACACGGCGGAAGCGTTGGCAGCGGCTCTCGATCTCGAGAAGCTCGATGCGCCGACCGCCATCACGATGATGGAGAAGGGGCAGCTCACGTCGGTGAAGCTGGTCGAGGCCTACATAGTACGCATCGACGCGCTGAATAAACGCGGTCCCGGGCTGAACGCGGTCACGCAGCTGAACCAGGACGCGTCGAAGGAAGCGGCGTTGCTGGACAAGGAGCGCAAAGCCGGACACATCCGCGGCCCGGCGCACGGCTTGCCGGTGCTCTTGAAGGATCTGATCGACGTGAAGGGCATGTACACGTCGAACGGCAACTACTCGCTCCGCGCCTCGTTCCCGGAGGAGGACTCGGGGATCGTGAAGAAGCTGCGCGCGAGTGGCGTCGTCGTTCTCGGCAAGCTCGGCTTGTCGGAGTACGCCAACAGCTTCGGCAACCAGCCGTCGGGGTTCTCGAATCTGACCGGCCAGGTGCTGAACGCGATCGATGCCGACCAGAACCCGAGCGGCTCGTCGTCGGGATCCGGCGCGGCGGGGGCGGCGGCGCTCTCGATGCTGACCGTCGGCACCGAAACCTCGGGGTCGATCATCAGTCCCTCGCAGGCCCAGGGCCTAGTCGGCATCCGGCCGACCGTCGGGCTCGTCCCGGCGTACGGCATCGGCCCGATCTCGTCGTCGCAGGACACGGCGGGACCGATGGATCGCACGGTCACCAACGCGGCGATCCATCTCCAGTCGATGGCCGGGCGCGATGCGAAGAACGAGGCAGGCTACGCGGAGGTCTTCGGACCGAACTGGGAAGAGTCGGTGACGCGCGCGCCGGATCCGCTGCCGAACTACCTGTCGGCGCTCGATCCGAACTTCGTGAGCGGTAAACGCATCGGGTACAACGGCACCTTCGAGGCCGGCACGCCGGCAAAGATCGCGTTCGACGTGCTCGCCGCCGCGGGCGCGATCATGGTGGAGCGGCCGTCGATTGCCGTCGGCGACGTGCCGCCGCTGCCGGCCGGGTACCAACAGCACAACGCCATCAACCTCTACTATCGAAACCTCGGCCCGCTCGCGCCGATCAAGACGCTCCTGGAAGAGATCGCGGACAACCTGGCCAACGAGCATGAGGCGCTCAAGTTCGGCAACAACTCCCACCTGAACGCGTCGGCGGCCGACGTCACGGTGGGTGGTGCCAACCAGCTCGCGTATCAGGCGGCCATGCCGATTCGCCGAGCGGCACAGTGGGCGGCCATCGACGCCATGATGAACAACCAGACGCCCGACGATCCGAGCGACGACTTCATCGCCATCCTCGGCTCCGTGCCGAGCGGCGCAGCGGCCGGAACGCCGCAGATCGTCATTCCAATGGGCTACAGCACGACGCATCGCCGGGCGCTCGGCATCTCGATCCACGGCAATCAGCTGAGCGAGCGCAATCTCATCGGCGTCGCGTACGTGATCGAGCAGGGGACGCTGCTCCGCCAGGCCGTCTCGGAGATCAACCCGAGCATGTATCGCTGCGCGGACACGACGCCGAAGCCGGCGTTTGCCAAGCGGGGCGACTGCAACCCGTCGTACGACGATCTCGAAGGCCAGGCCCGGAACGCCAAGGACCTGCCGTTCTCGCTCGAGCTCGAGTCGGCGGCGAGCCTCCAGGCGCGCATGATCGCCGGCACGCTCACCGCGTACGATCTGACCAAGGCCTATCTCGCTCGGATCGCGATGAGCAACGCGGAAGGACCGGCGATCCAGGCCGTGCGCCTCGTCGACCCGGGGGACGCGCTCGCCGCGGCGAACCGCTCCGACAATCAACGGAAGCGCGGCTTGGTGCGGGGGCCGTTGCACGGCATTCCGGTGTTGCTGGCCGACGTGATCGACGTGCAGGGCATGCCGACCACGGGTGGCTCGGTCGCGCTCCAGAGCGCCAAGGCCGCGAAGCACGCGAAGCTCGTCGCCAATCTCGAGGCGGCCGGCGCGATCATCCTCGGCAAGGCGAATGTCACCGAGCTGAACGGCATCTTCGATGGGAATCTCCCCGAGGGCTACTCGTCGCTCGGCGGCCAGGTGCTCTTGCCGTCGGATACCGACAAGACGCCGGCGGGCTCGTCGGCCGGCGCGGCCGCGGCGACGGCCGCCGGCCTCGCCGCGTTGACGATCGGCCTCGAGACGTCGACCGACTCGGCGCAGATCATCGCGCCGGCCGGGGTCGCCGGTGTCGTCGGCCTGAAGCCGACGGTCGGTCTCGTCAGTCGGACGGGCGTGCTGCCCGCTGCCAAGTCGCAGGACTCGCCCGGCCCGATCACCAAGACGGTCCTCGACGCGGCCGTCACGCTCGAAGTGCTGGCCGGCCTCGATCCCGCCGACAGTGCGACGTCCGGCGCGCCCGTGGCTCCGGACTATGTCTCGGGCTTGTCCGCGACGGCGCTCGCGGGCAAGCGGGTCGCGGTGATCGCGTCCACGACGGTGCCGTATCCGAGCGTCGTCACGACGATCCAGGGACTCGGCGCCACGACGGTGACCGTGACGATCGCCGATCCCGTTCCCAACCCGCCGAGCATCGTGCTGAGCGAGTTCGAGCGCGACCTCAACGCGTATCTGCTCGGTCTCAAGATCCCGAAGGGCCAACCGAAGTCGCTCGCGGATATCGTCGCCTACAACGTGGCGAATCCGGTCGAGGGGCTGAAGTATCAGCAGCGTGATCTGCTCGACGCGGTGGCCGTGGATCTCGCCGACCCGGCGACGTTGGCGACGTACGAGGCGGACAAGGCCGCGGGCAAAGCGTCGACGCAGGCGGTGATCGACGGGATCCTCGCCAATGCGACGCCGACCGATCCGAGCGACGACATCGACGTCATCGTCGTGCCGAGCGGCAACGCGCTCGTCGGCATCGCCGACCGCGCCGGCTACCCGGTCCTGACGGTGCCGGCCGGCTTCGGCACGGGCAACGCGGGCCGGAATCCGATCGGGGTGACGTTCGTCGGCGGCGCCTTCAGCGAGGCGGCGTTGCTCGCCGCGGGGTACGCGTTCGAGCAGGCGACGAACGTGCGGCTCGCGCCGAGCTTCACGAACCCGAGCATGTGGCGCTGCGTACCGGGCAGCGAGTTCTTCTCGCCGCACCACTGCCACCCGGGCGATCTGCTGGCGAGCGAGTAGCGCTGCTGCCAGTGAACCAATGACGTGACGGCCGTGGCGCGCCCCTGACGGGTGCGCGCCACGGCCGCTTCAGTCCAGGGGATCGAGGACGATGGCGGTGCGGGGCACGGGGGGGAGCGCTTCGTCGAGCCCGCGCCGGATCTCGGCGGCGAGCGCCTCGGTCACGCGCCGGCGGAGATGGCTCCGGGCCGTGACGAGCCCGATCTCGCGGACGGGCGTCGGTGCCGTGAGTGGTCGGGCTTGCCGCTTGCGCCGGCCGGGTGGCAGACCTCGGACCACGAGCTCCGGAAGCACCGTCGCGCCGAGCCCCTCGTCGACGAGCCGCACCAGGGTCTCGAAGCTGCCGCTTTCGAACTGGATGCGGGACGGCTTCGGGCGCGGGTCGGCGCCGCAATACGACAGCACCTGGCTCCGGAAGCAGTGGCCTTCGGGCATGATCCAGAGCTCGCGTTCGCTGAGCGCGGCCTGACTCACGCTTTTCTTCCGGAGGAGCGGGTCGCCCAGCGGGAGATAGGCGAGCAACCGCTCCCGTCCGAGGACCTCCTCGCGCAGGCCGGCCACGCCGAGCGGCGTCGCGACGAGGCCCGCGTCGAGCGTGTCGGCGCGCAGGCGCGCGATGACGTCCTCGGTCTTGAGCTCTTCGACCATGAGCTCGATCCGCGGATGGGACGCGGCAAAGCGGCCGAGGAAGAGCGGCAGCATCGTCGGTGCCATGGTGGGGATCACGCCCAGCCGGAAGCGCCCGGAGGGCTCGTCGCCGTCGACGACGACCTGACCCAGGCGCTCGGTCTCGCGCAAGATGGTCCGCATCTGGGCGAGGGCCGGCGCGCCTTCGGGCGTGACGAGTAAGGGCTTCTTGCCCCGATCGAACAGGACGATGCCGAGCAATTCCTCCAGCTTGCCGAGCTGCATGCTGAGCCCGGACTGCGACACGCGGCAGCGCTCCGCGGCGTGCCGGAAGCTCCGGCCGTCCTCGACGGCGACCGCATACCGCATCTGGCTGAGGGTGACCTGGGCGAGATCCATGCCGAAACCTTGGCCACAACTTTTAGTGAACGCAAGTTCGAAACGTTCGATTGGACTTTAGGGGTCTGCGTGAGCAGAACAGACGAGCGGGCATGGCGCCCCAACCAACCGAACCAAGGAGAAGGCATGTCCCTCATCAATTCGACGATCAAACCTTTCAAAGCCGCCGCCTTCCACGACGGCAAGTTCACCGAAGTCACGGATCAATCGATTCTCGGCAAGTGGAGCGTCTTCGTGTTCTACCCGGCGGATTTCACGTTCGTGTGTCCGACCGAGCTCGAGGACCTGGCCGACCATCATGCCGAGTTCAAGAAGATGGGCGTGGAGATCTACGGCATCTCCACCGACACCCATTTCGCCCACAAGGCGTGGCACGACACGTCGCCGGCCATCAAGAAGGTGCAGTACCCGCTGGTCGGCGATCCGACGGCGGTGCTCGCTCGCAACTTCGACGTCCTGATCGAAGAGGAAGGCCTGGCCCTCCGGGGGACCTTCGTCATCGATCCCAAGGGAGTCATCAAGCTCTGCGAGATCCACGACAACGGCATCGGCCGCGACGCCAAGGAGCTCCTGCGCAAGGTCAAGGCCGCGCAGTACGTCGCCACGCACCCGGGCGAAGTGTGTCCGGCCAAGTGGCAAGAGGGCGAGAAGACGCTGAAGCCGTCCCTCGAGCTCGTCGGCAAGATCTAACTGGAGGAAAGGCACCACCATGCTCGACGACGAATTGAAGGCCCAGTTGAAGCAGTACCTGGAGTACCTGCGGCGACCCATCCAGGTGACCGCGGCGCTCGATGACGGGCCCGACTCCGTGGCGCTGCGCCACCTGCTCGACGACATCGCCGCGGCGTCGAGCAACGTCCAGGTCGTCGAGCTGCCGGCGGGTGTCGATGAGGTCAACGTGATGGGAGGGCCGGTCCGCCGGCCCTCCTTCGCGATTCATCTTCCGGGCGAGGCGCCGCGTGTGCGCTTCGCCGGCATCCCGCTCGGGCACGAGTTCACGTCGCTCGTGCTCGGGCTCCTGCACGTCGGCGGCCATCCCCCGAAGGTGAGCGACGACGTGCTCGCCCAGGTGGAAGGCCTCGCCGGCTCCTTCCATTTCGAGACCTATTTCTCCCAGTCGTGTCAGAACTGTCCCGACGTCGTGCAGGCGCTCAATCTGATGGCGGCGCGGAATCCGAACGTCACCCACGTCGCGATCGACGGCGCCACCTTCCGGAGCGAGGTCGACGAACGGCAGGTCATGGCCGTGCCCACCGTGTACCTGAACGGCGAGCGTTTCGGTCAAGGCCGGATGGAGCTCGCCGAGGTCCTCGCCAAGATCGACACCGGCGCGTCCGAGCGGCAGGCCCGCGAGCTCGATGCGAAGGCTCCGTTCGACATGCTCGTCGTCGGCGGTGGTCCCGCCGGTGCGGCGGCTGCCGTCTACGCCGCGCGCAAGGGTATCCGGACGGGCGTCGTCGCCGACCGCTTCGGCGGTCAGGTCCTGGACACGCTCGGCATCGAGAATTTCATCTCGGTCACGGAGACCGAGGGTCCGAGGTTCGCGGCGGCGCTCGAAGCCCACGTCGGCGCGTACGACGTCGACGTCATGAAGCACCAGCGCGCGACCAAGCTGACCGCCGGCAATCCGATCGTCGTCGAGCTGGAGAGCGGCGCCACGCTCTCCGCCCGGAGCGTCATTCTCGCGACCGGCGCCCGGTGGCGCGACATGAACGTGCCGGGAGAAGCCGAGTACCGGACGCGCGGCGTCACGTACTGTCCGCACTGCGACGGCCCGTTGTTCAAGGGCAAGCGCGTGGCGGTGATCGGCGGCGGCAATTCCGGCGTCGAGGCCGCGATCGACCTGGCGGGTGTCGTCGAGCACGTGACGGTGCTCGAGTTCATGGACGCGCTCAAAGCCGACGACGTGCTGCAGCGGAAGCTCCACAGCCTCGCCAACGTCGACGTGATCGTCAGCGCGCGTACGACCGAAGTGATCGGCGACGGCCGGCACGTGATCGCGCTCGACTACGAGGACCGAACGTCCGGCACGGTGCACCGCCTCGACGTGGCCGGCGTCTTCGTCCAGATCGGTCTGCTGCCCAACACCGCCTGGCTGAACGGATCGGTGGCGCTGTCGAAGACCGGCGAGATCGTCGTCGACGATCGGGGTCGTACCAACGTGCCCGGCCTCTTTGCCGCCGGCGACGTGACCACCACGCCCTACAAGCAGATCATCATCGCGACGGGAGACGGGGCGAAGGCCGCACTCGGCGCGTTCGACTACCTGATTCGCACGAGCGCACCGCCGGCGTGAGGTAGGCACCTCGGGCTTCGTTGCCGGTCAGCTCCGTCCGAGCAGATGGCGGAGCGCCGGCTCGAGGTCCGCGTAGCGAAAGGAGAACCCCGCCGCGGTGAGCCGGGCCGGCTCGACCCGCGTGCTGGCGAGCAGGAGCTCGTCGCCCATCTCCCCGAAGAGCAGACGGACGGCGAGGGCGGGGACCGAGACGACGGCGGGACGCGCGAGCACGCGCCCCAACGTCGCGGTGAATTCGCGGTTCGGTACCGGGTTGGGCGCTACGACGTTCACCGGGCCCGCGACCGTGGGGGTGGTGCACGCGTAGAGGGCGGCGTCGAGCACGTCGTCGAGCGCGATCCAGCTGAGATACTGGCTGCCGTCGCCGACGGCTCCGCCCAGTCCGAGCGAGAAGGGTGTCAGCATCGTCGCGAGCGCGCCGCCGGCGGCGCTCAGCACGACACCC
>Ga0163146_10009110_pt1 | contig 10410 bp, 13 predicted proteins | sample OliLakLV19MP7G1_FD_148648 | JGI IMG/M metagenome (GOLD analysis project Ga0163146, IMG submission 148648) | Freshwater microbial mat bacterial communities from Lake Vanda, McMurdo Dry Valleys, Antarctica - Oligotrophic Lake LV.19.MP7.G1 | ecosystem: Environmental > Aquatic > Freshwater > Lake >... | reverse complement strand
AAGTCGGCGGCGGAAACGTCCCCCACTGTTTTGTCCACGGTGAACTGATCAGCTTTTTTATCGTGATGGAAGCCTTGTATCTTGCCGCTCTTCAGGGAGACAAGAATAACCTCGGCCCCTGCGTCTTTAATGGCATTCCAAGGTTTGGTCAGCTCGACTTGTTCAAAGCCGTCGGTGGTGAGGAAGGCGATTTTCTTTCCGGATAGGTTGTTGTTCATGATGTTGGTATTTGTTCTAGAGGGTTGGGTTCGGCTCAGGCGCGGATGGGGTCATCGAGTTTGGTGGCGTCACCGCTACGGACGGCATCGTGGTTGCGGAGGGTGTCCATGTCGATGACGTGCCGGAAGTGACCGTCGCTATCGCCGTTGGCCAGAGTATCGAAAACTGTGTTGATGTCCTTGATATCGATCATCTTGATGGAGGGGCGGATATCCTTTTCAGCGCAGAGGTTGAGGATTTCCTGGGTCTGCCTAACCCCGCCGATGAGCGAGCCAGCCAGAGTTATCCGGCTGAAGACAAGGGAGGCGGGGGAGAATTCCGGGAACTTTACCATGTTACCAACAACGATGATTTTGCCGTCTGTTTTCATCAGGCTGATGTAGGGGGCAAGGTCGTGAGGCACGGGGATGGTGTTGATGAGCATGTCGAGCGACACAGCGGCTGCTTTCATCTGATCATCGTCCGTGGAGACGACGACTTTGTCCGCGCCCATTTTAAGGATCTCGTCCTTGTTGATTTCATCGCGGGTGAACGCGGTGACTTTCGCGCCGAGGGCTTTGCCGATCTGAATGGCCATGTGTCCGAGGCCGCCGATGCCTGCGACCCCGAGGGTCTGGCCTTCCTTAAGATCCCAGTGTTTCATCGGTGAATAGACGGTAATACCAGCGCACATAATAGGGCCGGCGTATTCGGGATCAATTTTCGCCGGAACTTTCAGGATAAATTCTTCGCGGGCGATGATGTCAGTGGAATAGCCGCCGTAGGTGTTGGTGCCGTCCGGTTTCATGGGGCCGTTGTAGGTCAGGGTCGCGCCCTTTTCGCCCTGGCAATAATTTTCCTCGCCGGCTTCGCAGTAGTCGCACTCCTGGCAGCTATCGATGATGCAGCCGACCCCAACGACGTCGCCTACCTTTACCTTGCTCACGCCCTGGCCGATGGCGGTGACGGTTCCGACGATTTCGTGGCCGGGGACACATGGGTATTGGGTGTTGGACCAGTCGTTGCGCGCCTGGTGAAGATCCGAGTGGCAGACACCGCAATGGGTGACTTTAAAAGCGACTTCGCCCTTCCCGACTTTTTTACGATTGAAAACAACGGGGATCAGATCCTTGTCCTTCGCCTGTGTTCCGAATCCGTAAACTTTGATGGGTTCTTCAGTCATGCTTGATATTTTTTTTTGGTTTTAAATTATCAACTCGTAGGCGATGTAGCATTCGCGGATGAGGTTTGATGGAGTATTCACTAATGGAAAAGATGCCCATAGGCGGTGCTTTGGCCATGGGGTATATCCCTACCCGGCCTCTGAGGAGGCAATGATATTGGGACATTTCAGCCGTGAGGCCGGGGTGGCTGTAATTGAGTATTGACTGAGTTTAGTCTCAAAAAAAGGCTGAGTGGTTTGTCAATTGTCAAGAAACGACCACGTTCCCTGATAAAAAAAGGCCCCCTCTTCCCATGGCATTTTTTTACAATCTTTCAGCCCGTGATTTTTTGGAGTCAGTCTACAACTTTATACAAATTCTCTGTTTTGAGCCTGATGAAACGGGGGTCCGTTTTGCAGGCTTTCTGTCCGTTGTCCTGGGACTCGGCAAGATGCCCAAGCTAGGAGGGGGATTCCGCGATTCGGAGATCGCGGCTACAACGTACATCAGAATGAACGGGCAGGTTCACTACGGCGATCCTCCGATCCGTTCTCCATGGGGGTGTATAGGAATCCGCCTTTGAGCAAAGGAGTCTTTAAGCGGAGGCTTGCCATGCGGGCAAAGTAAAATATGGTATTCCCAGGAGCACAGCGGAAATCCTTGCTGAATTACCCAAGCTTCCCGTGGAAGAAGTTGCCGCTATTTACCAACGTGCTGAGGAACTACTGCATGGCCCCGTTATGGCGGTGAGTCCCGAACTCCTGGATGCGATTGATGAGGCTAACGCCTGCCCGGAGAATGAGGATATTCCGGCCGAAGAGGTGCGTCAACGGGTTGCTGAATGGGCGCGTTCCAAGTAGTCTTCACCCCCAGAGCCGAGCGGGATCTGAAAAAGATTATCCGCTATATTGCCCGGGATAAGCCCGAGGCTGCCCACCGTTTTGGGCTGGAACTGGCCGATCTTGCCTTGTCCCTTTCCCAAGAATACATCCGTGAGGCTGGCGGACGGATCCATCAACGCTCGGATGTGCGCAAGTTGGTCCATGGTAACTACCTGATTTGTTTATCGGATCGTTAGATCCCAACAGAAAGTGCGTATCCAGCGCCTTTGGCATGGGGCCCAGGAACGGGATCGTTTGAAAGGGCTAGACTCTTACAGCAACTGTTCCGGGCGTCATATTCCGGGAACCATTCCCGACAGGTCGGGATCTCTGATCTACTACTTTATACAAATCCTCGGGCTCAACCCTTTAAAATTGCTGAAACATAATCAAGGGCAGACCTGAATAGCACTAACTTAAGGCCGTTTTAGGATACAAAAGCGATTGTAAGTCATTGATAATCAACGAGGGTCTTTGCTTAAGTTAGTGCCATTCACGGCTGACCCCACCAAGAGGAAACGTCGCCGTTGCTGTGGCCCCGGAGAATGGCCTGTTTGGGGAACGAAGTGTCAATCGCGATCAGGATAAATTTTCCCGCGCGAATCCTCGTTTCGCAACCGGCTCGCGACGTTCCACTTTTCTTCCGTCGAAAAACCATGCGTAGATCCCCACCAGCTTTTCGCGCTGGCAGCCTAGCATGTAGAGCGTGGAGAGCGCGACGTAGATGAGAGTGGTGCGCCACGGACCGTGGGCGTGGTAGCGGCGGGCGCTGGTGAAAATATAGGCCGGAGCCTGGCGCACGCCGCCCGAGCGGCCGAGCGCGCGATAGAGGTCCGCGTCTTCGAGTAAGGAAACGACCGGGTAGCCACCGACGCGGCGGAAGGCTTCGACGGTGCAAAAGAAACCGTGGTCGCCATAGGCGATGCCGGTGAGGTCCACCTTGAGATTGCCCAGCGCATCGCCGATGCGGAAGACCCACGCGCTCTCATCGAACCAAATACGGAAACAGCCGCCGGAGCAACCCGAGGCGAGAATTTCCTCGATATGCGCGAGTGCATCGTGCGGCGGAATGGAATCGCTGTGCAGGAACCACAGCACTTCTCCTGTAGCCACGGATGCGCCAGCATTCATCTGCGCCGCGCGGCCACGCGGCGCGTGGATGACGCGGTCGGCGGTGCAGGCGATTTTCAACGTGTCGTCTTCGCTGCCGCCGTCGGCGACGATCACTTCCGCACCGGCGAAATCGCGGCGCAGCACCGTGAGCAGCGCGGCAAGTGAGCCCGCCTCGTTTAGCGTCGGAATGATGATGGAGAGACGCGGTTTCATCGCTCTGGTTTTTCCGGCTGCGGCGAAGCAAGCCGCCGATAGTTTTCGAGAAAGCGCCGGTCAATGAAATCCTTCAGCCACATGCTGGATCGACCATACCACCAGAATGGTCCCCACTTCGCCAGCGCCCTGCCGTCGCCCAGATTGAGGATGGCGAGAAAGCGCTTCTGCGGATGGTATTCGGTGAGTGGTTTGCGCTCCAGACTGGCCAGCAGATTCGCGTGAATGCAGGCGGCCTGGCGCACGCCGAAGACGCCGAGCTTCGGCAGATCGAAGCCTTCCATCGCGGCGCAATCACCACCAGCGAAGACCCGTTCGTCGGAAATCGAATGCAACGTGCGATTGATGCGCAGCCCTTGCTTCGGGCGGGTCGGCAGTCCTGTGGTCTGCACAAGCGGATGCGCTTCAAGTCCGGTGGCCAGGATGACGAGGTCGGAGGGAATGTGGCTGCCGTCTTCAGCAATCAACGACTTCCCCTCACGCCGGACGACCCGGACGTGTGGGCGGATTTCCACGCCGCTCCGGATAAGCTCGCGTTGAAGTCTCCGCGCCGCGCCGGCGGGAGCTTGTTTGATCAGCCGGTCGTCGGGCGTGAGCAGGGTCACTTGCACTTTGCGGTGATGCAGCCTGGCCAGAGCAGCCAGATTCGCCGCCACTTCGGAACCCGTCGGACCGCCGCCGACCACGACCGCGCGCGGCGTCTCGTCCGCGCGAAACCGCGCCTGCAAATGCTCGCGCAGTTTCCACAGATTGCTGATTGGCTTGACCGCCCAGACGCTCGAGTCATCGGCCGCGCCCGCAATGCCGTCCGCATTCACCCGGCTGCCGACATTCAGCGACAGATAGTCGTAAACCAGTTCAGCACCACCAGCTAGGCGAAGCCGTCGCGCGGCGGTATCCACGGCCTCAACGCGATCCCGGATGAACTCCGCGCCGTGCGCTTCTGCGAGTGCCTGCGCGTCCACCCGATCCTCCGCCGCTTCATACCTGCCGCCGAGCATTCCCGTCGCCAGACCCGAATACCAAAACTCGCCCGGATCCACCAACACCACGCGCGCCCCCCGCGCGACGAGTTCCCCGGCATGAGCCGCCACGTGGAGATGCACGTGGCCGGCCCCGGCAAGGACCACGGTCTGCGGTCGGCTCAGCGGGGAATCGGCTCCATTTTCCATGATTGTGAGTTGCGCGGTTCTACCGGGTCCAGGCGAGCCATTTGCCCGTAAGCTTTTTCACGAACGGCGTGAGGCGGGTGCGGTTGTAGAGGTCGCCGACTTTGCGGATGGCTTCGGCTTGCGTCGGATACGGATGAATGGCCGAGCCGATCGTCTTCAAGCCGAGCTTGCCGTTCATCGCGAGCGTGATTTCGGGAATCAGGTCGCCGGCGTGCGCGGCCACGATGGTCGCGCCGAGGATTTCGTCGGTGCCTTTGCGGACATGCACGCGCACAAAACCGTCGGTCTCGCCGTCGAGGATGGCGCGATCCACTTTCGCGAGTTCCTGGGTGTAGGTGTCCACCTCAATGCCCTTTTCCTTCGCGTCTTTTTCGTAAAGGCCGACGTGCGCGATCTCCGGCGAGGTGTAGGTGGCCCACGGGATGTTCAGCGCACTGACCTTGGCACGGCCCATGAAGAGCGCGTTCTGGATGACGATGCGCGCCATGAAATCTGCGGCATGAGTGAATTTAAAAGGCGAGCAGATGTCCCCCGCCGCGAAGATCCGTGGGTTCGCGGTCTGCAAGCGGTCGTTCATTTTTACGCCCTTCTTGTCGAAGACGACGCCGGCTGCTTCGAGGCCGAGCCCCTCGACATTCGGCGCGCGACCCACGGCAACGAGGAGCTGATCCACGACCTCGCTGTAGGCCTGGCCGGACGACACGCCCTGCATCCGAACGCCGCTAGGGTCTTTGCTGAGTTTGATTTCCTTCGCGCCGCCGAGCAACTTCACCCCGTCGCGCTCCAGCGCGACCCGCACGAGTTCCGCCGCATCGCGATCTTCCCGTGGCAGAATCCCGTCTTCGGACTGCACGAGAATCACCTCCGAACCCAAGCGCGCAAATGCCTGCGCCATCTCGCAGCCAATCGGCCCGGCGCCGATGATGCCGAGTCGTTTGGGCAATTCCGTGAGCGAGAAAAGCGTTTCGTTGGTGAGGTAGGACACCTCGCTCAAGCCGTCAATCGGCGGTGCCGCTGCCCGCGCGCCAGTGGCGATGACGGCTTTGGAAAAGCGTAGTATCTGCCCGGCGACTTGCACGCTGTCCGGTCCAGTGAATTTTCCGCCGCCGAGAAAGACATCCACTCCGAGTTCGGTCAAGCGTTTCGCGGAATCATGCGGGCTGATGTCGGCGCGCAGACGGCGCATCCGTTCCATCGCCTTGCCAAAATCAACCGTCACACCAAGGGGCACATTGACGCCGAAATCGGCCGCCTCCCGCACCGCCGCCGCAGCGCGTGCGGTGCGGATGATGGCCTTGGAGGGCACGCAGCCGACGTTCAGGCAATCGCCACCGAGCAGGTGTTTTTCGATAAGCGCGACCTTTGCGCCGAGTCCCGCCGCGCCGATGGCCGATACCAGACCCGCCGTGCCGCCTCCAATCACTATAAGGTTGTAGCGCTTGGCGGGCGTCGGGTTTTTCCAGTCCTGCGGATGAACGTTCGAGACGAGTTTTTGATTGTGACCGTCCCACGGCAGCACGGGCGGTTGCGTTTGTTCGTTCATTGAGGGGCGCGACGAGCTGTCAATGGGTGAGCTTTTTTGGGAGCGCCTTCCTGGCAAGGCGGGTGACATAGACGGTGACGACGACAGTGGCGAGCAGGCCGAGGCCGTAGAACACCCATTCGCCGGTGGAGCGCGTGCGTTCGCCGGTGGCGGCTTGTGCAAGCGAACCGAGATACACACCCATAACGGTTCCCGGCATCATGCCGATCCACGAAGCCAGTATGTAATCGCGCAGTTTTACTTGAGTGAGGCCGAACGCGTAGTTTATCAGCGAGAAGGGAAGCACCGGTGAGAGCCGCGTCAGCCCGACGATTTTCCAGCCCTCCTTGGCGACGGCTTTGTCGATTGCGGCAAAACGTTTGTCGCCTTCGATCTTCCGCGCAATGGAGTTGCGGAGGAGATAGCGGCCAATGAGAAACGCGCAGGTCGCCGCCAACGTTGAGCCGATGGAGACATAGACCGATCCCCACACTACGCCAAACACCGCGCCCCCGCTGAGGGTCAACACCGAGCCGGGGATGAAAAGCACGGCCGCCAGGATGTAGATCGCGATGAAGATGATCGGACCCCACGGCCCGCGTTGCCCGACCCAAGCGATCGCCTGCTTGAGCAGCTCCTGACCATCGAAATATTTAAAGAAGAAAATGGCGGCGGCGATGAGCGCGACGGCCACGCCGAAGTAGAGCAGCCACTGCCCCCGCGATTTTTTAGCGGACTTATTCATCGCGCAGCTTTTCTCCCTCTGATTTTTTCACACCAATTCCAGCATCACGATTGAGTCCGGATTTTTCCTGTCTGGCTGGCGACGATCCGGATGGGGCGTGACCAGCCTGCATTTTCAGCTCACGCCATTTAAGCTGGAGGTCGCGCCAGCGATGGCCGGGAGCATTGTAGCCAAAGGCGCGAAACTTCCCCGGAGTTACCTTCCCCTTGATCTCGACAAATGCCGCGAACGTGTTCGCCCAATCGTCAAATTCCGTATAAACATGAGGTTCACTCGCGATGTCCTCCGCTTGAGCATCACTGTATTTTTTGCCGTCGCCGAATTTTACGTAACGCCACAACGAAGAAGGCACTTCGATTCCTCCGTAGCGACATTGCCACACCAAAGGCGCATACAAGTCGCGATCGTTAGCCGGTTCTTCGTCTGGGTCAAAGTAATCGGGATGTCGCAGTAGTTTCGGCCTTCCGGTGGCATCCAATTCGTCGCCGCCGCCATCCCCGTAACAGAAAAATCCCGCAGTGCGTCCCTCAAGGTGGTTGAGGCTCAATTCTTCCCATTCCGCCGAATGGTCGAGCATCATGGCTAATTCCGGATTTTTGTGTTCAATCAGTTCCTCCTTTGGATTCCCACCGTTCATGCAAACCAAGCGGTCGAACATCAATTTCAGATTCGAGGTTGGGGCATACCAGTTAATCGGGCCGATGATGGCCCAGGCGTCGGCGAGATCAAGCCGGCTGTAAAGGTCTAAGTCCCACATGAGATCCGGTTCTTTTGAGTTCTTCGCCTCATAACAATTACAAGGCCAGACACACAGCGCCATGGAGGTTGAGACGCAGGCATTGCAGCTCTGAATGCGCGCCCGGCCGAAGACGTTGCCCAAATCCTCATAATCAATCTCCCATTCCTGCGGCAGCTTATCCGCCAGGCGGAGCATTAACGTTCGCGCTTTGGAATCAACGCCAGGGCAGTTGTATTGCCGCCGGTCTGAGCCAGCGATAATCAAAACCCGGAACGGGCGTTTTTCTGGCGGCAGCCTGCCGTTCTCATCGTTAGGTTTCATCGTTTTCCAATGTTCTTCATGCCGCCAAAAAATAGTTCGGATTGCGAGTTCGTGGGTTGGTTGACAAACTCAGGGATTGGCGGAATGTAGCCCGCCAGTGGTTCTTTCGCCGCGAGAGGGATAGTCTTTCTCCAGGGCGAATTTTACAAACTCGATAACCTCTTTCGGGTCGGGTCGGCCCACGGGCATCGAATTGTAGGCCGCATAATACACTGTCTGATCCGGTTTGATCAGAAACAGAGCAGGTTCCCCGAAGAATTCCGGCTCTTCCTCCTTGATCGCAGCGGACACGTAAAGACCCCAGTCGTTCATTTGATCGACGGTCATGCCGTAACCCACTCCGAAGTCACCTACACACCATTCAGCCCGACTTTTTAAAGCCCGCTCCTGGGTGTCTCCGGAAATTGTGAAAACAGAAATCCCCAGATTCGAAGCATCATCAAGCAAACTGTTTAACTTTTGAAGGTAGCTTTTACAGATCGGGCAATGGTAGCCACGGTAAAAGACAAGCATCAGGAACTTATCCGGCTTTTGTTCGGTCAGCGACCATTTTCCGCCACCGATCTGTGAAACCACGAGCGCAGGTGTTTTCCGCTTTGGTAACAATTTCATGGTTTCGTAGTGTTTATACCTTTGTCTACGGGGACGGTATTTCCGATAAGATTTTAAAATCGTCCCGCCCTACGCATTTGGTCTTTCTCAGCTTTCCAAATTCCTTTTTCCACAAGTCTTTCACTGGTGCTTTTACCTTCGTTGTCCTCATCATCGCCCATTGGCACTTTGGGAGTGTGGCCGAGGGAACCAAGAATGGGATCCCACTGGGGCGAGACCTGTCCGGGTTTTAGAACTATTGCCTCAGAAATAATTTCCGGCTCTGTAGCCAATTCTGCGGCTCTATCCCGCATCATTTTAGGTGTAACAAGAACCTTCTTGACTGATTTTGGCTCCGGGCTTTGTTTGGATTTTTTCGTTTTCATAAGATTAAGATGTCATCGATTTAAAAACTTTCCGGGAGGTATGGATGGCGCCCGCCAAAGTTTGTTGCAAAAACCATCAGTTAGGATCTCCCTCGTTTCGCCAGATTTCAACAGCCTCGCTCACGGTGAGGTTGCGGCGCTCCCCTTGTTTCACCGCGGGCGCAATAAGTTGTCCGCCTTTCAGTTTGACAACTTCAGTGCCGAAAGTCTGTCGACAGGGAGGACTTTTCGGTTCAGCAACTTTAGCCGCTGTAACCGGCGACACAGCTTGCAAGATTATAAATCCTTCATTCATGCGTGGGAGCCAGCGAAAGCAGGCACTTCCCCCAGGTTCCTGAGAAGACGAACTGGCTCAGGGGCTTGCGTTGTCGCGGGGTAAGATCCCGTTCCTTCATACCGGGCGGTAATTCATCCTCATTGGCCATATAACCGATGGCCATACCAGTCCAGGCCTCAGAGTGTTCAGGAATATGGTAAAGATCGCGTGCCACATCAGGAAGGATACCAATCATCTGATGCACCGAAATACCGCGCGCCGTGGCTTCGATAGCCAGAGTGGCAGAGGCAAGGCCCAGGTCATGAACTGCGGCCTTGTTTTCCTTGCCATTCTTCGTGAATCTTAAGTTGGCCACCCCGATGACAAGCACGGGCGCTTCCTTGGCCCATGCTCTATTGTCAGGAACCAGGCAAGCCAGCATTCGATCAAACTCAAGGGGATTAACGCGGGTCGCAACGATGTAGCTCCAAGGCTGCTCATTATAGGACGATGCAGACCAACGAGCCGCTTCGAAAAGCGAGCGCAGATCAGGTTCCAAGACCGCCCGATCCGTAAACCCATAGGGACTCCAACGGTCGGCGATAATCGCCTGAATCGGGTGGTCAGTGGATGCTTTCTTTGCGGATGTGATAGGATTAGCAGTCATGATTTTAGGTGGGGCCAGGTTGGTCTGTGGTCGTTCTTGAAACAAGGATGGAACCATTCAAAGTAAGGCGGCTCTTAACAACCCTTTAAATAAAATCTGAATCTGGTGGGGGAAAACCACAGTCACTCGATGCGGTCTTTGTTCCCAGTCCTGAAAAGACTTCTTTCGGATACAGACGTTCACTTGTGTTGTTGTTATTTCTGAAAACTTCCGGAGAAACCAATGGTTTCTCCGCCTGCTGAAATTGCCTGAAAAGGGCTGCTGTTCCCTGAAGCCTCTCTGGAACTATTCTTGTAGAAAACATGATGCGTTTGTTTTCCATAATTGGTTCGGACCAGATTTTGGGGGGAACAGTTGCGGATGTCCCGGGAGTTCATGGTGGCGATGATGTGATTCATGGGTTTGATTTCCTCTGTTTAAGGTTAATGTGCCTGAAGAAAGGT
>Ga0163146_10009108_pt1 | contig 10411 bp, 13 predicted proteins | sample OliLakLV19MP7G1_FD_148648 | JGI IMG/M metagenome (GOLD analysis project Ga0163146, IMG submission 148648) | Freshwater microbial mat bacterial communities from Lake Vanda, McMurdo Dry Valleys, Antarctica - Oligotrophic Lake LV.19.MP7.G1 | ecosystem: Environmental > Aquatic > Freshwater > Lake >... | reverse complement strand
ATGGCCTCGTCATAATCTGCGCTGCTGAACTTGATTTTGGTCATTGTGTTTCCTTTCATTGGTCAATGCCTCGGCCTTGCCTTAGCCCTTTAGTTATGGCATGTCAGCAAGGCCAGAGCAACAGTTATTTTTCACGCGCCTTGGAATTATTCAGCACAAGGTCCAGTTTTTTGACCCGTTGTTGAATCGAATCCACAGGACTCGCCTTCCTTCATATCTTTGACTTCGGCAACGTCAGCAGAACTGATGACGTCTTCGTAGTTGCCGTTCGGGCGATACGTCGTGCATCCCTTTGCTCCGCCCTCGTAGGCAGAGATATAGAGATTCTTGAACTTCTCGTAGGGGTAGTTGGTCGGCACGTTGCACGTCTTGCTGACAGCACTGTCAATGTGAATCTGCGACGTGCAGAGAACTTTGATATGTTCTTCAGCAGTGACATCAGCCATCCGGCGACCCTTGACGCCGAGAACGCTGAAACCATAATCAGGAACTTTGACCCTGATCTTACCTTCTGGCATGATCACGTTCCTGTCCTGCTCATATCCGAAGACAGGCTCGATACCGCTGGACACATTGTCAGCTGTGAAGCTGATTGTTCCGGTCGGCGCGATGCTCGTCAGGTGAGAGTTACGAATGCCGTATCTCCTGATCAAGTCGCGAACGTCGCTGTCCAGAGATTTGATGAACTGCCCGGACAGGTATAGTTTCTCATCGTAAAGGGGAAAGCTGCCCTTTTCTTTCGCCAGCATCGCCGAGGCGATGTAACAGTTGCGAGTGATGAAGCGCAAGATGTCGTCTTCAACACGAAGGAAGTCCGGAGAGCCATAGGGGAAACCCATAGCCTCGATGCAGTTGGCGAGACCAGTCACACCGAGTCCCATTCTCCTCTTCGCTTGGGCTTCCTTCCATTGCTCAGGAAGAGGGTAGCGAGCCCGATCGACAATGTTGTCCATCGCTCGGACCACATGCGGAATGTCAGCGGCGAGAAGCGACCACTGGAATTCCCATTCTCTGGTGGTCGAGTTCCAAGCCAGATATTTCACAAGGTTGAACGAGCCCAAGAGACAGGCACCATAGGGAGGGAGAGGCTGTTCGCCACACGGATTCGTTGCGGCGATCGTCTCACAGTAATAGAGATTGTTCAGCCGGTTGATCGTGTCAATGAACAGAACACCCGGCTCGGCCCAATCGTAAGTTCCTCGCATGATCATTTCCCACAGAGCGTGGGGATCGACCTCGCGGTAAACTTCGCCGCTAAATCGCAGAGGGAACGGCTTGCCGGACTGGACACACTCCATCAGTTCGTCGGTAACGGCGATCGACATATTGAAACCGCGAAGTGGACGATACTCATACGGAATGTGAGCCACGCCCTGTTTCGCACGAATGAAGATTTCAACATCGGGGTGGTCTGCCCGTATGACCAGCATCTGCGCCCCACGACGGTTGCCAGAGGACGCAGTAGCACCACAGACAGCGTCATAGATCGGAGCGAAAGCCATTGGCCCATCGGTGATTGACTGGACCCCACGGATCAGGTCACCCCTCGGACGCAGAGTGCTGATGTCATAACCGACGCCGCCACCTTGGCGCATGGTGATTGCAGCAGCTTTCGCGACGTCCATGATCGACAGCGAAGGATGCTCTCCGATCGACAACTCCGAAAGTTCCTGGAGAGTCGGGCCATCAGTGAAACTGTCGTGCATTGTCGGCATCACGAAACAGTTGTAAGGGGTGATGTTCTTCAGAGAACCCATCGCTGCCTGAACACGGCCAGCGGAAAGGAATCTCATTTGCAGCCTCGCATCGCGATAGGCCATATAGTGATCGTGATTGTCTTGGAGCGCAGAACTTTCACGGTTACAGGCTTCACGATATGTTTCGCCCTTGCCTCGGTATTTCTCGGCATGGACCATGTCACTTGCTGGAACGCTTGGACCTATCATCTATCTCTCCTAGTTTCTTTTGGGCTTCTGTCAAATGCCAGATAGCCTCTTCCAGATATGAACGCCAAAACACTCGTTTCACGAGCATTGTGACAATTAGAAAAGAAGCTTTGCAGATATGCTTGAAGCCGCTTTCCAACGAAACCTCTATAAGAGAAGGATTAAGTGACCGCTGGTCAGGTGGCCGATCCATAGAGGTTGTGTCGTGACGAACGGGATCTTTTCCATCGCCTCGCTTGTGAGGATGACCCATTGAGCATTCTCCGTCTTGTCGGTTGGAAGTATGCCCAAGAGAGTGAGAGGAGCATCCGCGATTGACCAACCGAAAAACGACGGTTGACCTTGTCCAGCAGTCATCTCAGTGACAATGGCTACGATAGACGCAGCCATCTGTTTTCCCATATCTTCTCCAGCTTTGACGTAGGCTTTCTGGAGTTGAACTGTGAATTCTTCTGTTGGATTGTTCATTATCGGAAACCTGCTTCCTTCATGATTAGATCGTAGTTTTCCAAGGCGAGCTCGATAATCGTGCGACAAGATCGTGCAGGCAACTCTTTTTTCTTTTCAAACTCTCCAATACCAGTTCCTTTACAATGGACTTCCTCAAGAGCAGCCATCATAATCGATGGCATGTTTCTATGGACATGTTCGTAAAGCGATTTGGAAAAACCCTTGCGATCTTCATACAAATCGAAAAAGGATATTCGGTTCACATAGGACGTTCTGACTTCTGATAGAAGAAGAGGATGCTTGTTGACTTCGCTCAAAACAAGAGAACCAGCATCGGTCAACTTGCCGTCATCAGTCAACCAACCATATTCTACTCCAACCCTGATGGCTATATTCGTTTCCATCGGATCGAGTCCAGTCAGCGTATTCAGATAGCCACCGACTTTCTGGTGTTCATTGACAGCCACGAGAAACTTCATCATCATCTTGTTCATGACATTTTGACTACTGTCAGTTTATCTGCGGCCCTTGTGATTCCGGTGTAAAGCCATTTCCATCGATCTTGGCGAAAACAGAAGGACTCGTCAAACAGAAGAACACTGTCCCACTGAGAGCCTTGCGCTTTGTGGACAGTTAGCGCATAGCCGAAATCGAAACACTCAGCTTCACGCTTTTCATACCATGAGGGTTCTTCACCGAGGAAATACTGTTCGTGAGCCATGACTTCTTGGGCAAACTTCTTCCCTTCTGGGAGAATGTCAAGCTGCACTTTCGAGTCCATAACCCCTCCGACTTTCAAGACGCTGTAAATCGCGCCATTCAGAAGTCCAGTATCGTGATTATTGTTCAAGCACACGAGGCGATCATCAATGACTGGATAAATGTCAGTGATTCCCTTCAATGTGCGAACACGTTTGTTTGTGGAAAAACGAGTAGCGTTCTTGCCAACAAGAATTTGATCAAATCGGAGTGCTAATTCTGGATCGACCTTTCCATCGATAAACTCGCAACCATCACCGTAATCCATGACTTTAAGACTTCGCTCGTTACGAACTTCTGTAGCCATTCGAATGATCGGTGATTCTTCTGCTTGTCTGTGAATTTCATCCAGCATGATCTGAGGGTTGATGTTCTTGGTGAAATAACCAGCACCACCGACAGGGGGAAGCTGAGCAGGATCGCCCAAGACGAGGACTTTGGTCCCAAACGAAAGCAAATCTTCACCCATCTTGGCATCCACCATAGAACACTCGTCTATGATCACCAGCTTGGCGCTTCGCACTTCAGACTCTTGGTTGAGAACGAAGAACGGCTGTTTCATGTTTTCGCGTTCAGCCTTCACCATTTTGGTGAGGTCCCGGACACGAGGATTCATTTCAATCTTCTCAGGGCTCAAGCCTTCTTCGGCGAGTTCACTGATGAGAGTGTTGAGTTGCTGCTCCATCTCAACAAGAGATTTCTTGCCCTTATCGCGACTGTGATATATCAAAGAGTGAATCGTGGTTGCACCCTCACAACCTTTGCTCTTCAAGACGTAAGCGGCTTTCCCGGTAAAAGCGCCAAACAGAACTCTTCCGTCTACTCCTTCAGCCAGATGACGAGCCATCGTGGTCTTGCCAGTTCCTGCATATCCAAACATATGAAACACTTGTTCGTGACCAGATTTCATCCAGTCATTGACTTGCCTCAAGGCTGTTTCTTGTTGAGGAGACCAAAGCATGAGATAAACTCCAAAGTATTAAAACTGGTCCCGTGCAAAGGATATCATGCACGGGACCAACTAAGACAGGTTAGGGAGGAGGTCCCCTGTCTTAAAACGGAGCAGCACCATCATCACCAGAACCAGCACCGACACCTTCGCCGCCGTTCTGTTGCTGAGAGAAGTCTGCTCGTGCAACGCCGTTGAGAACCATTTCGCGGAACTCGCGCGCTTCTTGGAGAAGCGGCATTTCCTCGGTAGGGTTAATCAACGATTTCACCCATGTCTCGTGAAGCGGCCCGATGGCGAAGTTGGCATAGGTGCCGGACTCGTTCTTCTGCTTCACGGATTTGATCAGCGCCCGATTCGCAAACATCGGCGGCTTGCCCTTGATGATGAACATCGAGGTCAGCCAGTCGCGATAGGGTTTGATCTTGGTCGAACTGAACGAGATGACAGAGAAACCTTCGGCCTCGGTCCCATCCTGGTTCAGCATGAGACCATAGACATAGTAGGTTTCGATCACGTCGTTCTGGCCGTTCTTGAACGAGATCCGTTTGCCGTCGTTGCCCTTCGGAGGAATCCGAGTGCCACCATTGCTTTTGATCAGGTCTTGAACCAGTTCGCCAGCAGGATCGTGCATGGTGACGAAACCGCCACCTTTCACACGAGGAATCCACTCGACCCATGCTTCCTGTTTGTGAACAGGCAGGAACACGAAGCCAATGTCGCCTTTGATAAGTTCGCCGGTCACGGTGTTGAGCATGTCGCCAGTTTTCGCACCAGGAATGAGTTCTTCTTCAACCTGGGGAGAGTTGGACTGGAGCAAGTTCATGAACGGGATTGAAAGGTCGCTGGATTTCGTGTCTTCGAAACCAGTCCCCTGATCGCTCCCGTAATCGTAAGCCATGCCCACCGCTGTCGTCTTGGCCTCGGCCGTCACTACATCAGTTTTTGCCATCTAAGGCTCCTTTCCTTGTTAATGCCTCTGTATACCGAGGCTCCGCATCAACCCTTTCGGGTATTCGTTATCGCTTGATCTTGGCGATTTTCTGGTGATAGACGCCGAACAGTTCCAGCGGAATGTCGACGCCGTCGGTCAGTTGTTCCTTCACGAAAGCGTCCAGAGTCTGCCAAGCGACGTTCTTTTCCTCCTTGAAGAGAACAGCTTCGTCGAGGGCTTCAAGCGCGTCCCTGATCTTTTCCGCCAATTCTTCTTGATCCTTGGAGAGATCAATGGTCATTCGGCGCTTGACGATTGCACCATGACCGTTGTCCTCGAGCCATTGCATAGCACGAGGCTTGCGATCACCAGACACTGACGTCCGAATCTTCTCCTGAACAGTGATCGTTCGGCCGTCGGGAAGGTTGATCTTGCCCTCCAGGCCGTCGAGCAGTTTGGGAATTTCATTTTCAGACATGCGGCGGACGTTTGCAGTTGCTTCTTCAAGCAGCAGCTTGAGACGTTCAACCTCGGATTCGGCAGCTTCTAGTATATCTGCCAAAGCGACGAGGGAGGTCATCATATTGTCTCCCAGCATATCTTCGTTCGTGTCTTTGAACTCAGAGTAATCAGGAACTTCGGTCATGTTTTCTCCATTCGTTGGCCTCCGGTGGGCTCTATCGTTTGACGGGTTTCTTAAACAGTCACCGCCCCTGGATATGCTCCAGCACTCCCTCAACACTGTAGCTTGTGGCCCTATGGCTAACGACCACCCGCCCTAGCAACTTAACCTCGGGCACGGTAAATGACAAGTAATTTGTTTCTTAAATCCATTCTTTCAGCTCGTCTCCGAGCAGTCCAGCACTGATGTTCTTCTTGTCACGAAGGTTGGCGATTATGTTGGAATCTATGTGACCATTGGAACAGCAGATGTCGATATAGTTCACTGGATGCTCATCCATACCAGCACGATGAGCACGATCTTCTGATTGCAACCGATCGATCAATCGGAAGCTGTTCGAGTAATAGATCATGTTCTTCGCTTGTGTGAGAGTCAATCCTGGTCCTCCCTTTTGGGCTGTTCCAACGAAATATTTTGCATCGCCGGCTTGAAAGGCCATCTTATTCCGCTCGGCTTGATCACCATCAACACGACCATCGTAGCGAACGGCCTCATCGCCCAAGAGGTCCATAAGCTGATCCACGTCTTGAGTGAATCGTGCCCATACGATTGTCGGTTGGAAGATCTCATCGCGAATCTCTTCCATTGCGTTAAGGCGAGGATTCACTTTGCCGATCTGGCGATAGGTTGCCTCGTCAGGGTTTGCAAGATCGATGACCGGAACATAGTTACAAAGAATCTGCTGGAACCTGAGCAGGCGAACAATGGGCAGTTCACCATCGAGGATTGCACCGTCTTCGAACTCGACCATAAACTCTTCGGACAGCCGCTCGTAGATTGCGAGTTGCTCTTTGGTCATCTCAAAGTAACGCTTGGAATAGAGTTTTGGTGGGAGATCGAGAACATCGTCTTTCAGAACCCGATCAGTGATCTCCTTGATCCAGACTTCCAGCTTGTCGAGGTTACGATATCTGATCAGCTTGTCAAAGCCGGGATCATAACCAAGCTGCATCTTGCATTCGTTGCGAGTGAGCCACTCACCGAAATAGGCTCTAAACTCTACAGCACCATTGATCCCCTTGCGTTTCCAGAAGTTTTCATCAAGAAACCTGATCTGGGAATACATGTCGAAAGGACCGACTGCAATCGGAGTTCCAGTGAGAATTCTCCGATGAGTCGCATACTTTCCAGAAGCGATAATGCTGATGGTCCTCTTTGCTCCGGGATTCTTGATGTTGTGTGCCTCATCAAGAACATACATGCAGCGCCGACGACGAAGGAATTTCCAAGCGAGGTCTTTCCCTTCTTTTGTCATGAAGGCGTTGTAGCTGAACAGCAGAACTGAAAGTCCTTTGTGTCTGCAAAGACGATCCATCAACTGTTGATGAGGCTTGGTATGCTTTCGGCTTGTAAGGAAGACCTCGACCATAGTTTCGAGAGCGATGTCTGGTGGCATGTGTTTCGGTAATTCGTCCGATCGCCAGTTGCGCTCGACTCCGGGAGGAGCGACGACGAGCAGACCATCAATCACGTCGTTGCTGTAAAGAAGAGCGGCCGTGTCGATGATCGGCTTGGTCTTGGCTGTTCCTTGCTCCCATAAGAGACCCCATGCAGTCTGTTGCCAGTGATCTTTCAAATGATCGATCTGATGCTGAAACGGATCAACGACGTGTTCGTAATTCTCAGGAGTCAGCATCAAGCACCTCTACATACGATTGAAGCGCTCGTTTCATAGCCGAGGCTTCTATATGGTCGTTTGCAAGAATGATAGTCTTTCCATCAACCTTGACGGTCCACCGGCCGGAACCTGTATTGTTGATTCGCACTCTTGATTTGACAGGAGACACTTTGTCGAGGACTCTTCTTCGTTCGGCCTCGCTGATCTTAAACGGTTCGTGATTCGAGAACTTCCTCTCTTCGTTTAGGATTTTCCTTCGTTCTTCTTCGCTGATTTCAAACGGTTCTGACATTGATGCACTCCTGCGGCTGGTCTAGGCCATTATAGCCCAAGGGAGGCGCAAGAACAAGCGTCGAGTTTCAAAGTAAAGCCAAAACCGGCAAAGTAAAGCCAGAGGGAGCCAGCTAGTAACCTGTTAAGTTATTGTTATTATTATATAAAAAATATAGTGACACTACTTACTTTACTTACTTTACTTATTTTTCTACCAAGCTACAGCCTCCAGCTGGACCACCCTTGGGCGTTTACCCGGTAACTTGCGCCAATGGGGTGCCAGTAAAGCATGGGGTGCACGTGAACAGGTTTGTTAGTGTTGCCAATGGGTTAGACCGCTTCTATGGTAACACAAACTGGCTCCACATGCTTTACTTTGACGCCTAGGCAGTCACTTCACGCCCCACTTGGCAAAGATCGCGCCAGTAAGACCGAGACCGCCAAGAATGGCAGTCCCAACTCCGAGAATGTTGATCTGCAACATTTGTGTGACTGCGTTGTAACTGATCCAACCGGCCCAAGCGGAAGGAATGAGACCAGCGACGGTAGACAAGACATAGGCCAGCAGTCGAACATAGACGAGGTTGTTGTTCATAGAGTTCTCCATCCTTTGGTTACGCTTCAGTTTGTGAAAGTTTTCCAGTCTCAGCATCTGGTGCTTGGACACCGGTGAATCCAGTTGGCGCTCGGAATCCCAACAACCGATCACGGGAAATCCAAGTCTCAGTTACGTTGTTGGATTGATTGCCACCGATGACGCGAACGGCGTCTTCATTTTGGGCCGTCAATATCGCAACATGACCGTCCCAGCTTTTCGTCGGATGAGTGCGCCAGAAAACTGTGACTGCGCCGATCAGCGCCTCGCATGGAGCACCATACTTTAGCCAGTTGCGAGCCCCAAGCCGGTTGAAAGCCTGAGGCTCTTGTGGCGCACCGCGAATCATACAGTGAGCGACAAACAGTCCGCACCATGGAACATCATCACCAGGATACCATTGATCCAGATCGCGCGCCCATTTCATGATGATCGGATTGTTCGCTTCTCCAGGCGACTCGCGAGTTCCCAGAAGATTGCGCGCCTCGGACAGCCATGCCGGATCGTGCCCCCGAGGCTGTGGAGGAGTCGCAGGTTTCGCATTATGGGACCACAACATATTCATCGTCACTGGACCGGGAAACGGCTGATCTCGCAGTCCGTTAGCGGCTTTGAAGCGGCTCATGGCGTTCTGAGTGGCGGCGAAAGGTTTGCCATCAATCCGGCCCGAGTAGTAGCCGAGATCGGCCAATCGGCCTTGTTGACTCGCCACCAATTCCTCAGTGAACGTCATCGGAACTTGTTGACTCATTTTCGTGCTCCCCTACCATTGATCTTCAGGAATTTGATGCTGCGCGATCCAAGAACAAAACTCATTTCAGTGCCCTATTATCCAGATACTTTTCCAAGGTCTGCTTGATGTCCTGAATTCCCAACCGGATATTGCTGATGTCGCTTCCGACCCCGGCTTGCGAGATTTCCAGCGCCCTCGTCCGCACCTCGCTTTGCAACCGCCAAGCCGTTCTTTCAATCATAGCCTCTCGCAAGGACGCTTCGTTGCTGTTGATCCTTTCGGCCTGTCGTTCAATCTCGGTCCGATTGGCTTTGATGTCCGATTGCGTGAAGGTATAAGAAGTCACTACCGTCGCGAACAAGACGCCCGCAGCCAACAGATTGCCGAAATTTATCTTTTGGTCAAAGCCTAGTACCGTCATTTCGTTTCCCCACTGTTAGAAATCGGTTTTTCTTCGTGACACACCAGCGCAAATCCGTGAGCATGGGGGATATTCACCACGTCCCATCCCAATAATTTCATGTCATCCCTGCCGCGCCGGATGGCATTGCGGACGCATTCGTGGGCGTTGACCGGGCGGGCATGGTCGTATTTCCAGACACCACCAGCGAGCGCGTCGATATGAAGGGGCCCACCCCCGGCGCGCGCAAGAGTGCGGATGACTTGTGCCAGCGTCGGCGGCACGAAGTGCGCCACGGTTTTCAACGCTATAGCATTGGTGATAGGTTGCTTGCAGCACGGGCAGGCTTGCACGGTCATGCTCCCTTAAAAATTCGCAAACGTGTACCGCCAGACATCGGCCACTTCGTCACGGGTCAGGGCGGGCACCTGAGGCAACCGGTCCCGATAGATTTCTATCGTCTCCAGCACAGTATCGAACCTGAAACTGTCCGATGCGCGCAGGCCCTTCAGCGTGGCATAGGAGTGCGGATCGGCCTTTTGCAGCGCCGTCTCCAGCCCATCCCAGACCAGATCGAACCCGGACAGCGCCAGCAGAAACGCGAACTGCGCCCGGTTCAGATCGGGCAGCGGATCGGCATAGGCGTCGATGATCGCCTGCACCGCTTTTTCGTCATTCGCCTCCCAGACCCCGTCAACCTGTGACAGGCGCAATCCGGCAGCGGCAATCGCCTCATGCAGACCATAGCCCTTTTCGATATAGACAATCATCGTCCCGTCCTCCTGTTCTATGCTGAACGCATCCAGATGGCACATGCCAGAATGGTCGTGGCGCTACTTACATCACCGACCAGATAGCTCCACGGGTCGGTTGCGGCGGTGGCATATGTCAAGGATTTGCGCAACACCTTGCGCGGGTTGGTCGTGATGGCGTCGGTGGTCAGTTCCGGGGTTGCCGCTTGCCCAAAGAGCGACAGGGTAGGAGCCGCTGAATGCCGCACCCCAACCCAATAGGTCACGCCCTTGCGCAGGGTCTGCGACACGGTTGCCTCCTTGACGCCGGTACTGGCAGT
>Ga0163146_10009104_pt1 | contig 10416 bp, 11 predicted proteins | sample OliLakLV19MP7G1_FD_148648 | JGI IMG/M metagenome (GOLD analysis project Ga0163146, IMG submission 148648) | Freshwater microbial mat bacterial communities from Lake Vanda, McMurdo Dry Valleys, Antarctica - Oligotrophic Lake LV.19.MP7.G1 | ecosystem: Environmental > Aquatic > Freshwater > Lake >... | reverse complement strand
TTGCAATTCACGCAGAAAGCCCCGGTTGCGCGGGTTGCCACCGATACATGGATCCGATCGGATTCGGGTTCGAGAACTTCGATGCGGTAGGTCGATATCGAACCGAGGAGAACGGATTGCCCATCGATGCCACCGGTGAACTAATCGAGACTGACGTGGACGGCACATTTGTTGGACCCGGTGGCCTTGGCCAAAAGCTGATGCAAAGCCGGGCGTTTGCCCGTTGTTTCGTCACCCAGTATGTGCGCTTCGCGGAAGGCACCGCAGAGGTCGCAGTGGACAGCTGCCGGATCGAGCATCTGACGAATGGGTTCATCGAAAACGGTTTCCGGATCGACACCCTGGCGGCAGCCTACGCGAGCAAAGACGCGTTTACCCATGGGGGGGCCGTCCCGTGAAACGCAGCACATCTATTTCGCGACGCAGACTGATCTCCAGCATCGCACCCGTGGCAACGCTATTCCCGTATCTGAGCCGCGCGTTTGCCGAAGAAATCGCGCCGACGCCTCGCCTCATCCTCCTGATGCAGTCCAACGGAACCACCCAGGCAAACTTTTGGCCAACGCCCGTTCTGACGGACTCGAAAGTCCTTGCACCACTGCTCGACGACGCCAACTTGCGGCGAAAAACCACGGTGATCAAGGGGTTGTTTAACGAAGAAGGCGGTGCGGGGAACGGACACGACTTTGGTTTTGCGGGACTATGGTCCGGGTACAAAACGGTGGGTCCTTTTCACGATCCCTGGGGCAATGGCCCGTCAATCGATCAGCTCTTGAAACAGAAGCTGTCGTTTCACGAGCCCAACCCAACCCTCAATTGTGGCGTATTGGCTTCCTCCACGGCTCCGTTCAAGAATCATCGAACCTCGTTCAGTTACCTGGGCCCGCACCGACAGGTCCCAACCGAAACCAATATCTACAAGCTCTATACGACGTACTTTTCGCCGCCGATTGGCGAAGCGGACTCGAATCGCGCCACCTCCGCCGAGCTGCGGATCCGGCAGAATCGTTCGGTGCTGGATTATGTCCGTGAGGATCTGCGACAACTCAAACCACGCTTGCCGGTGTCCGAGCGACCGAAGCTAGAGTTCCACGAGACGGCGGTTCGCGACCTGGAAAAACGTCTTTCGGAAACCCTCGCGCCCAGGTCCGGGCGGCCCGATTGGTGCGGTCGCGTTGTGACGCCGAAGCAACGTCTAGACGTTATCTTGGAAGAGAACGTTCCTCTTTTGATGCAGTGGATGTTCGATTTCGTCGCCCAGGTTATCTCGTGTGGACTGGTTCGCATCGTGACGTTTCCGATGGGGAACTGCGGCGAAAAGTGGTACTTTTCGTGGTTGGGTATCAACCAGAATTCTCACGACACGCTGGCCCATGCGGACAACGGCGACAACGCAGACGTGACCGCCAAACTGCTAAAAATCAACGTCTGGTACGCGCAACAAGTGGCTGCACTTGCCCGCAAGCTGGACGGAATACCCGAAGGCAATGGGACATCCCTCGACAACACCCTCATCGTCTGGGGCAACGAGATTGCAACGGGGCCGCACACGATGGAGGATATCCCGGTGGTGCTGGTCGGGAATGGTGCAGGCCGGATTCGCAACACCGGTCGACTGATCAACGAGGGGCGCCAACCTTATCAACGGCTCGGAACGTCGGTCTTGCGTTTAATGGGCGTTCCTGCGGATGGACTCGGCGAATCCCCGAACTGCGGGCCGCTCGTAGGCCTCGATTAGCGCGCAGTGAACTGCGGCAAGGCAATGATCGTTGCCATCGCGTCGGACGGTGCATCGACGGGAAACGCAGCACTCGAGCGCGACAGGCGGTCGATAAAGCGACGATCAAGTGGGCGATCGAGATCGGCAACATCGAGCGCCGCGACGGTGGTTTCCTTGCTGTCACCCGTCATCACCCCTGTTCCCACCACGAACCCGGCCAGCAACAACGCCGTGCGAACCGCGGTCGAGCGGCTGTAGGTGTGCAAGGTCGCACCACTACGACAGAGGCGGTGCACGGCGCGAAAGCTGGCGATGGACCAAAGGTCGGCATTGACCTTCGGCGAGAACGGATCCCAGAACACAATGTCCACCGAGCCGTCCGGCTCTTCTGCAAAGGTCCTGGGCAGGTTTCCGAGACGCAAACGCCAGTCTACGCATTCGTCTTGGTAACGGCCTTGCCGCAGTAAGGTGTGAATTGCGACGGCCACCCGCTCATCGACTCCAAACGATGAGGCGTCGCCGCTTGCAATCACACATTCGATGGCTTGCAGGCTCCGGTCGAAACTCACGATTTCGAGTCGGCGGGTTCGTTCTCGCAATCGATGTGCTGCTTGCCAGGCTGCAAGCGCGTTCGAGCCCGCACCCAATCCAACATCGGCAATCACAAGCGATTGCGATTGGGGGTCCCGCAGTCGATCCGAGAGACGAGACGGTTCAACGTATAGCTGCGTCGATTCAACAGCAGGGCCAACCACCGGATGCATGACCTCGCCCGTGTTGCGATCCACGATCGCCCGGGCACCACTTCGGGTGATCACGATTTCACAGACGAGGCTGTCGTCACCTTTCACAACACGGGCTTTCTTTCGCTGTGTTCGTGCTTGTCGATCTGTTCAAGCTTGCGACGCGCATAGGTTGCAAAAAAACCGGCTTCGATCGCGGCACGCGATTCAGCCATCAAGGTGTTGTAGTGGTGCAGGTTGTGAATCGACAACAACCGAGGCCCAAGCGGCTCACTGCATTTGAACAGGTGATGCAGATAGCCACGGGTAAACGTCTTGCAGGTTGAACACTCACAATTGATGTCGAGCGGATCGTCCAACAGCGCATTGCTGCCGCGGGTCACGCGAACACGACCCGTCCCCGTGAACGCCGTGCCTTGCCATGCCAGTTGGGTCGGAATCACACAGTCAAACATGTCGATGCCCGCGAGCATGGCCTGCAACAGATCGGGCGGCGTTCCCACGCCCATCAAATAGCGCGGACGCTGTGCGGGCAAAAGGTCGGCAGCGAACGCCGTGATCCCTTCGCGTTCAGAGCGGGTATCACCAACCGCCAGTCCGCCGATCGCAAAACCCTCGAATTCGTGTTGGGTCAGAAACGATGCAGATTCCCGGCGCAGTTCGGGAAAAAGCCCGCCTTGAACAATGGCGAACAGAGCCTGTTCGAGATGGGTCCGCGCACGCAAGCTGCGCAGGGCCCAGCGGTGTGTTCGCTCCATCGCCTCGCGTGTTACCGCCTGATCCGAGGTTGAATCGATGCAAACGTCTAGAACCATCATGATGTCCGATCCAATCGCGGTTTGAACCTCAATGGAACGCTCCGGTGACAGCATATGCATCCGTTGATCCGTGTACGCCTTGAAGTGTGCGCCGCGCTCGCTGATGGTCCGTTCAGACGGCAACGAGAATATTTGGTATCCACCAGAATCCGTGAGCACGGGGCCGTTCCAGTGCATGAACCGATGGATCCCGCCCACCCGCCGGAAGTGTTCCGGTCCCGGCCGCAGCATCAGGTGATACGTATTGCCGAGCACGACCTGCGTCCCCACGTCTCTGAGATCCGCTGGCGTGAGTCCGGTGACCGTGGCTCGCGTCCCGACGGCCATGAACACGGGCGTTTGCACGACACCGCGCGCAGTAACGAGAGTGCCACGCCGCGCCCGGGAGTCCGGATCGGTGCAATGCACGGTGAAGGGCAAGGGCATCCACCGACTCTAGCGCACAGGAAAGACGGCCGCGCTTGTCGGAGAACGCCGTGCCCCCGCCCTACTCGCTGCAGGGCGCGAACGCATCGATCCAGGCGTTCACAACTTTGATCCCCAACGGATCCAGCTCGGACGTGCCAATTGCGGGCATTCTCCAGTTGGGAACCGTGGTGCCCATCCGCGTGGCGATGGTCGACTGCGCCGATGAACCGGGGCGCAAGAGGCGCGCGCCTGGAACGCCAAGTCCGCCCCGAACGGGCTCTCGGTTGAAGATCCCCGTTTGCAAAAGGGGGACGTCATAACGCAAATCGAAGGTCGGCAAGTCGCCCATGCCGACCAGACCCTCGGGTCGGTGGCAGTGGCTGCAGTTGCTGTGCAGATAGGCGCGCGCCCGTTGTTCCAGCGTACCCGTTGCGGCGAGGCCTGGTACCGGCAGCACTGCCAGCTTGCTCACGTCACCCAGTGGTTTCTCGAACAGGCCAAGGTGTTCCAGCGTGCGCAGCTGATTGGCACGCCGATTGCCAGGATAGGTAAAGTCGCCGTTGAGTTGCGCAAGCTCAGGTCCCAGGCTGCGACCGGCGGCTTTCGTGTGACACGAAAGGCAGGCCTCACGACCGGGAAAAATCCACTGGAGGTCGCCGATGAATCGCCGACCCGGAGCCTCGCCTTGCAGGGTGGCAGTGTTGGCACCCGATTCGTCCCACACATAGGTATAACCAACCCAGTCGCCGCCTTCGTGATGCACGAGAAATCGCGTTTCGAGCATCCTGCCCGCAAGCTCAAACGCCTTGAGCAGCATGGTCCCTACCGGAAAGTCGAAATCACCGTCCACGCCGACGCGAATCTTGCCGCCGTCTGGAATCACCATGAAGCGATGTTTTTGCGCACCATCTGACCAAAGCGGTGCGTTCACGTCGAAAGGAATCACACCCGAGACGGGAACACGGAGATCCGCGGGCGTAAAACACCCCGTTGCCAACAAGGTCATCGGAAAGGGATCGTCTGGTTTGCCGGTTGGCAGAGGCAGCGGCCGACAGGTCGTTTGCATCGGTCGCAGGTCGATGCCGAACTGTGTCGCGGGCGCAGAGGTTGCGGCGTCCTGTAAATCGCCGAGGGAGGTGTCCTTGACCGACGGGACACAGTTTGCGCCGTCGACCACAACGGCGTCGACCACATCGCTGTCGACTGGCGCCGTTTGACCTACCTCGACCATCGCCGCATCGCGGATATCCCGACTGTCCGCATCGTTTGCGCCACCGCCACCGGAATCGTCACACGCGACAAGCGCCAGTGAACACGCCGAAAGAAACGGAACGAGCCAACGCGAACAACACAAGCGACGACTACTCCTTTTCAAGGAGATAAATGTGACCGAACAGGTCGAAGATGTACAGCTCGCCGTCTTGTGCCTGACCCACGCCAGCAAATCCGGCAAGGGGAGTCTGTACCGACACCAGATCAGCGGTGTGGTCAATGAAACACTGAGCGGTGCCTTCGACGATGATGAAGGAATAGACCTGATTCTCGACGTAGTCACCGAAGAAAAAACGCCCGTCGGTCAGGGGGATCGCCGTTCCGCGGTAGACAGCGCCACCGGTGATGGCCCGGGAATACCTATCACCCCGTCGCGAATTGGGAATCGGTGGATGTTCGTATTCGAAGACAGGCAAGACGCCGTAGGGTGCCACACCGGTTTCCAAGTACGGGAAATAGGTCACCTCACGCGTACCTTCCATACCGGGATTGTCCCAACCGAAGGTCTCCGAGGAAGTTTTGTCCGCTGGAATGTAGTTGACCTCTTCCCATGCCCCTTCACCCACGTCGACGAAATACAAGTCGCCCGTTTTCGGATCGATCGAACCGCGCCAGGGGTTTCGCAATCCTTCTGCCCAGGCGAAGGGGAACGCACTCGCGCCGGTCATGTTGCCAGCGGGGGGAACACCTGGATTGTCGACATCAAGACGAATGATCTTTCCCAGACCGGGTGTGTTGGCAAGATAGTCCGCACCCGCGCCGCCGCCATCGCCCACGCCTGCATAGAGGAAACCGTCTTTTCTGAACACCAGGAAGCCGCCGTTGTGTCCGTCGTCACAGCAACCGTTGCGTCCATTAACCCCATCGTGCCGAATCGCGATGAGCTCCTTCAGCATCACATCTGCCTTGAGCGGATCGGCCGCCGAACGATGTCCCTCGGCGATCACGACGTCACCCTCATGTCGAGTCGCGACGTAGTACGGATCATCGACCGCCCGGGTATAAAACACGAAGAAGCGACCGTTTGTGGCGTAGTCCGGATGGAAGACGAGGTTGGTGAGACCGCGCTCACCCTGGCCCTGGCCTGCGCCCTGAAAGAACGAGATGCTCCTGCGCATGTCCAGAAAGGGCGTCGGCAGAATATTGCCGTTTTCGAGGATCATGATTCGCCCCGCGCGTTCGGCCACGTAGAATCGGGTCTCGCCCTTGGGCTGCACCATCGCCATGGGTTGCTTCGCTGCTTCCGTCACCAGCGTCAATTTCATCTTCGAGGGAACGCATTCCTTCGGAAGGACGATGGGCAGGACATCCGCTTTTGCGAAGGCGTCCGCCGCGTCCCCGGATGGCACAGCCGTGGCATCCCCCGCGGTCGATCCGTCCCCCGTTACAACTGCGCCGTCCCCCGCTCCGGTCGCGCCATCAGGCACCGCTGCCGCGTCGCTGCCGACGGTATTGTCTCCGTCATCACTGCAAGTCACAAAAACGATGGAAAGGGAAAGAAGGGCTGCGCCAAGCGCCAAAGCTCGAGTCGTCATGGGCCTCAGAATAGGCGTAAAGGTCTATCTTGAGTCCATCGATGTATGTAAAAGATAAAAGATTGTTTCGATTTGACGCAACGCAAGCAGCAGCGAAACGACGCACAACGCCTACCGGTACGGCTGCCTCAACTCGACGGGCTTGTGCGGGCTGCGCAACCGCAAGTTCAACATCTCGACGCCAAAGGCGAAAGCCATTGAGAAATAGATGTAGCCCTTCGGAATGTGTTGCCCAAGCGACTCTCCCACGAGCGTCACGCCGATGAGAATGAGAAAGCTGAGCGCCAACATCTTGACGGTTGGATGCTGATTCACGAAGTCGCCAATCGCACGGGCGAACATCAACATGACCCCAAGCGCGATCACGACCGCCGCGACCATGACGCCGAGATTCGAAACCATCCCGACGGCGGTGATGACCGAATCGAGCGAAAAAACCATGTCGAGCAACACGATCTGAAAGATCGCGGACCGCAACGAGGCGGGCTTGCTGCGGCCGTCCTCTACCCCATCCTCGCCTTCCAGCTTTTCGTGGATCTCAACGACACTCTTGCCAAGGAGGAAGAGACCACCGCTGAGCAAGATGAGACTCTTGCCCGTGATGGGAACGTGCAGGAACGGCATCATGAAGAGCGTGCTGGTCAGCCCCATCAACCACGAAATGCTGAAGAGCAACAGGATTCGTGTCACAAGCGCAAACAGCAGGCCCAGTTGGCGGGCCTTGGCCTGTTGCGCCGTCGGCAACTTTCCCGCCAGGATCGAGATGAATATCACGTTGTCGACGCCGAGCACGATTTCGAGTGCCGTCAGCGTCAACAGCGAAACCCAGATCTCCGGATCGCTTAACCAGTGCATGTGCGTACGGTGTTAGCACCTAGTCCGCGTGGGTGATGGTCCAGTCCGTGGGTTCGCCTTGAATCGTGACCTCGACGGTGTCGCCAACTTTCTTGCCCACCAGCGCCCGTCCAAAAGGCGATCCGGGTGTCACCACGTGGAAAATGCCGTCACCTCCCGGACCGGCAAGCTCAAGCCCCGCACCAACCGGGGCAATAAACAGGGTGCGTCCGTTGCCCTCTTCTCCTTCGACCTCCACCACCGCCCCCACTCGAATCGCCTCGCCCCGCCGCAGGGACTGAGGCCTGAACTCACCCAAGGCGTCAAGTTGCGCGGTCGCCAACGTTTTGCGCTGCTGCAGGCCGCGGGCCAGGTTAACCGCACGATTCGCGCCGCTCGCCGCGTCCTGCTTGGCCTCGGACGCTGCGCGGTGGGCCTCTTGAACACCCGCCAGCAAGTGGGTTCCCAATTGCGCCATCAAGAATGTCTTGTCCATCACCCCGAGGTTAAATCCGTCCACCAAACGCGCAAGAAAGTGGACGGGCCCACGCGATCGCTCACCTTTCGTCCCGGTGTGTTTCGGAAATACGATGGGGGGAGTGAAGGGCGATGCTAGATTGGCCGTCCATTTTTGAGCCCCCCTTTACCCCACAAGGATTCGGACCATGAGCAGCGACATCTTACGGCGCGACATTTTGAAGTGGACCACAACGGCTGCCGCTACCGGCATCGCTGCGACGGTCTTTCGCCCCACCGCACAGGCTGCAAAGGCCAAGACCCCCAAAAAAATCATCCCGATTGGCGTGCAGCTTTGGTCCGTCCGCGAAGAGTGCAAGAAGGACTTTGATGCCACCCTCGCGAAGATCGCCGAAATGGGTTTTCAAGGCGTCGAGTTCGCCGGGTACTACAACTATGCAGCCGACGCGGCAGGGCTACGCAAGAAGCTGGATGCGCTCGGCCTCAAAGCTGCCGGAACACACATCGGTGCCAAGTATTTCATCGGCGACGAACTAAAGAAAACCATCGAGTTCCACAAGACGATCGGATGTTCCCTCCTGATCGTGCCAGGCGACGGCCGGTTCACCGATCCCGAGAAGAGCAAGCTGTACGCCGAAGAAATGACGAAGGCAGCCGAGGCATTGAAGCCCGAAGGCATGGCCTGCGGTCACCATAACCACACGCACGAGTTCGACAAGGTTGAGGGAAAGACCTACTGGGATCTCTTCGGAGAGCGCACGTCAAAGGACGTCTTCTTCGAGCTCGACATCGGTTGGGTTCGCGAAGCGGGCCTGGATGCGGTCGAGCTCATCAAGCGCAACCCCGGTCGAATTCGTACCACCCACATCAAGGCAAAGCCTGGCAAGGACAAGGGTAAGTTCTTCGTCGGTCAGGACAACTACGACTGGAAGCGTGTCATCAAGGCGGCCTACGATGTCGGTGGAACCGAGTGGTTCCTCATCGAGCAGGAAGACTATCCGGACGGCAAAAGCCCAATGGATTGCACCAAGATCTCGCTCGATGGCTTGAAAAAGATTCTCAAGGGCATGAAGAAGCTGGGTTAGTTCGCGTGTCCGTGCGCTTGCGACCTGAAATTCTGGCACCCGCCGGCGACCGAGCCGCGATGGAGGCCGCCGTGCGGGCGGGTGCCGATGCGGTCTACTTCGGACTGCAGTCTTTCAATGCGCGCGCACGGGCGGAAAACTTCAACGAGAAGGACTTGCCCGAAACCCTTCGCTTCTTGCACGAGCGAGGGGTAAAGGGGGCATGTCGCGCCAAACACCCTCGTATTCGACCACGAGCTTGACGCGGTTGAACAGACGATCCGGGCGTGCGCGAACGCGGGCGTCGATGCCGTGATGGTCCAGGACCCAGGTGTCGCGCGGCTGTGTGCAACGATTGCGCCCGAGATGGACTGGCACGCGTTTACGCAGATGACCTGCACGGATACGTCGGCCGTGAACTGGGCCCGGGATCTTGGCGCCAAACGGGTGGTCTTGCGGCGTGAGTTCACGCTCGACGACATTGCGGCCATCCGCCAGCAGACGGAAATGGACCTGGAGGTGTTTGTTCACCGCGCGCTTTGTGTTGCGTATTCTGGACAGTGCATGACAAGTGAAGCCATTGGTGGCCGCAGCGCAAACCGGGGCGTTCCTTCAAAATCGAGGGGCGATTGAAGGGCGCCGACTACGTGACCGCCACGACACGGCTTTACCGGGAAGCGATCGCGGCGGCCATGGGTGAAGGTTCGCCTCCGTCGGATGCCACACGACAGGCCTCGCTGCAGATGTATTCACGTGGATCGGGAACCGGGTTTCTTGAGGGCGTGAACCACCAACAGCTCGTCGACGGCCAGACCTGTGGGCATCGCGGTATTGAGGTCGGCGTCGTGAAGGGGTTGCACAATCAACAGGGTCGAACCTGGCTGGAGGTCGAGACCTGCGCTGAACTGTCACTCGGCGATGGCCTGTTGATTGAAGGGGGCCGCGCGTCGGTCAACGAACTCGGTGGGCGAGTATGGAGTCTTCGTGCGGACGGGCTTGAAATGGATCGTGTCCCTGCGGGAACCGAAGCACGGATTTGCCTTGGGCCCAATGCCGACCCTCGGGCCACGCGGACTGGGCGGCGCGTGTTTAGAACGGACGATCCCACCGTGCGAAAAGAGATCGAGCGTCATCGCACAGCAGGCGTGACGCGCGGATTGGATCTTCATGTCACGGGTACCATCGGCATGCCGCTCTCAATTCGTGCCACGACTGTTGACGGCGATACCACGACTGTCACAGCCGACGCTCTCCTTGAAATTGCGCAACACCATGCCTTCGACGCGACGGTCTTGCGTGACAAGCTGGGCCGCCTCGGTGGTACGCCATACCATCTGGGTGCACTTACCATTGATTTGCCGGACAACGGTGTGGTTCCGACCTCATCACTCAACCGCCTGCGAAGGGCGATGGTTGCGGCGCTTGCCGAAGGCACCCACCGTCGGCACGGAAACACGTAGGTACATCACGCAGAGGTACTGGAAAAGCGCTCCACGGAAATTGCGTTCCCCTCGCGCCCCCCTCCCCCCTCGGGTCTGTATATTC
>Ga0163146_10009095_pt1 | contig 10419 bp, 8 predicted proteins | sample OliLakLV19MP7G1_FD_148648 | JGI IMG/M metagenome (GOLD analysis project Ga0163146, IMG submission 148648) | Freshwater microbial mat bacterial communities from Lake Vanda, McMurdo Dry Valleys, Antarctica - Oligotrophic Lake LV.19.MP7.G1 | ecosystem: Environmental > Aquatic > Freshwater > Lake >... | reverse complement strand
TCCCCCCGTTTCGGAACAATCCGCACTTTTTTCGTTCCGTTTCCTCACGCGGAGCCATCGAGCCACGACTAGACGAGGTGGCGATCGGTCTTCGACGCTTGTCGTGTCGGCAACCGATCGTCGGCTTCCCCCGAAAGGAGTTGCAGATGGAACATCGTCAAGCCGGCTGTACAGTCAATGGGCCTCCGGGCCTCCGGGCCTCCGGGCCTTTGGGGCTTTGGGGCTTTGGCATCGCCGCCGCGGCGGTGATGCTGGGGGCGAGCATCGCCCCGGCTCAGTCCAGCGTGTACTACGGCACGATCGACGCGGCGGACAAGGCCCAGTTGGCCCAGTGGGCAACGCACTACTGGGCACGCGTTGATGCGGGAACCCTCGTGACGCCCGGCACATTCACATTCACCAAGGCCGCGATGAACGACCCGCTGTTTCTCCCCGTGCGGGGCGCGAGACGGACGCTCGAAACGCTCGGCGTGATGGGCGCGCAGGCCTGCGACGGCCTCATCGAGATTCAGCCCGGCCTGGGTGATGTCGCGGTGAGCGCTGCGCTGCGCGAGGCGATGACGCAGTGGAAGTTCAGGACCGATGCGGTCAGCAACCCGGCGGGCACGCAGGCGCACTTCAACCTCATCAACGCGGCCCCCAACACCTCGAACACCGTCTGGGGCATGGAAGGCTCGCACCTGGTCTCGACGAATCTGCCGTGGGAGGCGCTGACGGGCGCCAACGCGGCGGGACAGGTGGCGGCGACAGTCGCCGCGGCGACGCTGCAAACCATCGGCAAACTCACGGACACCGCACCGGCGATCGCCAAGGCCGCGGCGGGCATCACGCAGACGCAGGCGCTCATCACCGGGGCGCTGAGCCACGCCGACCGCTTCGAGGAAGGCGTCGTCCAGTTCTTGTTCGACCAGGGCAGCACCGCGACGGCCTGGCGCGTGGATGCGTCCTTCGGCGTGTTTGGCTCGCTGCCACTGGTGGGCGTGACGTTTGATGATGCGTTCGTGCTGCTCGATGCGACCGACGGCAGGCTCGATGGGCCGTTCGCGCTCACCTCGCCTCTCGATGCGACGGTTCTGCTGGCAAACCAAAGCGGGTATGTCGCGGGCACGACCGTGCGGTTCCACATCGTCGGGGGTTGTGGCGCGGTTGCCGCGCCCAGCTGGCGTACTACGCCCCCACCTGGCAGTGGCCCGCGATGGCCCGGTGCGACGCCCCCGTTCTGGATCTTCCCTCCGACCGAGAATGTTCCCTTTCAGATGCAGCCGAGCAGACCCTCGTGGTGGAGCAACTATGATTGCGCCGTCAGCAACGGATTCTGCGTTTGCACAGCCTACGGGCAGTTCACCATGCCCGGCAGGCTGATCTGGGTGCGTAACAAGTGCGTCACCCCGGGGGCGGGCGGGTGTCCGCCGCCGACCGCGCCCGCCGATTTCAATCCGCTCTCGCCACCTGGCTCTTCGACGTGCCTTCCGACGGAGACTTATTTTTGGTAGGCAGTCAGTTGCTGCGCTGTTCCCTTTCAAGGAACAGCGCGGCTTTCGCATGAGGTTCCAATGCGCATCTTGGCCACGTTCGTGTTGTGTCTCACAAGTGTTCTCATTCTCTTGGTGCTAACGAACTCGTTGGCGCACCTTCAGACGGATTGGGTGTTGACGCGTTTGAATGTTCTGTCGCGCGGTTCACGCACCGTTGCCGATCTGCACCTGTCGCACCTTGAGTGGCTCTTTGGCGCGACACGCCCCGGAGAGGCGGAGTTGTCATGGGCGGATCCAGAGTTTGGCGAGCGTGCGGCAACGCAGCAGACGATTGGGCTGATCGGGCCCATTCGAGCCCCATTTCCATTGGGACTCGTTGCTGTTGCGACGATTGTTGTGACGGTGGTCGCAGCGCTCGGTACGGCATTATGGGCGCGGCGTCTAGGTACATCGGCGACGAGCCTCTTGCTCAAGGTGCCACACGCTGGAGCAACAGGGCCGCATGTCGGTCTGGTTCACTCTCTGGTACTCATCGCTGCCCATGTGGTAGCGATTCCGGCTCTCTGTGCGGCACTTACATACGATCTGAGGTCTCAATCTGATCCGACCGATTATCTGGGCGCGCCGCTGCTTCCCCTGTTGATGTTGGTGTTGCTGGTCTTTCTCTTTCACGGAGCGAGCGCCGTGGTTCGTACGGCAGAGCTCGCGCACTCATCGGCGTTGAACGCCGGCACCTGCCCGGTTTGTGACTATCCGGTGATCAAGGGCATGTGTCCGGAGTGCGGTTGGGGAGTAGTTCCAATAATGGGTGCAAAGCGATTGTTCCTGTCGCTCGGGGTCTTTCTGGTTGTGATAAGCGCGATCGGAGCCGCAGCCATCGTCACGGTGGCTCGGACCATCGACGCCAACCGCGGGTCAATGACTCTGGCCGCATTCGCTGACCGCGGCAGCACGAGTTCTCCGCTTCTCGTCCCCTCGCCAAACTGGGCATTTCAGATCGACTCCGAAACCGTGGACGTGTTGTTGATCCCAGCTCCCTCCGACCGACCCCCAACGGCGTGGTTGTTTACCCGCGAACCGACATCAACCGAGTGGGTTCGAGTAGTGGATGTCCGCGCGTTGAAGATCGGCGAAACTCGGTTGCTTCAGGCTTCCAGCGGAGCCTCGGTCGTCCGTGCGAACATCTACCATGCCGGAATGCCCGGGCTTCGCTTTTCATTTGACGCCAGAGCGCTAATTCGCATGCCGGTCGCCGATGCCAAGTCCTTGGTCGACCCGTCCGCGCCGCCGACCAACGAACCGGCGAACGCCAAGGCGTCCAAGGGTGTGACGCAGACGCAGGCGCTCATCACCGGGGCGCTGAGCCACGCCGACCGCTTCGAGGAAGGCGTCGTCCAGTTCTTGTTCGACCAGGGCAGCACCGCGACGGCCTGGCGCGTGGATGCGTCCTTCGGCGTGTTCGGCTCGCTGCCGCTGGTGGGCGTGACGTTCGACGATGCGTTCGTGCTGCTGGATGCGACCGATGGCACGCTCGATGGGCCGTTTGGTCTTGAGTCACCGCTTGATGCCACGGTGCTGCTGGCGAGCCACAGCGGGTACACCAGCGGGACGACGGTGAGGTATCACAACGTCAACGGTTGTGGTGCCGTGGCCCGCCCAAGATGGCGACCGACAGCGCCGCCGGGTGGACCGTTTACGCCGCGGCCGGCAGCACCGAACTTGCCGCCACCGCCAATTGTGATTCCTGGAGTTCCGCCGGGATACCCGACCTTGCCACTCGATCCGTCAATCCCTGGCTGGTGGACCGATTGGGCATGCTCGACCACTCCCGGGCCCGGACCTTGGGCCGCCACTTGTACATGTTATTCGTACGGTCGCTACGACGATCCCGGCGGCGGTTCGCACTGGGTGCGACGAAAGTGTGTGGGCAACTTTCCGTGCAACGCGGGACCGGTTGGGACGCCGCCGGGGCAGTTCCCCGCGGTGCCCGAACCTGACGGCACACTGAACGAGCCGCCCTTCCCAACGCCCGACCCGAGCATTTCGCCGGGAGCATCGTGGAACTGCCCGCTCGAGTACTACTTCTGAGTGTTTGCGCACTTCTGTGCTCGTCGTCCGGGAATCCGGGCGGCGAGCCTTTCCGATGCCACTCCGCACATCGATCATACAAGTTCTATGCTGCGCCTCGCTGCTGTGGGCCTCATCAGTCGCGCCCTTGCTGCTTCTGAACAAAAGCCTTGTCCGGCATGTTGGACGGGCAGCGGTCGTCGCGCGCGAGGGCACGCGTACGCAGGATTTGAACACGGTGGGCGCTCTCCTCGCGACCCGAGTTTCCTCAGAAGCATTTGCGCGCCTGCAGGCGGACGCTTCCGCTCGACTTGGAGTTCTGCCGCTATCGCTCATTCAACTGGCCGGGGCGGGAACAATCGCGACGATCGTTCTGTCCTTCATCTTCAAGTTTGTCGCTGGCAACGCGGTGTATCGGCTGGCAAGGCTTGTGAGCCGTCGCCGGTTTCTTCTCTTGCCGGTTCGCGACCAAGAAAGACAGAAGGTCGCGTGGCGGCGACTCGCCTTTTCCCTCCCGAGCTCCTGCCTGATCTGCCTGTTCGTCGGGCTCGGCGTCGCGTGGGAACTCGGCTTCGCACCCACGAGCGAGGTGGTTGCTGGCACAGCATGGGCCATTGCGGTTGGGTGCTCGTCGCTCGCCCTTTCCGTTATTACCGCCGCACTTTTCGTCGAATATTCGAGTAGAGCCGGTGACTTGGACCCGAATCGACACTGGCACTGTTCGTGGTGCGGATACGAGGTTGGGATTGACGTGATACTTGGTTGCCCCGAGTGTGGAGCGGGCACCAAGGGCACAGTCACCCCGATGCCGGCGGCAAAGTCCGGCCTGCCGCGCCTTCGTGACCTCTGGCGTGAGCGACCGCGATGGGTTTTGGGCTTCATCGCGCTGCTGGGGGTTGTCGGATGCGTGCAATGGACCGCGCGGCAAGTCCGAGAGGTTCGCGCCGCGACTGCCGGCCCGCTACACATCGCGACAGAGTGGGGTGGCGTGACATGGATTCGATGGGATGACGGCACGCAGGCGGTCTTTGGGCAAGGATTCTTCGGGAAGGACGGGCCCGTAGTAAGCAAGAGTCAGTTCTCATCGGAAGCCTACCGTCGAGTCGCGGTGTGCGCTTGGGCTCAACCACGAGGAGATCAAGAGGAACCGACTTGGACTTTCGAGTCGTGGGCATCCCCATGGTTCTCGGTGGGCGCGGGACGTGAGTTTACAGGCCTCACGGGGCATCGCGTGTTTCTTGGTAGTCCGGGTGCGGGTGGAAGCGCAGGCGACGCCTGGCTCTTCCCGCGAGAAGTTGTGGCTGTTGAACAGTTCGGCGAGGCCCGGTTGGAACAAGACGCCCCGCCGGAGGTCGTAAACAAAGTTTGGCGCGCAATCAAGGATCACGCATTGAGCGAGACCGAGCGATGACCGGAGGGCCTTTGGATGACCTGCGTTGCACCTCGATGGAGCAAGGCAGCAACGCGACCGCCTGGCGCGTGGATGCGTCCTTCGGCGTGTTCGGATCGCTCCCACTGGTGGGCGTGACATTCGACGATGCGTTCGTGCTGCTGGATGCGACCGATGGCGCGCTCGATGGGCCGTTCGCGCTTGCCTCGCCGCTGGATGCGACGGTGCTGCTGGCGAGCCACAGCGCGTATGTCGTCGGGACGACGGTGCGGTATCACAACATCGCGGGCTGTGGAACGACCATCGCGGCAACATGGCGGAACTCCAGGCCGTGCTGGTTCTGCGGGACCATCCCGATTATCTGGAACCCGCCGGTACCTGGCGGGCAAACGTACTTCTGCACGGAGTTTGGCTATCACCCCGATGGAAGTCAGGCCTGCGTCTGCGCCAAGTTCGGGACGTTGACCTATGGCACTCCTCCGGTGACCGTGCCGGTGAGGGAGGTGTGCTGGTGCGGACCTTACGGCGCTGCTGGCTGTGGAGGAGGCTGGACGACTGGCCTCCCGCCGCTCGGCTGCCTCGTTCCGACTTGCACCCCGCAATACTTCTACTAACCTGACGCGTGGGTTCGGCGAGAGCCGTGCCCATGCTTTCTTGGAACCGACGAGGCCAACCCAACCTCGTGCTTCCCATGGTGCCGTCTCGCGACGGCTCATGGCCGCACGATCTGTTCGAACGGTGGTCACACTTGTGGCATGCGTCTGCTTTCCATTGGGCGCACTGCTCGCGTTCGGCCTGGTTCAGGCCGGGCTTTTCGCGCTCGCGGAGAGCGACTTGATCGGCGCAGGCATTCTTCGGTCTTTCCCGGGGTATTGGGGTATCCAGTTCATTTCTGAGCCGGGGGTTGAATCGACGGGTTCGGGTCGGAGGTTCTACACATTTAACGGTTCAGTCGCCCACCGCATTCTGGAGAATCTGTGGGACGTCCTGACGCTCGAATGGTACATCGTAGGTGCCTCGCGCAAAGAGGCGATGCAGATGGTGGTCGGCGGCTACGCTGCGGCGGTGGCGATCTGCGCGGTGAGCGTGCCCACTGGGCTGGTCATCGGGGAATGGCTCTGCCGACTCGCGCTGCGGCCATCGTACTGGATGCTCGGGGCGATCAAGCGACAGCGATGGACGATGCTGAAAGAGTCGGTCTTGCCGGCGGTGCTGTGGGCGTACGCCGTGACGGTGCCGACGGCGGTGATCCACGCCCTGTTCTTTGACGCCTTTGGCAGCGGATTAGCGGGCTATGCAACGCCTACGCTGGGATGGAGCTTGGTGCTGCTGAGCGCGCCCGTTGTGTCAGCGGCGTTCTGCGTTGTGCGCGAGTATGCCCGCGCTGTTCGCGCACACATCGGACCGAGTGATTACCTCTGCGACTGCGACTACGAGTGCGCGCCCGGCAAGCAGTGCCCTGAGTGCGGCGCGGTGACACGCGCCCTTCCGGCCGCACTGCGGTGGCGATGGCAACGATGAGCCCAGGAATCAACGTGCAATCCAACTGCCCTCTTCGGTCGCACCCCTGCTTTTATTGCTTGGAAGTTGAAGAATGCAAACTCGGCTTGAATCGTCTGAACGTTGGGCGGTGATCCGGGGGCGATTCCGGCTATCGCTACTTGCGATCGCGTGCGCTTTGGGGATTTCAGTTGGCTACTCATCGTGCCAACTCCGTGCGATTAATTGTTACGCGCTTATGGGTGAGGAGATCACACATGGGACGCGCGCGGGCCAACTGTCGAACTTCTATCTGGCATTGAAACCACGCTATGGTGAAGAGGAGTTGGTGCTGGGTCCGGCTCCAGAAACTCCCAATGACGCACGCGGTCTGCTGGACCGACAAGCTTTCCGGCTCTGGCGATTTGGCGGAAGCATGACCGCGCCTGGCGCCTGGGCATGGCTTTACCGACCGACGCTTGCCGCAGCCGTCGACGACGCGATCCCATTCTTTGGGATGCTGATTGTCGCCGGGCTTGGGCTCCGTGCTTCCGAACGCTTGCTTCGTGCGGGTTGGTCGGAACGATTGCAAGGGAAGCGCTGCTTGGAGAATGCAACGTGCGAGCAGGTTGAAAGGGCACGCCGATCCGGAGCGCGCGCGGCGGCGGCGGCGATCGTTGCGTTCGCGCCGGTGTGCGGTGTTCTCGGTTGGTACATTGTCTTTCCAAGGTCAAGCCACGGCCTCGCGTTGTCGAGGGCCATTCTGCCGACAGCGATCGTCGGGATGTCCATCACATGCGCGGTGCTCCTTGTAGCGCATTGCTTGGGCTTGGTGGCACGGCGGCACAGGATTTGTGCCAATGTTCCGGTTCGGCGGAATGTTTGCCCCGCGTGCTCGTATCCAATCGAGAATCGGGCGATCTGCCCGGAGTGTGGGCCTGACGTTCTGCAGAGAGGCCTTCGAAGGGTCTTCCGGATCCCCACAGCCCTGCTTCGGTATCGGTCGATACGGGTGATGGTGTGGGTTGGCCTTGGCATCCTGACGGCTATTGGGTTGACCCTTGCGATGGCCGATTGGACCCGAGTTGGTTCTTGGGTTGGTCCTAAGCTCGCGAGGGTTGATGCCTGGACACTCCGATCCGCCGTCACAAATCTGCCCACCGAAGACTGGTGTCTCGGTCTGCGCTGGCCGCTTGCCACGCAAGGCGCGGCGGGCGCGATGGTCATCGAGTGGGACGAGGGTTGGGGCGTCTTCGCTCAGCGCACTCTCCATGCGCCCCCCGCAGGTGGCGCGCGCGTGGCCTGCGTTGTGGCATTCTGCCCGAGGACCATCGACCCCGCCCGCATGGACAGCTGGACCATGCGGGCGCAGATCGTAACCGTTCATGCTCCGTGGGCGGGCCACTCGGTGGAGTTCGAGTTCTTCCCCGGGCTCCGGGCACTGGTGCAGACCGGCGATATCTCAGGTGGGCGGGGCGTTGCCGGTGTGTGGGGCCTGCCGCGAGATTCCTACCCTCTAGCCGTGTGGCCTGGACATGACGAGGTGGCAAAGCAGGTGGAGCAGTTGCTTGTCGAGAGTCGCTGATGCACCTTGGAAGCCGCGGTCGCGACCGACGCCGCCACGCAGGAACCAGGGGCGTAATTGGCGTGCCGGTCACCCTGCGCACTCCCCCTACACTGCCCACGCATGGAGCCAGCCTCCCCACACACGCTTGCGCCGGTTCACCCAGTCCACGCGCCGACGGCAGGTGCCGACGTTCTTGCGACGCACCGGATGTCTACTCCAGCGGACAGAGCGCCGTGACGCTGTCGCAAGCCGCGTGAATCGTGAGTTCGTGGACACCGATCGGGCCGGGAACCATGCCTCCGGCAACTTGGCCCGCTCCCGCGCTCTGGCCTGCCTGGCCGGCATTCACCTGCACACCGATCAACGCCGGTCGTCAGTGCGAGTGCGAGTCGATTCGGACGGCACCGGCCTGCAGGACTGTTCCGTGCTGGTTCTTCTGGACTTGCGACATCGATTGTCAGGAGAAGCGGAGGTGCCAATACACTCCCGGCCTCGATCCAGGGACGCCCGCGGGGTGTCCCGCAACCACCCCCCCCGGTTCGATCCCCCCTGTGAACTGCGATGACTATTGGCGGGAACGCTAAGTTGCGCAGCACCCTTCGACCGGCGGCGGCGTTCGTCGTCACCGCCGGTGTTTGCGCGCTTGTCATTGTCCTGTGCTGTCTGGTTGCGCAGGCCGCGATGGCCCACATGATCGCCTCGCGAGGGGCGGCACGGGCCTCCTTCTTATCCGCGCTCGGGGAGCGGCGATGGAGCGATGTCCTCGCCACGCCGCGTGCCGACGACCAGGCCAACTGGCGGGAAATGTGTCAACGCTATCCATCCGATGCGATCGGTCGCTTGGCAGAATGGTCGCTGGAGCCCTGGGCATGGTTCGGGGCGAAACTCTGGGTGCATCTCCTGGTCGTGGTCGCTCTCATCCACGCGCTGGCCATCCTGCTCGCCGTCCTTCCGCTCTGGAGGGCGGTTCAACGCGGCGGCGTGCCCCGGCGCGCGGGGTTCCAACTCGCCGCGATTCAGGGCGCGTGCTCGCTCCGGGTGCTTCCCTCGCTCGTGCTGGCGTCCGTGTGTGTGGCCGGTGTTGCATCGGGTTGGGCCTATCTCACGCTGGTTGATGATCGGAGACCCGAGCCGACTCCGGCCACACTCGCCGTCTGCGGCCTGCTGTTCCTCATCGCCGATGCGCTGTTGCTCTGCGCCGCACTCCCGCGTGCCCTCGCCGCGCACCCCGCGATCGGCGCGACAATGTGCCCCCGGTGCGGGTACCAATCCATCGGAACGGTCGTGCGATGCAGCGAGTGCGGGCGCTCCAAGTGCGGGCCGCTGCGGTTCCCGTGGGCACCTGTGCTGGACAGACTTCCGGGTCCAGCCCAGACCGCCGCCATGCTGGTGGGCGTGCTTGCCCTCATGATCGGGGTGGTCGCGGCCTCGCCCGTGTTGTGCGCGGAGGCGCGCCGGCGGGTTCTCGCTGCGCCCGGTCCCGCACACATTGAGGAATACTATGTGAATCTCATGCCCGAACTTGACGGAGCGCCGATCGTCGTCCGAGGTTCCGCAGGTGTATTTGCACTGGTGCTCCACGATGACTTGCAGGCGGCGTGGTGGGCCGACCCCGGCGGGGTTTTTTTCGCAAAGCCACATTGGTTCGTGGCACGCGAGCATCGAGATGCCGTCCTTTCGGACCGTGGGTATCGAGAACTTCCGTTGCCCGACGGCGAGTCCGCGCGGATAATCTTGCGTGACTGTCGCCCGGATGTAGTTGTATTTCCCTGGCCGGTTGCTTCGGCCCGTTTTGCAGAGGGCGCGGTCGCCGCACGCATGAGAGCGTTGATTCCCAACGATTTGCGGTCTTTGCCTTCACCAACCCCGCCATGACCTCGTCTGACGGCCCAGCGGGGGCACCTCGACTCTCACCGCGGCATCTGCTCGCTCCCGACAAAGTCGATCTGCAGGCCCTCGATGTGGACCACCGTCCACTCGCCCGCCGCCCCCCCGCTGCGCCGCCACGTCAGCCGCCACCACGAGCGGTTGGTCATCCCGTCCACCTCCACACGCACGCGCGCGAGCGTTCGCCCCCCCGCTGCGCCCGCGCTGCCCGCTCCTCCATCATCGGTGTGCGCGGTGACCGACGGCACCGAGTGCCGCGTCACGCGGTACTCGCTGCCTATATACCGATCCACCAGGCCCACGATCCCGGCTTTGTCCTCGGTGTAGGCACGGCCGAGCACCCGCAGACCCACATCCTCGGCGAGCATCGGGGCGAGCGCTCGAAGGTCCGGCTGGGCGGCCGCGGCGACCAACTCCCGCGTGCGCTGCACCAGCACCTCCCGCTGCGTGGTGACCAGAAATGACGTGACGACGCACAATGCCGCGACCAGCGCGAGTGCCCCGGCGGCCAGCGCACCCTGCCTCGCCCCCCCCCCGCCGCGCGCGTTGAGGAT
>Ga0163146_10009091_pt1 | contig 10422 bp, 8 predicted proteins | sample OliLakLV19MP7G1_FD_148648 | JGI IMG/M metagenome (GOLD analysis project Ga0163146, IMG submission 148648) | Freshwater microbial mat bacterial communities from Lake Vanda, McMurdo Dry Valleys, Antarctica - Oligotrophic Lake LV.19.MP7.G1 | ecosystem: Environmental > Aquatic > Freshwater > Lake >... | reverse complement strand
GCAGCCGCCTCAAACACGCCTTGGTGCTAATATCTCTGACATGATTGACTGGTCCACCTGCGAAGCGGTTGAGCGTGACCCCGAGCGAGTAAGCGGAGCGTGGGTGTTTCGCGGCTCACGAGTGCCGGTGGCGGCGCTTTTCGAGAACCTCGAAGACGGTGTTCCGATCGGAGAGTTTGTCCTGATCTTCCCCGGCGTTACCCTCGCGCAGGCTCGCGCCGTGTTGGAGCATGCAGCCCGCAGTGCGCTAGCCGCCGTGTAAATGCGCGTTCTGTTCGATCAAGGCACGCCTGCGCCATTGCGCCACCTGCTGCCTGGTCACGTGGTATCCACCGCATATGAACTTGGTTGGTCGACGCGCAAGAACGGCGAGTTGCTCGCCGCTGCCGAAGGCCAGGCCTTTGAGGTGCTGGTGACCACGGACACGAATCTAAAGTACCAGCAGAACCTCGCCGCCCGCCGCATAGCGATTGTGGTTCTGAGTACTACGAGCTGGCCGTGAATCAAGGCTGCGGTCGCATTGATCGTCACGGCGGTCGATGCCGCGGCACCCGGTACTTACACGCAGATCTCGATCCCCTGATCGACCGGAAACGCCCGTCCGGCGCGGCTTTCCAGCTATCTGATCTGCTACCGACCGAACCAACGGCGTGCATAAAAAACCCTCGCAGCGGACGAGCCAAAGCGCACCGCTGAACGGCACGTTGGGCGTCGCCATTAGTGCCCAGAATGCCGCCGACGTCCGCTCTGGACTGGTTTGTGGCAATCTAAGGCCTACACCGGCGCCATAGGGTTTCTGCCATGACACTCACTGTTGAAACGCGTGAAATCGAACTTCTCCGCCTCCCCACATCAGAGCGGGCGAGACTGCTTGACCGGGTCATCGCCAGCCTTGACGCCGACAAAGCACGAGACAAGGCCTGGGACGAATTTGCCGCCCGGCGCGACGCCGAGATTGAACGTGGCGAGTCCTCGCCGGTGTCAGGGCCGGAGGCGCTCGCCCGACTGCGCGCCGAGCTCGCTTGAGCTATTCGCTTCACTTGGGCGCTGAACTTGACCTCGCCCAGGCGGCAAGGTTTTATCGTCGTGAAGGCGGTCGCGCGGTAGCGGCGCGGTAGCTGCGCGGTTCCTCGACGAGTTCGAACGTGTTGCCGAGTTGCTCGTCGAGCACCCGGGAATTGGTACTCCCACCGACGACGAGCGACGCTGCTTCCCGCTGACCGGATTCCTATACTCCGTAAGCTATCGTCCATCTGAGTCAGGTATTCGTATTTTGGTGGTGCGCCACCAGCATCGTGACCCCGAGCACGGGGAGCAACGCCGTTGAACCTGGCACCTAAAAAAATGCATGTGACGTCTAAGGAAAGACTGAACAAGTCCGTCATTCCCGCGAATCCCACTCCGGGGACCAGAGCGGGAATGACGAAGTGGAGACTTGTTCAGCGTTTCCCTGATTTTCCCTGCGAAAAGCAGAACTCCATGAAATCGAAACCCTCTCCCGCTACCTCTAAGGCGCCACGCCTGCGCGTTGGCCTGAACGATGTCAGCCGCGAAACGTTCGCCGCTGCGGTTACTGAACGGCTGGGCAAGCAGCGCGTCTCAATTATGCTGGATGGCTCAATCATTGCGTTCTTCAAAGCCAAGGCCGGGGAGCGCGGCTACCAGACCCTTATTAATCAGGCGCTCCACCAGGTGATGACAGGCGAGCAGATTGAATCCACGCTGCGCCGGGTGATCCGCGAGGAAATGCAGACGCGGTGAGGTCGGTGAGGTATTGGCCGGTTTCATCGATGCATCGAATTCGAAAGACAGGAAGGATCAGGTTGAAGTTTTAATTCAAAACGGCTAACTTCCCGCTGCAGCTCATTTGAATTGTCAGGGGAGTTCATTCATGGCTGGTTTGGTCGCGCATAATTCTGCCCGCGACATCGAAGCGCGACTCCTTGCCGCTATCCGCGCGGCGGGTTTGAATCCGGACAAACGCCTGTCGAGGGCGGAGCTGGGTGCGCTGGATCATTTCCACACCGGCGGCAGGCGCGCGTCGCGCGACTTGATGGAACTGGCGAGGATCCGCGCCGAAGACCGCGTGCTCGATATCGGCGCCGGGCTCGCCGGTCCCGCCCGCATGCTCGCGTCCACGCCCGGATCTGTCGCGTCCTCAATCGCGGTGGCCGCTACGCCTCCCAGGAGATGGCCGCGGGTAAAGCCGCCACGTCCTACTTTCCGCTGCCGTGGGCCATCGAACCGGCCGACAGCTGCCTGGTCTCCGGCGACGAGATGCGCTCGCTGATCGCAGAGAGTGGACTCACCGTCGAGCTCTTCGAGGACACGAGCGATGCGCACCTGGGCCTGAGCAGCGCAAACGCCACGCCCGTGCCGGCGGGACAGCTGGGCCTCGGTGTGTACGTCGACAAGCTCGCGCAAAAAGCCGCGAACGTGCGGCGTAGTCTCGAAGAGGGCCAGGTCCGGCTGGTCAGGGGGGTTTTCGGAAGTGAATCGGTATAAAGCCGTGGGTTGGCCGTTTGATTGAATGGCTAACCTGGCCCCGCCTGTCCTGATGCCACAGATCCCGCGCCGGTTTCATAGTCAATTGGCTGAAAAACCCCATCCGGCGCGGCTTTCCAGCTAGATGGCGAAAAGCTCCACCGGGCCTTGCCGGCCGCGGATGGCAACGCTGCCCAGTGCTCGCGCACCCGAACCCGCGGCGGCGCCGGTGCCGGCCAGCAGCGCCGCGCTGACGATGATCTCGACGTCGTACTCGCGGCACAGGTGTTCCATCCGGCTTGCCGTATTGACCGTGTCGCCTATGGTCGTGAACTCCATGCGGTTGGCGCTGCCGACAATGCCGGCGACCATGGGCCCGGCGTGAACGCCGATGCCGATGCGAAACGGCGGGTCTTGCGTGCGTCCGGCGTTGATGCGCCTGACCGCCTCACGCACCCCCAGCGCGGCGCGGATGGCCGATGAGCGGAAATCCTCGAGCGGGAAGGGTGTGCCGAACACTGCCAGGAAGGCGTCGCCGAGGTATTTGTTGATGAATCCACCTTCGCGCTCGACGCAGACGGCAGCGGCGGAAAAAAAGCGGTTGAGGAATTCGATGACCTGGTGCGGATTGCGCGACTCGGCGTAACTGGTGAAGTCCCTGACGTCGCAGAACATCACCGCGCCCTCGGTGATGTCGCCGACCATGCGGCTGCCGTGCGTGAGCAGGCGGTCACGGATGCGCGGATCGACGATTTTTCCGAAAATGTCCTGGATCTTGTCCAGTTCGTCAACGCGGCGGATGACCTCGGCCTCGAGGTAGGCGTTCTTGTCGCGCAGGAAATCGGCCAAGGCCTTGAGCGCGAGGTGGGTCCTGACACGCGCGAGGACGATGGACGGGCTGATCGGCTTGGTGATGTAATCGACCGCGCCGAGGGCGAGGCCCATTTCCTCGTCTTGCATCCCGGTCTTGGCGGTGAGAAAGATCACCGGGATGTCACGTGTCCTGGCAGCGGCCTTGAGCCGGCGGCACACCTCGTAGCCGTCCATGCCCGGCATCATGATGTCGAGCAGGATCAGGTCGGGCGGGGACTTGCCGGTGGCGATCCGGAGCGCCTTTTCGCCGCTGTTGGAGACCTTTACCTTGTAGTCGTTGGCGAGCAGCCCGGTCATCATCGTCAGATTGTCGGGCGTGTCATCGACCACCAGCACCGTCGCCCTGACGGCGCCAAGCGGGGTGTCCGCCGCGTCTCCCGCCTCGCCGCCCGCCACCGTGGCGCCCGCAATTTCATGCATGGGCATCAGCTTCGCCCCGCGGGTGCCCAAGGGCTCGCGCCAGGTGGCCGGCTTTTTTTTCCATGTCCTTGTCCGAATCACTGAAACGCGCCGCGATGTCGCGGAAATCCGCCTGGATGATCAGAAAGGCGTCGACGATGTCCGGGTCGAAGTGGCGCGCCCGTCCCGCCGTGATGATTTCGACGGCCGTTTCGTGCGACATACCGTCCTTGTACACGCGCCGGCTGATGACGGCGTCGTAAACGTCGGCGAGCGCCATCAACCGTGCGCTGATCGGGATGCCGTCCCCGGACAGTGCCTCGGGGTAACCCGACCCGTCCCACTTTTCCTGGTGCGAGAGGGCGATTTCCTTGGCCATGCTCAGAAACGCCACTTCGGTGCCCAGCAACGTCTCGGCGTGGGCGATGGCGTCGCGGCCCAGTGTGGTGTGCGTCTTCATGATCTCGAACTCTGCAGGCTCAAAGCGACCCGGTTTGAGCAAAATGCGGTCGGGGATGCCGATCTTGCCGATATCGTGCAGCGGCGCCGACTTGTAGAGCATGGTGATGTTGGTGGCGGTAAGGAAGGCGGCGAAGCGCGGATGGCTGCGCAGGTTTTCGGCCAGCGCCCTGACGTAATGCTGGGTGCGGCGGATGTGGTTGCCGGTCTCCGTGTCGCGCGTTTCCGCCAGCGAGGCCATGGCGAGGATGGTGACGTCCTGGATCGCCGCGATCTCGCGTGTGCGCCGCGCGACCTCGGCTTCGAGATAGTCGTTCTTGTCGTGCAGGAAATCAGCCGCCGCCTTCAGCGCAAGCTGGGCCCTGACCCGCGCGAGGACGATGGGCGGGCTGATCGGCTTGGTGATGTAATCGACGGCGCCCAGCTCGAGCCCGCTCGTTTCGTCTTCGATGTTGGCCTTGGCGGTGAGGAAAATAACCGGAATATCGCGGGTCTTCGCAGCCGCCTTGAGCTGGCGGCACACCTCGTAGCCGTCCATGCCCGGCATCATGATATCGAGCAGGATCAAGTCAGGAGGCGGGTCGGCGGCGGCGATCCTGAGCGCCTTTTGGCCGCTGTTGGCGACTTTTACCGTGTATTCACGGTCGAGCAGCCCGCTCATCATCGTCAGATTGTCGGCGGTGTCGTCCACCACCAGCACGATGGTGTTGAGGGTCGAATCAAGCGCATTCATGCGGCATGCTCCTCACCCTGCTCTGCGGCGGCGGCCCGAAGTTCGGTAAGGGCGGTATCGAATTCAAAGGCCTTGATCGCCGCCTCGATGCGGCGGTGGCGGTTCGGAAAAGCGCCGCGCAGCAGGTCGGTGCTTTCGGCAAACACGGCTGCGGCGCCGGCGTTGTCGTCGGCGAGCAGGGCTTCGAGCCGCGCGCATACCAGGTGGAGCCCGTTCTTGTCGGACGCCCCCGTCGCCACGATGGTGCCACCCGCTTCGGCCGGCAGCACGCGCGCGAGTGCCTGCACCAGGTTTTTCAGCGACAGCGCGAGCGCATCGAGCAGGGTATCGGTCTTGTCGTTTGCGGCGTGCGCGTTGACGGCCTGTTCGAGCTCGGCCGCGAGCGCCTGGATTTGCACCGCGCCGATGTTGCCGGCGACACCCTTTATGGTATGGGCGATGCGTTCGGCGGTGGCGGTGTCGCCGCCTTCCAGGGCCGCGCGTATTTCGGCCGCCGCGTTTTTCTGTCCGCTGACGAACTTGCGCAGCAGTGAAAGGTACAAAGGTTTTTTACCCATTACGCGTCGCAGTCCGTTCGGGGTGTCCAGTCCGGCGATCTCGAAGCCGATGTCGCTTGCAACGGCGCCCGGACTTGCCGCGTGCGCCGGGCCGTCCGCATTACGCGGCTTGATCCACGTGCTCAAGGCCTTCCACAGGTTCTCCGGTTCGATCGGCTTGGCCACGTGATCGTTCATGCCGGCGTCGAGGCAGCGTCTGCGGTCTTCCTCCATCGCGTTCGCAGTCATCGCGACAATCGGCAACTGCGCAAGCCCGGGCAGCTTGCGGATCGCGCGTGTCGCCGTGAGGCCGTCCATCACCGGCATCTGAATGTCCATGAGCACGATGTCGTAGGCGGCCGTCGCGACCATGCGGACGGCGATCTCGCCGTTCTCGGCCAGATCGACAATGAAGCCGGCATCGCGCAGCAAATCGATCGCGACCTCCTGGTTGAGATCGTTGTCCTCGACCAGAAGGATGCGCGCCCCCTTGATGGCGGCGAGCGCCTCGGCCGGCCGTGACAGCATATCGGCGGTCTGGCTGCGCTCGGAGGGCGTGTGGCCCAGCGCGCTCGCCACGCTCTCGAACAGCAGCGATGCGCTCACCGGCTTGATGAGCACGCTCTCGATGCCCGCCGCCTCGGCGCCTCTGAGCACTTCCTCGCGGCCGAAGGCGGTGACCATCACCAGGTGCGGCAGTCGGGCCAGCGGCCGGGCGCGCAATTGTACCGCGGTCTCGATGCCACTCATGCCCGGCATCTGCCAGTCGAGGAAAACAATGTCGTAAGGCTTGTTCCCGGTTTCGGCACGGTCAACGGCGTCGATTGCAGCCTTGCCCGAGGACGCCTGGTCCACGGCAAGCCCCATGCCCTCGAGCTGGGCCCTGAGCACCATACGGGCGTTTTCGTTGTCATCGACCACCAGTGTGCGGCGTCCCTGCAGGCTGGCGCTGAGGACCGGCCGGCGCTTGACGCCTTCTCCCTTGCCCAGGCGGGCGGTAAACCAGAACGTGCTGCCCTTGCCGTATTCGCTCTCGACGCCGACCTCGCCGTGCATCAGTTCGGCGAGTTTCCTGGAAATCGACAGGCCGAGCCCGGAGCCGCCGTACTTGCGCGTGGTCGAGGCATCCGCCTGCTGGAACGACTGAAACATGCGCGGGCGCTGTTCCGCGGTGAGGCCGATGCCGCTGTCGCGAACGGCGCAATACAGCAGCACTTCATTGTCGGTTTGTTCGCGCATGCGGATGACGATGTAGATCTCGCCCGTCTCGGTGAATTTGACCGCGTTGTTGGCGTAATTGATGAGGATCTGGCCGAGCCGCAGCGGGTCGCCCACCAGATCGCCGGGCAGGTTCTGGTCCAGGTCGAAAACAACTTCCAGTCCCTTTGACGTGGCTTTTTCGGTGATCAGGTTGGCGACGTTCTCGAGCACCTTTTCCAGGTTGAACTCGGTGTGCTCGATGACCAGCCGGCCCGCTTCTATTTTTGAGAAGTCGAGGATGTCGTTGATGATGCGCAGGAGATACTGGCTGGAAGTCTGGATTTTTGCGAGGTAATCGCGCTGGCGCGGGGTCATCGCGGTCTTCAGCACGAGGTGCGACATGCCGATGATGGCGTTCATCGGCGTGCGGATCTCGTGGCTCATGTTGGACAGAAAATCGCTCTTCGACTGGTTCGCCTCTTCGGCGATTGTCTTGGACTTTTGCAGCAGGCTCTCCGATAGCGCCAGCGCCTCGGCCTGGAGGCGGGTCTTCTCGAGCAGCTCCGAGGTGCGCAGGTTGCGAAGCAGCGCTTCGAGGCGCGGCGCGACAATCACGGGAACTTGCTCCAGCAGGGTCTGCGCCTGCGCATCCATTTCCACGAACGACGCGAGCTCGATCACCATGCCTGTTCCGCCGTCGAGGGCGAACGGCAGGGCGACGATCATGGCGGGGGCCGCGCCGCCGAGGCCCGAGGTGATGGGAAGATACCCGGCCGGGACATGGCGCAGCATGATGATCGAACCGTTGCGCCCTGCCTGTGCGACCAGTCCGCCGGTGGACGCCGGCCCGATGACCGATTCCACCTCGGGCTTGATGCCGTAACTGCCGATGCGGCTAAAGCCACTGCTTTCCCCGCTGCGGATGTAAAGGCCGGCGGCTCCGCAACCTAGCGCCGGCGCAAGCGCTGACAACAGCTTGTCGGCGAAATCGGCGAGCGTCGGGGCGTCCTGGACGGCGTCGGAGATAGTCTTGACACCCTGCCTGAGCCAGGACTGGCGGTCGATTTCCGCGCTTTTGACGCGGTAGTCATCAAGGATCCGCGACAGGTCGCCGATTTCCGTGTTGTCCCCGCCGCGTGCGAATCGCACGCTTTGGTCCCCGGCCAGCAGCAATGTCACCTTTTCGGTCATCTGGGCAATCGGGCGGACGACCCTTCGCTGGTAAAACAGCATGAGTACGCCCAGGATAAAGGCGCTGTTGAGCAGGAATGCACCCAACGCAACGCTCGACAGCAGGTCCGCTTTTTCAGTCAGGTCGGTCACCTTCGTTGAAAGCCGCTTTTCGATCAGGTCGCGTACCTCGGCGACGCTGGTCATGAAGACCTTTCTGCCGCTCACAAACTCGGCGCTGTAAACGAGTTGAACGGCGGCCTTGAGGTCGCCCTTCTGTACTGCGTCCATGGATTTCGATTCGATGACGGTCAGCGCATCGGAATAGCGTTTGGCATCGTTAAGCAGGGTCATTTCCTGACTGGTCAGATCCAGTTTGTGCAGTTCCCGGACGGCCTGTTCCCGCGGGCGGAGGACTCTGATATTGGCAAGGTATTCATCGCGATATTGGGCGTCGCCGGTGGTGGCATAGGCGCGCGCGGCATCACCCAATGCGTTGCCGCTTCTGGCCATCAAGTCTGCGGCGGTGATTGAATCGGCCAAGGCCGTGGATGCACTAAGGCGTTGCGCCAGAAGGCTATCGGCTGAAATATAGGTCATCGTGGTGATGCCGGACAGGATGACGACGCCGGCCGTAATGAGCGCGCTGGCACTGATGATACGCATCTGGATTCCCTCCGTGGAAACGGTGGCTTCCGTTTCCGACAACATCAATAGCGCAAATGCTGCGGCCGTTCTGTTCGCTGTCGTACATACGGCATGGCATGAAAACTGCCGGCCGTCCTATTTTTGGGGGGCAAGCGTCACTGTCCTATCCGGCCCGCAGGTTTGATTTGCAGTTTCACGCTGTGCGTCGGCAGCGCATCAATCAGGTGCGGGTGCGCCGGACCAGAGCGGCCGGTAATCCCTGTTACCCCTGTTACCCCTGTTACCCTTGTTTCACCTGTTACCCCTGTTACCCCTGTTACACTGGCGCCCGTGAATTACGAACTCTTTATCGGCCTGCGCTATACGCGCGCCAAGCGGCGCAACCGCTTTGTCTCCTTTATTTCGCTCACTTCCATGCTGGGCATCGCGCTCGGGGTGGCGGCGCTGATCGTGGTGTTGTCGGTGATGAACGGCTTCCAGCAGGAATTGCGCACGCGCATCCTCGGCGTCGCCTCTCACGTGCAGATCACCGGCCCGGATAACCAGCTTGCCGACTGGCCGGCGGTGGCCGAACGCGCGGCCAAGAACCCGCAGGTGGTGGCGACCGCGCCCTATGTCAACGCCCAGGGCATGCTGTCCTTTGACAGCGCGGTGCGCGGTTCGATAATCCGCGGCGTGCTGCCCGAAGCCGAGGGCAAGGTCGCCGAAATCGGCACGCATATGCTCGCCGGCAGGCTCGACTCGCTGACCGCCGGCAGTTTCAATATGGTGCTCGGCTCGGAACTGGCGCGCGCTCTCGGCGCGCGGGTTGGCGAAAAAGTCACACTTATCGCGCCGCAAGGCCTGGTGACGCCGGCCGGCGTGGTGCCGCGCCTGAAGCAATTCACCGTTTCGGGCATTTTCGAGATCGGCATGTTCGAGTACGACTCCGGGCTCGCGCTGGTGCACCTTGAAGACGCGCAGCGCCTCTACCAGATGGGCGCCAGGGTCTCCGGCGTGCGGCTGAAGCTGGTTGATTTATTCCAGTCGCGCCAGGTGACGCGCGCGCTGATGCTCGACAAGGCCATGGGCGACGTCTATGTCAGTGACTGGACGCGCAGCCACGCCAATTTCTTTCGTGCGGTGCAGATCGAGAAAAACGTCATGTTCATCATCCTGACGCTGATCGTGGCGGTGGCGGCGTTCAACATCGTCTCGACGCTGGTGATGGCCGTCACCGACAAACAGCCGGACATCGCCATCCTGCGCACCCTCGGCGCGAGCCCCGGCGGCATCATGAAAATATTCATCGTCCAGGGCGTGCTGATCGGGGTCATCGGCACCTTGATCGGCGTCGCCGGCGGCGTGCTGCTCGCCTGGAACATCGACGTCGTCGTGCCCTTCATCGAGCGCGTCGTCGGCATGCAGTTTCTCGCCAAGGAGGTCTATTACATCAGCGAGCTGCCCTCCGACCTGCATCTGCGCGATGTCGTGACCATAGGCATTGTGTCGCTGGTGCTGTCCTTTCTGGCCACGCTGTACCCGAGCTGGCGCGCCTCGCGCGTCAACCCGGCCGAGGCGCTGCGCTATGAGTGAGGCGCTGCGCTATGAGTGAAGCGATTAACGAGCCGGTGCTCGCCTGCAGCGGGCTGTCAAAGATTTACCGCCAGGGCGACAACGAGGTGCGGGTGCTGGAGGAAATCAATATCGAAGTGGCGCGCGGCGAGATCGTCGCCATCATCGGTTCGTCGGGGTCGGGCAAGAGCACGCTGCTGCACCTGCTGGGCGGCCTCGATGCACCGAGCGCCGGCGAGGTGAGGGTGCAGGGCAGGGCGATGCAAAGCCTGTCCGAAGCCGAGCGCGGCGTGTTGCGCAACAACGCCCTCGGTTTTGTTTACCAGTTTCATCACCTGCTGGGTGAATTCAGCGCGCTCGAGAATG
>Ga0163146_10009084_pt1 | contig 10424 bp, 7 predicted proteins | sample OliLakLV19MP7G1_FD_148648 | JGI IMG/M metagenome (GOLD analysis project Ga0163146, IMG submission 148648) | Freshwater microbial mat bacterial communities from Lake Vanda, McMurdo Dry Valleys, Antarctica - Oligotrophic Lake LV.19.MP7.G1 | ecosystem: Environmental > Aquatic > Freshwater > Lake >... | reverse complement strand
GCGCCACACCGTGTCGCGCCACACCGTGCCGCCTGCACACCGTGCCGCCTGCACACCGTGCCGCCTGCACACCGTGCCGCCTGCACACCGTGCCGCCTGCAGACCGTGCCGCCTGCAGACCGTGCCGCCTGCAGACCGTGCCGCCTGCACACCGTGCCGCCCACACACGGTGTCGCCTGCACACGGTGTCGCCTGCACACGGTGTCGCCTGCACACCGCGTCGCCTCCACCTTGTGTCCCCTCCGCATTGTGAGCCGCCTGAGGCCGGGACGGTTGCGCCCTAGGCTTCCGGGCCGTGGGATGTCGGCATGATGCGCCGCCCGCTCGCACTCCTCGTCCTGCTCGCCGCTCTCGTCCTCGCACCGATCAGTATCGCGCTTTGCGCCGAGGACGCGCCGCCCGTTTCGTCGCGCACCGTGATCCTCGTGCGGCACGGCGAGAAGGAGTCGTCGCCCAAGGATCCGCAGGATCCGTCGCTGTCCGAGGTCGGCGCGGCGCGTGCGCAGGACCTCGCGCGGGTACTCGGCTCGGCGGGTGCGACGAAGCTCTTCACGAGCGAGCTGAAGCGGACTCAGGAGACCCTCGTGCCGCTCACGATGGTGCTCGGCATCACCAGCGAACCACTGCCGGCCGCGAAGTCGGAGCTCGTCGTCGCCGCCCTCGACTCCCTCGGTCCAGGATCCATCGCCGTCGTGTGTGGGCATTCGAACACGGTGCCGCGCGTGGCGGAATTGCTCGGCGTGACGCTCGCCGGAACGATCGTCGATCGCGGCGTCACCATGCTCCCGGATGACGCCTACGATCGCCTCTTCGTGATCACCCGACCCGCGATCGGACCTGCGTCGTGCCTCGAGTTGCGCTACGGCGTGCCGTCGCCAGCGACGGTCAGCTCGGGCAAGTGACGCGCGACGAAACCGGCTTCCCGCGCAGCGTGTGACAGGACGCGCAACGCATTCGTCCCGACTGGTCCTAGATCGCGCGTCCATTCGTTCACGTACAGATCGACGTGCGCGCGGATCACCGCTTCGTCGAGTTCGCGCGCGTGCCGACGCATGGTGGCGAGCGCTGCATCCGGTTCGGCGCGAGCGAGGTCGAGGCTCGCGCGGATCGCGGCCTCGAGTTCGACGATGACCGACCCACCGAGGCTCTTCTGCGCCACGATTCCGCCCAGCGGCAACGGTACGTGCATCCGCGACTCCCAGGTCGCGCCCAAGTCCTCGACGAGCGTCAAGCCATGACTCGCGTACGTGAAGCGTCCTTCGTGGATGCACACGCCGTAGTCGGCCTCGCCGCGTTCGAGCGTGCCGAGGATTTCCGAGAAGACGACGTGCTCGACGCGGCCGACGTCTCCGTGGAAGAGCCGGTAGAGGAGGTGTGCCGTCGTGTGCTCTCCCGGACACAGCACGCGGATATCGCCAGAACCAACGTTCAGCGCTGGTGCGCCGCGCCGCGCGAGCAAGAGCGGCCCGACGCCGAATCCGAGAGCCGAACCGGCGTGCAGCACCACGCTCGTGTCGCCCCACGCGAGTGCGGCGGCGAAGCTCACCTTCGCTGCGTCGTAACGTCCGGCTGCGAAGCCGTCGTTCAAGGCTTGGATGTCGTGCAGTTCGAGTGCGATTTCGAATCCACGCGGACGCACGGCTCCCGTGAGCAATCCGTGGAACGCGAACGTGTCGTTCGGGCAGGGCGAGATGCCGAGACGCACGCGGCGCTCGTTCACTTCGGGTCGTCTCCACGTCGCAGCAGATCGAGCGCGCACAAACGCGCGGCCGCGAGTGCCGCCGGGATGCGCCAATGCGCTGGATTGCGATTTCCCACGACGTTCGACACGCCCCGTACGACGTGACACGGGACGCCGGCGAGAGCGCACGCGAACGCGACCGCGAAGCCCTCCATGTCCTCCGCCAACGCCTCGGGAAAACGCTCGCGACGCAGGGCCGCTTGTTCCGGTGAGGCGGACGCCGCGCACGTCGACAGGAGGAGTGCCGTGCGCGCGGGATCGCGCAGGCGCTCGGGGTCGCGCACGCGGCTCGCGGCGAGCACGATCCGATCGTGGATCGCCTCCGCGCTCGCGCTGCCCGGCCACTGAGGAAATCCCAGCGCCGCAGGGCCGGCCAGACTTCGGCCCTCGCCGGCGCCGATCCCTTCGACCGCGACCGCATCGAACTCCAACGCGCGGCCGATGGGCAGGAGCTCGGGGTCGAACGTCCCCGCGATGCCCACGAGGACGACGCGCGACGGCCGCAACGTCGCGACCAACTCCGCGGTGCGCGCTGCCGCCGCGATCGGGCCGAACCCGCACAACGTGACGATGCCCAGGCCGGCGTCGAAACCGCCGTGGTCTTCGAGGCGGCGCTCTTCGACGGCAGTGGGTACGAGGATCAGCGTGGGGGAGCCGGGGGACGGGGACATGGTCGCGGAGTCTGGTGCGGCGCGGGACGCGTCGCAACGGAGAAGAGAGCGCGTGGGTCCGCACTGGAACCGCGCCACGGCTCGGAGATGCGCGTGTGCGGCTTCGGCATGGTCGGTTCGCCGGATTCGCGTGCTTGCGTGCCGACCCTGATCCGCGGTTGACGTGAGCGATCGATCGTTAGAGGCAGAGTCCCTTCTCGCGACCCCCTGGGCCGCGGGGCGGGTACTCTCCAACCCTCGGACCAAGGCTCTCTCGAACCACCATGCACATCTCCACGACCCTCCTCGCTCTCGCGGCGCTCACTGCGACGACGCCCGCGCAGGACAGCGTCTCACTCCTGAACGCACTTCCCGGCGACGCGGTCGACTCACGCGCCGCCGCGGAGCAGATCAACGACTACGTGGTCGACCTGACCGCGTTCAAGTCGAGCTCCGGCCGCACGTTCGCGCTCGCACCCATCGCCAAGGCAAGTCAGCAGCGCAACGTCGCGCCGGTCTTCTTCAACGGCCAGTTCGGCGCACAGGCGTTGTCGCGTCGAGTCGCTTCGAACGTGCCGTTCCTGCGCGCGCAGTACGCCAACTGGAACGCGCCGGGTCTCGGCGTGAACGGTGATCCGACGCGGAACGGCGTGCCCGGATCGATCGCGCCCCCGGCAGGGACCGGCTTCCAATTCGGTTTCGCAGCGAGCGAGTTCTCGGACGGCGATCCGACCGGCACCTCGCTCGGTGCGATCACGGGCGGCGTCGCCAACTTCGCGGCGAACCGTCCGTCGCGGCTCTACGTCTCGCGTGTCGTCGCGGGGACGAACGGCGCGACCGACGGGTGCAACACGGCGCAGTTCGGCATGGGTGCCGTCGACGAGGACGGCGCGGTCCACTTCCGCGCCGACAACTTCGGCACGTTCAGCTGCGATGGATTCTCGACGGTCCTCGGCAACAATCTCTTCCGCGTCGACATGGCCGCCCGGGCCGCGGCGCTCAACGTGATTTCGGGCAGTTTTCCGCTCGGTTTCGATGCGACGACGCGGCTCCTCGCCGGATCGGCGACCCCGCACAACGTGCCGAATGCGGTGCCGCGCTCGGTCGCGGGCCGACCGATCCTGATCGGGTCGAACTTCGCGATCCAGTACGTCTTCGAGTCGGTCGCCGGAGTGGCGGTCGCGGGCGGAGCTGGTGTGCACTTGCCGGGTTTCGCGGACCATCGCGGCAGCGTCGGCTACACGTCGAACGTGTTCCCGAATCTCTTCCCGGGCGCTCCGAACGGCACGGCCGGGATCCTCGCGGGTGCTGCGGGTCAGTCGGGCTTGCGCGACGGGCTGGCGATCTTCGGCGTGGGCGCGAACGGGGCTTCGGTCTCGCCGATCGCGCGCTCACTGCCGGCGCCGGCCGCGGGACTCGATCCCGAACACCCGTTGTGGGCACCGACCGCAGCGCAGCAGTTCGACCACTACTTCAGTCAGACCGCGTTCCGCGGCGGCTCCTCCCAGGTGGCGCTCGGAACCGATCAAGCGGGCAACCTCGTCGCAGCGGGCACCGTGTACTACGGCTTCACCTCGCCGTCGCAGATCTCGGCCCCGTTCGACAATCCGCGCAACTACATCGCAGTCGCGCGCATCGATCCGCTCACGGGGAGCACGACCTGGCGCGCCGCGGCCTGGACCGATGCCACGAGCGGCAAGTCGATCCTCCAGAACGGCACCACGGTGATCGGTAATTTGCGACCTTTCTCGACGGGCCGTGGTCCGTGTCTCTCCGCACCGATGATCGATTCCGTCGGGAACGTGTGGTTCCTCGGATCCTTCCAACGCTCGTCGAACCCGGGCGCGGTGTCGGTGGGCCTCTTCCGCGCGACTTGGCGCGTGGCCACGCAGAGCTACGTCTTGGAACTCGTGCTCGCGCAAGGCGACATCCATCGCGGATCGAACTCGACGCGCGACTACAGGATCGATTTCCTGACCTTGAACGACATCGACTCGATCTCGTCGGGCTCGGCGTGGTCGGGCAACATCGCTGAAGTCGCGGATCGCAACACTCCCATCGCGGGTCTCGCCACCGACGACGCACGGACGCTGGGCGGGATCTTGATCTCGGCCTCGATCCTCTACGACAATAACGACGACGGGTTGTTCGAGCGATCCACGGGGACGGGCGGCCTCCCGGGCAGTCCGGACGAGGACTACAGCGTGCTGCTCTACGTCGCAGCCTCGAACGATTGCGACGCGGACGGCATCCCCGACGATCGTGAGATCGCCGAGGGCACGACCGCGGACGTGAACGGCAACGGGATCGCGGACGCGTGCGAGGGCTTCGCCGGCCTGCTCTATTGCTTCGGTGACGGTACGGGCACGGGTTGCCCGTGCGGCAACGTGTCGGCGCCTGGAGCTCAAGCCGGGTGCCTCCACTCACTCGGCAGCGGCGGGCGTATTCGCGCGAGCGGGAAGGCGAGCCTCGGCAGCGACAGCATCGTCCTCGCGGGCTCGTCGATGCCGAGCAGCTCCGCGCTCTACTTCCAAGGCACAGGACAGCAAACCGGCGGACTCGGGTCCGTGTTCGGCGACGGTCTGCGCTGTGCCAGTGGCACCATCGTGCGTCTCGGGACGAAGACGAACGTCGCGGGTACGAGTCAGTATCCGGTCGGCGCCGACCTGCCCGTCGCAACGAAGGGCGGCGTCACCATTCCGGGGACGCGCAACTATCAGATCTGGTATCGCAATGCGGCGGCGTTCTGCACGAGCTCGACGTTCAACCTGACGAACGGCGTGCAACTCACCTGGAGTCTGTGAGGCTGGTCCGAGGGCGCGTGAGGTCCTTCAGCCTCCGCGCTCTCGAGTGGGGTGAGCCGGAAGTACGCAGCCAAGGTCGGGCCGCCCGCGTCTCCCTGGCGTCGTTGCGCCTCCTCCGAGGGATGCAGCGAACCCGCGTCGTCGCTGCGCCTTGCCAGGCAGGCGCACTCAGCCTGAGTTATGCCGCGAACTTCGGAATCACCCCCACTAGGTCACCGGAACTCCGTCGCTTCGCTACGGGCGGGTCGGGGAAGGATCACAGGCACCGAGGGGCCGCGATGCCATCGAGCTCGCGGCCCTCTTGCGTCCGGAGCGCCGTTGCGCGAAGTGAGGCGGGGCGACGCGACGCGAGGCGAGACGCGACGCGAGGCGAGACGCGACGCGAGGCGAGACGCGGCGCGAGGCGCGGCGAGGCGCGAGGCGCGGCGAGGCGCGAGGCGAGGCGCGAGGCGCGGCGAGGCGCGAGGCGAGGCGCGAGGCGCGAGGCGCGGCGAGGCGCGAGGCGAGGCGCGAGGCGCGGCGAGGCGCGAGGCGAGGCGCGAGGCGAGGCGCGAGGCGCGGCGAGGCGCGAGGCGAGGCGCGAGGCGCGGCGAGGCGCGAGGCGAGGCGCGAGGCGCGAGGCGAGGCGCGAGGCGAGTGCTTCGCTGGTTCCGCGTGGCCCAGGCTCGTCGAGCCAAACGACGGGGGCGACCGGCTTGCGCCGGTCGCCCCCGAGGAACTCGCCCGAGCTCCCTGAATGCTAGTGCTGAGCGGCGGCGCGGAACACTCCGCGCCACCGCTCGTTTCGATCACGGACCTTCTTCGAAGATGTCGTTCGGGAAGAGGTCGCCGTTCGTCTGCGTGCACAGTTCCCACGGCAGGTCGCACACCACGTAGACGCCGAACTGCTCGAAGAGGACTGCGTAGATCGCCGGATCGTTGATGACGTCCACGTTCGAGAAGGCGACCTGTCCGTCGATCTTGATCCAGCCCGATTCCTTGTCGTTCGCGCCGATGATCTCGTCCGGAGCGTCACCGAAGTTCTCCAGCGAGGTCTCGAGGAACCCGCCGCTGATATCCGCAAGGCGCGGGTCGTCCCAGCACCGGAACAGGTACTGCGAGGAGAACTGAACCTCGTTGTCGTTGTAGCCGAGGATGTAGACGACCGTGTCGAACTGCGATCCGCCGGAGAGGCCGACGAGCACGAGACGGCTGCGGAACAGGCTGCCCGGACCGCCCTTGTTTTGACCGTCGCCCTCTTCTTGCTGACCGAGGAAGCGCGGGATCAGGATCTCGTCGGGGGCTTCGCTGTACTCGATGCCATCGAGGTCGCGGATGCCGTCGCCGTCGTCGTCCGTCGTCGAGCCCTGGCGGCCGATCCCGAGGAAGGGACGAGCGTTGAGAGCATCGCGCGCAGGGTCGTCGACGAAGCTGTTTCCGCCGGCGAACATCGCCTGGCCGATGAGGTGGTTCCACACGATCGCCTGGCCCGTCTGCGGATCCTTGGCGAACACGTACAAGAATCCACGCTCGTGGTTCGGGTTGTCGAAGCTCGTGAGGATCGAGATCGTGTCGCACGGCGTCAGACGACGCGTCGTGTTCGTTTCGAGGCAGGGGAGCACCGTGCCGCCCGGGCCGTACTTGCCGATGTAGACGTACTCGACGTCGACCGTGCCCGCGAACAAGTTGCCCGGCCCTTGAGCGAAGTCACAGTTCGTGTTCGTGACCGTCACGAGCGTGACGCGGTTCGGACGGTTGTCGAAGCGCGGGAAGAGCAGGAGGCTGCCCGGCACGTCGCGCGCGCCCTGAATGCACTCCACCACCGGCGGCGTGAAGTTGTAGGTCACGATGACGCTCGCACTGGCTCGCAGCTGGACGAGGAACACTTCGTTCCCCGTTTGGCCCGTGAAGAACGATGAGCCCGAGGCCGCGACGGGGAACGTCACGGTGCCGGCACCCTGGAAGTCGGCCAGCGCCAGGAGGGCGTCCGGCGGAACGTTGATCGTCTGCGACTCGGTGTCCGACAGGATCGGCGAGAAGAACCCCGACGTGCCGCCGAAGTCGATCACGCCATCGGTGGGCCCGAGCGGCGGCGGGGTGAACGGGTTCGACGGGATCAGGCTGAGCAGCGGCGCGCCACCCGGAGTCTGGTAGTTGAGCGTCGCCGACAGCGTCGCCGAGATCGTCTGCGGGTTCGGCGAGGTGTTCTCGGCGCCGATACGACCTTCGATGAGCGCGTCGAAGCGCACGGACACGGAGTTCAACATTCCGAGCGCGGCGTTGAACTTCGGGACGGTCAGCGAGTCCGTCCAGTTCGTCGTCTGCAGGGGGACCGTATCGGTGAATTGGACTTGGTTGGCAAAAGCCACCGTCCCGAGCAGGGAGGCAGCGCCCGCGAGGAGCGAGCGGCGCATAGGGGATTGGTTGTGCATGGGCGAGTCCCGGTTGTCGTGTCGTGGAGCGGCCGAATCCGGTCGGCGCGAGGGCCGTTCCGATCGGGGAGTAGAAACACCTTCCGCGAGGAAGTGTTTTCGCAGTCTCGCCGCCAGGCGAAGGGCCGTCAATGCCTGCGACGGAAAAAAGGGATTCCTAGTTTCATTCCGCAGACTGCTGCCCGTATCCAGCCAACCTGGATCGCCGCCCGCGGTGGCCGCAGGCGGTTCCACGGCGCATACTTCTCTCCACCGAACCGCCCTCCTTCGAGCCGCTCCGCACGGCCGGAATCGTCCATCCATGCGCGCTCAACTCGCCCTTTCCAGCCTCGTCCTCGCGTTCCTCGTCCTGGGCTGCGAGCCCAAGGAATCCTCTCCTCCGCCGTCCGGCAGCCGCTGGAGCGAGGTGGAGCGTTTGGTGAAGTCCAAGGACTACCCCGCGGCCTACGCAGTTCTCGAAGCCCAGATCGTTCCGGGACGGACAGACCCCGACTTGGTCGTGCGCCTGGCCGAAGTCCGTCGCCTGCAGGGGGACCCGATCAAGGCGATTCTGATCCTGCGCGCGGCCGTGGATACGGATCCGGCGCCCCAGTCCCTGTTCGCACCGTTGGCGAGCCTGTACCTGCAGGTGGCCCAAACGAGCCAGGCGCGCGAGGTCCTCGAAAAAGCGCGCGCGGCGGGATACCGCTCCGTCGAACTCGCGCTTCTCTACGGAGAGGCTCTCGGCCGGGACGGAGAATTCGAGCCGGCTCTGCGGGCCTTCGACGAAGCCCTCGAGGTGGGCGCCAAGCCGTCGACGGTCCAATACAACCGCGCGCTCGTGCTGGGCGAGCTGAAGCGTCACGACGAAGCGATCCAGACTCTCGAGGAGGTCGTGAAGTCGGAGCCCAAGTGGGCCGCGGGCAAACGCGAACTCGCGCGCGCGATCCTCGACAGCGTTCCGAAGGATCGCGCTACGGTCGAGCGTGCGCTCGACATCTTGATCGAGGTCAAGGACGAACTGCCCGAGGATTGGCGCCTGCACGAGTCCGTGGGGGACGCTTGGTTGCTGCTCGGCGACTACGACGCGGCGTTGGCGGCCTACACCGAGGCCTTGCGCCACGGGAAGAACCCGAAACAGGTCGAGGATCGCTATCGCGTCGCCGCGACGAAGAAGCGTGAGCGCGACAGCGCCGCCGTCCCGCCGCCCGCGAAGTAGGCGCGGAGATCACCGCCCAGAGCGGCTCACTCGCGATCGACACACGAGTCGTGCGTCGGAGGCTCCAGGCGAGTGAAGCGAGAATGAAAGATCCTTGACCGCCACTGTGATCCGAATTCCGCTTGGAATGGGGTCATTTCTTCCACGTGTGCACGGAAGTTTCGTCTTGGAACTGGCAAATCGATCGGGCTTGGCATAGGAATCTGCATTCGGTGATCGGCTCATGCCGCGAGACCGTGCTACGGTTCCTCAGCTCCCCCGACGAGCGAGCTCGACGGCTCCGTGCGACAGCCATGCGTCGCACGAAGCGCACATCGCGCTCGAACAGCCTCGATCCACGCGCCGCACCCTTGCCCTGAACCTCACGATGAAGCCGCACCGACAAAACTTCCCGCGATCCCAGCCGAGCCAGGCTGCCTGGCTCCTTGCCGGCTTGGCAGGCATCGGCCTGGTCTCTTGTGGCGGTGGCGGTGGCGGTGGCGGCGGCTCCTCCGCTGAACCCCTCGTCCAAGTAGCGAGCGCGGTCCCCGGCACCGGCCCGTTCATCGGCGGGACCTCGGTCACGCTGGTCGGACGCGAGTTCTCGATCACGTCGCCGAACACCGTGACCTTCGGCGGGTCCCCGGCCACGAACGTCGTGACCGTCGACGACCGGACGATCACGTGCGTCTCGCCGGCCGGAGCTCCCGGATCCACCGTCGACATCGTCGTCACGAACGAGAAGGGCCAGGGCCGGCTCGCGCTCGGCTTCGTTTACGCGACCCCGGCACCGCCGACGAGCGACGTGAACGGCGACGGACTGGCCGACCTCGTGATCTCGTCGCCGGCAGATTCGCAAGGCGGCGCCAGCGCCGGCGCGGTCTTCGTTTTCTTCGGCCGTGAACAGTCGTTCCAACTCGACGGACTCGACGCGGCCGACGCCGACCTCAAGCTCATCGGTCAGAAGCCCGGCGATTCATTCGGCACGTGCGTGTGCGTCGGCGACGTCGACGGCGACGGGACGACGGACCTCGTCGTGAGCGCGCACAAGGTCGACGCAGTGGGCGCGCCCGATGCGGGTGCCGTCTACGTGTTCCGCGGACCGATCGGGGCGGGACCGAACCTGCCCGCGCAAGCGGCGGGCATCAAGCTCACCGGATCCTCGCTCGTGGCGGGCGACGAGTTCGGCACGGCGATCGAAATCGGCGACGTGGACGGCGACGGAGTCGCCGACATCCTCGCGGGTGCGCCGAAGCACGATGTCGACGGGAAGCTCGACGCCGGCTGCACCTATCTCTTCCTCGGCGGCGCGACACTCGCGAGCCGCAGCGCCGACCTCGCCGACCAAGCTTTCGACGGCATGCTCGCGGGAGACCGCTTGGGCGGGCGCCTCGCGTGCGGCGACGTGGACGGCGACGGATCGATCGACCTCGTGTTCGGTGCCGGAAACGTGGACGTGCAAGGTCCGGTCCTGCGTCACGATGCGGGTCGCGTGTACGTACTGCGCGGAGGCGCCGCGCTCGTCCAAACGAACGTGTCGCAGGCGGCGATCATCCTCGATGGCCTCTCGGCCGGCGACCGGCTGGGTGAAGCCGTGTGCGTCGCGGACGTGGATGGCGACGGACAAGCGGACGTGATCGT
>Ga0163146_10009081_pt1 | contig 10427 bp, 6 predicted proteins | sample OliLakLV19MP7G1_FD_148648 | JGI IMG/M metagenome (GOLD analysis project Ga0163146, IMG submission 148648) | Freshwater microbial mat bacterial communities from Lake Vanda, McMurdo Dry Valleys, Antarctica - Oligotrophic Lake LV.19.MP7.G1 | ecosystem: Environmental > Aquatic > Freshwater > Lake >... | reverse complement strand
TAATGGAACCTCGGGTTTAAGATTGGCATCTGTTTTTTTGCTTTTGGTATTAGTGGGTTGCTTCTTTCTAAAAAAGTCTATCATTATCCGTTCATACGATCCCAATCAATGTGCAGTGGACGACATGCGCCAAGGACGCAAGAGTTCCAAGAAAGGCCCTCCTCCGTCAACAAGCTGAGTGGAGCAGGCGGCAGTGGAAATGCATTGCCGACGGTTGGATGCTGGCTACCTACAGTGCTATCGGATCGTGGCAGAGCCCAAATTCGCCATGCCCCTGAAGACCAACCAAAAGTAACATTCTAGCTAGTAGCTGGCTGGCTAGCAGCCAAGAGTACACGTTCTCAGCTACCTGTCTGCTAGCTGCCACTACAGTACAAGTCGAAGTCGCTGGCTCACACAGGCACCGAAGTCGATCGCGACCGCAATAGCTACCAGTAGCTGTGATAAGTTGGCTTGCTACAGTAGTTACTAGTAACACAACCCCATGGCCATGGCTTTTTGGAACCGAGGCGACAAAAACATAAAGAGGAGATGGATAGCTTTATGGTAAGATTACACACACAAAACAGCTACCCTGAGTGACAAGTTTCTCTCTCTCTCAGGAGGCAAACACTCAGCTGAGTGTGCAGTACCCATGCGCAACTTTTCAGTCCCGCAGCCCCGGCCGAGCCCAAGTACCGGCTTTCAAGAACTTATCGAAGGCTCCCTCTCTAAAGCAAAATGATATACAAAAAGAGCACAGGAAGTTGGTTGTACATATTTCCTCAAGCATGTCTCGCCGAAACTAGAGCAACCAGTATTCGATTCTTCCGTTCCTTCTTCTACTCCTGGTAGTGGTGCTGGCTCTTGTGCTGAAGGAGTGGATTGCAGTGGAGTAGCTGACGTTGGAGCGGATGTGATCGGTGAAGGAGTGGCTTGTGATGATACCGGATGTGGAGATGGAGTACATGTGGTCGGTGAAGGAGTGGGTTGTGGTGATACCGGATGGATGGAGCTGATGCGGTAGGTGAAGGAGTGAGTTGTTTCGCTACCGAATGTAGCGATGGGGGTGATGTGGTAGGTGAAGGGATGGGCGTCGATGTCGGCCTCTGTGGTAACATGAAACCCGAGGACCAGGCCAATGAACATTTCGTCGCGACTGTCACAAACAGCGGCTCACTTCCATTTTGAACAGAAGGGGTTCCGCCATCCGAATAGATGCCCCCATGATCTCTAGCACAATATCATGAACATCCCAAATCAATGGTTTGGAGCCTTCCTTGAATCTGAGTGAGTTCAGAATGCTGACTATACCCGTTGGGCGACACTCTACACCTAACTTTGGTCCTAGGCGGTGTTTCCGTGGTGGTAACTTGGAAAACTTGAACCCGTGACATCTTCATTCCATCTTTCGTACTGGTCGAGCTGGAAAGGACTGCTCACTTTTTAAAAAAAAAGTACCATCGATGGTCATCAACGTTGGTACCACTAGGGGAGCAACGTAGCACATGAGGCTGGCGTTATGAATGCCCAGATTACTCGTGCTGACCACAGAGACAAACACCGGAGCACCATTGCTGCATTCCATATCCACAGCTATCGAGGCCTCTTTGTCGATGAATTTTGCCTTGTCGCTGCTGGCCATAGCTCAGAAACAAATAATAGTTTCCTCGTCGTTGCTCATCGTAGTCATCGAAAGTAGATGGTTCTGAACCCTGTTTGAATCTCATGTTGTCGGTGTAAACGTAATCACCATAGTTACTGTCGCATGTCAAGTAACAACTGATTGTGGTTCTAGCGGGGATATGTACATTGGAAACCTGAAACACCTGAAAGTGTGTCGATACACGGGTAGACTAAATTTCTTTCTTGCCGTACCACTGGATAAGGTTCCATCTTTTTTCAAATGCCCGACTTTTCATGTCGAATTTTGTGGGGTGATCGCCATTACATATTTTAGATGAGCAACGGAAAAAAATTACAAGAGACACAGATAGTAGGAACCAAACGATATTGTAAACTTACGTTGTTGGTGGAGCAGTCTGCAAGGACGTTGAAGCCGGGGTCGGCGAAGGGATGTCTATGGTGGCTTGAGCTGTCAGTCCGGGTGGGTTAGGCAATCTCCAACCGAGAGATCAAAGCTCACGGTGAAGGACGGGTTTCTCTCAATACACCAACCAAAGGGATCAAAGACATCCAGACAGGACGAGAAAGGATCTTTTGGATTGGCATGGCAGCGCTGTTCCCAGTTGGGCCTTTCCGTGACAACACAGGCACCATCCTCTCGCGTCTCTTGTAGGCGGCGAAACCATCCTCGTAACAATGCTGTGCTGTGACATCGGTAGCACACGATATTTGAACTTGTGTCGTATTCCATGAACAACACACCATCCACATCTACAGATGATAGGTTCACAATAGCCGCATGTGTAATTTCGATAGTTAGAAGTCAAACAACAATCGTAATGAAAGTCTCTGTAATATCGAAGAAAAAAGTTGACGAACTGGAAATTAGCTATAAACAGACGGATTGCAGATAACAACAAGCAACGAAGGACTCACTTCAACTCGTTGAAACAGGCAGCCCCCATGGTGTCATGGACGTGGAGGGGTTACTTTCGAAGCAAAAGTCAATGTCGAATGCTGTTTCCTCATCACAACTGGTGTGAAATTATTTTCTTGACAGCAAAAAAATGCTAATGGCCTTTTGGTAACTGCTTTCCCCATTGATGATACAGTTTTGGCTTGTAAAGGGAAGTACTACGTTGATGATTGAAGCGGCAAAAAAAAAGCTCTTGTGCAGGTTGATATCTCCAGGTGCCAAGCAGACGAGACCAGGGGTTCTGGATCCGACTCGCGCAAAGAACTGGGGCAACTACGCGAGGGTTTTGAAACTGACGCCTAACGTAGGAAGACGGACAACGCTACCACTGCTCCTTGCCATGTTTCGAATGAAACTGTGTTTTCATTTCACGGTACAATAGAGTCTCCACATCTGTGCCGTTTCCTCCCCTGCTCTTTTATTTTCAGACATTAGGTGTTCCATCGGACCACAAATCTTTCAAGTATTCGGATTGATTCACCACCACGGGTGCCCAGCAACGTGGTTGTGATGGAGTCTTGTCCAAAGACGGTGATGTGTGTATTGGACATTTGTAAACGCTATAACCACAAAAGGTTGTCGCTGCGGCTCCCTTTTGATTTTTCGTTGTTGTAGTCGATCCTTGGGCATTTAACCGTTCGGCTGCCGCCGTCACAATCTGGTCATGAGCATGCGATACCGGTCCTCCATGCGAGACCAACAAGATGGTTTCTCCCGGGCGTGCCGTCATATCCATGACACGTTGCATTCGATCTTGTTGATGTTGTCGTGTTTCCAAACAAATGGGAGGTCGCAAGCTATAAGGAACATCCTCCTCCTCCATGATGTGCGTGATGGATGCATAGTCAAAATCTTGCAGGGTGTGCAGTAGATGTTGGGATGATAATTGCTCGTCGCCGTGGTCCTCGTCTCCAAAGACTTGTTTCCAATCGTACAATAATTCATAGGCGGCTCGTTGCGAGGCAGGGTGCAATTCCTCCGGGCGAAAATCAGCCAGAGCACGCCGTGTTCCCAGCCCCGACGCCTCCGTTGCCAAATCTTCCGCCGGAATATATCCCCATGTCCCATCCGATCCAGGCAACGCCCACGACCGGTACCAATTTTCGTTCAAACTTTCGGCAAGTCCAAATTCGATTCGAACGTTGAGCAGTGGGGACGGTTTGTCGTTGTTTGACGCCCGTTGTTCATGGATCACAGCTGCCACGGCACACGCGGTTTGACGACATCGCAACAAGGGAGACGAGTAAATTTGGGTCACGGGTGGAATTTTTTGGGCGGAGATTTCGTTCGACAAGTGTTCCCCCAATTTCGCGGCTTGTAAAAATCCCAAGGGAGACAAGGGAGAATCCCAAGGACGATTCGTTGTTGTCATCCAATGGTCCAAGCCAATTTCATCGTCATTATGGATATCATTTTCTTGTTGGAAACGTTGTTGCTGTTGAAAATAGTCCCATCGGTCTCCATGACGCGCGAGTATCACGAACGCCGATCTTTCTTCGTTCGTACCATCAGCATCGGTAGCAGTCGATGATGCACTGCTAGCAGTACTACTAGTAGCAGTCGTGGCAATCCTTTTGTCAAAGACGTAATGGGCAACACTGCCCGCATACTTTCGTGTAGACCGTGGTGAAAACGAGGACACCGTCACCAAAACACGGATCACCCAGACGTATCTGAGGTATCTCATCATCAGCAGCTCATGCAGCTGGGACGAAACAACCAGAATCGTTTATTCAATTACCAGACTGTAGGATGGGGTGGCATCGCATGGAGATACTATTGCATGGTGGATTAATTGCGGTGGTTGGATTTGTTTGGTGATCCTTCGCCATCATGGTGCAACCCGACCGATGAATCCATGGACCCATCCAATCGAATTGGTTCGCAAAATTTAAATTTTGAATCTTCTCTTTCACAGCAGGGTTAAAGTTAAACCTTAGATCTTCTTGAAATGGGTCGCACAATGGCTCTATGTTAGGAGAGCTGGTGGAGGCATGGTGGTGCAGCTGAAAGTGGGAAAAGGAAGAAGGAAGAGGAGGGGAAAGAACAACATGGAAACACATGTTTCAGTGATGCAGCAGCAACAGACTTAGGCTTCCTTGTTGTTTCTTTCAAAAGTGCAGGAGCAGAATGTTCAGCATTTTCCAAAAGAAGCCTTCCTGAAAGACAACTTCATTGACATTGATTCAAAATGGCCCAATTTTCACATGCAGATTGATCTTTCATTTAACATTAAAAACTAGAGAACATGCTTAACTTTTCTTGTTGCTAAAAACAAGAATTGTCAATTGCTTGTGAAAAAATCACATTGCACTTCAATCAGATTTTTTCCAACTTTCACGCGGACAACTGTTTCATCAAATTTGGACACGTTCATTTCTCACAAGTCACACTGGTGGTGTCCGACAAATGCCACCTTCTCATGGGCCAAGCAGTTGTTGTTCCACAACATTGAATTGAACTTGGATTTTTGAAATTATGTCTCTTTTGTCTGATGCAACCACTTTGTTGCTTGCAGCAGAAGAAATTGAAGTTTTTGCTGACCATCATGGTGTCAACACATTTGGCAATCCACAAATTGCATGTGCATTGTTGGCTTACTGAGAACTTGAACATTGGATTGAACATGCATCCAAATTGAGTGCACACATCAAAATGGATTGAACATGTGCATGCGTTTGTCATCCAAATTTTTTCTTCTTCTGCTTCAACAAACTTCAAAGACAGGAGAACCCCCTTCCTTGTTTGCATCTTTGCTTTTCTGGGCTGGTCTGCAAATTTGATCAAAGCTGACCTGCTTCCACCCATTCCTCCTGGTGGTGTTTGCACTCCAAAACTGCTCCAAGCTGCAAGCTACCAGTGGTGCATCCATTGAGGCACATTTTGCCTCATGACCCTACTAGCCCTTTGAATCCTGTCTGCACAGCACATGACTCAAAAACAACGTGAACCATCGACACCTCCGAACCTGCACGTGAAGTAATGGTTAGGCATGTGCACCTGTGGTCGCACGTAATTGACAGGATTGAGAAAGCGAACACAAGGGTTTGGTTACGTAAGCGAAGTCAACGGTTCGTTTAGGTACCGCCTATCCGTCAATGCGAACATACCGCCTTCTCGGTCTTGGTAAAGAAGGATCGTTTCATGCACATGATTCAAACATCGCTTACATGACTTAGTTTTGGTCATTGTTAACGAATTGAGTCTAGTAACTGCCAAGTCTATCGGGGTTAAGTCATACTATCCGCATCTCAAGGACTTCCTGTTGGCACAACGTTCAATATAGTCATCGCGTACGGTCATGCTACACCGAAAAGACCCCATAAAACAAAGTGTTCTGGTTGTATCCTTCACATACCCGTGAAAGCATTCTGGTTGGTTCAAAAGCCTTCGCTTTGCAACAAAAGCATTCGCATTGAGGCGACATCGGAGTGGCCACTTTGGGTGCCGGGTAGGTCAAAACCTTTTTTTTCAGACCGGATATCCTCTTTTTTGCTTCTCCAATCGTCTCATAAAATCAAAAAGTCAAATAAGCAAAAGCAAAGCAAAACAAAACTCGCGATAGTCGGCCCCAATCAATAAATCAAATCAAACTTCATCATGGTATTCGCAGAAAACGACAGAATTGAATGTGTTGGATCCTTGTTGGTACACTCCACCGATCTTCAAGAATTATCCGAGAAACATTTAGATTTCAAGAAGTTTTTCACGTTCCCCAAGTTGACTGGAATGCGCATGGTCGGTACACTTATGGTCCCCGCAAGTTCGTTACAAAGCTAATAAATGGAGTGAGAGGTGACTGATGGCCATCACGGCTGGGCAGCGGTGGACGCGGCAAAGGAGAAGGCAAGCAAGCAGGTGATGAACAGAGGCAGATATTTTCAAGACAGGCAGTCGTCCCCGTTGAGAAAGGGACGAACAGGAAAACAGAACACGGCAGACGAAGAACTACAGTTTTCGGAACATTCATAGATCTCATAGAGACAGGTTGGCTTGGGTTAGAAAACTAGAGCAATACTGCAATAAACGAAACTAAGCAAGTCAACTTTCAAATTATATTCGCGTCCAGCGTAATTTTTTATATCTCATGCACATCCTGCACATCGCTTGTTTTCGAAACTAAACTGGTTTGCTGACAATCTACGGTGTTGCGCTTGGATGTTGAGCTGCCTTGTTGTTGGCCTTTGGAAACCTCCCCCCTTGGCTCTCGCAACAAAACGGCATCGGTAGGCCCATGCTGCTACAAAACACCCTGTGATATCTCAATTGGGTATCGCCCTGCAGTATGGCGATATGCAGTGTCAAGTCCACTCGCTATACATCTCCTTATGCTGTTGCCTAGCTACAATGATGATCAGAAGAAAGGGGTTCAGCTACCCGGTCGGTTGCTCCTATTCGGCCTGCACTATCCCTTCCCATGATCAAGTTCTTCACCTCTACCCCGGTCGCAAAAGCAGCTGTATTCCGATGCGCCCATCTCATCCTGCAACGAACCTCATAAAATCATACAATGTAATAAGACTATGTGCGCTGTAATCTCATCGCGATATACATTTGGTCCTATTAGGGGCTTGCTGCTCTGTCCTGCCGTCGCCAGGAAGAGGAAGAGGTGAAGGTTAACCGATACGGTGCCTTTTGTGACGTTCTTGCTAATCGCGGAGCTTGCACTTCATTTGCAACAGTGCTCTTTTTCTTTCCCTGGCTTTCTATATTGTTCGTTTCCTCTGCACACTGAATCGAACCATCGCTTAGATTACGAAGTGCTTCTGAAAGCATTCTTATATAGCATTCTAAATGACCAAAAACCATTCGTTTTTTTTTTGGCGGCAGTGCCAAACATATTTGGCTGTTGGTATCTTAAACAACTTAGTCATTGTGAGCGAACACTTGGCCATTTGCGCGTTTGCTTCCCAGAGAGCCTTGCCACGCGTCAAATGACGAGCGCGTTTGCTGTATGATGGTTTGGGCATGCGCAAACTATGAACTCCTCTTCTCTGGTACGTGCCGTATTCAAAAGGCACCACCACCGCCGTCTTAAAGACTCGGGGTCTTCACTGCGGCTTCCTTGACGAGAGACATGCGAGCTCATTGCAAACATACTGTAGTGGCTGATTCTGTTGCGTTTGACACTTGACATCACGAACCCGAGCTTTGCTGTTGCTACAATCAAGGGAATGTGAGCGGAAGAGAACGGGAAGGTTCGGCTTGCTCGATCCGAACCTACTAGGCAAAAAGGTAAATCTTAGGGTCAGCGATAACGGGTATGGTGCCCATTATCTGTATTATTGGAAACAAATCGGTGCACCCAGCTTTAGCTACATTACCCTGTCTATTCAATGGATTGTAAGCTAGCTAGCTAGCTAGCTAGCTAGTCAGAACGGTAAGAGGGTTTTTGCTTCCTTTTTAGCTCTTGTCCACTTTCCAGTCCCTGTAAATAAGGCATTGAGGACAAATCGGTACCAAAAGATGGCGTAGCGTCTCAACATCAGCCTCTTTCCTTCAGCTGCAACGTAGCTGCTGGGCGGACTGCCTTGGTAAGGCAAGAAAGACAAAAGAAAACTAGTGCAGAGTAACCAGCCCACCGACCCAACTTATCGGAGAAATAGTTAGGGCAGCTCACACATATACATGCACTATTGCAGGCGTCCTTGCTTCTGTTCTAAAACTGCTTTTAAAATATGTTTATGCTATTGTTGCTGCTGTAGGGTCTAGTAGCAACCCAAAATGTCCATCTCTATACACACGCGTACCATGAGTGTGTCTATCTGTTTTGTCGTCCAAAATGCGGTACACGCTTCCAACCAAAAATTCGTATTGCAATCGTCACCCTGATGAACTCATGATCGAGCAGCAATGCCCTTGGGCGAACGAAACTCCAATGATTGCTGTTGTTGTTGTTGTTCCAAGTCCATGCTAACTACATCCGCGGCAGCCTCTTGTTTGGTTTGCAACCAATCATACAAGACATTGGGTCGATTGGTACAAATTTGTTGCACACCCGTTTGGATGAGTGTCTCCAAACAGGACTCGTCTTCATTGCCTACATCCCAATAGTTGTTGGTCGCGTCCTTGAGCATACCAATGGGACCCCGAAACCAGGCCATACTTCCCAAACCGGCCGCGTGAATGGCGGCGACACGGTCGCTGCTACAAGTATCATAGCGCAAATGAATTTCGCTGGCCCCGACCGCCATGGCACGTTCTACGAAATCCTCGGGTACTTCATCAAAGAGGGCACCTGTTTTATACACATAATTACCATCCTCGGTATCAATTTGAGGACGCAATTGTCGTACCATGGCAATTTCTTCGTGATGAAAGGAAGCAAAGGATACTTGGTGGGCCATTTCTAACCGATCCACCAATTCCACGACGGGCTTGGCGGTACCCGGTCCCTTCAATTCAATTTTGACAAACATGCCAATCGCTTTCATATCCAACAAGACTTGTTCCAATGTCGGAATCTGGCCTTGCCTAACTTTATCGGCAGGCGCCGCCAATTCGGCAAAGTCGGTATTGAATTGCAATTGTTGGGTTTCCGCAAAGGTCAAATCCATAATGCTGGTGGTTTTGGGATCGACCATGTAATTATGCAAGCCTCCGGGAGTTTGATCGCCCCCACTTCCATGAAAGACCACCAAGGTCTTGTCGAGGGGCAATTCAAAGACATCCAATTCAATGGCATGACAAATCCCTTGGCAAGCCATGAAACTCCCTCGCGTATTTTCCAATTCTTGATACAAGGATCCACGATGACCGACAATCAAAGGAGGAGTTGTGACGGCTGACATGGAGGATACTTTCTGTGGAAGAAGAATGGATTATCAATAGAGAAACAAAAAGTGTGAGTCGACCCGTCCGTCAGTTAGTCCTGCCAACAAAAATCAATAACAGCACTGCGTTTACGGTACGCACCAATGTTTCTCGCAGACTCTTGGTGGGAGGAACCATCAATTGCGGTCCATCCGGCATGACGAAGGGATCCTTTTGCAAAAAGGCATTGGAGGCGGAGGACGGCGGCGGCAGGAAGGCCTGAGGTAGGGAACTGGTAAGGATTCTGGTAGTGGTATTATTCATCATGGGCGATGGAAGGTTATCGTCGGCTCCTCCTGTGGCTGCTTCCAATGTCAACAAACAAGGGTGACTTTTGTGATGTGGTCCCACAATGGCAGTGCAAGGAGTGAGTCTCGGATGAGTGGGAAGAAAGGCAGCAGCCGTGGGTGGTGTTGCCCAGGAGAGGGACGTAAGAGATTGCACGGTACGCATGAGGAGTATGGCAATGGCTAGAAACCGTAAACTATAGAAATTTTGAATCTTCAAGACTGCATTTTGTGGGCCCAGATTCATTGGTTTCATGCTTTTACTAGTAATCTTCATGATGATGTATGGTTGTTGGGTCAGCTGACTGAGTGACTTGATGGATTGGCAACTCCAGAGGGGTACTCTCCACGTGACTAGCTAGTAGCAGCAGTAGATTCCTTGACAGATTCAATCAATCAATGTCAAGCCACGTGTTGTTGATTGCTTCGTAGCTATGTCGAGGCTAGCTAGAGTCTTGTATGAGCACTCGTACGTTAGTTGGCGCTGACAACAAGGATAATGCAACCGATCGTTGACAGAAAATCAATCAGGCGAGAGCCAGCTTTGACGGACGAGCTAATATTTTGAATCTGTTGAACGGGAAATTGTGAGGAGAAGATTCGCCGTAGTTTTAGCGTGGCAACACCCGCATGTGACCGCTCTTGGCGAATGAGAATTGGAAGAAGAAAGCATGTTTGCAGGGCTTCATCGCGGTCGACGTCATCGTGCGGAAGTGACAGAACCGCGTCAACCTCTATCTTTGCTC
>Ga0163146_10009073_pt1 | contig 10431 bp, 7 predicted proteins | sample OliLakLV19MP7G1_FD_148648 | JGI IMG/M metagenome (GOLD analysis project Ga0163146, IMG submission 148648) | Freshwater microbial mat bacterial communities from Lake Vanda, McMurdo Dry Valleys, Antarctica - Oligotrophic Lake LV.19.MP7.G1 | ecosystem: Environmental > Aquatic > Freshwater > Lake >... | reverse complement strand
AGCCAATTGGCTAGACGCCGCCCAACCCACAGCCGATACTGATAGATCGGTTCGAAGCGCAGAGTGTAAAAAGGCGTTTGGGGTGGCTGCTGATGGGTCATCGTTATTTTCAGAGCTGTTTGCGGATGGACTTCAATTCCAGACGACGCTTTGCGGTGGTCGTGGGGTAAGCCATTTTGAGCTCTTGGAACGCCTCGAGGACGACTTGGGAAACAATCAACCTGGTGTTGTGTTTGTCGTCAGCTGGGACGATATACCAGGGTGCGCTGGCAGTGCTTGTGGCACCGATGCAAGACTCATAGGCCTGCATGTAGAGCGGCCAACTTTTCCTTTCGCGAAGGTCCGCGGGTCCGAATTTCCAGTTCTTCTCCGGCTCATCGATCCGCTCGCGGAAGCGCTTTGCCTGTTCGTCCTTCGACAGGTGGAGAAAGAACTTGATGATCCGGGTGCCGTTGCGGTGGAGATGGTCCTCCAGGTCCACGATGGAACGATACCGGTCCTTCCAGATGGTCGCCGCGTCAGGGAGCTCATCTGGCAGTTGCTGGCTGAGGAGAAGTTCCGGATGCACGCGCACGATGGCCACTTCCTCGTAATAGGAACGATTGAAGATGCCGATGCGCCCCCGTTCGGGAAGCCGGCGTGTCGTACGCCAGAGAAAATCGTGTTCCAACTCTTCGGCGCTGGGCTGTTTGAAACTGAACACCTGGCAGCCTTGTGGATTGACCCCGGACATGACATGCCGGATGGCGCCGTCCTTGCCGGCGGCGTCCATCCCCTGAAAAATCAACAGTAACGCGTAGCGGTTGGACGCGTAGTGAATACGTTGCAGTGAGCTCAACTCCTCAACCTGTTCTCCCAGGAGCTTCTGATACTGTTTCTTCGACTTGCAAAGGGGCTTCACATTCGTCGGCCACTTACTGAGTTGGACCTTTTCGCCGGGCTGTACCCGAAATTTCTCTGTGGCGATGCTAGTACTCATGCTTTCGCTCCATGCAGGACGGTAGTATATTCACGGCGTACCACCCGGTTGAACTCAGGTCGATGATCCAAAGCTTGCTGGGGCACTTTCACGAGAGCTTGCTCTCCCTCTGTGCGAGCTGTGGAATCTCTCCCCCCTCGTTTTCCCATCGTGCAATCGCCATCTGTTTCAAGGACCTTGTGTCGCCAGCGCCCTGGTTGAGTTCCGGGCTAAATGTTTCGTATGCGACAGAGTTCCACAAATCGATGGCAGGCTCGTCGATGCGATCATGGTTATAACAGAGGACGCTGAGCGATGCGGTTCTGAGCAACAAATGTTGCGCCTGTTCTACGGACAGCCCGATCCACCGGGCGGCGAGGACGCGGCCAAAGTGGCTGTGGGAGAAGAGTGCGACATTTCCAGCCAGCGCGCGGAGGCGGGCAATTAAGCGGTCAGCGCGGGTGGAAATTTGAGGGGGCGTTTCACCCTGGGGAGAGCCGTCGCGAAAAAGATTCCAGTCCGGTCTCGACTCGATGATTTCTGCGGTAGTGCGGCCTTCGTCGTCGCCATTGTCCCACTCCGCGAGGTCGGGTTCGATTGCGGACGTTGGCTCCAGCCCCGCCAGCGCACAGGTTTGTTGGGCCCGTTGCAGGGGGCTGGTCAGCACATAGGTAAAGGGGACACTTCGCAGGCGCTGTCCAACTTCCCGTGCCGCGTCCTCGCCGTGCGCGGTCAACGGGATGTCAGCACGGCCTGTGTATTGGCCGGAGAGTGACCACGCCGTTTCGCCGTGCCGGATGAGGTAAAGGCGCAGAGGCATAGGCTCGCTCGTTGTCATGCTCTTGTCCCTTCCATCGCGGCATGGTATTCGCCACGGCGAGCGGCCCGATTGCACCTGGCTCGATTTAGCAGGGCCTGCTGCGCTGCTTCTATATTGGCCTCTTCGCCAGACCATATTTCCAAAGCCGGTTGCTGAATGGCGCGGCCAAACGAAAACGCCAACGCCCAGGGCCGCCGCGACTTGAATCTGACATTCATGGCATTCAAACGGGCGGAGGCCAATTCCGCCGATTGGCCGCCCGACAAGAACGCAATGCCGGGAACGGCGGCGGGGACGGACCGCAAGAGACATGTCACCGTGGCGTCGGCCACTTCGTCCACACCGGCTTGTTCCGGGCAGGTCAAACCCGAAAGCACCATATTGGGCTTCAGGAGTATCCCTTCCAGCATCACCCGCTGCGTACAAAGATGGTCGAATACCGTTCGCAGGACTTCCTCCGTTACCTGGCCGCACCGCTCCAGCGTATGGTCGCCGTCCATGAGCACTTCCGGCTCGACGACGGGGACCAGTCCGGCTTCCTGGCACAGCGCGGCATAGCGAGCCAACGCATGTGTGTTGGCGTCAATGCAACCCCGGCTGGGAATGCCGTCGCCCACGGCAAACACCGCGCGCCACTTGGCGAAACGGGCACCCATTTGAAAATATTCCTTCAATCGATCCCGCAAGCCGTCCAGGCCTTCGGTTATTTTCTCTCCGGCATGCCCTGCCATGTCCTTGGCGCCGGTATCAACCTTGATGCCCGGAATGATACCCGCGCCGGTGAGGAGTTTGATGAAGGGCGTGCGATCTTTCTTCTGTTGTCGAATGGTCTCGTCGTAGAGGATCGCGCCACTGATGCTTTCACCAAGATCCGGCGTTGTGACAATCAACTCCCGATAAGCGCGCCGGGCCTCCTCGGTCTGGGGAATCCCCAGCTTGGCAAAGCGCTTATTGCAGGTTGGAGTACTTTCATCCATCGCCAGCAGGCCTTTGTCGTCGGCGACCAGCTTTCTCGCCGTGTCTATAAGCTCTGGCCCATTCATTTGGAGTTGCTCCATTTCCAGTTGCGGATTTCCGGCAGGTCCTGGCCATTCTTGTCAATGTATTGCTTGTGCTCGATCAGCTTGTCCTTGAGCTGCCGCTTCACGTAGATGCCCTTGTCGCCGGTCTGCGGCAGGCGGTCGATGGTGTCCATCACGAGGTGAAAGCGGTCCAGATCGTTCAGCACCGTCATGTCGAAAGCCGTAGTGATAGTGCCCTCTTCTTTGTAGCCGCGGACGTGGATGTTGTCGTGGTTGGTGCGGCGGTAGGTCAGCCGGTGGATCAACCACGGGTAGGCATGGAAGGCGAAGATGACCGGCTTGTCCTTGGTGAAGATCTCGTCGAAATCCGTGTCGCTCAACCCATGCGGGTGCTCGGTTTGCGGCTGCAGCTTCATGAGGTCAATGACGTTCACCACCCGAATTCTCAGGCCGGGCAGATGCTCACGCATGATCGATACGGCGGCGAGCGTCTCCAGCGTGGGTACGTCGCCACAGCAGGCCATCACCACATCGGGCGCAACGCCCTGGTCGTTGCTGGCCCACTGCCAGATGCCGATACCCTCGGCGCAATGCTTGACGGCGGCGTCCATCGTCAGCCACTGCGGCGCCGGGTGTTTTCCCGCAATCACGACGTTGACGTAATGGCGGCTGCGCAGGCAGTGATCCATAACCGAGAGCAGGCAGTTGGCATCCGGTGGAAGGTAAACCCGCACGACCGCGGCCTTCTTGTTCATGACGTGGTCGATGAAACCCGGATCTTGGTGCGTGAAGCCGTTGTGATCCTGCCGCCAGACATGCGAGGCCAGCAGGTAGTTCAGCGAGGCGATCTTTCGCCGCCACGGCAGGTGCGACGTCACCTCCAACCACTTGGCGTGCTGGTTGTACATCGAATCGATGATGTGGATGAACGCCTCGTAGCAGTTGAAGAGTCCATGCCGTCCGGTAAGGAGGTAGCCTTCGAGCCAGCCTTCGCATTGGTGTTCGCTGAGCATCGAGTCCAGCACGCGTCCGGCGGGCGCGAGATATTGGTCGTTCGGCATGGTCGCGGCGTCCCATTGGCGGCCGGTCGTTTCAAAGAGGGCCTCCAGGCCGTTCGAAATCGTCTCGTCGGGACCGAAGACCCGGAAATTGCGTTGCTCGCTGTTTAGCTTCGCCACATCGCGCAAAAAGGGTCCGAGCACGCGGGTGTCGCCAATGCCGCGAACGCCCGGCGACGGAACGTCCGCCGCATAGTCGCGGAAATCGGGCATCCGCAGGTCACGCAGTAGTATGCCGCCGTTGGCGTGGGGATTCGCGCCCATGCGTCGTTCGCCCGTGGGCGCCAAGTCGGCCAGTTCCGGCTTCAAGCGGCCCGCTTCGTCGAAGAGTTCCTCCGGCCGGTAGCTTCTCATCCACTCCTCCAACAGCGTGAGGTGTTCGGGATGGGCATCCGGGTGCAGCGGCACCTGGTGCGACCGGAAGGTGCCTTCCACCTGCAGGCCGTCCACCACCTTCGGCCCCGTCCAGCCTTTCGGTGAATTGAGGACGATCATCGGCCAGCGGGGACGCGCAAGGTTCCCGCCGACGCGGGCATCCTGCTGGATTTTCTTGATCTCCTCCACCACCGTATCGAGCGTTGCGGCCATGGCCTCGTGCATCAACTCGGGCTCGTGACCCTCGACGAAGTAGGGCGTCCACCCGTAACCGCGGAGTAGCTGTTCCAATTCCTCTCGGGTGATGCGGGCGAGAATCGTCGGGTTGGCAATCTTGTAGCCGTTCAGATGCAGGATGGGCAGCACAGCGCCGTCGGTGGCTGGATTCAAAAATTTGTTGGAATGCCATGCGGTGGCCAGCGGTCCGGTCTCCGCCTCGCCATCGCCGACGACGCAGGAGACGATGAGATCGGGATTATCAAACACCGCTCCGAACGAATGGCTGAGCGAATAGCCCAACTCGCCGCCTTCGTGGATTGAGCCGGGTGTCTCCGGCGAGGCGTGGCTGGGAATTCCGCCAGGAAAAGAAAACTGAAGAAAGAGCTTTTGCAGTCCAGCCTCGTCTTGGCTGATGTTCGGATAGATCTCGCTGTAGGTGCCTTCGAGATAAGTGTTGCCCACGACGGCTGGGCCGCCGTGCCCGGGGCCGGAGACGTAAATCATGTCGAGGTCGTACTTCTTGATGACCCGGTTCAGATGCACGTAGATGAAGTTTTGTCCCGGGGTTGTGCCCCAGTGTCCCAGCAGCATGTGCTTGATGTCCGTGAGCTCGAGCGGTCGCTTCAGCAACGGATTGTCGAAGAGATAAATCTGCCCGACCGAGAGGTAGTTCGCGGCGCGCCAATAGGCGTCCATCTGCAGTATCAATTCCGGAGTCAGTGTCTTTGTATTTGTGTTCACGGTTCAATCCTTCGTTTTCGCGTCAAGGCCAAGAATGCGACAGACGGCTCCAGCGATCATCAGAGCTTCGTCGGTGCGAATGACGTAAACCGTGACCCGGCTGGCGTCCGTGGAAATCACCATTGCGGTCTCCGCATTGCGCGACTGATTCAGTTCAATGCCAAGGAAGCCCAACCCCTCACAGATGCGCGCGCGGACGACCGGGGCATTTTCGCCGATGCCTCCAGCGAAGACCAAAGTGTCTAGTCCATCGAGCACAGCAGAATAAGCTCCGATCCACTTCTTCGCCTGATAGCAGAACAGTGTCACCGCTTCAGCCGCGCGGACGTCTTCGCTTTCACGCGCGAGTAAGACCCGCATGTCGGAGCTAGTCTCCGATACTCCCAGAAGCCCCGACTCGTGATTCACCATTTGATCAAATTGCGATGCGGTCATCTTTTCGCTGCGCGCCAAAAAGGAAACCAGGCCAGGATCCACGTCACCGCAACGGGTGCCCATCACCAGACCAGCGGCGGGCGTCAACGCCATCGTCGTGTCCATGCTGCGTCCGCGAAGAACTGCAGCCATGCTCGCGCCGTTGCCTAGATGAGCGAGGATGACCCGCCCGTTCGCCGCTTTTGTGCCCGCGATTCGTCCGAGTTCCTGCATCAAGTATGCGTAGGACAAACCGTGAAAACCGAAACGTTGAACTCCCTTCGTATCGTATCGGCGGGGGATTGGCAACAGACGCGCCGCGCGTGGCATGTCGTGATGAAACGCCGTGTCGAAGCAAGCGATCTGCGTCAGGTCCGGGAACTTGCGATGAAAGGCCTCGGCCAACAGGATCTCTTCCGGCAAATGCTCGGGATCAAACGGACTGAGCTGACGCAAATCCTCGATCATCTCCGGCGTGATCCGCCGCGGTTCCCAATACTTCGGTCCGCCATGCACCACGCGATGCCCGACTGCGGCCAACGCACCGCGTTCGATTCGCTCCTGAATCCAATCCATCAGCACGCCCACGGCCGCGGCGTGGTCCGCCACCGCCACAGCCCGCGAGAAGTTATCGGCATGGTTCAAGCCTTTTACCGTGAAGGTACCTTGCGGAAGGCCCAACCCTTCGATCTGTCCGTCCAGTGTCCGCAGCAACGACTCGTCTGATTCAAACAAGGCAAACTTGATGCTTGACGAGCCGGCATTAATTGTCAGGATGCATGGTCTGGCTGACTTCACAAATGGTCCCTCCCGGAGGGAGTCATAACCAGCCCCCGCCAAAACCCGCTCGCCGCAAACCTCTGGCGATGTACGGGCAGTTCCGCATCAATCGCCACAAAGAGCCGGAACGATAGTTCTCGATCATCAACACAATCGGCCCTTGATTTAGCCCGTAGTGCCACGGAGATACCCACCAGCCATACGGATTACCGGGCGCTCCGGGATGGGTCGGGTTAAAGGACGCTTTGAAGCCGTAGGAATTGAACTGAGTCAACTTGGCTTGATGAACACAGTAGTCAAGGGCGACCAGCACGATCTCGGGTGCGAACGGGAGCGATGCCACCAACGCCCACGGCGCGAGGGTGCCGTCGTCGGGACCGTATGGCACGCCTCGCCCTACATAATCGAAAAACTGTCGCTCGACGCCGTCTACCTTGACGGTACTTGGACCGGGTCCTTCGCTTGCCGTGATGCCCCAACAGCTGGAAGCATAGCCCGCGAATTTGTTAGGATTGTCAATCACATATTGTTGCTGCACATACGTCGCGCGGCGGCTGTTCTCGAAGTAGTCGATGCCTTTATCGCGCATGAACGCATCTTGAATGCCGCGAAAGTCGATCCAGACGTGCGAGAGTTGGTGGATGAACAGCGGCCCGGCGTAGAGATACTCATATCCGTAACATTGTTTCCACTGATAGGTAGAAGCCCACGCGCGGTAGCTGCTCTCAGGCAGCGGATGAGCCGGTGAGCCCAGACCCAATACATAGAGCAGCAGCGCCTCGTCATAGCCCTCCCAGCGGTATTTTAGAAATCCGCTTTCAGGCTTCCAACCATGCGTAACCGTTTGGCCTTCGTTCTGCGCCCAGTTCCAATCGGCGCGACGATAGAGTGCGTCGGCGAGCGCGCGGATTTCGTGCTCTTCAATCGTCTCCGCATCAAAATACATTCCCGCAGTCAACGCGCCCGCGAGCAGAAAGGCGCTGTCTACTGTTGACAGTTCGCATTGCCAGGCGCGTCTGCCGGTATTCATGTCGAGAAAATGGTAGTAGAAGCCGCGGTAGCCGGTCGCGTCAGGTTCGGGGCCTTGCTGACTGTTCCAGAAAAACCGAAGCGTGTTCAGTGTTCGTTCCACCGCTGCAGAACGCGTCATGAACCCGCGGTCGACAGCCACCGGATAGGCCGCCAATGCGAGACCGGTGGCCGCAATACTGGCTGGCCAGTCCGCTGCCGTCTTGTCAATCACCAGACCGTTGGCTGGATTAACCTCGTGCAAAAAGTAGTTGAACGTTTGGTGTTGAAGCTTTTCAAGGTCCGCATCGAGGGCCGGTCGCCCGCTGCTGTCGGGTTCACCCGCCTTCCGGGCCCGAGGCATCGGCGGCGGCGCGGTGGCATCGGGCGCTGTTTTTGGTTCAATCATTTTGTCCGGTGCGCTACGGCCGTATCCAAATGGTGGTTGCTGATTGTGCCGCAGCAACCCCCTTCCTCATCCACGACCGGTAAACTCGTGGCTCGATGCTCATGAAGTTTCCGGTGCGCTTCTTCAACCGGCTCATGCGTGCTGCAGCACGCGGAGGCAGGTCGCATTATCTCCTCGACGCAAACTTCCGAAGCAAGCCGGTTATCAGCCCCCACACCACAACACACGTCCCGCTCGGTAACGACGCCCACCAGTTTGAGGGTTTTTGTATCTAGAACAACTGGCGTGCAACCGCATCCAGAATCGCGCATTGCGATCGCAGCTTTGGTCACCGTGTCTTTCGGCGTGCAGCACGACGATGCTTTGATTGGTTCCATTACATCCTTACAACAACTCATTTTCTCTACTCCTTCTTTTCTGTGAGATCGAAATTTCTTGTGTTCGGCGGAATCGAACAGTGCCTTCTTAACTTTTCGGGGACTCCCACAACCTAAAGCTTGGCTGGTTCTGGGGTTGCCGCCACTGCCGGCACGCCACCTGACGCTGGGGCCGCGGTGACGCCAGGCGTCCCGGGCGCCGCGTTCTTACCGGGCTGACGGATGCCCGCCAGCTTGGTGCGCTTCAGCATCAGCGCATTGACCGCCACGATGAGGGTACTGCCGGACATTGACAGCGCTGCCACCTCCGGGCTCAGTACGAATGGGTACAAGACGCCCGCAGCGAGCGGGAACGCGATCACGTTGTAGCCCACCGCCCACCACAGATTCTGGTGCATCTTGCGCACCGTTGCACGCGATAGCTCGATTGCACCGACGATGTCGTACGGGTCGCTCTTCATCAGCACTACATCGGCGCTTTCCATAGCGACGTCCGTGCCGGCGCCAATGGCAAACCCTACGTCTGCCTGGGTGAGTGCTGGCGCGTCGTTGACCCCGTCGCCCACCATCCCGACTTTCTTACCGGTGGCCTGCAGTTCCTTCACCTTCTCGGCCTTCTGGGCCGGCAGCACGTCGGCCAACACAGTGTCGATACCGAGATCCATGGCAATGCGTTTGGCCGTGGCTGCGTTGTCGCCGGTCAACATCACCACCTCGATCTTGCGTTCGCGCAGCTTTGCCACTGCCGCTTTAGAGGTTGGCCTAATCGCATCGGCGATGGCGATGAGGCCGATCACGCGACCGGCCTGAGATACGTGGACCACGGTGCGGCCATCCCCCTGCAGCCGGGTGGCTTCGACGTCAAGGCGTCCGAGCGCGAGCTTTTGCGTATCCATCAGCAGCCGGTTGCCGAGAAACACCGTTCCGCCCGCGGTCTCGGCGCGCGCGCCCATGCCGCTCAGGCTTTCGAATCCAGTCGGAGCGGCGACAGCGAGGTTCGCCGCCCGACGCAGGACTGCCTGAGCCAGCGGATGGGCGGACCCCTGCTCGACGGCCGCGGCGGCAGTGAGCACCACGTCTTCGGTGACCCCGTCCGCCGTCACAATCTCAACGACTTCCGGCTGGCCCATGGTCAGCGTACCGGTCTTGTCGAAGACGATTACGTTGAGTTTCGTAGCGTCTTCGAGCGCCGAGGCGTTCTTGAAGAGAATGCCGTTCACCGCACCCAGGCCGGTACTCACCATGACCGCCATCGGTGTCGCGAGTCCCAACGCATCCGGGCAGGCAATCACGAAGACCGTGATGGTCAAGGTCACCGCGAACAGCAGCGACTGTCCGATCCACCAGAACCACACCCCAAAAGTTGCAAGACCGATGAGAATCGCTGCGATCACCAGCCATTGCGCGGCCTTATCCGCCAGCAGTTGCGCCGGCGCCTTTGAGTTCTGCGCCTCCTGCACGAGTTTTACGATCTGCGCCAGCGCCGTGTCGGCCCCGACCTTTGTCGCCTTGTAGCGAAAACTGCCGCTCTCGTTGATCGTCGCACCGATCACCGTAGCGCCCGGCCCCTTTTTGACTGGCATCGACTCGCCGGTGAGCATGGACTCGTCGACGAGCGACTCGCCGGTCTCGACTGTGCCGTCAACCGGAATTTTGCCGCCCGGCCGCATCACGACGATCTCGCCCGCCAGCACTTCCGCTGTCGGAACTTCAACCTCGGCGCCGTTGCGGATAACGGAGGCCTTCGCCGGTGTGAGATTCATCAGCGCTTTGATCGCGGACGACGCACCCGCACGGGCACGCATTTCCAGCCAGTGGCCAAGCAGGATAAAAACCAGAAGGACCGCCACGGCTTCAAAGAACTGCCCACCCCCTTTGAAGAAGAAGGTGCTGCCCACGCTGAAGAGATACCCAGTGCCGACGCTCAGTACGATCAGCGCCGCCATGCCCAGCGTGCCAGTCCTGAGCGCGCGCCAGGCGGAGACGAAGAACGGCCAGCTTGGATAGAGAATCGCGGCACTCGCGAAGAGGAACAGCCACAGGTTGAGCTCCAACCCGAACGGCGGCGCCGGCGCCTTGAAGAAGCCCCCCATTGGGGCATAAACAAAGATAGGCACGGTGAAGATCAAGCAGATCCAGAAACGGTTGCGCATGTCACGGACCATGGCCGGCAGGTCCTTGCCGCCATGGCCCATCTCAAACGCCATTTCCGACGACATGGCAGGCTTCGCGCCCGCTGCTGTGTGTCCC
>Ga0163146_10009058_pt1 | contig 10448 bp, 9 predicted proteins | sample OliLakLV19MP7G1_FD_148648 | JGI IMG/M metagenome (GOLD analysis project Ga0163146, IMG submission 148648) | Freshwater microbial mat bacterial communities from Lake Vanda, McMurdo Dry Valleys, Antarctica - Oligotrophic Lake LV.19.MP7.G1 | ecosystem: Environmental > Aquatic > Freshwater > Lake >... | reverse complement strand
CTCCGAAGGTCACGATGATCACTTTGTGGCGGTTGTCAGTCAAATGGCGTTTGTCGCTGGCGGGTCCGGCGAGTAGCCAGCGAGGCAGGGCGCGGTCGGCGATCGCCAAGCCAGCCATGCGAAGAAATCCGCGTTTGGACGGTGCCCATTGCATCTACTTACTCTATCGTGGTTTCGGATACTCGACCGTGGTCCAGAATCTTCAGAGGTTCCGGGGCTGTCGAGAGTGTGACCGTGGAGGCCGCAGGGAGGCACCGGATACCCCAGTCGTTGCGGGCTATCAAGCCGCCATACTGCGATTGAACAAGCGAGCGTGGGTGAGATCGAAACGGTCGACGGGAGATCTCGTCGTAAGAGTGGTTGATTGGGATTCTGTAATGGTCGGGGCGAGAGGATTCGAACCTCCGACCTCCTGGTCCCGAACCAGGCGCTCTACCAGGCTGAGCCACGCCCCGACTCCAACACTGCCCTCACAGGATAGCATACTCGGGTGCACCATCCTCTTTCATGCCTTTTCTATTTTGACCGATAAGAATCATAACTGTATCTTGGCGCGATACTCCCGTCCTCCCATAGTCGGTTTACAATCATGCTTTTCGCAACGGCGTCCGCAGTGTTCGCGGCAGATGTGGCCAGTGCTGTCAGCCGATTGGATGAGATCGCCAACGCAGCGCGATGGATCAGTTTTCCTTCCGGGCCCAGGCTTGATTGGACCTCCCACTGCCACTTCGTCGATTGGGATGGGCATCGCACAGAGGGGTGGCGTTGGTGTGTCGGCTGTGGGTGCCCTGAGCGGTTGTTTTTCGAAACGTAACCGCATGCGAGGAACAAGTCAAGTCATTGGCGCGCGCAAAAGAGGCGGCTGAGACTACCTCTCGCGCAAAAGACCGATTTTCTCGCACTGTGTCGCACAAGATTCGGACTCAGATCACTGGTGAACGCTATCCTGGATCTTTCGCGAGTCGAATCCGGCCGATTGCAGCTCTAAAAACGTTCCGCTCCGTCCGCCAGAATTATGGATCGAATCGGCAGGTTGGACATCGAAGAATGCCCGGCGGATGAGATTGTTCCGGCAAATGCCGGGCGGCCGCGGCAGGTCATCTCGAATCGAATCGAATCGAATCACCGACGCATTCAAGTTTACCTCCTCAAGGATCGGTTGCTCTCAAAGTGCGGCTCGTTGGGGGCGGAGACCGTTCGCGGCGGATCATTGAACCAGGTTGAAAAGCGATCCGTCGTCGCTTGAGAGGATGTCGGAAAGTGTGAAGCAGGCGAAGGCATTGGCTGGATTGCGGGTTCTCTCGTAGCCCATCGACTTTCACGATCTTGTTACTGTGTTGGAACGCGGGACGTGCGCCGAGTTGTCTCGCTCGACTTGAGCAAAAGGGGGATCTGCCGGTGCGCAACCGTATGTTCCGTATGCGCGGCGGCGGCGGCTGGCTGCTTCTTCTGGCGGAACTTCTCTATCTTCCCGTAGGCTTCCGTTCCTGGAACAACGGCTGGACCGATCCCTCCATCTTCCTCGGTCTATTCGCCGCGCAATTTTTCATCGTGTGGCACGCGTCCCGCCTTGCGGCCCTGCGCCCACGGATCCTGATCGCCGGAGCGGTACTTTTCCGTCTCACACTGCTCCCCGCAGGTTTTGCCGATGGCGAATGGCAGCGCTTTCAGCTTTACGATTCCGATATCTGGCGCTATCTTTGGGATGGCCACGTACTCGCCTCCGGTATCAATCCCTACCGATACGCCCCACGAGATCCCTCGTTGGATGCGCTCGCCGTCACCGGTTACTGGATCGACGTCCGCGAAAACATCAACTACGGCTATATCCCAACCATTTATCCGCCAGCCGCCCAGGCGGTCTTTGCGCTGGCCTTTCCTTTTGGCGTATTGGGAATCAAGATCGCCGCCGTGTTCTTCGACCTCGTGGCGTTGTGGTTTCTAATTCTCACGTTGCGCCTTCTCAAGCGCCCGATGAGCGACGCGCTCTGGTATGCCTGGAATCCACTCGTGATCAAGGTGTTTGCCGGCAGCGGGCACATCGATTCGCTCGCCGTGGCGGGAATCGCGGGCATGTTCTATGCCATCGCCTCAGGTTCGAAACGGGGATCGACAGCGGCGTATTTGACGGCGGTTTTGAGCAAATGGAGTCCTTTGGTTTTGTTGCCGGTGCTGCTGTGGCGCGTGCGTAGGATTCACCCGGCTGCCCTTTTGTTGTTGCTGCCCGTGGCCGCGATTCCCCATCTGTTTGACGGGGCGTCTACGTTCGCGCAGTTCTGGCAGTTCAACGGCGTGCCCTATGAGGTGCTTCTGGAAGTCTTCCGATACCCGATGCTCGCGAAGCTGGTCGCCGCTGCAATCGTCCTGGCGACGGTGGCGATTCCGGTTGCGGGCAATGAGGGGGATCTGGAATGGCTGGCGCGACGAACAGGTTACACGCTCGGGGCCTTGGTTGTGCTTTCTCCTGCGGTGATGCCTTGGTATGTGACTTGGCTATTGCCGTCGGCAATCCTGGGTCGAGACCAGCGCTGGATTGCGTTTTCCGGCCTTGTGTTCGTTGCCTTTCTGGTGATGGTGGACGGGCAGGAGCGTTGGTGGGTGACCGGGGCAGAGTACGGAGCCCTGTTGTGCATTTTGAGTTGGACGAAAGAGGTGAAAAGTGAAGAATATTCTATTGTTGACCGCGATCCGGGTGGGGCGGGTTAGGATGAGTTTGTTCTTTCTGGCGGCGCTGCCGCTGTTGTCGCTGGCTCAGGGGAGCGGATCCATCGCCACGCCGCCCTCGGTGAGCGGATCGGACGGGGCACCGTTCCGGGTGACCAAGGGAGTGATGGGCGTCGTGCAGTCGATCGATGAGAAATCGATTGCGATTGTGGATGCGAAGACGCGCAAAGTGGTCGAGTTGGTGCTTGTCCCCGGAAAAATGAGGGTCAGCGGCGCAGGAACGAAGAAGGTTGCGGATGTGGCGAAGGGGGCAACGGTACGCATCAACTATGCCGTTGACGACAGGCGGGTACTCGATATTCGCGTGATCGCCACCGGTGACAGGTAATGCAGAGGATTTCTATTGGCCTCTTGTTGGCGGCTTCGCTCGCGCACGGCGCTTCGCCGTATCTGCCGGAATCCGGTAAGCTGCAGATCAACTTGAGCTACGCGCACGACCGATATAGTAAGTTCAAGGCGGGACCCTCGAGGAGTGCCGCGCTCCCGGGGACCCTCACGCAGCATTCGTTTTTTCCCAGTCTGAGCTACGGACTCACCAACCGCGTCGCGCTGGATTTCGATACGTCGTACACGCGCGCCTCGCTGCCCGGCATCACGCTCAACGCGATCGTCAATACTTCCTATGGATTGCGTTTCCAGGCGTACCGTGGAGAGAAGGTGACGCTGAGCGTTCGGGCTGCCGGTATGCGGTCTGAACTTTATCCGATCGACCTCGATCCGGTACCCACGGGCGGCGTGAGCGTCAACGGTTTTTCACGGCAGCGCGCAATTGGGGATTGTGCTTCCAAAGCGCGGCTTCGTGCTGTTGGATGGCGGCTATGTGGCCTATCGGAAGCCTGTGCCGAACCGGTTTGTCAGTAGCGCGTTCATCGGCCAGAACCAGGGCCGGTGGACCTATTTCGTTGGGTATCAGGACAATCGCGCGTTCCGCGGGATCGATATCGAGGGATTGTCGACGGCGCGAGTACGTTTTGCCGAATACAAGCGGGTGATCGGGAGTTTCAGCGCCGGTGGCGGCTATACGAGTTCCAGGGGAATGTACATGGGAGCGAACGTGAGCCGATGGCTGACGGCCCGCAACGCGCCTGAATCCACTGGCGTGGTGATTACTTTAGGGTTCCAGGTTCCGCTCAAGCGGTAGCGGGGGGAACCTGCACATATACCCTTTCAGGGCTACCTAGGCGGCGGATTCCTGCTTACTCGCCAATACTGCCCTGCGAGTTTTCTGCGCGTTAAGATACTCGGATAGCTTCAACGGCAACCGAGCACCCTTCTCCATATAGCGTTGATTCGCCTTCTGATAACGACGCAACGTCTCGCGCCTGTTCGAATCGCGCAAGTTGCACATTTCGATATCCAGCAGGACGTCGATTTCCCACGGGCGAAATGTGTTTCGGTTGACGCTGCCGCGAAGCAACTCGCCAACCAGCCGATTGAACTGCGCCAGCACAGTATCACTGTCCGGAAAAGAATCCAACATACTTAAAGTTGTTATCGTCCGGTGTCCGCGAAAACTTGAGGATCCGACCTAAAACCAATCAGATCCGCGATCAGCTTCGACCGCCAAATACGCGGGAACCCCGGATGAGGGCGACACTAGGTCCGCAGATGGGGGGATCTTAGGAAGTTTGACGGACGGATACAGGCCTTTCGTACTACCTTAAAAAAACTTAAGCAGAGGTAAGGTCTGGTGTGCGTCTTTGGCCAATGTCTCTAAGTAATAGATAACAAACATTTTGATAGACACCGATCAATTCTGCAGGGAGAGCTTCACCAGCAAGTGACCTAGCTCTCCCTCGGAATACCACTAGCAATCGAGAAAGGTTTGTGGTCTAATCGTCTAGGTAGGGATGCCTAATTCGTAGTAGGTACCCGACATATACTGTAGGAGGATAAGAACTTGATTTTGAAATCACTGCTAGCAGCCGCGTTGCTAGCCTCGTCAGCTTTTGGTATCACCATCAGCACAGGCAACACAGTCGGCCCAAATGTCCCTTGGATGGTCAATAGCAACCCGGTCGCGCTCTTGGGTGTGCTCGCGACGCCAATCTGGATTGGCAACTTCGGAGACGGTCGCTGGGTCGGCACAACCGTGAACGATGGCAACCCGGCGATCGGTATCGCTCCCGGTACCTATGTCTTCAGTTTGAACTTGTCGACTTGGGTCGGCGGCTCCGGATCTGGTACCTTCGATCTCCAGTACGCCGCTGATAATTCAGTGATCTGGACGATCTCGAACGGCTCCCTCGGTGGAACCACCCAGTGCGATGCGGGCGCAACCCCGCTCAGCGACTGCTTCCAGGCCACCGCCGGCGCACCCCGCATGTTGAACGGCACCTTCGGTGTAGGGTCGGTTCTCACCGCGACCGTCGTCAACGGCAGTGCGACTGCGAACCCGATGGGCTTGCTCGTCGTCGGAACCGCCAGCGATGTGCCGGAACCCTCGACCTACGCGATGTTGACCCTCGGTGGCGCGGCGATCGCTTTCGCCCGTCTTCGCCGTAAGTAAGCTTTCGCAATCGGTAGTAAGAAAAGGGTCCGCTTTGCGGGCCCTTTTCCCGTTGTGTAAGCCTTACTTTCCGACCATCTGATAGATTGTTTTTTGTGGCAGGTTCGTCGGATCGACGCCCGAATCCCCGCCGCTACGAACGATCGCCCTTAGCAGATCCCTTATCCTGATGTGACCCAGTCTTCCCAGTCGTCGCTTGAAATCCAAATACACTGAGATTCCGTGGCCTGACGCGTGATAGAGAACTTCCTTCTCAAGCCGCTTGACTTGCCTGTTGACGTCCTCGACTTCGCCGTCGGTGAAATGAAGGCTTTCTGCATTCCGCTTCAGCAGAAAGAGCAGATTGAGATGATCCCAGCAGTGGCGAAGCGCATGCCGGGGATTGCTCATATTGCTATTGTGGATCCGTCTCTTCGCGATGGGTGTGGGGAAGTATCCAACGTTGCCCATTCGCGAAAGTGTACTAAAGAAAACAACATCGTCACTGCCTCCCGCCCTCCGGTCGAAACCACCTATGGCAAGTGCGGTATTGCGCCTGAACATGTTGGCGCACGTCGGAATAAAGCTGCCCTGGATGAGATAAGACATCAGCCCTTCTGTGAGGATGCGAAGACCATCCGCCGATTCGGTATAGGCAATCGCTTCGATGAGCTTGCCCGCAAAGAAGCTTGCATTGAACGGTGCACCGGAACCATCGGCGAATTCCATCGCGTCGCCGAAGACCAGTTCCAAATCCGGATTCCGCTGCAAAGCCTCTTCGCAACGCCGCAGATGGCAGGGCAGCATCGTATCGTCGTGATCGAGAATCGCAATCAGGTCGGTATTGGCATGCTGGATTCCCGTTGTCCGGCTACCTGCGGGACCGGGTGTGGGGAACCCGGCGTGGGAAAGCTCATTTCTTAGGAACCGACAGTCAAACGGCTGATTCGAAGCCCACCTGTCGAAAATCTGGCGCGTGCCGTCTCGCGAGCCGTCGTCGACGACAATTGCCGTATCGGGCTGACGTTCCTGCTTGGAGATGCTGCCGAGAGCATCCTCGAGTACAGCGGCAGAGTTGAATGTGGTGACGATCACAGCGACTGACATTGGTGTCTCAGCCTATAGTATCGGAGTGGTAGAGCAATCTGGTAAAGTTCCATTAGAGATGCATCGAATGTGGAAAAAATCCGCAATCCTGATTGGACTGAGTCTATGTTGTGTCGCTCAACCTACCGGAGTGCTGGCAATTCTGAAGAAGAACTGTTATGCCTGCCACGGCCAGGCGATGCAACAGAGCGGACTGAGGTTGGACGATGGGCGACTGGCGTTGCAGGGAGGTTATTCCGGCGCAGCGATTGTGCCGGGAAAGAGCGATGAAAGTCCGCTGCTGCACCGCATTCGAGGCGACAAAGGTGTTCCGGCGATGCCTCCAGGTGGCCGCAAGCTGAGCGCGGAGGATGTGGCTGCCGTTGCCAAGTGGATCGACGAGGGTGCCGACTTCGCATCCGCCGCTGTCACTCTGGCGAAGCCTGTGGCGCGTTCGCAGCACTGGGCGTTTCAGTCGGTGCGCAAGCCGGATCTTCCCGCTATCGCTGGGCATACGGAAATCGACCGGTTCATCCTGGCGCGTCTTGCGAAAGAAGGTGTTCAGGCTTCGCTGGGAGCCGAACGGCCGGTTCTCCTGCGGAGGCTGAGCCTTGACCTCACCGGACTTCCGCCCACGGCTGACGAGATGGCTGCATTTTTATCCGACAAGCGCGTCGATGCGTTCGAACGCCAAGTAGACCGGCTGCTTGCCTCGCCGCACTTCGGAGAAAAGTGGGCCCGCCACTGGCTCGATCAAGCCCGTTATGCCGATTCCGACGGTTATGAGAAGGATTGGATCCGGCCTTACGCCTGGCGTTGGCGCAACTGGGTGATCGACGCCATCAACAACGACATGCCGTTCGACCGGTTCACGATTGAGCAGATCGCGGGCGATCTACTTCCAAAGGCTTCTGTGGATCAGCACGTTGCCACCGGCTTTCACCGGAATACGCTCACCAATCGCGAAGGAGGCATCGACGACAAGCAGTTCCAGTTTGAGGCGACGCTCGATCGGGCGAGCACCGTAAGCAGTGTGTGGCTCGGACTCACCGCCGGATGCGCGCAATGCCACGATCACAAATACGATCCGGTTTCGCAAAAAGACTTTTATGGGCTCTTCGCCTTTTTCGATAATGCCGAGGAAATCAATATCGATGCGCCGCTGCCGGGGGAGGTGGGACCGTGGCTGCGCACCAACGCCGAATACCGGGCCAAGCGCGCGGAACTGCTTGCGCAGTATCGGGTGAGCGCCTTGCAAACGGCCTGGGAAAAGGACATTCTGTACACGATCGCGCATCCGGGCGAGCGCACGGATTGGGATCTGGCGTGGGATTGCGTCAACAAGCTCACCGAAAATGGCAATGGCGGGAAGATTGTGCAGATACCCGTTGAGCGGCGCACCCTGCGCGAGACCGATATCCTGACGGATCACTTTGTGGGCAACTACCATTTTGCAGTGGGAAATCCGAAATGGAAGGCGCTGAAACTCGATGAGTTGCAAAAGAAGCTGCGAGAACTGAAGGTCGAGTATCCGCAGTTAACGCAGGCCATGGTGCTGACGGAAACGGGCAAGCCGAAGCCGTCCTATCTGAGAGTGCGCGGCGATTACAAGTCGAACGGCATTGCGGTCGAACCGACGACGCCTGCGGTTCTACCCGGATTGAAGGCGGGCGGATCGCGAGCAACGCGGCAGGATCTGGCCAATTGGTTAGTACGCCGGGACAATCCGCTCACGGCGCGAGTTGCGGTGAATCGTATCTGGCAGGAACTGTTCGGCGCGGGGCTGGTGCGTACGCCCGATGACTTTGGGGTTCGCAGCGATGCGCCCGTCTATCCGGATGTCCTCGATTGGCTTTCAGCCGAGTTCATGGACAACGGCTGGAGCCGCAAGGCATTGATCCGCACGATTGTGGTTTCTGCGGCTTATCGGCAAAGTTCGGCGGCGCGTCCTGACCTGCAGGAACGCGACCCGAACAATACACTGCTTGCGCGCCAGACGCGCTTGCGGTTGAGCGGCGAATCCATTCGCGATTCGGCGCTGCAGGTGAGCGGCTTGCTGACGCGCCAGATCGGCGGACCGAGCGTGAATCCGCCGATCCCGCAAGGTGTGATGGAAATGAGCTATGGTTCACGCGGGTGGGGGCTGGCGTGGAACGAATCGAAAGGTGCGGATCGCTATCGCAGGGGGGTGTACATTCAGTTTTTGCGAACGACGCCGTATCCGCTGTTGGTGAACTTCGATGTTCCCAAAGCGACGGTGGCGGCTTGCAGGCGTGATCGTTCGAATACGCCATTGCAGGCGTTGAATCTACTCAACGATCCGGTGTTTCTGGAGGCGGCGCAGGCCTTCGCGGTGCGTATATTGACGTCGCCGGAAACCAGTGTGGCGGGCCGTTTGGATTCCGCGTATCGGGAAGCTCTTGGCCGCGCGCCCAGCGCCTCGGAAATGCTTCGACTGCAGGCTTACCTGGAGAAACAGGAGAAATTGCTTGAACTCGACGAGAAGGCGGTGGCGCAACTGGCTCCGGTCGCGCTGCCGGGCATTGAACGGCGGCATACTGCGGCTTGGACAGCGCTCGCGAGCGTGCTGCTCAATCTCGATGAGTTCATTACTCGCGAGTAGTCGGCCTGAGTAGCTTTAGTTTCCGCCTGCGATATCGACGAGATTCCGAAGGCTGGAAATGAAAGCCCGAGCGATGTCCTTGGTATGCGGACCTTCGGCGATCCCGTCCAGCCGTCGCAGTTGATCGACATAAGCCGTGGTTCCGCGCAACGACGCATGGTAAAGCAGATCTCGCGTGATGTGTGCGATCTGGCCGCCGATCAGACGTTGTTCCTCTTGGGTCAGGCGGTGGCGCTCGGATCCATCCAGCATGAGCCGCAGGGCCGCCAAGTGGTCTCGGCAACGTTCCATCGCATAACGGGAATGGCTCAGATTGTCGGCATGGATGCGCCGCCGCGCAATCGCTTGCGGATAGTATCCGACGCTGCCCAATCGCGAAAGGGACAGAAAGAACAGCAGATCGTCGCAGGCCCCTGCCTTTTGCTCGAAACCGCCAAGATGGATGGCAGTTTGGCGTCTCCAGAGGTTGGAAGCCGTGGGAATGTAGCTGCCGGTGATGACAGAGTGCAGCATCGGTTCCGCGAGAATACGAAGCCCGTCCGCACCGGGTGAATGGTAACCAACCGACTCGATGGACTTTCCCTGGAACAGGCTTCTATCCGGAGAATCCGCAGTAAATTCCGTGGCGTCGCCAAACACCAGTTCCAATTCAGGATGCCGCAAGAGCGCCTGCTCTGTGAGCCGCAGATGATTGGGCAACATCGAATCGTCATGATCGAGCAGCGCCAAAAAATCACTGGAAGCACTCATCAGCCCTGTCGTCCGGCTACCGGCCGGCCCACGGGAGGCGGACGGATGGCGCGGCAGGCGATTCAGCAGAACTTTCACGGGAAAGGATTGCCGGGATGCCCATCGCTCGACGATCGCGAGCGTGTCGTCCTCCGATCCGTCGTCGACGACAATCACTTCATCGGGACGCCGCTGCTGTGCGGCAATGCTTTCCAAGCCGTCGGAAACGAGTTCCGCGGAATTGTAGGTAACGAGTAGTACGGCGATCGACATGGCTGAAGGTCTGTGGGGGAGATCGGCGTATTGGTAGACTCGCTATAGAGAGTGAGTGTTTTTCATGAGCGACTTGTTAAGGACCCTGCACCGGCGAGATTTTCTGCGAAATACACTCACGGGGATTGGTACGTTGGCCCTCTCCGATCTACTCGGCGCAGCCTCCACCGACCCGCTCGCACCTCGCCCGCCTCACTACGCGCCCAAAGCGAAGAACGTCATCTTCCTGTTTCAGGAAGGCGCGCCTTCGCAGATGGATCTGTTCGATCCCAAACCGGCGCTTGAGAAATGGCATGGCCAATCGCTGCCACCTTCGATGACGAAGGATATGAAGCTTGCCTTTATCAAGCCGACAGCCAAGATCCTGGCCTCGCCGCGCAAATTCGCGCAGTACGGCCAGAGCGGCACGGAATTCAGCGATCTGCTGCCTCACACGTCGAAGCACGCCGACGACATTTGCATGATCCGCTCCATGCATTCGGAGGCATTCAATCACCATCCGGGGCAGTTGCTGCTGTTTTCAGG